>Ga0187872_10002950_pt1 | contig 14354 bp, 9 predicted proteins | sample June2016WEW_16_4_FD_132973 | JGI IMG/M metagenome (GOLD analysis project Ga0187872, IMG submission 132973) | Peatland microbial communities from SPRUCE experiment site at the Marcell Experimental Forest, Minnesota, USA - June2016WEW_16_40 | ecosystem: Environmental > Terrestrial > Soil >...
ACGCCCCATTCGGGCGCCCTTGACAGCCCCGCAACTCACCACCGGAGGTCTATGCGGCTCGGAAAGGAACTAATAAGCAGGGCCGCCACGTCGGCCTTGACTTTTATGACCTTCTCATAGAAGAGATCGAAGAGGTGGAACGGCGGGCCACCTTATTTCGCCTGGTAGACAGTTTACCGGCGGAACAAAGGCGCGTTGTGGTGCTGCGGTTCGTAGAGCAGAAAAGTATCAAAGACGTGGCGCGAGAAATCCGCAAGACTGAGGGAGCAGTGAAGCAGCTACAGTTCCGCGCGCTGAACAGTCTTCGGGCGCGCATGGAGGGTGCCGATGCCTAAGCGCTCTCTGGACCCGGGAAATAACGATACGAAGAAAATCGAGCAGCTCCATGAGGCTCTCGAATCGATGTTTGCCCGGACTGATGGCAAGGTTGGCAAGGCTGAGCCCGGCGTTCAGCCGCTGGTGCGTATTGCCGCCGACCTGCGCGATCTGCCCCGCGACAGCTTCAAGACAAGACTGAAATCTGAATTGGAAGGGAGAAAAAGTATGTCTACCGTAGCGGAACCCATTACAGCCGTTCGCACTGTCGCAAGCCCCAGACTAACTTTCAAAGACGCAGCCAAGGCGATCGAATTCTATAAACAGGCCTTTGGCGCGACGGAAACGTTCCGCTTCGAGGTTGGAGGAGGAATCCCGCATGCCGAGATCAAGATCGGCGACTCGGTGATCATGCTGACCGAGGAGTGGCCGGAGGGCCGCCGATTCAGCCCGGAAACGCTAGGCTACTCGCCGGTATCGGTTTCCCTCACCGTCGGCGATGCGGATTCGTTCGCGGCGAGGGCTGTGGCCGCCGGGGCGAAATTGACTGCACCGATCCGGGACCAGTTCTATGGCCACCGCGAGGGCACTGTCATTGATCCCTTTGGATACACGTGGGGCATATCCATGTTGAAGGAAGAAATGTCGGTCGAGGAAATGCACCGCCGGATGAAGGGTATGACGAAAGGACCCGAAGGCGGGGAGATGCCCGCAGCGAAGAAAGGAGTCAGCCCGATTCCTAGCGGCTACCGGACTGTTACCCCGTACCTGGTCGCGCAAGATGCTAACGCCGTGATCGACTTTGTGAAGAAGACGTTCGGCGGCGAGGAGTTATTCCGCGCTGTCGGATCCGCGAGCGGCTACCACTGCGAAGTTCGCGTGGAAGACTCCATGCTGATGATTGGCGGTGGCGGTGAGGGAGTCGCGTGGAAGGGCGAGTCGAAGCTGGGCGCGTTTCACGTTTATGTTCGCGATTGCGATGCCACCTACCAGCGCGCTCTGCAGGCCGGTGGGAAATCCCTAGCTGAGCCGGCCGATCAGGCGTATGGAGAACGCTCGGCCAGTGTGATTGATGCGGCGGGCAATCACTGGTACATCGCGACGCGCAAGGTGGGGAACTATAAGAGGGAGGGAGCGCCGACCATACAGCCCAGTCTGCATCCCCTGCGGGTGGAGCCGGTGGTGAACTTCCTGAAGGGTGCTTTCGACGCCGAGGAGACTGGCCGCCACACTGCTCCGGACGGCGTCGTTCATCACCTGATGATCAAGGTCGGCGACTCGCACCTGGAGATGGGCGAGGCACACGGCCCGTATCAGCCGATGAAGTCGATGTTCTACCTGTACGTGCCGAACGTGGACGCAGTCTATCGCACGGCCATGGCCGCGGGCGCGAAGTCTATGAAAGAGCCTGCGGATCAGCCTTACGGCGATCGCGTTGGCGCGGTGACCGATAATTTCGGCAATCAGTGGTGGATCGCCACGCACGTCAAGGACGTCGCCGATAAGGTGTAGTCAGAAATCTCGTTGCGAGTCATCCTGACCGGATCCGTCTTGCGGTAAGGACAGCCTGCCCTGAGCGAAGCCGAAGTGGGTCTCGCGTACAGATGGGAAACGCGTCTGGGTTCCCATCCAGATTCCTGCCCCGGCTGAACAGCGCCGGGGTTCCGGATGACGCCTTCAAGAGAGGTTCCCCTAAGATCCAAACTGCATCCTGTCGATCCCGGCCGTCGGTTTGACCCTCCCGAATCCCTTCAATAGACTGAGAGCTTCAGAACCCCTGCAGGGTCCACAATTTATGGCAGACAGCATTCATGTAAAGCTCCCCGACGGGAGCGTCAAGGAAGTTCCCAGAGGCACGACTGCGCTGGACATTGCGAAGTCGATTAGCCCACGACTGGCAGATGCGGCGCTGGCCGCGAAAACCAACGGCGACCTCGTCGACCTGACTCGCCCGCTGGACAAGGACACCGACTTGCGCCTGCTGACCGACAAAGATCCCGAGGCGCTTGAGGTCTACCGGCATTCCTCCGCTCATTTGTTGGCGGCCGCCGTACTGGAACTTTTCCCCGAGACCAAACTCGGCCATGGCCCCGCGACCGAGACCGGATTCTTTTACGACTTCTACCGTCCCACGCCGTTTACGCCCGAGGATCTGGAAAAGATCGAGAAGAAAATGCAGGAACTGGTGCAGCAGAATGTTCCCTACGCTCGCGAGTTCCTGCCTCGCGATCAGGGGTTGGCTGAGTTCAAAAAAGAAGGCGACTTCATGAAGTGCCATTTCATCGAGCAGTTCACCAAGCCCGATGAAAAGATTTCCATTTACCGCACCGGCAAGTTTACCGATTTCTGCCGCGGTCCGCACATCCCGTCGACAGGAAAGATCAAGGCGTTCAAGCTGTTCAATATCGCGGGCGCGTACTGGCTGGGCGACGAGAAGAATCCGCAACTGCAGCGCATTTACGGAACGTCTTTCTTCTCAAAAAAAGACCTTGACGATTATTTAAAGCACGTCGAAGAGGCTAAGAAGCGCGATCACCGCGTGCTGGGCAAACAACTCGATCTGTTTTCCATTCAGGAACTGGCCGGGCCGGGGCTGATTTTCTGGCATGCCAAGGGCTGGATCATCCGCAAAGAGATGGAAGACTGGATGCGTGTGGAGTACATCAAGCGCGGCTATGCACTGGTCTACACGCCGCATGTAGCGCGGCGGCAGCTGTTTTTCACTTCAGGCCATGAGGGTTACTACTCGCAGAATATGTTCGACGCCATGGAGTTGGACGACGCCGAATATCGCCTGAAGCCGATGAACTGCCCGGGCCACATTCTGATTTACAAGGATTCGCTGAAGTCCTATCGCGACCTGCCGGTGCGGCTGGGCGAACTAGGGACCGTTTACCGCTACGAGCGCTCGGGAGTAATGCACGGCCTGCTGCGCGTACGCGGTTTCACGCAAGACGATGCACACATCTTTTGCACGCCCGAGCAGATCGAAGGTGAGATTGCGGCTTGCCTCGAATTCGCCTTTGATGTGCTGAAGGATTTTGGGTTCGACAAATTCCAGACCGAGCTTTCGACCTGGAATCCCGACGACCGCAGGAACTTCGTTGGCAGCGAAGAACAATGGATCCATGCCACCCAATCGCTCGAAAAGGTGCTGAAGCAGCGGGGCGTCGAATACAAGACGATTCCTGGCGAGGCTGCGTTTTACGGCCCGAAGATCGACATCAAGCTGGTGGACGCGATCGGGCGGCTATGGCAGCTTTCAACGGTGCAGTTCGACTTCAACCTGCCGCAGCGCTTCGGACTCGAATACGTGGCTGAAGATGGATCGCGCAAGCAGCCAGTCATGGTGCACCGCGCTCTGTACGGATCGGTCGAGCGCTTTTTCGGCGTGCTCATCGAGCACTACGCGGGAGCGTTTCCGGTGTGGCTGTCGCCGGTGCAGGCGGTGATGATCCCCATCAGCGAGCGCCACGCCGAGTATGCCAACAAAGTGGCGGACCAACTGAAGGCCATCGGCGTGCGCGTGGAGGTCGATGCGCGCAACGAGAAGATGAACGCCAAGATCCGCGAGCACGCCATGCAGAAAGTGCCGTTCCTGCTGGTGGTCGGAGATAAAGAGGCCGAGGCAGGCAAGGTGAATGTCCGCTCGCGCGGGAAAGAAAAGACGGAAGACATGCCGGCCGCGGACTTCGTGCAGAAGATCAGGAAGCTCATCGCGGAGAAGAGCCCGGGAGTCTAACTGATCCATGTGGGACAGCCGCCCACGGCTGTCCGGGCGAGCGCTAGCTCGCTCCGGTGGCGCATAGCCGCCGAGCTCCGCAGGACAGCCGAGGCGGCCGTCGCTACGTGAGCTGTGCGGTACCATGTTCCCGTGCAGGCACTGGCACAGAGCGTGCTTACCCATATCCGGCGGCAGGAACTGCTGCGGGCCGGAGATCGCGTGGGCGTGGCTGTCTCCGGTGGGATTGATTCCGTCGCGCTCTTGTGCCTGCTGCTTGAGTTGCGGCCCGAACTCGGCATTGTCCTTTCCGTTGTTCATTTCAATCACAAGCTGCGCGGAGTTGAATCCGACGCCGATCAGGAATTCGTCGCGAACCTGGCTCGCGAATACGATCTGGAGTTTTATATCGACAGCCACGATGTGGCGGAGCACGCGGCGGGGGATAGCATCGGCTTGGAGGCGGCGGCGCGTGAATTGCGCTATGGTTTTTTTCGCCATCTGCTCGGAGCAGATGGCGTGGGCGAACCTCAGGGGCTAAAGCCCGATTTAGCCGATTCCGCTTTACGCGGCCCTGAAGGGCCGCTCTTCCACCAATCCTCCCTGAACAAAATCGCGACCGGCCACACGCTTGACGATCAGGCCGAGACCGTACTCATGCGGATGATTCGCGGCTCGGGTCTGCGCGGGCTGGGCGGCATTCATCCGCGAATTGTAGTGGAAGACGACGACGGAGAAGTTTCCGGCGAGATCGTGCGTCCTCTTCTCGAGGTTCGTCGACGCGAACTGGAGCGGTATCTCCAGGACATGGGGCAGTCCTGGCGCGAAGATTCGACCAACATCGATGCCCGGTTCACGCGAAATCGCGTGCGGAAGCTGGTTGTCCCCCTGTTGGAGCAGGAATTCAATCCCGCGGTCGCGGAAAATCTGGCGGAGTTGGCCGAGATCGCGCGCGGTGAAGAAGACTACTGGGAGAACGAAATCTCGGGTTGGCTGGGGACGACGGTTCAGTGGTCGCAGCCGGACTGGGCTGTATCCCGCGAAGTCAGCCTGGTTCAGATCGCGCCTCTCGGCAACCAGGCGTCAGCTTCTTCGCTGGACTCTAATCTACGGGCCAGAATCGAAACTGCCCCGTGGCTGGTTATGAACGCGTCGGTGAGCCGGATGTGGTTTCTCGGCGAGCCCATCGCCGTGCAGCGCAGGCTGGTGAAGGCGATCGGCGAGAACGCCCGCATTCCCCTGGAGTTCAAACATGTGGAAGAAATCCTGCGCGTGGCCGCAGAAGATGACGCCTCCGGAAAGGAGCTGTCGCTGCCCCTCGGGTGGAAGCTGGTGCGGGAGCCTGAGGAGTTGGTATTCCTAACTCCCGATTTGCGGGAGGCCTTGCAGCCAAAGGATTACGAGTATGAGCTTTCCGTTCCGGGGAAAGCCATCGTTTATGAGGCGGGCTCTTCAATCGCAGTGCAATGTATTCCAGCCGACGCGCAGCCGGGGTATAATCCAGACCACCTCTTGGATGCCGAATCCCTGCCCGGACCGTTAAGGGTGCGGAACTGGCGTCCCGGAGACCGATTCTGGCCGGCTCATACGAAGTCCCCCAAGAAGATTAAGGAACTGCTGCAGGAACGTCATGTAGCGCAGCCGGAGCGCAGATCTTGGCCGGTAGTCGTCAGCGGGGATGAGATCGTATGGGTGCGGGGGTTTCTATCTCCGGCTAAACTTCGGGCGAAGCCGGGGCGAGCGGCGATCCTGATCGTGGACGCGCCCTTGGCCGACGGGCCTATGACGACGGAAGATTGAGCAGTGTTGTGCCGGGAGGCACGCAAATTTCATGAACCCGAGAGTCGAGCCCCTTCGACCGGTCATCACCACGGAGCAGATCCAGAAGCGAGTGAAGGAACTGGGCCGGCAAATCTCCGACGACTACCAGGGGCAGACGATCCAGATGCTGGCGGTTCTGGAGAATGCATTTATGTTTCTGGCTGATCTGGTGCGCGCTCTCGACGTACCGGTCGTGTGTCAGTTCATCAAGCCTAAGTACACGCGGCCCCCAAGTGGTGCGGCGCATGATGTCATGGAGATTTTCTTTAGCCACGAGCCAGACATTCGAGGGCAGCACATTCTGCTGGTAGAGGGGTTGGTGCATTCCGGCGTAACCAGCGAGTTTCTGATGAGTGACCTGCGGTCTCGCGGGGCAGCCTCGGTGAAGTTAGTGACGCTGGTCGACCGCCAGTCAGCGCGCCGCGTGCCCCTGCAGCCCGATTATTTCGGGTTTCTGGTCGACGAAACTTTTCTGGTGGGCTACGGCTTGGGGGCGGTCGAGCAGACCAACCGTAATCTGCCCTACTTGGCCGCGGCAAATCCAAGGGCCCCAGTCACTTAAGTCACAGCAACAGGGACGGGCCTTTTTACCAGGGAAAAGGTAGAATAATAAGGTTCTAAGGATTTCGTCAATCGAAAGTCGCGGAAGGGCATCTAATCGCTGTAGGAGCCTCGGGGTGGTGTCCGTAGATCCCCGGATCGAATTGAGGAGTTTTCTAGGTGAACTCAACTGTAAAGACTGTATTGTTCTGGTTGCTGATCGGGATCTCTGCCTTGCTGCTCTGGGAAGTGGTTAAGGGCGCCCGCGACGGCCAGAAAGATAAAGAAGTAAACGCCACCCAGTTTATGAGTGACGCGGACCAGAACAACATTCGCGAACTCACGGTCAACGGGATGGAGGTTCGCGGGAAGTACCGGGATGGTTCTGCGTTCCACACCACCCTCACAATGAACTACTTCACTCCTGAAGTGCTGAAGGACCTGCATACCAAGGGAGTGAATGTCAATTTCCGCGACGTCAACAGCGGAAGCTTGCCACTACAGTTGCTGGGCACTTGGGCTCCTCTGATCTTGCTGGGCGCACTGTGGTTCTTCATGATCCGGCAGATGCAAACTGGCGGGAATAAGGCGCTGTCGTTCGGCAAGAGCCGGGCGCGGCTGCTCTCCATGCAGCAGAAGAAAGTTACGTTCAAAGATGTGGCCGGCGTGGAAGAGGCCAAGGAAGAGCTGCGCGAGATTATTGAGTTCCTGCGCGAAGCGCAGAAGTTCCAGAAGTTGGGCGGACGTATTCCCAAGGGCGTACTGCTCGTGGGGCCTCCCGGAACCGGCAAGACCTTGCTGGCCCGCGCGGTTGCAGGTGAGGCGAACGTTCCCTTCTTCTCGATTTCGGGCTCGGACTTTGTAGAAATGTTTGTCGGCGTCGGCGCCAGTCGCGTGCGCGATCTGTTTGAGCAAGGCAAGAAAAACGCTCCCTGCATTATCTTCATCGATGAAATCGATGCGGTCGGACGTCACCGGGGCGCTGGCCTGGGTGGTGGACACGACGAACGCGAACAAACTTTGAATCAGTTGCTGGTAGAGATGGACGGCTTCGAATCCAACGAGGGCGTAATTCTGATGGCGGCGACTAACCGACCGGACGTATTGGATCCGGCGTTGCTGCGGCCCGGCCGTTTTGACCGGCGCGTTGTAGTGAGCCGTCCGGATGTGCGTGGCCGCGAGGAAATCCTGCGCGTACATACTCGCAAGATTCCTCTTGCGGAGGACGTCGATCTTTCCGTGCTGGCTCGCGGAACGCCGGGCTTCTCCGGCGCGGACTTGGCCAATATGGTCAACGAAGCCGCACTGGCTGCGGCGCGGCAAAATCGAAAAGCGGTTTTGCATTACGACTTCGAGCTGGCCAAAGACAAAGTTCTGATGGGCGTGGAGAGAAAGTCGCTGTTGCTCACCGACGAGGAAAAGAAGAACACGGCCTATCACGAGGCGGGGCATGCGCTCGTGGCGGCGAAGATGCCGAACTCCGATCCTCTGCACAAGGTCACGATTATCCCGCGCGGGATGGCCCTGGGCGTCACCATGCAATTGCCCATCGATGACCGCCACAACTACTACAAGAACTATCTGGAAACCGAGATCGCCATCCTGATGGGCGGCCGCATCGCGGAGGAGCTGTTCCTCAACTGCATGAGCACCGGCGCGGGCAACGACATTGAGCGGGCCACGGAAATGGCACGCAAGATGGTCTGCGAGTGGGGCATGAGCGACTTGGGCCCGATGACGTTCGGCAAGAAAGAAGAACAAATCTTCCTGGGCCGTGAGATTGCCCAGCACCGCGATTACAGTGAGGACACTGCGATCAAGATCGATCAGGAAGTCCGCAAGCTGGTCAACAAGGGCTACACCACGGCCAAGCAGCTCCTATCCGACAATCGCGATGTGCTCGAGCGGATTGCCCGGGCGCTGATTGAGCGCGAAGTTCTCGATGCCAACGAGATCAAGATGCTCGTCGAGGGCCAGGAATTGCCGCCAGTTCAGCCTCCTCCGACCTCCAAGGACGATGGAGTGCAGCACGTCATCAAACCGGAACTGCAACCGGGACGCGCCAAAGGCGGAGAACGCCCAGCGACGGCGTAAGGTAGTGGTTAGATTAGTGTTTCGGGCGGCCTGCCGGCCGCCCTTTACTTTTGTAGCGCTACTTTTAGGCCGTCACCGGTGCCCGGATGCTTCACTTCTGAACGGCCTCGCAAAGCCCTGTTACTCAGTCGATTCGGCGCTTTTCCAGGGGCTCAAAAAATGCTCGTTTGTGGTATAATTCAAGCAGTTGCAAGATGACCCTAAGTATTAGGAATTTCAATAACTTGAAGTCCTTTTGCCTAGGGCTTTCGAGCGTTTGAGTCGGGACGAAATTTCCAGCCGAATTCCGAGAAATCGCAGCACCCAGTTCGAAGAAAAAATCGGGACATTTTCGCGGAGCGGAATGGCCACCAAAGAAATTAATACTCCCATCGCCGACACCAAAACAAAAAACGGAAACGTCACTCCGATCACCTCATCCAACGGCGGAGGTAACGGCAGCAACAGCGACTACAACGCCGACTCCATCAAAGTGTTGGGCGGCATGGAGGCAGTGCGCAAGCGTCCCGCGATGTACATCGGATCGACGGGCGAACTCGGCCTGCATCACCTGGTGTACGAAGTTGTGGACAATTCTGTGGACGAAGCTCTCGCGGGATTCGCCACCAAGATCGAAGTCACCATCCATCTCGACAACTCGATCACGGTCATCGACGACGGCCGCGGCATTCCTGTCGACGACATGGTGATCGACGGCGAGAAAGTTTCCGCGGCACAGGTGGTCATGACCACGCTCCACGCCGGCGGAAAATTTGATTCGTCTACCTACAAAGTTTCCGGCGGACTGCACGGCGTAGGTGTCTCGTGCGTGAATGCCCTGAGTGAAGACCTGGAGCTGGAGATCTGGCGCGACGGCGCCACCTGGCAGCAGAACTATTCCAAAGGCGATCCCATCGGCAAGCTGAAGAAAACGGGCGCGACCAAGAAGCGCGGCACCAAAGTTCACTTCGTGCCCGACCGCTCAATTTTTACCGCGACTGAATATAACTACGACACGCTGGCGCAGCGCCTGCGGGAACTCGCATTCCTCAATAAGGGACTGTTGATCACGCTGACCGACGAGCGCGCCACCGATTCGAAAACCGGCGAGCCTAAGCAAACGGACTTCAAGTACAACGGTGGCATCGCGGAATTCATCAAGCATCTCAATCGCGGTAAACAGGTGCTGCACGATAAGCCCATCTATATGGAAGACGACCGCAACGGCGTGCACATGGAGATTGGAATCCAGTACAACGACGCGTATTCGGAGTCGGTATTCAGCTTCGCCAACAACATCAATACGGTTGACGGCGGCACGCATCTTTCCGGATTCCGCACCGCGCTGACCCGCACCATCAACTACGCCGGCCAGCAGATGGGACTGTTCAAAGATGTCAAAGAGAATCTGACCGGCGACGACGTCCGCGAAGGCTTGGTTGCTGTGATCAGCGTGAAGTTGCCCCAGCCGCAGTTCGAAGGCCAGACCAAGGGCAAGCTGAACTCTGACATCGCGGGCACGGTCACGCAGTTCGTCAACGAGCGACTGGGCGCGTTCTTCGAACAGAATGCGACTGTCGGACGCAAGATCATCAACAAGGCAGTCGACGCCGCGCGCGCCCGCGAAGCAGCCCGTAAAGCACGCGATCTGACACGCCGTAAAGGTGCGCTCGATTCCGGCGGCCTGCCCGGCAAGTTGGCGGACTGCTCGGAGCGCGATCCGAATCGCTGCGAATTGTTCCTGGTCGAGGGCGAGTCGGCCGGTGGGACGGCGAAGCAGGGCCGCGACCGCCGCTTCCAGGCGATCCTTCCACTGAAGGGCAAAATTCTGAACGTAGAGAAAGCGCGCTACGACAAGATGCTGGCGCACGAGGAAATTCGCGCCATGATCACGGCGCTCGGCACCGGAATCTCGAAAGAAGATTTCGATCCCACGAAAGTGCGCTACGGCAAGATCATCCTGATGACCGACGCCGACGTGGACGGAAGCCACATTCGCACGCTGCTGCTGACGTTCTTTTTCCGCCACATGCAGGAATTGATCAAGCGCGGAAACGTGTTCATTGCACAGCCGCCGCTGTTTTCGTTGAAGAAAGGCAAGTCGCAGCAGTACATCAAGGACGAACGGGAATTCGTCAAAGTCATGGTGAAGCGGGCGGCCGATGGACTGACTGTGCGTTACGGCGAGGGCGCCGCCAAGATCGAAGGCAAAGATCTAGCCCGCTTCATGACCGTCCTCGATGAGTATCTGGGCTTCTTCGAAAAGCTCGACAAGCGCGTGCGAAATGAACGCGTCACCGAACTTGTTCCCAAACTCGATCTGGCTAAGCGCGCCGATTTTGAAGGCGATAAGAAAACGCCGCCCAAAAAAATCGAGCGCTTAGAAAAAGAATTGAAGAGGCTTCAAAAGGAAGAAGGCTTCAAGAGCGTGGAAGCGCGCTTTGACGAAGAACACAACTTGTGGGAAGTAATGTTCGTCAACAAGCATGGCGCCGAACACGTCATCAACTGGGTGCTGGCCTCCAGTGCCGAATGCCGCCAGATGATTTCAAAATACAAGCAGATCGAACCTTACATGGAGCCACCGTTCGTGGTCGAGACCCTGGCCAAGGCTGCCCCAGCAGGCGGCAACGGTGAAGGTGCCGACGGCGAAGCTGCCTCCGCCGATGGAGACAAGGGCGAGAAGAAGACGGCCAAGCCTGCCAAGCGCAAGACCGAGATTGAAGTGGTGGAGAAGACCAATGTCCGCGACCTTCGCGACTATGTCATCAACGAAGGCCGCAAGGACTTCACTATCCAGCGCTATAAAGGTCTCGGCGAAATGACCGCTCCGCAATTGTGGGAGACGACCATGGATCCCGAGCGGCGCACCTTGCTGTCGGTTCGGCTCGAAGACATCGCCGAGTGCGAGACCATCTTCACCACGCTGATGGGCGAAGACGTGGAAGCGCGGCGCAAGTTCATCGAAGAGAATGCGCTGGACGTGAAGAACCTGGACATCTAGAACTTCTCGCCGCGGATCTACGCGGATTCACGCGGATAGACCAATAAGAATGATCGGGCGGCCTTTCAGGTCGCCCGTTTTTTCGGTCGCACGAGAGATATAGAATCGCGCTGGGCGCACGATCCTTCCGAGGAGGCGTGATGAAATTGCTGGTCACGGTGCTTCTGCTAGCAAACCTTTCTCTCGCGCAAGGCAAAGGAGATTTATCGGGTATTTTCCTGCGAACGCAACGCTCGTTCCGGGGACAGTCGGAGCCCGCGAGCCCGCGCATTCTCGACATAAAGCAAACTGCCGAAGAAGTGGTAGTCACGGCGACACAAAATGGCGAGACAGCTATTGCCCACTACCTGCTCGGCAAGAAGTTGGAAGCGGTGCAAGCCCGGCTGAAGGGCGAGAATCTCGTTCTCAAGGGGACGGTTAAGCGGGAGTGGCCCGGACTTGGGATCGGGCTTGGACTGGGGCTCCCTTTGACTACCGTGGAGAAGATTGAAGAAAAGTGGGAACTGTCTCCAGATTCGCAACAACTCGTGATCCGCACCAAGGAGAACATAGGAGCCGGCGAGTCCGCCTTCGACATCCGCTATATCCGCGAGCCCTCGTTGGAGGCGGCTCAGGTTGCGGCCGATCTGGCTGCCAAGAAGGACTGCGAGTCGACGCTCCCGATCTCGGCTCTCAGAAGCCAGAAGGAAAGGACGCGGAAGTATGACCAGGGGGCTAAGTTAGGCATGGCCCGTTTGGAACGGATTACCCGCTGCGTTTCCTACGGTGCCATTCTCTCGGGTGACTTCTTCAAGAACCTGGAGCGGACGGAGAAATCAGGGCAAGCTAAGTTTCACAAGAACGGCCAGACCGTTATCGCGTACGCGGGCGAAGTTGTTCTGGAAATCGGACTTCATCACTCGTTTTGTTGGGCGGAAATCGGCGATTGGGTTGCCACGGGACCCCCGTCGCCTGAGGCGGCTCAGGATCTGCGTTTCAAGGTGCGATGGCTGGGTGAACAGCAGAAAGATCTGGGCGAGGTCCAATCTGAATTTCTTGTCGAGCCCTGGCGCGAACAGATGGAGCCCGATGCCTTTTATCGAATGCAAATTCCGGCACAGGACATTCCTCTCACGGATGATCTCGAAGTACAGATCCTTTCCAAAAGCGGTGAGCAGTTGGCTTGTGTGAAGCAGCATATCTAGCACGCAAGGCTTACAATGGCCGCGCCATGCTTCTGGATCGATTTCTGGTTCGACTTACTGCCATCCTGTTTTCGACCGCTCTCACGCTTTCGGCTACCGACCCTCCCGTCGCTCCAACTCCTCCCATGGGCTGGAACAGCTGGGATTCCTACGGCACCACGGTGCGCGAACAGCAGGTAAAAGCCAATGCGGACTGGATGGCTGACCATCTCGCGAAGTATGGATGGCAATACATCGTGGTCGATATCCAGTGGTACGAGCCGAACGCGCAGGGGCACGACTACAAGCCCGGCGCTCCGCTGACCATGGATGAGTACGGTCGCCTGCTGCCAGCCGCCAATCGATTCCCTTCTTCTGCGAATGGCGCGGGATTCAAGCCGCTGGCAGACTATGTTCACAGCAAAGGATTGAAGTTTGGCATTCACATCATGCGCGGAGTTCCGCGGCAGGCGGTCGAGAAGAACGTTCCGATCAAGGGAACGTCTTACCACGCCGCCGACATCGCCGACAAAAACAACGCGTGCCGCTGGAATCCCGACATGTGGGGCGTCGACACCACCAAGCCCGGAGCTCAGGCGTACTACGATTCGATCGCGGAGTTATACGCGTCCTGGGGCGTCGACTTCATCAAAGCAGATGACATGGGGAGCCATCTGTATCAGCCGGCGGAAATGAAAGCTTTGAGTCTGGCGATGCGTAAGACTGGGCGCCCCATGGTGCTGAGTATTTCGCCCGGGCCTGCTCCGATTTCGGAAGCCGAGTTCTTCCAGAAGTATGCCCAAATGTGGCGCATCTCGGATGATTTCTGGGATGACTGGAAGCTGCTGCGGCAGCAGTTCGACTTCACGCGGGATTGGGCGCCGTTTGTGGGAAAGAATGGAACCTGGCCAGACGCGGACATGCTTCCCCTGGGCAAACTGCGAGTGATAGCCAAGGAAGGCGGCGGCACGCCCACAAAATTCACACCGGACGAGCAGAAGACGGTGATGACGCTGTGGAGCATCTTCCGCTCGCCCCTAATTTTCGGCGGTGATCTGCCCAGTAACGATGCCGCCACCACGGCGCTGATCACGAACGAAGAAGTCCTGCAGGTCGATCAGAACAGTCATGGCGGCCATCAGGAAGTGGATCGAGGAAACATCCGTGCCTGGACGGCCGAGGGCGCAAACCCAGGAGAGCATTACGTGGCCGTCTTCAATCTGGGAGACGCCGAGGAGAGCATCAACCTACGATGGCAGGACATCGGAATTAAGGCGCGAACGGCCCAAGTGCGCGACTTATGGCAGCATCATGCGCTCGACTCAACCGACGGGCTACACGCTCGTCTCAGGCCGCACGCGTGTGTTTTGTATGCGGTTCAGCTGTAGGTGGGGCAACGTTTCCCTTCGGGCCGGACTACAACCGCTCATGAGGGGTAGCTGCGTTTTCTGGCTTCTCGCCCCGGAACACCCGCGAGATTCCGCGCACGATGCGGCGCATGGGTAGTTCGCCTTTGACGTCGGCAAAAAAGATTTCGCCGGTCCGAGTCCCGCGGTAGTACCAACGCTTGAGCAGAGCGAGATGCTCCATGGTTTCCAGCGCGCTTGTTGGTTTTGCAGGCGGAAACGAATTCAACGCCTCCTGTACCCGCGATTCCATAGACTGCGACTTTGTATGTTCCGTAGACTGAATGCCAAAGGGAATCGGCCCACAAATC
>Ga0187872_10002955_pt1 | contig 14336 bp, 13 predicted proteins | sample June2016WEW_16_4_FD_132973 | JGI IMG/M metagenome (GOLD analysis project Ga0187872, IMG submission 132973) | Peatland microbial communities from SPRUCE experiment site at the Marcell Experimental Forest, Minnesota, USA - June2016WEW_16_40 | ecosystem: Environmental > Terrestrial > Soil >...
CAGCTTGCGGTGGTTTGGGATCCCCGCCTGCACGGCGAACCCGGAGGGCCACCCTCCATCACTGATACAGCACGGTTCGTGCTGGTGGCTTCTACCTCACCCTCACTCTCCTTTCAGGACACATCCCAGATCGCCAAATCCGGCGCGTCTGCCCCGGCTGTCCACGGTGTCGTTCTGGCGCGCCCCGGGCCGGAGTTGTTATCCACCACCTACAAGCTTCGCTCTGTCCTTGTAACTCTTCTTTTCGGCCACTGATCCGCCCTGTCTCTCGGGCTCACTTCTCGACGTCCTGGCGCTCCCGCACGCGGCCGATGCTGAGCACCGCTAAAGGAGCAGGGAAGGTCGGGTCATTCTTCGCCAGGTAGTCGACGCCCTGGCGCGAGATCCCGAGCAAGTTCAGAAGGTATGTCTCCGGCGCAGCCTGTACGGGCGGCCATCGGGATCGAAGATCAAGCGGTAGGCGACCTCTGCCCATCGTTGACTGGCGGGCGGCACCGCCGCGACCTCGTGTGATCGGACTCGACTCGGAGGCCGCGCCCGGCCGCCCGGGTGCGTCTTCCAAGTCGCCAGCTCCCGAGCGGTGTCCTCCCAAAGAGCGAGACAGTTCGCAAGATTCAACAGTTCCGGATCCTCCGGCGACCGTCCGAGGTGCTCGGCCCAGAGCGACAACCGGAGCGCGCGTGCGAACCGGCGACTTCCATCACCTAGCCCACCTGGATCAAGCGGAGCCCGGTCGTCGAGATCGCTATCTATCACCGAGCAGGACAACTCCGAGTCATGAGTCCATGAACGGCGATTCAGGTTGTCGGATCCAACAGTCGCCCAGACGTCATCGATGATGCAGACCTTGGCATGGACATAGACGGGTGTCCCGACTTCGTTCTCGAGGTCGTAGATCCCTACACGATTGCCGCCGGCCGCCTGAACCGTTGCCATCGCCCGCGCCTGAGCGAGTCGACTCGGGGGCCCTGACAGTCGGCCGTCTTTGTCGGGGTAGCGAGGTACGACACCGATCAGTTGCAATCCTCGATTCCGGCGTAAGGCGTTTGCGAGGAGTTCCGCAATCTCGGCGGACCAGAAGTACTGGTCCTCGAGGTAGATCAGCGTGCGTGCTCGGTCGATCGCCTTCGAAAACGCCCGGGCGATGCTTCGCTCGCCCTCGGGCGCAAACGGATACTTCGGGCGCCTCGATGGATAGGTCCGAAGTACCTGGACGGCATGGTCGCCCAGTGCCGGGGGATCGGCCAGACGGGCGGGGAGCGGACGGGCGAGACGATCTTGCGACATCACGCGCGAGATCCATGATCTCGGGCGACCGGCATGGTTGAGAGGAGTCGGATCCTCCCATCGCTCCCGGAACGTGATATCGAGATCAGCGACTGCTGGTCCGTGGACTTCCAGTTGTGCATCGTGCCAAGGGGGATGTGGGCCGTACCGACGGTCGAGCTTGATGGCTTGGCGATCTCCCTGGTGACGGCTGTCATCTCCGCGTCCATGGCTGAGGTCGATCCCCCCGACGAATGCGACATCAAGCTCGGGGGAGGCAGGGTGGCGGATGACAACGAGCTTCTGGTGGTGCGAGCCGCCTCGCCGCACTCGCTCATCGAGCAACACTTCCCCGCCTGCCTCAGTGACCTCGACGGCGAAACGCCGATTGTCCTTCGCACTGAACGCGAGCCGATCGCTGTGGGAACGCCAGAGCAGCCCGCGGACGTCAGTACCACGTCGGCAAAGATCTGCCATGAGTGTCGCGATCGCCGGCCCGTCATCGGCTACGCACTCGTCTCCGTCTCCTCTCCAGTCGGTGAAGCGCACCTCCTCATCGGGCCCGAGACTCGAGATGACTGCGGCTAGGCGAGCGAAATACGTGGCACCATCCACCAGGAACTCGACATGGTTGCCTTCGGTCCACGCAACGCCCCCTGGCCGACCCGAGTCGATCTCGGTCGCCGGGTTGCCTCGTTCTTCGGGTAACAAGAACCAGTCGTCGAGACGCATTCTGAGATACCGTATTATAGACTCTTCTGCTGCATCCATGGGTTGTCCGCAGCGGAAGTAGCAGGCGTGGTGCTCGCAAGTGGCAGTGCGGAGCGGTGCGTCGCTCAGAAGCTGATGCCGCCCGTGGCAAACATTGCGACGGCTGCGACGGCCATGATCGCGGCCGTGAGCCAGCCGAGAATCTTGGCCGCTTTGTCGTTCACGTAGTCGCCCATCAGTCGCTCGCTGCTCGAGACCCACATGACGACCACGAGGAAGGGCGCCGCCGCGACACCGTTGATTACCGCCACAAGCACGAGCAGATGGATTGGGTTGACATGGAGCAGACTGAGGACCGTGCCCCCTAGAGTCCCCAGGGCAACGAGGCCGTAGAAGACGGGGGCTTTGCGAACCGAGCGTGAGAACCCCCACTCGTGGCCGAGCAGGCCGGCCATGCCGACCGAGCCGGAGGCAGCGAGCACCGGTATGGCGAGCAGCCCGCTGCCGATGAAGCCGAGAGCAAAGAGGGCACTGGCGAAGTGCCCAGCAAAGGGCTTGAGTGCTGCGGCCGCCTGAGCGGCGCTTTGGATATTGGTCTCGTTGTGGGTATGCAGCGTCTGGGCCGTCGCCACGATGATGGCGAACATCACGAGGTTGGAAAAGGTCATGCCTGCGAAGACGTCGAGCCTGCTGGTGCGCTGCTTGCGCTGGGCTCGTGCTGGGCTCTGGCGCTTCAGAGGTAACGCTCTTGGTCCGCCCTCGGGTGCGTCGCGCATCTCTTCGAGCCTGTGGGCGCTCTGCCAGAAGAACAGGTACGGCGAGATGGTCGTGCCTAGCACGGCGACCAGGAGCGCCAGATAGGCCCTGCTCAGCTCGACGTGGGGAACAACGGTGTGGCTGAGGACACTTCCCCACTGATGGGTGACGAGGACTGCCACGACGAGATAGGCCAGAAGCGCAGCGCAGAGGACCTTGAAGACGAGCGCGATGCGGGCAAACGAGCCCAACACGAGCAGCGTGGTGATGAGGCCGCCCGCCAGCAGCGCCCAGAGCCAAGTGGGCCCGGCGTGGAGGAGCTGCATGCCGGAGCCGATGGCGACGAGATCAGCGGCGATGTTGAGGCCGTTGGCCACGATGAGGGCGACAAGAAGCAGGGCGAGGATCACCCGACCGGCCCGGTGGAATCTCCTGACTGCAAGCTCACCGAGCCCTGTACCGGTCGCAAGCGCCGTGCGGTCACAGATCTCTTGGACCGCGGCCATCAACGGCAACGTCAGCAGGGCAGCCCACAAGAACGAAAGGCCGTACTGGGCCCCGGCCTGGGAGTAGGTCGCGATCCCAGAGGGGTCGTCGTCGGACGCCCCGGTGACCAGCCCCGGTCCCATGGCCCGCAGGTACTGACGCCAGACGGGTCCGGTGCTCGCCTTTGTGAGATCGAGTTCCGATGGCCTCGTCGGTGAATGTGCCGAACCGTCAGTGGTCGATGACGGCCCGGCTTCTTCCTCAGAGGTAGTCGCCATTTAGGTAACCGACTCCACGACCCCAAGTTCGACGACCTGCGGTCTTCCCATGCGCGGTTTCCATTTGAGCTTGGAAGCTGCGTCCTCGACCTTCTCGCCGACGCCCTTTTGGGCGGCCTTTCTTTGGTCCATCTTGCCCTTGGCTCTCATGTAGTCGTCACCGATCGCCGTTCCGACCGTCTCCTCGACCTTTCCTATGAGGTTCTGGGTTTGGTTGGATACCTTGCCTCTCGTTCCCATTTATGCCTCCCTGGGCTATCTCAGGCTGATGTTGCGCACCGCAAGCAAGGGCGAAGCCCGATTCGATCAAGCATCTCGAGCTTCAAGATGGAAAAGAAGCCTCACGACTACGGCGTTGTTCGCCGACCAATGGCAGGCCAGATCGCGGCCGGCGGTCTCGGATGGTGGCGCGCCACTAAATAAATGTCCGGCCCCCACCTGGCACGAGCGTGATCAGACGACCTTCAGCAGTACGAGGATGACGACAACGACCAGGCACAGCACAGCCAGGCCAGTCAGTCTACGAACCATTTGAGAGCCCCCTTTGGTCGAGTGCTAAGTGGTCTAGTCCGCCTTGTTGCCCGCGGTTCCGCTAGCTGTGCACCTCTTCGTGCACTTCGCTCGACCGACCCTGTGCGTCGGTGGCTTGACGGTCATAGGTGCGTTTGCCGCCACCGACCGGACGGCGGCGTCCACTCAGCTCACCACCCGTAGAAGTGGTGCCTCCCGGAGCTCCCGCGTCCTAGTGCGAGCCCGATGATCCACACGAAGAAGACGATCGCCGCGACGATCCACAATAAGTGCGCGGTGAATCCCAGTCCGAAAAAGAGCAGAACAAATAGCAGTACCAAAAGGATGATCATTTCCTAGCCTTCTTCTCGCCGACGAGGAGTAGTTGATTGTCCAACGAGTCTCTGTCTTCGTCTCGGAGCGACGACATCCGGCGCGTTGACGTCGATTCGCTGAGTCGCGTCACTTCTTGACCGCGTCCTTGAGCTTCTCGCCGGCCTGCTTGAGGTTGCCCTTCACTTGGTCGGCCTTACCCTCGGCGCGCAGCTTGTCGTTGCCGCTGAGCTTGCCGGCGGTCTCCTTCAGCTTTCCCTTCGCCTGTTGAGCGGTGTTCTTTGCCTTGTCGGTTGTTGCCATGACTGTGCTCCTTGTTTTGGGATGTGAGAAGAGGGACGAGCCGTCTGTTGGCGGACTTCACACGGGTTCCCCCGTTTTCTCTTCGCGGTGACGTTTGCTTGCCGTCCCCCTCGAGAGACTCGTCCAGAAGGGTGTCCTTATGATGTCCCAAGCCTCCCCGTCGTATTAGACCGAATCGATCTCGAGGGCGAGGGGGTGGGAGTACACCGGCGTGGTGACCCGTGACCCGGCCAAAAGAGAGATACCGGCCGCGTCGCAACCCTCGACGGTGAGGACTGCGAAATCGACGATCTGTTGCAACGTTTCCCCGACCGTTCTCGCGGAGAAGAGGTACGGGCGATCTCGGCGAAGGCCACGGCGACGTGGCCGTAAGACTGATCGTCTGTCATCTCACCTCCAAGCTGGCTCTCACCCGACCGCCCCCGAGCTAGCGGGAGTTGACTTTCCCTTGGGAATGGTCCTCGCCTCTGTAACGTCCTAACTGTTGCACAGGAGCAAATGTTATCTTGCTTCGGCGAGGCCGGCAACTGCCGAAGAGAAGTTGCATTGGCGCCCCAACAGGCCCCAGCCGCCGAGAGGCCGCGGGCCATAAGCCGAGGCATGTTGATTGTGGTGTGAACGCTCAGCACCGACGGGGTATTCAGCCGCAGCAGGACAGGGGGCTACGGAGAGGGAGTGCCCGTCCAGTCGAGGCAGACGACGACCGCGTCGTCGCTTAGCTCTTGACCCTCATGGTGAGCATGGAGCTCCCGGATGAACTGTCGGACGACCTCCCCGGCAGGCAGCCCTCGAGTGGCACGGACCGACCGCTCCAGTTTGGCCTCCTTGAACTCCTCATTGCGAGGTGAGCGCGCGGCGTGGACCCCATCGCTGACAATGATGAGCCGGTCCCCCGAGGCGACGTCGAGCTCCTGTTCTTCGTAGTTGGTGCCCTCGAACATGCCAAGGGGTAGCTGCTTGTCCAGCTGGACGACCTCCACTTCGGTGCCGCGTTGTCGGATGACCAAGGGGGATCCAGCGTCGACGGCGGTGGCTCCCCCGCTCAGGTAGTCGAGACGTAGCAGCAAGGTGCCGACGAACTGCTCGCCGCCGTACGCGGCTTGGAGGGCCTCATTGGCCAGTCGAGCTTGGCCAGCCAGGTCCAGCCCCCCACGCCGGGCGTTGCGCAGAGCGTTGACGGCCAGGCTGGTAAGCAGGGAAGCCGACGTCCCTCGTCCCATCCCCTCCGAGACGCTCACGAGGAGATGATCAGACGCGGCACACCAGTCGAAGTTGTCCCCGGCGACGTGGTAGGCGGGTTCCAGCTGACCGGCGAGAATGAAATGCTCTCCTGCACAACCCCGGCTGGGCAGCAGCTGCCACTGCATCTCGGCGGCCAGGCTGAGCCGTTGAGTACGCGAAGCGAGCTCGAACAGGTCGGTGTCTCGGCTGGCCACAATAAGGGCGTAGCCGAGAGCGGTGGCAAACCGACGTAGCTCGTGCTGGTCGGTGTCGTTGGGCGGGGCAGTCAGCCACACCTCGAGCACCCCGAGCCGGTCGCCGCGGACCGTGACCGGCAAGCGCACGGGGACGCCCGTGTCGTCGGGAGGACCGATCGAGGTCAGCTGGGAGGCGAAGGTCCGGCCGGCGGCGCTGCCGTCCACGGGGACCAGGGCGGTCCTCTCATCTCGGCCACTGAACGGGTCGGTCACCCGCTGGAGCATTGAGAGCCGGTAGTCGACCATCAACAGTTCGATCTTGCGGGTGTCGAAGTGCTTGTGCATGACGTCCTTCCATGCCGCGAGCACCTCCGCAGCCCCGACGGACTCCATCGTGAGCAACGCGTCCTCGTGCCATGTCACGATAGGCATTATGCCAATCGTGCGACATCCTGCCAATCTTCCCGCCGACCTTGTGATCGCAGTGGTCGTCGCCGCTCGTCCACTGGTAATGGTGTGGGGCCGAGCTGACGCAATCGCCCAGGCACAGGCCTCGCCCCCTCAGCTGCGAGCCCTCGTGGTCGTGGGACACCACGGCAGCCTCAATCTGAATCAGCTGGCCGACGAGCTGGGGGTGATCCCCTCCTCTGCGAGTCGGCTGTGTGACCGTCTCGTCGCAGCTGGCCTTCTCGACCGGAAGGTCAGCGAGCAGAACCGACGTGAAGTGGTCCTCACCTTGCGGGCGGAGGGACAGCGGCTGCTCGAGACGGTCGAGCACGACCGTCGCGACGCGCTGGCCGACGTGCTGCATGGGATGAGGCCCGGCGCACGCAAGGCGCTGCTGTCAGGCTTGGAAGCCTTCGCCGAAGTCGCGGGGCAGATGGCAGAGCAGGATCAGTGGACCGCGTAGGGTATCCATGAGTCTCGGTGTGCGACTGCTGTGACGCAAGAAAGATCCTCACTTCCGCGTCCCGCTATCACGAATCGGCCGACCGGTCGATTACTCGGAGCGTGATCGAGGAGGCACTCGTCGACCGGCGCTCCTTCTACTATGAGAGCCGCATCGTGCGCACTAAACGGCCAAGTCCGCGAGGCAGAGGCGACTGGCACGATCGGCTTGGCAGCACGCATGGCCGGCTTCCTTTCTCCTCGTGTTCCCACAAAATTGTCCACTACCTGTCTCTCACTAAGTGTCTATTCCTACTTGGGTTTCGCCCCTCTTCACCGTGTCGTTTCATCAGATTGGCGCAAACCACAAACTCCCTTCCTCTCGGATCTGCGATACGTCTGCCGTCAAAACAGTACGCAATTCAAGACGATGGCGCGGTCGAGGTCGCCAGCGGTACTCACCGTGGTCGACGCGGTCGAAGTCGGCGTAGGTCGTCCCGTGGTGATCTGGTGCATTGGCACACATTCGGGATGAAATGTGCGTTCGGATCGTGGAATCTGCAAAACGTGTTTGTCGACGTCGAAGTTCGGCAACAACCTCGGCGACGGTAAACGTGCGCTGGCCACCGTTCGTGATGGAGGCCGCAGGAGGCGATGAGGACGGGAAGCACCTCGTCTCGGAACTCCGGATTGTTCAGACGCTCCGGCGAGATCAGGAGCGCGTCAATCGACCCGGCCTGAACCTCGGCGTAGAGCGGCGCCCACTCCTGCGCGTTCGCCGAGTTGATCGCGACGGCCCGTACCCCCGCTCGCTCCGCCGCGGCGATCTGGTTCCGCATCAGCGAGAGCAGCGGCGAGATGATCACGGTCGGACCGGCGTCCCGCGCGCGCAACAAGATGGTCGAGAGGAAGTAGACGGCGGACTTCCCCCACCCGGTCCGCTGGACGACGAGGGTCTTTCGGCGCTCGGCGACGAGGGCCTCGATCGCCAGCCACTGGTCGTCGCGCAGCACCGTAGTCGCTCCCGCGAGAAGGACAAGGTGTCGCTGGGCCTCGGATCGAAGTTCAGCCCGAGAGCTTTCTTCGACCAATGAGGGCATCGCCTCAGGGTACGAGGTAGCTGCGACAATGAATGGCCAGCGAGTCCCGGTTCTCGCGGCTGAGACACCCGACCTCGGCGCTACCTCGCTCGGCGAGCGCCGGTTCGCCTCGACGGAGGCGACGCCGCGGCCGGATTGTCCGGCCAGGAATGCTTAGGGTAACGCCCAATCATCTCGCGACGGACCTCGCGCCATGAGCCGCTCCAAAAGCCCGGCAGATCGGCGGTGATCTGAATCGGACGCCCCGCCGGGGAGAGCAGCTCAAGCGTGATCGGTACGCGACCTCCGGCTACCGCGGGGTGCACGACGACACCGAAGAGATCCTGCACCCGAACCGCGGCGCGCGGCCGATCGCCGTCGTAAGCAATCGGGGCCCTCCTTCCACCCGGCAGCTCGAGGGCGGCGGGCAGCAGGCGATCAAGTTCGGCGCTCCGGCCGCCGAGCGCCGCTCGGATTGCTGCGGACGGATCGACGCGCGCGAGCTCCGATCGCCCGCGTGCCCCCTTCAGCGCAGGCGTCAGCCATTCCGGCGCGCTCGCGATGAGCGCTGTGTCGGAAACGTCCGGCCAGCTCTCACCCAAGGCCCGACGGGCCCACCCCGCGCGCGCCTGCAGCGATCGGGAGGCGGGCGTCCAACCGAGGACGGTCAGGCCCGTTCGAGCCGCGTGCGCGACCAACGCCGCGGTTGTGTTCGATCCCGGCTGAGCAGGACCGCGGACAGCGTCGAGCACGAGGGCGTCGAGCGTTCGTTCTTCGGTCGCCCGCAAATCGTCGAGCTGTTCGTCCCATTCCAGACGCACCACACGCTGGACGTGTGCAGCACCGATCCGCTCGACGTCGCTTCGGTCGAGCGCCGCCGCGAGACGAATCTGACCGTCGGCCCGACTTCCGCCTGCGCCAGCCTCCACGTCGACAGCCACTAACCACTCGGCGCTCGCCAGCGAATCGTGCGCCGGGAGGACCGCACCGCCGCCCTGACGCAACCGGTACCTTCCACCGCCTCGCCGCTGAGCGATTCGATCGGGATACGCGAGGACAAGCAACGGGCCTGGGTCGTGGTCGGTCTCGCCCAGCGGCAGCGTCTCGATCGACGCGCGATCCGACGCCGCCGCTCGCTCGACGCGTCGGATGAGCTCGTCGGCGCGCCGCCGGACGGTAGCGACTGCGGCGCGGTCGACCGGGGCCGGCTCCCCGTGGTCGTCGCGTTCGAGGACCGCGAGACGGCTCGCCACGTCGGCGGAGAGCGCGCCGTCCGCGGTGGAGCGTCCAAAGACATCGCGGTCGGACAGCAGCGCCGCCAGCAGCGCGGCGGTCGGGAGGTCGTGGCGGGGCGCGTCCACGAGCATTCGCCCGAGACGAGGATGAACGGGTAATTCGACGAGCCGCCGTCCGAGGCTGGTCAGTCGCCCATCCTCGAGGGCCCCCAGCCCCTCGAGCAGCTGCCGGGCGGTCGCCACCGCAGCCGACGGGGGCGGGTCCAACCATCGCAGCGACGCGACGCGCGTACCCCATACAGACAGCTCCAACACCAGCGCCGCCAGCTCGGCGCTCAGGATCTCCGGCTCGGACCACAGGCTTCGAGCGAGGTGGTCTGCTTTCGACCACAGGCGATACGCGACGCCTGGCGCGGTGCGCCCGGCTCGACCCGAGCGCTGGTCGGCTGAAGCGCGCGAGGTGGTGACGGTGCGGAGCTTGGTGAGCCCCGTCGCTGGGTTGTACATGGGCCGGCGAGCCAGACCGGCGTCCACCACAATGCCGACGCCTTCGACGGTCACGCTGGTCTCGGCGAGATCGGTCGAGAGCACGACACGCCGAAGCGACCCCGATCGCAGGACCCGATCCTGTTCCGCGGCGGAGAGACCTCCATGTAACGGAATGACTTGAACGCCGGTGACGTCACCTAGCGCGCTCGCCACCGCCCGGATCTCGCCGACACCCGGAAGGAAGGTCAGCACGTCGCCTACGTCGCGCTGCAACGCCTCGTTAACCACGGCGGCGACAGTCGTCGCGAGGCGACCGGGACGCGGCGGAGTCTTCCAGCGAAGCGCGACCGGGTACGTCCGGCCGCGACTGGAGATGACAGGCACTCCTCCCAACAGGGCCGCGAGCGATTCGACGTCAAGCGTCGCGGACATGACCAGCACCCGTAGCTCCGGGCGCAGTCCGCTCCGCGCATCCAGTGTGAGCGCCAGGCCCAAATCGGCCTCCAGGCGCCGCTCGTGGAACTCGTCGAAGATCACCATCGCCACCCCCGGCAGATCCGGCTCGTGCTGCAGTCGACGGGTGAGGATGCCGTCGGTGACCACCTCGATCCGCGTCGACCGGCTAACTTGCCGGTCGTCTCGAGTCACGTACCCGACCGTCGCGCCGACCTCTTCGCCGAGCAGATTCGCCATCCGAGCCGCCGCGGCGCGAGCAGCGACTCGGCGTGGTTCCATGACGACGATGCGGGCGCCGGCAAGCCAGGGCTCGTCGAGCAACCGCAGCGGTACGAGCGTCGTCTTGCCTGCGCCAGGCTCTGCCTGCAGCACAGCGACGCCGTCGCCAGCCAGCGCGGCGCGTAGCTCAGGTATGACGTCTTCGACGGGGAGCCCTGTGTGTGCCGGATGCTGCGGCTCGGCGGACACCAAAGCAGGGTACGTCCTCTTGACGCGGCGTCGGTCCCGCCTGGGACTTTGCGATCGCGCCCCGCGGGTTGCCGTCAAGCAGACGATCGGCAATCGCGCATCCTCTAAGTAGCATGTCGATTGCGGACGGCTATGCCATCTGACCTCGACGAACGGGGGCGGCCGCGCGTGCCGAAGTCGAAACGGCCAAGCGCGAGGAACAAGATCAGAGGATCCGCCAGCAGAGGCTCGAACGGGTCCAACGGTGCCTGCGGTGCTCGAGGATTGCCACCGTTACGCGACGCCCAGATGGCTGAATGTCAGTCTCATGCACTGGGCGAATGCTCTGGTGATGAGCCAAGTGGAGTGGTCATCTCTTCGGGTTCGCACACGTCACAGAAGACGAAGCCGTCGCGCTCCACGATCTGGCCGATCTCGATGTCGAGGGGTGAGCTAAAGCCCGGACCGTCCCATACGAAGGTATGGAACTCGCCGCGCTCGCCGCAAGGGTCGACTCCTACGGGAAGCTCGCTGAGCAACTCGGCATCGAAGTGCCGACCGGCGAAGTCGCTGTGCAGCTGAGCACGGTCAATGCAGGTGATCACCGCCTTCAGACCTGACGCGAGCATCTCTCGCGCCAGGACATCGGTTGGGCGGTCCCAGAGAGGGAAGATCGGGGAGATTCCCGTTCCGTCGAGGCGTTCTTCTCGGTAAGCGCGAACGTCGCGGAGGAACAGATCGCCGAAGACGACGTGGGCAACGCCGTCAGCGAGCGCCGCGGCGATTGCCTTAGCCATGCGAGCCTCGTACACCTCGTTCGGACAAGGCGAAGGAATGTCGACGATGACAAGCGGCAGACCGAGTCGATCTGCCTGGGCTTCGAGCAGGCTTCGCCGGACCGCGTGCATCGCGACTCGATCTGCGTCAGCGTTCACCGTGGTCAAGAGCGCGGTGATCTCGACGTCGCCCGCTGAGCGAACGACGTCGAGCGCCATCGTGCTGTCTTTCCCGCTGCTCCAACTCATCCATGCCTTCGCGCGCGCTGCCATTGGTCCAGTCTCATCCAGCCCGCGGATCGTTGCCTCCGATCCTCCGATCTGGATGCCTCCGGAGCGGTGCCGTCGAGCTCTCAAAGCCACGCAGATCGCCGTTCCTGAAGAAGCGCTTTTTGTCAAGGAGTCTTCGGCGAAGCCGAAGTCCGCTTTTCCAGGAGTTATCGAGGCTTGAACTGTAGACGGGGCGCGCGACAACAAGGCCCCGCTGTTGTTAGGGGCGGTCAAGGCCGGGCGGAGCCCGCCCGAAGGGGGAGCCTTGACAGATCCCGAGCGTTAAGTTGTCGTCAGCCACCATCGGAACGGACCGCCGTCAGGCGGTCCTAGTTGCTTGGTGGTGGCCAGACACAGCGGACCTCACCATTGCCCTTATTTGGGCGGGCAGGCCTAGGTTCGGCTGCCGGCCATTCCTTCGTGTTCGGCACATGGTGTGTTTCGGCCACAGCCAGGCGGGCTCATTCAAATACTCGGCCTCGCCCAGTCATGGGGGGCCACGGCGATCGTCGAGCTCGCGCCCTGGCTGTGTCCGAACCTCTCAAGCCGTCGCCTCGGCCAGGCAACGGATCTCCCCGTCGCGAAGGCCGTAGTAGACGAGGCAGAGAAGCTTTCGCGCAGCGGCGACCCGGGCGATCATCGCTCCCCGGCGAGCTGCCACGCGGGCATAGGTGGGCGCGATCGGCGCTCCACCGTGGTAACAGGCAACGGCCTCGATGGCGGCCCAGCGCACGAGGTTGCTGCCCTGTTTGGTGATGTGGCCCCGAGTGACCTTGATGTCCGATTCGCGATGTGTGGGCGTGAGCCCCGCCCATGAGCAAAGGTGCCCTGCACTGTGGAACCGGGACACGTCGCCGATCTCGGCGACGAAGATCGACGCCATCACCGGGCCGACCCCACTGATCGCCTGCACCGCCCGATAGCCGACGTGGCCCCGAAGACGCCGGGCGATGGCGCGTTCAATCATGGTGAGCTCGCTCTCGTAGATCTCGAGAAGGTCGCGCAACGAGGCGATCCGGATGGCATACGCGCCTTCGAAGGCCATCTCGTCGAGGAGCTTTTGACCTCCCGGGCCGAACATGTCAACGAGTGGTGGCAAGATGCCGAGTTTTGCCATGACGGCGTGCACCTGGGCCTTGGCCGAGATGCGCAGGGCGACGAGCTTGGCACGGTATCGGACGAGCTCTCGCAGCTCTCTAAGTTCCGGCGGAGCGATCCAGGCTTCTGGCAGATCACCTCGGGAGAGTCGTCTCGCGAGCTCGGTGGCATCGAGCACGTCGTTCTTCACGCGTCTTGAGTCCCAGTGCAGACCGAGCGGATGGACGAGGTGCACGTGGGCGCCCTCGGCTTCTAACAGATCTGCCGCCCAGTACCAGACATACGTAGCCTCGAGTGCCACCTCGAGATCTTGGCCTGCGTTGGCCATCGCGAGCGCCAGCTGAAGCGGGTCGTTGACCACGCGCACGGTCTCGAGCACCTCACCGTCGTCGGTGATCCTCACGATCACTGACCTCCGACGGTGAAGGTCGATTCCCACATACTGTCTTTGGTGTTCCACCGGAGTCTCCTTCCGTTTCCGGGTTGGTTTGGAAACCCCGAGTGTGCCTTGCACATTCGGTTCCCGGCCACGAGAGGAACTCCGGTGGTTCGCCGGCGACTCGGCGGATCGAGCAACCACGACTGACCCCGCTTTGTTCGGCGGCCGTGCCCCGCACGACGGGGACCGGTCACGCAGAAGCGGCGCAGCGCTTCTTCATGACATCAGATATGTGAAGCCATTCAGACTCGATCCACCGCTAATCCCGTCTCGCTCATGTCCGAAATGCCGCATCTCTTCGGGGCCTAAACCCGAAGTCGTGGAGTTTCGAGAGCCCTGTGGATACCCACCCGAGTATCTCGGGGCAGCGCCGTTGGAATGAGTAGGCGCGCGCTATGGCGCGTGCCCTATGCAGAGTCGTCTAGCTGGACCTTTGCGACCGTGGAGGCGCGAAGGGTGCCAAAGATCTATTACCCCCGCCACTAGATAATTTGGATTTCCGCGCCCGCGTGCGCATGCCCACTCCGCTGACCTGCGGGTTTGTATTCGCTAGTCGCGGTCATCCACAGGTTTATCGGGTGAGTTTCTCGGTGGGTTATCAAAACTGCGTTATGCACGCTACGCAGGGGTGGCGCACCGCCAACCCTGCAACACGCTGCGGGTTCCGGTAATTCGTCCCGGCTGAGTCCGAGGTGCCCCAGGCTGCCCTACCGCAGCCCTACCCAGCTCCCTTTGATTGGGGAGTACCGGCGGGGTGCTGCCGGCCCCGCTGTCGACCATTCCTACCGTCGGCCTCAAGTTATTTGAGGGAGTTGCGCCGCAACGCGAACTGCGGTTGCTCCAACGGGCAGTAGGGATCTCTAAGCCGAAGATGAGCGGGGTGCCGGAACCCTGCACCAGGCCTTTACCCAGCGTGCTCGCCAGGGCTCTCCATGGATCCCCAACCGACCCTGGGAAGGAAGCTCTGGTCACGGGCACGTTCGTCGTGTGATCAACGACGGACGTAAACGACGATCGGTCAGATCGCGCCGACGACGCCGAGACCCCCAACCAGAAGCGCCGTCGTTGAGACCCGGTTGTTGGTCGACCCGGCGACTG
>Ga0187872_10002957_pt1 | contig 14319 bp, 10 predicted proteins | sample June2016WEW_16_4_FD_132973 | JGI IMG/M metagenome (GOLD analysis project Ga0187872, IMG submission 132973) | Peatland microbial communities from SPRUCE experiment site at the Marcell Experimental Forest, Minnesota, USA - June2016WEW_16_40 | ecosystem: Environmental > Terrestrial > Soil >...
AAAGGTAAACTCCAAGCTGCAAACAATCCTTGACCAGGATACCGAGCCTTGGGGTATCAAGGTAACGAAGGTTGAGGTCAAGCAGGTCGATATCCCGGAGAATATGCAGCGCGCCATCGCCAAACAGGCGGAGGCCGAGCGCGAACGCCGGGCCAAGGTCATTCACGCCGAGGGCGAATTCGAGGCGTCGACGAAACTGGCGGATGCGGCAGAGGTCCTGGAGAAGCAGCCGGCTGCGATCCAGCTCCGCTATTTGCAGACGTTGACCGAAATCGGTGTTGAGAAGAATACGACGGTCGTATTTCCAGTGCCGATCGACCTTATCTCGCAGTGGATAAAGCCGAACGGGGGGAATAAGTAGGAACTCATGGCTGGGGGCGGAAGACGCGGGGGCGGAGACCGGGTACTTGAGAGCCGGCATCTGGTCGGGCTGTTTCTGGGCGTTGTGCTTCTTTGCGGCGTGTTTTTTACGCTGGGATACGTGATGGGGAAGACGCAATACGGCGGATTGGTCCACGCCGCCGAAGCCCTCGAACGAGGCGCATCTCCCGCTCGCGCTCCCGAAAAACCCAACTCGGCGCAGCCTTCCGGAACGCCCGCTCCCTCGAACGGCGAATGGGATTTCTACACCAAGAATGGCAACAAAGATGGCTTGCAGCCCGAGGTGAACCCTTCCCCTGCGCCGTCGGCCCCGCCGCATGGCGTCGCCGCCTCGAAGAGCGTGACGAATGCTCCTTCTGCCGTTGCTCCTTCCACAACGGTTGCGAAGACGGTCCCGGCTTCGGCGCGGTTCGAACCGCCGAAGATGCTCAAGGGCGCGATCGTGCTCCAGATCGCGGCGCTCACCCACGAAGGCGATGCGCTGGCCATGGCCGACGCTTTGCAACAGAAAAGATTCCCGGCCTTTGTCGTGACGCCCACTTCGGATAATTTCTACCGCGTGCAGGTGGGTCCGTACTCGGACGCGAAAGCCGCCGAATCCGCCAAGAGCGCGCTTGACCATGCCGGCTTCAAGGCTATCATCAAGCGCTGAATGACTTTTTCCTGGCATACGCGGGTGCTGCTCGCCCTGGCGAGCGGCGTGACCCTCGCTCTTTCGTTCCCCAACTACAATCTCTGGCTCCTTGGGTGGATTTCGATCGGTCTGCTTACGCTCGCGTCTTTCCGGGCGCGGCCGGCCGTCGCACCGCTCTACGGCTTTCTTCATGGTCTGGTGTTCTACCCCATCTGCCTGCCGTGGATGGATGTCGTCATGCGGCAGTACGGCAACGTGGACCCGTGGACCTCGGCGGGCATTCTCGGGCTGGTCGGCATCGCGGGTGGCATCATCTGCGCGCTCTTTTCGTGGAGCGTGGCGCTGGCTTCACGAAAAGGCCCCGCGTTCGCCTGCGCGCTCGCGCCTTTCCTTTGGGTGACCCTCGAATTCGTGCGCGGGAATCTGCCGATCTTCGCGTTCCCGTGGAATCTCATTGGATATTCGGCGAGCGGTAATCTCGCGCTCGTACAACTCACGGCGATCACGGGAATCTATGGCCTCAGCTTTGTGGTGGCCGGCTACGGAGCGCTCGTCGCGTATGCCATCCTCGTCGGCACGCAGCGCGCGTGGAAAGCGGTCATCTTCGTTGCCGGCGTGCTAGTTCTGATCGCCGGGGGCGGCCGGTATTTCGTGCCGCGGGTGCCCGCGCACTATGTCGCGCATCTCGTCCAGACGAACTTCGCTCAATCGTACGAATATCCGCCCGATTGGATGCAATTGCATGCGGGCGATCTCGACCAGCTCGAACATATCAGCGTGGACGCCGCCGCGAGGATGCCGGGACTCGTCGTGTGGCCCGAAGTTCCCGCCCCCTTCAGCCTGCAAGACGCGGAATTCGCCGCGCGTGCCCAGCGAATTGCCCGTGGCTCGGGCCAGGACTTTCTCGTCGGCGTCGAGGACTGGAAGCGCAATGCAGCCGGGAAATGGATCGCGACCAATAGCGCCGTGCTTCTCGACCCGTCCGGCCGGCGAGTATTCACGTATGATAAGATTCATTTAGTGCCGTTCGGAGAGTATGTTCCGCTCCGCCGGTGGCTCACCTTCGCCGGGAAGCTGACAGCCGATATCGGAGATTTCACGCCGGGTACGGCGTACCGAGTAGGCCAATTGCAGGACGGAACCTTCGGCTCGTTCATCTGTTTCGAAGGCGTTCTCCCCGGCGCGGTGCGGCGATTCACTGCGGGTGGCGCCGAGCTTCTGATCAACATTTCGAACGACGGATGGTTCGGGCGTTCGGCCGCTCCGGCGCAGCATTTGATGATGGCGCGCGTGCGGGCGGTGGAAAACCGGCGCTGGCTGCTTCGCGATACGAACAACGGCTTCACGGTTGTCGTCGACCCGTACGGCCGAATCGTCGCGCAGCTCCCGACCGATATTCGCGGCGAGCTCGACGCGCCCTATGATTTTCGCAGCGGCTTGACGCTCTACGCCCGCTTCGGCGATTGGCTGGCGTGGCTCTGCGTGCTTGCATCTTTGGGCTTGCTTGTAGCATCTGTTAGAACTAAGGGTTCATTCCCACCGCAAGACGTGCAAAATTCAAAGGGGTTCTAGCCCCGAAGTCTGGATGGCAGAATAAGACATGGCCGAACACATCGAAGACCTGCAACAACGCTACGCCGAGCTTGCCAAGCGCATGGAGCTCGTGCGGAGCTATCTTTGACGCTCCGACCGCCCAGAAACAGCTCGCCGCACTCGAAGAAAAGATCAGCGCTCCCGACTTCTGGCAGGACCAGGAGAAGGCGCAGGCGCTCTTGCAGGAACGCAAGCAGTTCGAAGACCGCGTGAACGCTGAAAAGGCGCTCGCTGGCAAGGCGAGCGATCTCGACACCTACTTCCATCTCGCGCAGGAAGAAACCAACAGCGCGCAGCATGATTCGCTCATGGAAGACATCTCCAAGGAGCTCGCGGCGGCCGACGCGCTCGTCTCGGGTCTTGAGACCAAAACCCTCCTTGGCCGCGAGAACGACCGCCTCAACGCCATTCTCACGATCAAGCCCGGCGCGGGCGGGACGGAATCCCAGGACTGGGCCGAAATGCTTCTGCGGATGTATCTCCGCTGGGCGGAGAACAAAGGCTTTCGCGCCACGGTCCTCGATTCGTCCCCCGGCGAAGAGGCGGGCATCAAGTCCGCTACGGTGCAGATTGAGGGCGAGAACGCCTACGGCATGCTCGGGGGCGAAAGCGGCGTCCATCGCCTCGTCCGCATTTCGCCGTTCGACCAGCAGGCCCGGCGGCACACTTCGTTTGCCTCGGTCTTCGTGATTCCTGAAATCGACGACAAGATCGAAATCGTCGTCAACCCCGACGACCTGCGGATCGACACCTACCGCTCCGGCGGAAAGGGCGGGCAGAACGTCAACAAGGTCGAGACGGCCATCCGGATTACGCACATTCCAACCGGCGTCGTCGTCCAGTGCCAGAGCGAGCGCAGCCAGCACAAGAACCGCGAAACGGCCATGAAGCTCCTTCGCTCGCACCTCTACGAGTTGGAGATCGAAAAGCGGCGCGAGGAAATGCGCAAGCTCGACGCCTCCAAGCCCGAGATCAGCTTCGGCAGCCAGATCCGGTCTTACGTCATGCAGCCCTATCAGATGATCAAGGACCACCGGACGAAGGTCGAACGGAGCGACGTCCAGAAGGTGCTCGACGGCGACCTGGACCCGTTCATTCGCTCCTATTTGCTCTTCCGCCGCCATGCCGCCTAACGGTTTTTCGGCGCTTCTCGGCCCCGCTATTGCACCATTTGGCATCGATTTAAGGCCTTTCAATTCACAAGATTGACAACGCTTGTACCGCATGCTAGCGTTTTGAATTCGGGTTAACCACGAAAGAGCAATAAAACTCGCTGATTGCCCTTCATTCCGCCGGAGGACACTGTTTTGGCACACGCACATGAGAAGTTCCTGTTTACCTCGGAGTCGGTCACCGAGGGCCATCCCGACAAGATGGCCGACCAGATTTCCGACGCCGTGCTGGATACGGTACTTGAGCACGATCCGTTCGGCCGCGTAGGCTGCGAGACGCTCGTCACGACCGGCCTCGTCGTCATCGCCGGTGAAATCACGATCAAGAAGGAAGCTCGCGGCGTCCTCGAATACGAGCGCATCGCCCGCAATGTCATCAACGATATTGGCTACAATCGCGCCAAGTACGGCTTCGACGCCGAGACGTGCGGCATCCTCTCCGCCGTCAAGCCGCAGTCCCCGGATATCGCCATGGGCGTGGACACCGGGGGCGCCGGCGATCAGGGCATGATGTTCGGCTACGCCTGCGATGAGACTCCCGAACTGATGCCCATGCCCATCCAGCTGGCCCACCAGCTCACTTACAAGATCGCCCAAGTTCGCAAGGCCAAAGAAGTCGACTTCTTCCGCCCCGACGCCAAGTCTCAGGTCACCATCGAATACATCAATGGCCGCCCGGCTCGCGTTGACACGGTCGTCATCTCCACGCAGCATAGCGAGAGCGTTTCCCAGAGCGACCTCCGCGAAGCGGTCATCGAAAAAGTCATCAAGCCCGTCATCCCGGCCAACATGTTCGACAAGGCCACCAAGATTCACGTCAATCCGACCGGCCGCTTCGTCACCGGCGGTCCGATGGGCGACGCGGGTTTGACCGGCCGCAAGATTATTGTGGACACCTACGGCGGCTACGGCCGTCACGGCGGCGGCGCGTTTTCCGGAAAGGACCCGTCGAAGGTGGACCGCTCCGCGTGCTACATGGCCCGGTACGTCGCGAAAAACATCGTCGCGGCCGGCCTCGCCCGCAAGGTGGAAGTCCAGTTCGCCTACGCCATCGGTGTGGCCGAGCCGGTTTCCGTCATGGCGGACACGTTCGGCACGGGAACGATTCCGAACGCTCAGATCACCGAGCTCATTCGCGCTCTTTTCAAGCTCACGCCCAAGGGCATCATCGAAACCCTCGATCTCCGCAGGCCGATCTATCGTCCCACGGCGGCCTACGGTCACTTCGGCCGCACCGGCCCCGGTTTCACCTGGGAACGCACGGATAAGGCAGACATCCTCCGCAAGGAAGCGAGCTCGGCGGCGGTGTCTCGTTAGTTTTCGTCTCCAATCAAAAGCGAAAGGGAGTTTATGGCCGAATCAGCAGCCAAAGTGAACGGCGATGTGAAGGACCTTGCCTTAGCGGAACAGGGCAAGCGCAGGATCGAATGGGCCAACCAGCACATGCCCGTGCTTCAGTTGATCCGCAAGCGTTTCATCAAGGAGCAGCCGCTCAAGGGCATCCGCATGTCGGCTTGCTTGCACGTCACCAGCGAGACGGCGAATCTCGCCATCACGTTGCGCGATGGCGGCGCCGACGTCGTTCTCTGCGGATCGAATCCGCTTTCGACGCAGGACGACGTTGCAGCCTCGCTCATCCGGGACTACAGCATCCCGACTTACGCCATCAAGGGTGAGGACAACGCCACCTACTACGCGCACATTGCGGCCGCCATCGACCACAAGCCTCAGATCACGATGGACGACGGTGCCGACCTTGTGACCCAGCTCCTCACCAAGCATCCCGATCTCGTCAAAGGCGTCATCGGCGGCACCGAAGAGACCACCACCGGCGTCATCCGCCTCCGCGCCATGGCCAAGGACGGCACCCTGAAGTATCCCGTGATCGCCGTCAACGACGCGCTCACCAAGCACTTCTTCGACAATCGCTACGGCACGGGCCAGTCGACTCTCGACGGCATCATCCGCGCCACGAACCTCCTGCTTGCCGGCCTCAAGGTCGTCGTCGCCGGCTACGGCTGGTGCGGCCGCGGCATTTCGATGCGCGCCAAGGGTCTCGGCGCGGACGTCATCGTCACAGAGATCAACCCGACGAAGGCCATCGAAGCCGTCATGGACGGCTTCCGCGTGATGCCGATGAACGAAGCCGCCAAGATCGGCGACGTCTTCGTCACCGTCACCGGAAACAAGTCCGTCCTCAGCCACGAGCACTTTGAGAAGATGAAGGACGGGGCCGTCATCAGCAACTCCGGCCACTTCAACGTCGAAATCGACATCCCGGCGCTCGAAAAGCTGTCGGGCAGCAGGAAGATCGCTCGCCCGTTCGTCGAGGAATTCTCGATGAAGGACGGCCGCAAGCTCTACCTCCTCGGCGAAGGCCGCTTGATCAACCTCGCCGCCGCCGAAGGTCATCCGGCCTCCGTCATGGACATGAGCTTCGCCAACCAGGCTCTTTCCTCCGAATACATGGTCAAGCACTCGAAGGAGCTTAAGAACCAGGTCTACTCCGTGCCCGAGCATCTCGATCAGCAGATCGCGAAGCTCAAGCTCGAGTCGATGGGCGTCCTGATCGACAAGCTCACCCCGGAGCAGGAGCACTACCTCGCTTCGTGGAACGAAGGCACGTAAACTCCGAAACGCGAAAACCGAAACTCGAAACTCAAAAGGCCTGCGCCATCCAGTGCGGGGCTTTTCTTTTTCTTGCGCGCTATGCAGTTGACTTTGTAGCGGCCGCCTTTAGGCGGGCGTCTTTCCTTCCGCATTGCTCGCCTCTGCACTAAAGACAATCCCGGTGATCGCGATGTAAAATCCGGCGTCCATGTGCTTGGGCCGCATCGCCTCCGCCTGCTCGCTCGTTTTGGCAGCGGCCCTCGGCTGCGCGGTTTGCGTTTCGTCCCCGGCCCGGGCTCAATCGCCTGCGTCCGCCTCATCCCCTGCCGAAACGTCCCAGGTCCGGTTCACGGGCGAGGTTTACGACGGGACAGTTTTTGACCGCGAGGTTGGGCACGATCTGGTGTTTCGCTTGACCCCGCTCACGGGCGATGCGGCAGGCGGGTGGGTGATCGAAATCGTGCCAAAGATGCAGCCGGGGGACGAGCCCGCGGAGTTCTCGGCGATCGCCACGCCGCCGTATCACTTCTACAACGAGCGATACCTCGCCGGGGCCTACGGCTATTCGACGAAGGAGGCCGTCGCCATCAATCTGCGGCGGTTCAACTTCGTCCTCACGGTTGCGGACGACCACATTGCGGAAAGCGTCGTGAACTCGGTGCTCTACCCGAGCGCCGCTTCCGATCTGGAAAAGCAGCGGATTGCCGCCGAGGCGGCAGGCGTCACCCTGGGCCACGGCGAGCTGCGCATCCTCAAGTCGCGCGTCCGGTTCGGCAAGGGCGGCAGCTCGGACGCCATCGCGTACCTGAAGTTCGAAGTCGCCCTCAACTTTTCTCCGGGCCTCACTTTGGCGCAGGTCCTCGCCCCTAAACCGCCTTCAGGTCACTAACCGGACCGTTGCCTTGATATTCTCGCCGCAGTCGCTGTGCTATAAAGGTTGCCTTATCGGGGAATGCTGTGTGGCCGGAAAGCGGTGATAATTTGAGCTCCTTCCATCGAGCCTCGCGAGTCGCACGTCTCGGCAGGAAATTCATTTGGCTCTTGTGTGCTGCGGCCGTTTTGCTACCTGCAGCATTCCTGGCGGTCGCGCAGCAGGTGGAACAGCCACAACCGCCGATGATCGGCCCGCCGGCCCGCATGGCGGCTCAGGCGCTGTTCAATAGCCACTGTGCGAGCTGCCATCAGAACGTGAAGGCCAGCGCCGACGAAAATGCCGCGCGAGCCAACAGCGCTCCCAGCACCGAAACCCTCGGGCAGATGACGCCCGAAGCGATCTACGCGGCGCTCACCACGGGCGTGATGGTCGGGCAGGCGCAGGGACTGAGCGACGACCAAAAACGGATCATCGCCGAGTTCTTTGGCGGGCGTCCGCTGGGGAATGTGGACGCGGGCGACGCAAAGAACATGACCGGCCATTGCGCCTCCGATCCGCCGCTCGGCAATCCGTCGGCCCAGCCTGGGTGGAATGGCTGGGGCAACGGCCTCGCGAATACTCGCTTTCAGCCGGCAAAGGACGCGGGGTTGCCCGCCGATCGCGTGCCTCTTTTGAAGCTGAAATGGGCCTTCGGGCTTCCCGGCGGAGCGGAAACATACGGCCAGCCCGCCGTCGTTGCCGGGCGGGTCTTCCTCGGCGATTACAACGGTTTCGTCTATTCGCTCGATGCGTCGACCGGATGCGTCTATTGGTCGTTTCATGCGGACGCGCAGGTGCGGACTGCAATCGTCGTCGGCCGCGTCACCGGCAAAAGCCCCGCGAAGTACGCCGCTTACTTTGGCGACAAGAAGGCCAACATCTACGCCGTCGATGCGCAGACCGGCAACCTTTTGTGGAAAGTGAATGTGGAGCCACGGCTGCTCGCGCACATCACGGGCGGAACGGCGCTCTACGGCGGGCGCCTGTTCGTGGGAGTCGCCGGTTCGGAGGAAATCGTATCCGCCGATCCGCACTACCCATGCTGCACGTACCGCGGAAGTCTTTCGGCGCTCGATGCGAACACTGGAAAGACGATCTGGAAGACGTACACGATCGCCGAGGAGCCCAAGCCGACGAAGAAGAACTCCCTCGGCACGCAGCTCTGGGGTCCGGCCGGCGCTTCCATTTGGACCACGCCGACCATCGACCCGAAGCGCCGCGCCGTTTACGTGGCAACGGGAAACGCCTTTGCGGAGCCCGCCGCCAAGACCTCCGACGCGATCGTCGCTTTCGACCTGAAGACCGGGAAGATATTGTGGTCCTATCAGGCCCTCGCGAACGACGTTTCTCCCGCCGGCTGCAACGGCCCCGGCCCCAAAGGCGAACAATGTCCGGAAAATCCCGGACCGGATTGGGATTTCGGCAACTCCCCGATCCTGCAGACGCTGCCCGGCGGCCGGCGCGTTCTGGTTGCTGCGCACAAAGGCGGCCTCGTCGTCGCGGTCGATCCTGACCGCAACGGCGCGCTGCTCTGGAAGACCGATCTCGCCGAGCCAAACGCGGGCGCGGCGATTCAGATCATATGGGGCGGCGCAGCGGACGCGCAAAACGTCTACTACCCGCTCAGGTCCGGCGGCGTCGCGGCGTTGCGCTTGACGGATGGAAAGCGCGTTTGGCTCGCGCGGATCGAGCCGTCCGTCATCCCTTCGGAAGCAGGGCGCCGTCCGCGCCGCGGCCTCGACGCAGCCGCTACCTTGCTGCCCGGCGTCCTCTTTGCGGGCGGCTGGGACGGAGTGCTTCACGCGCTCTCGACCGAAGACGGCCACTCGCTCTGGGAATACCAAACCGCTCGCGAGTACACGGCGGTCAATGGCGTTCCCGCAAAGGGCGGTTCGTTGGGCGCGCCGGGACCCGTCGTTGCCGGCGGCATGTTGTATGTAGGTTCGGGCTACGTCGGCACGGGCAACGGCATGCCCGGCAATGTGCTGCTTGCTTTCTCCGCAGAATAGATTTCCAAATTGTCGGTCCGTCTGGAAGCTAGCCGAGCGCTTTCTCAGGGACCACGCTTCGCCGACGCCTGTGCGCCGTCATTCTGAGTGAAGTGGCCGAACACGTTCTGTTTTCGTCCCGCAAAAGCGGGACGTTCGGCCACGCAGCGAAGAATCTCTCTTGGTCTCTTCCGGGTTTTTGTGGAATGCTAACTCCGCATCGAGCCCAAAGAGAGATTCTTCGGCCCGATGACCCCGGGCCTCAGAATGACGCTGCTGTGGGGTTTGCGGTGAAAAAATGAAGGGCGGCTTCGTTTACATCCTCGCCAGCAAGTCTGGAGTACTTTATACGGGCGTGACGAACCGGCTGGATCGCCGAGTGGTTCAGCATCGGCTGAAAATGGTCGTGGGATTCTCGGCGAAATACAACGTCACGCGGCTCGTCCACTACGAGAGGTTTGGCGACATTCGGATTGCCATCGTGCGAGAAAAAGAGATCAAGGGTTGGTTGCGCGCACGGAAGATCGCCTTGATCGAGTCCGCTAACCCTGCCTGGCGTGACTTGGCTGAGGACTTCTTTCCGGGTGAGCAAGCCTGATCTTCCGGTGCGGCTCCCACTGGGCGCCAGACCCCGTGTCGTCATTCTGAGCGAAGTGGCCGGATGTTTTTCCGTCCCACTCTTGTGGGAACGTCCGGCCACGCAGCGAAGAATCTCTCTTCGGTTCAACGCCCTCGATGACCGTCTATCGCACCGGTATCAGACCTTCGGGACTCTCGGCCCCGAATTCTTTACACGAACGACCGCTTGACATGCGCATCCCCATCTCTAAGATGGTTGCGTGAAGAATTGTGCAAAATTTGTGGCAAGGCTCGACGGAGGCGGAAACTCCGGCGCGCGAATGATCGCGCGCACCTCTAATCGAGAAATATTATTATTAGAATCCCGCCTAACTCATTGCAAACAAAGGACAGCGACCATTTCTAATCGAGAATTTTTGCGCAGGTTCGGTACAGAGTCATGATGCAAGAATGGGCCAACTCGGCGATTGAAACGGCAAAGCGCCGCGGCGCTAGCTACGCCGACGTGCGCGTGATGGACATTCGCCATCGCGACATCTCGACCAAGAACGGCGAAGTAGGCACGCTCGCCGAATCGGAATCGCTCGGCATCGGCATCCGCGTGATCGCGAGCGGCGCGTGGGGATTCGCGGCCACCGACCGGCTCACGCGCGAAGGTGTGCAGGCGTGCGCCGCCGAGGCCGTGGCCATCGCCAAGGCTTCGGCGCTCGCCAAGCGCGAAAATGTCGCGCTCGTTCCGGAAAAGAGCTACGTCGACACCTGGCAGAATCCGTTTTTGAAGGATCCCTTCCGCATTCCAGTCGAGCGGCAGATCGATCTCCTGCTTACGGCGGACAAAGAGATGCGGTGCGTGAAGGGCGTCACGGTCGCGGAAGGCTCGATGTCATTTCGCAGGATCGAGCAGCTTTTCGTTTCGAGCGCCGGCTCGTCGATCCATCAGATCAAGATGCAGTCCGGCGCGGGCATCGTCGCGACGAGCTTCGCCGGCACCGAGATTCAGAAGCGGTCGTATCCGAATAGCTTCGGCGGCCAGCACATGCTGCAAGGCTACGAACTCGTCGAATCGCTCGATCTCGTCGGCAACGCGCCGCGCATCGCGGAAGAATGCGTCGCGCTGCACTCCGCCGCGCAGTGTCCCGAAGGGCAGGGAACCATCATTCTCGGCAGCTCGCAGCTCGGCTTGCAGATTCACGAGTCGATCGGCCATCCGATCGAACTCGACCGCGTCCTCGGCATGGAAGCGAACTTCGCGGGCATGAGTTTTCTCACCACGGACAAGCTGCGTCATCTGAAATACGGTTCGGACATCGTGAACGTCGTCGCCGACGCGCGCCTGGAGCATGGTCCCGGCCTTGGCACATTCGCGTACGACGACGAGGGAGTCGCGGCGCAATGCACGCCGATCATCACGGACGGCCTCTTTACCGGCTATTTGAGCAGTCGCGAGACCGCGGCGTCGATCGGCGAGAAACGCTCGGGCGGCACGGTGCGCTGCGAAAGCTGGAATCGCCTGCCGATGATTCGCATGACGAACATCAGCATTAATCCCGGCACGTGGGAGTACGACGACCTCATTGCCGACACCGACGACGCGATCCTGATGGAGACGAACCGCTCCTGGTCCATCGACGACAAGCGCTACCACTTCCAGTTTTCGACGGAAATCGGCTGGGAGATCAAAGGCGGCAAGAAAGGCCGCATGATCAAGAATCCAAGCTACAGCGGCATCACCACCGAATTCTGGAACAGTTGCGATGCAATCTGCTCGCGCGACTACTGGACGCTCTGGGGCACGCCCAATTGCGGAAAGGGCCAGCCTCAGCAGGTGATGGGCACGGGCCACGGGGCTTCTCCTGCGCGCTTCCGCAACATCAAAATCGGCGTCGCCTTTGCAAAGTAATGACTACTAAATCGCAATCCTCCATCGCCGATCTCGAGCGAATCGCCGAGCGAGTGCTCAAGCTCGCCAAGTCATCTGGCGCGAGTGAGACCGAAGTCGATATCGGTGCCACCACGGACGCGCTCACGCGCTTCGCCAACAACACCATCCATCAGAACGTCGCCGAGCACACGCTCGGCATTTCCGTCCGCGCCGTCGTCGATGGACGCACCGCCCGCGCCACCACAAACAAGACAGACGACGAATCGCTGCGCCGCGCGGTCGAAGCCGCCGTCAGCCTGGCGCGCAACGAGCCGGAGAATCCCGACCTTTTGCCGATGCTCCGCGCGCAGAAATATCAGAAGGTTGCGCGCTTCTTCCCGGCAACTGCCGCGACCACGCCGCAGGACCGCGCCCGCGCCGTCACGCGCGTCTGTAAGATGGCGGACAAGAGCAAGCAGACCGCTGCCGGGATTTTCGCGAGCGGCTCGTCGCACACGGTAATGGCGAATTCGAAGGGGCTGTTCGCACGCTACGAGCAGACCCGCTCGGAATTCTCGGTCACGATTCTCGAATCGCACTCGTCGGGCTGGGCGAAGTCGAATTCGCCCGATATCCGCACGCTCGATCCAGAGGCGCTGGCCGAAAGCGCGAGCCGCAAGGCCGCCGAATCCCGCGAGCCGCGCGAAGTAGCGCCCGGCCGCTATACAGCGATCCTGCCTCCGTCGGCGGTGCTCGATCTGGTCGGATTTCTCTTTTACGATTTTGCGGGCACGGCAGTGCGCGACAAGCGGTCGTGTTTCACGGGCCGGATGGGAAAGAAACTCCTCGGCGACAACATCACGCTTTGGGACGACGTGTATCATCCGCTGCAAACCGGTCCACCGTACGACGGTGAAGGCCTGCCGCGGCAGAGAGTCTTGCTGGTCGATAAGGGCGTGCCGAAGAATCTCGTTTATTCGCGCGCGACCGCGAAGAAGATGAAAGCGAAGCCCACCGGTCACGGCTTTTCGCTGCCGAACGAATACGGCGAGGCGCCGATGAATCTGGTTTTCGCGGGCGGCGACAAATCGCTCGACGAGATGGTCCGCACGACCGAGCGCGGCATCCTGGTCACCCGCCTGTGGTACATCCGCGAAGTCGATCCCTACGAAAAAATCCTCACCGGAATGACGCGCGACGGCACGTTCCTCATCGAAAACGGCCGCGTCGCGGGCGGCATCCGGAACTTCCGCTTCAATCAAAGCATCATCGAGATGCTGTCCAACGTCGACATGCTCGGGCCCGCCGTCCGCGCCGCCGGAGAGGAGTCTTTCGAGATGGTCGTCCCGGCGATGAAGGTCCGCGACTTTCACTTCAGCGAAGTCACGAAGTTCTAGCGTTTAGTGCATCCCGTCGTGACGGATGAAAAACTGCGGCTTGTCGGTGTCCGGGGGCACGGCCACATCGAAAAATCCAACCATCATTTCGTCGTAGGTTTGATCGCCCCAATAAACGGCCGAGCTCGGATCGGGATTGTGAGGATTGTTCTTCGAGTTGTCGTACCACGCGACGGCTTGCAGCACCGTCCCGGCCTTGAGCGGGAGCGGCTGCGCGAGCCGGTAACTCAACTGCCAGTAGAAATCATAATTGACGCGCAGCAACGGCTCGGTCGTGCCATCGGGTCGAAGGATGTTGTACTCGAAACGCTTTCCGCGAAGATGCATGTGCGGGAAGAAACTGAGCAGCAGCGCGTCGTTGGGCAGAGAACCGTGCACTTCGACGCGATAGTCATCCACGCCCGGCGGGATGACGAAGCTGCTGTTGGTCAATTGCAGGGTCAGCACGCGTTTTGCGGGCGGCTGCTTCGCGAAGACGATGCCGACGCTGGTCCGATCGGTGGTTGCGCGGCCATGAGTCGTGTAATGCATTTGGAAGATCAGGTCCGAGCCCGCCGGGATGTACTTCGCCATTCCGTCGGGCCAATTGTCCGGCGAACTTCCCGGCGCGTAAACGAGGAGGATGTCTGCCTTCGTGGTGTGCGTGTCGTGGCGATCTTCCTCGCTCGTCATGTCCGATGCAGTGAACGGCACGCCGGCGGGCGCGCGCCGCAGCCACGGCGAGTCCGGCGGGCGGATGTAGACAACCGCGTGGTGAACGTTCTCGCGGCTCGACGGCCGGATCTCGGACATCTGCACCCACTTGCCTTCCGTGAAACCCGTGGGAACGATCTCGTAGGTGTATTCCACGTCGCCTTGTGCGGGGATTGCGACGGGCTTGGGCATGCGGACCACAAGATCGGGCTGAGGGATGTTCCAGCCCTCGGCCCAATGCCGCGGAGGCGGGGCATCCGCCGGACTTCCCGCCGGCGCATTCGCCTCCGCCCAGGCCCCGAGCGTATCGATTTCTTCCGCCGAGAGCGAAGGGTCGTTGGAGAAGCGTCCGACCCGCGGATCGGCGAACCACGGGGGCATCTTGCGATTGCGCGCGTCGTCCGCAATGGCGCGGGCGAATGGGCGCGTCTGGTCGTAGGTGACGAACGGCATCGGGGCGATTTCGCCGGGCCGGTGGCAAGCCTGGCAGTGTTGTTG
>Ga0187872_10002981_pt1 | contig 14205 bp, 10 predicted proteins | sample June2016WEW_16_4_FD_132973 | JGI IMG/M metagenome (GOLD analysis project Ga0187872, IMG submission 132973) | Peatland microbial communities from SPRUCE experiment site at the Marcell Experimental Forest, Minnesota, USA - June2016WEW_16_40 | ecosystem: Environmental > Terrestrial > Soil >...
CAGAATCGGCCTTGCAGAAGTCGAATCTCCGCGTCCGTTGCCAAGTGCTTTGTGAGATCGCGTGCCCGGCTACGTCGCCCACCTTGCAGGAAATCCGCTACTTGCACCACGGGCTGTTAGGCTGCGATGTTTACGGTAGCGCCCAGGACCTCGGTTTCGGCCTGAAGCCAATCATCGAGGTCGTGGCCGTCCTCGCGGCCGCGTTCCACATAGATTTCAAACGCAAGACGGCGGATCTCTTCTTCAAGATTCGGATGCGCGTCGGTGGAGATGTTTCTGGGTGTGCTTTCGATTGGCTGTTGTGGCATTGGCGACCCTCCTCTTTGGGGCTGGGAGCGCGAGCAAGCTGGTCCTGAATACCGACTCAAGATGCCGCGATTGTTTGTCGCATGCTCCTTTCATAGCGCAACACATTCCAGAAGTCAGTGACTCGGCGCACTGTGTGAGTGTCACCTGCCTTTGGGGGATTCCGCTTTGACATAGAATCGGAATGGAAAGAGGTGCTTCGCGATGAACAGGACAATACCGAGTTTGGCTGGGCTCAATGAGGGCCTTCGCGTGAGACACATTGCGGCGTTCCCTCTATTGACATGTTCTGCGGCCGACGACTTACGCGAGGTTCTGTCACGGCGGGACCTGGACGGCATTGACCAGATTCCCATCACGGATGGCGGGCGGATCGTGGCGTTATGGGAGCACACGCGCGAGTGGAGGCGTCGGCCTTTGGATGATTCGGTGCTCGTTTCTGCGGATGCTCCGCTCTGGCACTTCATCCATACGGTCCATGAGCAGCCGTATCGGTTGGTCGTGGAACAGACGGGGATAACGGGGATCGTGACCTGGAGCGACCTTCTTAAGGTCCCGGTGCTTGTGCTCGCGTTCTCGCTCATGGTTGAGCTGGAACTTGCAATGAATCGCAGGATTCTGGAGCAGTACACGGATGATACGTGGGTTGAGCTTCTGGACAGAGATGAAAGGCAGAAGATCCGCGGCAGGCGTCGCAAACTCGAGCGGGAAAATCTCACGCTGCCGATGATTGAGCTCGCCGACTTGTGGCACAAGGCAAAACTGTTGCGCGGAACGCTGGGCGCAGACCGGGATTTCGAAGCGGAATTAGGAAAGGTCGTGAAGCTCAGGAACGACGTGGATCACGTCAAAGACATCGTGCGAAGCGACGCGGACCTCAAGGGGTTCGTCGAGCATCTTGAGACGGCCGAGGCGTGGCTGAACCTAGTCAAGAGTCCTGAACCGATGGCGGCTACTGTGGGATCGTAGGAAAGACTGTTTGTAGATGGCTACGGCTGCCTAGCTAGGGACCTGCCTTGGGCGAAGAAAAACGATCCCGCGCGGCAGGCGCGGGACCTATCTGCCTTGTGGCGGGGATGAAAAAAGCTTCGGTGGAAGTTCGGGAGATTGCCGAAAGCTCAATGGCAGCCGCCCGTCCGTGTACATTGGCATTGATTCCCCACCTGCCTGAGAAAACGGTGGTAGACACCTTATTTGGTACCCATTCCGTACCGTTCCGCGGCCCGCAGCGCGAGAATGTAAAGCTGAGGAGAATCCGACCCTCTCAGCCAGTCGTTGATAGCAAACCACTTGGATCGGGTAACCGGTATCAGTCGACGGTATCATCGCCGGTTGTTTACTACCTCGATATGTTACTGGCAGCGCTGCAAACGGGCTCCGGTGCGCGCGAGGGCTGTAGTCTACGAATATTGTCGTAATTTCGAGTGGCGGACGCGTTTCGCGCTCGATGGTCGCCAGGCGTGGCCTACGGACCGCCACAGACTCGTGCAGCTGTGCTGGGCAGTTTACTTATAACGGCGCGTCTGGCGCCCCCCTAGCTTCCCATAATGCGTCGTGCTGCTGTGCATTGCCCAAATTGCCCGCTTTTCACAAGCTTACCGTAGCCGGATCTCACCGCGCAGTCCGCCGGATGGTGATCGCCGCTCATGATGCACGATTCCGTTGCAGGGGCGACCCCACAGGGTGCGGGGGGATGACTAACAGAAACAGTGCGGTTTCTGAGCGGACTAGGGGCGGGTACGGGGGCGCGGGCCTGTTCTAACGTGCGACTCATGGGCGTCACCCGATTCACCATACCCCCATTCTCTAACTCTTTGAAGAAGAAGATGATTTGGGAATATGATCGGACCGAAGCGATGAACAGCACTGCGTGTATATCCAATGACGAAACTTGAGGATCTAAAACGAGGAGCCACCGTCAAGGGCGTTGTGCCCGATTGCATGGTGACCGTGGTTGACGTCAAATGGTACGGCTCTGCGGCGGTCGAGCTTACATATAAAGACCCTGCCGGAAAGCCTAGCGTCGTGCTACTTTATCGGGACCGTGAACCCGCGCTGGAGATCGGCGAGACGGGTCGGCCATGGAGTTTCGATGGCGACGGGAAGATGTTTCGCCTGGTCTCTGAAGCTCGGCTCGCCGGAGATTCTGAAGGAACTGGGCACCGATGTACGGCTCGTAATTCTTGAAGGTCTTCGTTCCGTTGAAGTGGTCTGCGAGGTACGTGTTCCAGTAGCGTTTGTAGGAGACCAAAGTCGTATGAGACCTCTGCCCGGTCTTGACGAGTTCTTCCAGCCACGGGAGGAAGACTGTCTCGTAGAACTTCGCTACCGTGGTGCCTTCGCTGGGAGCCACGGGTTCCGCCGTCTCAATCGCTTTCTCCCATTCCTCAATCTGACGTTGCTTGGCGACGGCGAGTTCCTGAACCCGCCAGTGACTCTTCGACGGGAATTGTTCACTCTTGCGGGTAAGCAGAACGGATTGCTGAACACGGAGGGGAGTTCCGTCGGCTTTCAATTTCTGAAGCGGCTCACCAGTCTTGAAGGATACGCTAGAGTATCCCTTCAAGTGGTATCCGCCATTCGCTTCGATGATGACCATTTGCCCCTCCCCTCAACGAGGCCAGTATTCCAAGAACCAAGATACAAGTCAAGGAAAACAGAGAACGAAACATTGAAAACACATGTACTTAAGTAACACTGACATGGTCGGCAAAACCATCTCGCATTACCGCATCGTCGAGAAGCTCGGCGGCGGCGGGATGGGTGTCGTCTACAAAGCTGAGGACGTAAAGCTGCACCGTTTTGTTGCCTTGAAGTTCCTGCCGGACGAGATTTCTAAAGACGCGCAAGCTCTGGCTCGCTTCCAACGCGAAGCGCAGGCCGCCTCTGCCCTGAACCACCCCAACATCTGCACCATCTACGAAATCGACGACCAGCACGGGCAGACTTTTATCGCAATGGAGTTTCTGGACGGCGTCACGCTCAAGCACCGGATTGCGGGCCGTCCGCTGGAAACCGAACTGATTCTGTCGCTCGCCATTGAAATTGCGGATGCACTCGACGCAGCCCACGCAGAAGGCATCGTCCACCGTGACATCAAACCGGCAAACATCTTTGTGACCAAGCGCGGACACGCCAAGATTCTGGATTTCGGTCTGGCCAAAGTTACGAACCCGGTCAGTTCCTCGAGCCAGATTGCCGCGGCCAACACCCTGACGGGCACGCTCCAGGAAGCGCATCTGACCAGCCCGGGAACGGCGGTGGGAACGATCGCCTACATGTCGCCCGAGCAAGTCCGCGTCAAGGAATTGGACGCACGCACCGACCTGTTTTCGTTCGGTGCCGTCCTTTACGAAATGGCGACCGGGACGCTGCCCTTCCGGGGTGAGAGTACGGGGGTGATCTTCGACGGGATCATGAACCGTGCTCCCGTGCCTCCCTTGCGGCTGAACCCTGACCTTCCGCCCAAGCTGGAAGACATCGTCAACAAGGCGCTGGAGAAGGATCGGGATCTGCGGTATCAGCACGCGTCGGAAATGCGGGCCGACTTGAAGCGGCTGAAGCGCGAAACGGATTCAGGCAAGGTGGGCACGGAAGAGCCGGCGTCGGCCGGCTCTTCGGCCTCGGTTCAGCCAGGGTCGTCGGCGGCCGGAATTTCCAGCGCGGCTCCGTCCTCCGCTTCGGCATCGTCCAGTTCTGTGCTGATCGCCGAAGCGCGTCGGCATAAAGGTGCGCTGATCGCTACAGCCGCAGTCGTCCTGGTGCTCGTGATCGCAGCGGCCTTTGGCATTTTCAAGCTGCTGAGCAGAAGCACGCCAGCCATCGATACCCGCAACATCAGCATCCGGCCGCTGACTGAGCACGGACAGGTCACGAATTTTGCCAGCATCTCCGCTGACGGAAGATTGGTGGCTTATGGCCGGCGCGAAGGCGAACGCAGCCTGCGCGTGAAGCAGGTGGCCACGGGCAGCGAGGTCACGGTTGTGCCGCCGCAGACCGGGTTCTTTGGCGCTGGTGCCACGTTCACACCGGACGGCAATTATCTCTACTACACCCACGGTGATCCGGCGAACGGGAACAACGTGAATGTCTATAGTGTGCCGGCCCTGGGTGGAGCATCGCGGCAGATCGTGAGTGACGTTTACAGCGGGGTGGCATTCTCGGCCGACGGCAAGCGCATAGTGTATCGGCGCACGATCCAGGACAAGGGCGAGGATCAGTTGCTGGTCGCGAATGCCGATGGCACGGACGAACACATCATCTACTCTCAGCACGAGTCAGCCGGCGGCCTGACCAGTGGTCCGTCCTGGTCGGCTTCGGGCGACCTCATCGCCGTCGCTGCACTACAGCTGGGCAATAAGAACATTCTTGCATCCGTTCTCGTGCTCACGCCGGAAGGAAAGGGGGTCAAGAGCTTTTCCCTGCCGATGCTTGTCACCGCACTGGCGTGGCTGCCCGATTCCTCCGGGATGTTCTTCATCGGCCTCGAAAAATCGACCGGTTTACGCTCACAGATCTGGTTTCAGCCTTATCCCACGGGGGAGCCCTTTAAGATCAACAACGACTTGAACCAGTACGCCTCACTCAGCGTCACGGCTGACGGCAGGTCATTCGTCAGTACGCAAGGACGCCCGCAGGCAACGATTTACGTTGGCGACGCTCCCGCCGTGCTCAACGACAAAATCGATTGGAAGCTGACTCCCATCTCAACTGAACAAGCGACCGGCTACTCCCTGTCGTGGACCGCTGCGGGCAAGCTCCTCCAAAGAGACTCGGCCTTCCACGCTTACGTTACGGGCGCCGACGGGACGAACCGGGTTCACCTCCTAGAAAACGATCCCTTGGTCGAAAATCCCGCGGCATGCGGTCCAGGGGATATGGTCGTCCTGCCTTTAGTCTCCGAAAACAACACACAAACGGTGTGGCGGCTCGATGTCGCCACAGGAGAATTAAAGCAGCTTACGTTTGACAAGTCCGATGGGGGAGCTTCCTGCACGCCAGACGGCAAATGGATGGTCTACCAGGGAGCCGTTGCCACCGATAACCTGGTGCACATTTTCAAGGTCTCAACCGACGGCGGAGCGCCGGTGGAATTAACGCACGGAAATGTGTTTGGCCCAAGCGTGTCCCCAGATGGGACATTTGTCGCCTACCAAAGGTACGACGGACAGGGAGCCAGCGCGAAGTCGAAGTTCATTGTGCAAAGACTGGAAGGGGGCGCACCGGTGCAGGAAATCGAGATGCCCCCAAGCTACAATTCGTTTTTGCTCGGGTGGGCGCCGGATGGGCACGCGCTCACTTACGTGCGCAATACGACGGGTAATACGCAGAATGTGTACATGCAGCCGCTGTCTGGCGGACCGCCAGTGCAGTTGACCCACTTCGATTCTGAACCAGCGGTCGTATCTGCCTACGCGTGGTCGCGAGACGGCAAGAAACTCGCCATCACCCGCGCCCGCTACAACGACACCGATGTCGTCCTGTTCAGCGGTTTCCGTTAGACGATCCGGAGGGGCTGAGCCGCACGCGAAGAAACGCGGAGACTTCGTAGTATCAGCTGGGGAGGTCCCAGCCTTCTTCGCGCATCTTTTTGTTGGACCACTGCTGCAGCTGCTCGAACAGGGCGGGCTCGATGACGGCGAAGCGGATGCCGACGCGGCCCTCGTCGCCGATCCACATCAGGCGGGCTTTGGCCTGGAAGAGAATGTCGCTGTCGGGCAGCACGAAACTGACGTCGAGCAGGCCGCTGAAACGCAGCGGGTCCTGCAGGCAGTCGAGACCCATGCCGCCGGTGCTCAGGTTGACGCCCTCGGCGCGGATTTCGTCGCCGCGGGCATTCTTGATGGTCACCGGAATCTGCACCCGGGCGCGGAAGAATTTCTGCTGTTCGGTACTGATGACGCCGAGCGGCGCCGCCGCGCTGTCGGACGAAGCGAACGTGATGTTGTATTCCTTCAGCTTGCGGCTGAGTGTGCGCCGCGAGATGCCCAGTTGCTCGGCCGCCAGGGCGCGGTGTCCGCCGGTACGCTCGAGAGCTTTCAGGATCATCTGCTCTTCCATGCTGTCGAGATTGCCCACGGGCAGGGAGGCGGTTTGCCGCAGGGCGGCGGGTTCGCCGGTCAGCGCGGCGCTCAGGCGCGGCAACTGGATTTCGGCGCCGGTCGATTCCATGGCCATCTTGGCCACCAGGTTGCGCAGTTCGCGGATGTTGCCCGGCCAGCTATGCGACAGAAGCGCGGAAATCGCCTGCGGCGAAAAATGCTTGCCCGAAACTTTCAGGCGCAGGAAATGTTCGGCCAGTGCGACGATGTCCTCCGGCCGCTCGCGCAGCGGCGGCACGCGAAGCTGGAACTGCCCCAGGCGATGGAACAGGTCCTGGCGAAAGCTTCCGCCTTTGACCGCGGCTTCAAGATCCTGGTTGGTGGCGGCGACAATGCGCACGTCCACCTTGATTTTGCGATGGCCGCCCAGCCGGTAGAAGGGCTGGCCGTCGAGCACACGCAGCAGCTTGACCTGCGTCTGCACCTGCAGGTCGCCGATTTCATCGAGGAAGAGCGTGCCTTTGTCGGCCAGTTCGAACAGCCCGGGCTTGGAGGCGTCGGCGCCGCTGAAGGCGCCTTTTTCGTATCCGAAGAGTTCGCTTTCGACCAGATTTTCGGGGAGCGCGGCGCAGTTGATGTCGACCCAGGGGCGGCTCCGTCGCGGCGACATTTCGTGAATGGTACGCGCAATGAGTTCCTTGCCGGCGCCGGTTTCGCCCGTAATCAGCACCGACTCGGTGAGACCGGCCACCCGCTCCACCAGTCCCATGAAGCGCTGCATGACGGGACTGGCAAGGATGAACTGAGTATCGTCAATTTTGCGGGAGATGATGCCGGGCGCGGCAGGAGCTTCCTGGGCTGGGGCGGTCTGCACGCTGATTTCTGGGGCTGGCGCGACCACCGCAGCCATGGCCACAGGTTTGGAGGCGGCATCGTGCAGAAGAGTGGCGGAGAACTGAACGGATAAATTCTCTCCCGACTTCCGGCACGCGAGCAGGGCGGATTGATAGTCGCCCTGAGTTGAAACCGCGGCCAGGATCTCTTTCCGCAGATGGTCCGGGCGGCCGGTACCGCCGATCGTCGCGAACAGGACCGAAAAGCTGCGTCCGAGCAATTCCTTGGGGGAGTGGTCGATGAGCTGACTGAAGGCCGAGTTGCAGCCCGTGATGTTTCCCTCGAGATCGGCGGAGAAGATCGCCAGCGGAGCGGGGATCGTCTGCTCGCGAGACGCGGCATTCCCGCTGGGGCTGGTCCGGACGTCGCTAACCGTCGCTGGGACCGAATTTCGTTGATCAGTCGGCATGTAAGGGCGTTTGGGAACGATGTTGACACAGAGGAGGGGCTTCGACCGAGATGCGTGTGCTTTGCGGCGTAACCAAGGTAACGAATTGCTAATGAAGTCGCTGCCAGACGGGGCAACCAGCCCGAGCCCGAAAGCACCTTTGCCCCTTGCCGCAAGGCGCGCCCGGTTGAATCCAGCCGGCATGGGAGAATGTGGCGCATGCCCACCGCGACAGGACAAAGTGTCTCGACCGGACTCCAGAAATGGCCCCAATGGCTAACGAAATCAACAAGTTATGGTTCGTGGGCTGGAAGTCTCCGTGCAACGGGAAGGTTGAAACGAAGCTCGCCTGTTCCCCTGTTCTTGACAGGGATGGGTTGTTCCTCCTAATGAGGGTGGCTTGAGGAGAGAAGCCCCAAGCCACCCTTTTTCCTGGGTTTTGCGGGTTGATAAGGACCCGCGACTAACGCGGCCATTGAACTCTCGACGGGCGCGGCGATCAGAGGCAACTCCACGTGGAAGGTTGCGCCGTGACCCGATCACCGTCATTCGCGAGGAAAGCCCCGATAAATACTCTGTGGTGGGAGAATAAGAACTTGGCAGGCCGTGGGTGGTAAGGTTACGGTATGCCCTTCGACTCCGCTCAAGGGCAGGCTCTGAAGGCATACCCTGATGCGAATCGTTTAACAGCGCGCGTACTTGCACCACGGGTTGTTGATCAGAGTTTCCTTAGCTCCGAAGTGGGGTCTTCACCTATGAATTCGCGACGCTATACGCCCGTGCAGGCCGCATCATTGGTTGTTGCTGCGGCAATGCTGCTTGCACTCCCCGGCTGCACGAAGAAGTCGAGCGCGCAAACCTCCGCGCCGGTTGATCTGCAAGTCGATGTCAACGCTCCGTTCCGGTTCATCGCCTACGGAGATACGCGCTTCCACGATCCCAAAGACACCGACGCGGCCAATCCTCCGGTGCGCGTCGCGCTGGTGCAAGCGATCGCGGAGGCGAATCCGGCGTTCGTGTGCTTTACCGGCGATATCGTCTACAACGGCTACGATAAGGATGACTGGAAAGTGTGGGATAGCGAAACCAGTGTCTGGCGGGAAAAGAAAATCCCGGTTTATCCGACGCTGGGCAACCACGACCTGCACGGAAAAGAAGAAGTCGCGCTGGGCAACTACTTCCAGCGCTTCCCCGATCTGAAGAACAGCCGCTACTACTCGGTGCGCGCGGCAAATACGCTGATTCTGGTGCTCGACAGCTCTCTCGACGAACTCACTGGCCCGCAGGGGCAGTGGCTGGCGGACAAACTGGATCATGTTCCGGCGGATGTGGATTTCGTTTTCGTCATGCTGCACCACCCACCTTATACCAGTTCTTCGGATACGAAGTTGTTCGGCGGAGGCCACTCGGCCCGGGGGCAGGAGCAGGCACTGGCGAAAATGCTGGAGGCGCGCCAGGCTCAGGTCCGCTACCGCCTGGTGGTTTTCTCCGGGCACGTGCACAACTACGAGCGCCATGAGCATGGCGGCGTGACTTATTTCGTGAGTGGCGGAGGCGCGGCGCACGCCTATCCCATCAAGCGGGCTAAGGACGATCCTTTCCAGAGCAAGGAAGTGAACTACCACTACCTGATGGTGGAAGTGGACCACCAGCAACTGAAGATCACCATGAATCGTCTGGAACTGAGCGGCGGCAAGGCGGTGTGGACCCAGCCCGATTCGGTGAAGATTGCGGTTCCGGCGGCAGCCGCGGCGAAGGCGGCTGGGCAGTAGAGATGGCGCTCCCGTTCACGGGAGCGCAAGGCCTTCACGCCGCGGCATCCACCGGGGCTGAACCGGTAATTCCTGGGGCATCGCCTACGCGGCCCGTTCGGCAGGCTCAGGGCAGGCTGCTGAAGCGCGGTCGAGCTTCGCTCGACCGGACAGCCGGGGGCGGCTGTCCCCACATAGTTGTTTCCCCAAACAGAAACATTGCCGCACGGCCCCTGGGGTTTGGCCAATCCTTGCTGCCATGGTTTATTCTGAAAAGCTGCTCGACGCTGGCTGCAAAACCTATGTCAGTTCGAGGATTCAGCACCTAACGGCTAAGAGCTAGAAGCTTCTTATGAAAACCGGCATCATTGGTCTGCCCCAAGTGGGCAAGACATCGCTGTTTCGCATTCTCACCAGGGCGCATCTATCCGCGCCCGCCTTCGCCAACCCGCGCGAGGCGCACATCGGTGTGGCCAAGGTTCCCGACGACCGTCTGGACCGCCTGGCCGCGCTCTACAATCCGAAAAAGCTGACCCACACTTCGGTCGAATACGTGGACGTCGGCGCCATAGGCCAGGACGCGCTGAAGGAAACTGCGTACCTCGGGCATTTGCGGCAGGTGGACGCCCTGGCTCACGTGGTGCGGGTTTTCGAGGACCCGGCCATTCCGCACGTGGGGCCAATCGATCCGCTGCGAGACATCAGGAACGTGGAATTTGACCTCATGGTGAGCGATCTGGGCCAGATCGAAAAACGCCTGGAGCGCCTGGAAAAAGACCTCAAGAAGATGAAGACGGCGGAGCTCGAAAAGGAATTTGAGCTGCTGAATCGCGCCAACGCGCACCTGGGCGAGGAGAAGCCGTTGCGGGAACTGGAAATGACGCCCGAGGATAAGAAGCGGATTCGCGGATTCATGTTCCTGAGCGAGAAGCCGATCCTCTACGTGCTCAATATCGGCGAATCGGGCGAACTGGGAAGAGAACTCGAGGAAGCCGCGAGCAAGTACAGGCTGACCGATATTGCGGCGCGGCCGAATGCCGCCGCCACCGCGATCTGCGGCAAGGTCGAGGCTGAGCTTTCCGAGATGAGCGACGCCGATGCCGCCGAGTTTCTCGCGAGTTACGGACTGAAAGAGAGCGGCTTGACGCGGCTGATCCGCACGACCTACCGGCTTTTGGGACTAATTTCATTTTTTACAGCGGGCGAAGACGAGTGCCGCGCCTGGCAGATTCCGGCTCACAGCCGCGCCCAGGAAGCGGCGGGGGCGATTCACTCCGATCTGGAAAAGCACTTCATCCGAGCCGAGACCATACGTTGGGATCAGTTGCTCGAAGCCGGCTCGGAGGCCAACGCCCGCGCCAAGGGCACGTTGCGCCTGGAAGGCAAGGATTACATCGTGCAGGATGGAGATGTGCTGCACATCCGGCACAGCGGGTAGGGCAGGGGTCAGGGGCCAGACAGAGGTCAGGGGACAGAGAGGCCATGTCCTAGCCTGCATTATTGATGACGTCGCTCTTGACGAGGCACGGCTTACAGCCGCGCCCTGTGCTTTGCGAACTTCGCGGCCTCTCTTTACGTGCTTTGCGGTAGAAGATCTTTAACCGCGAAGTACGCGAAGGACTCGCGAAGGACGCAAGGAAATCATCCGAGAAACTCAAGATGCACCAGTATCCGGCCCCCTTTGGTTTCTCCGCACCGTCTATTTCTCGTGTATAATCTAACTAACTGGTTAATTAAGTTATGGCCCGCCTCTTTCGCCACCGTCCCGTGTTGCACCGCCGCATGGGTTCGCGCGGCCAGCCGGAGGAAAGCCGCGCCGCCATCCTGGAGGCGGCGGCGCATGAGTTTGCCGAATTCGGCATTGCCGGTGCCCGCACCGACGCCATTGCCCGCGAAGCCCGCGTCAACAAGGCCCTGCTCTACTACTACTTCAAAGACAAAGAGACGCTGTATTCGGCTGTCCTTGACGGAGCGTTCTGCGGGCTGAAAGAAACCGTCTTCCGCGTGCTCGACAGCGATTTGCCCACACGCGACAAGTTGATGGCGTATGTGGGAGCGTACTTCGACTTTGTGGCCTCGAACCAGATGTATCCCCGGCTCATGCAGCGAGAGATGATGCGGGCGCGCGAAGGCTCGTCGGCTCATCTGGACCGGCTGATTAAGAATTATTTTCAGCCGATTTTCCTGCGCGTGGGCGAATTGTTGCGGAAGGGAATCGAAGAGGGCGAATTCCGGCAGGTCAAACCCTCGCACTTTGTTTCCTCCATGGTGGCGATGATTATTTTTTATTTCAGTGGAGCGCCTGTGATGCAGAAGATTGTCGGATTCAACCCCCTGACCCCGGAGCGGATTGCGGAAAGGCGGGCTGCGGTCCTGGATTTCATTTCGGCGGCGTTGTTCCGTCCGAAAGATGCCAGGCAAGGAGTTCGCTCATGAGCCCACGCAACCGCGTCTTCATTTTGCTGGGAGTGATCTTTGTGATTGCCGCGATCTACTACTACTTTTCCGTGGATCATTCGCGCGACCTGGTGCTGATCGGCACCGTGGATGCAAATCAGGTCATCGTGAGCGCGCAGGTGGAGGGCCGCATCCAGAAGTTGCTGGTGGATGAAGGCACGCCGGTCAAAGCGGGAGACTTGGTCGCAACGCTCGATCCGTCGGAACTGCAGGCGCAAGCGGCCGCCGCGGTGGCGACGATCAGCAGTTTGCAGCACAAGGTCGCCGAGATGCAGCACACCGAAGCGTCGACCTCGGGATCGACGTCGAGCGATGTGGCGAACGCGCAGGCCAAGCTGTCGTCGGCCAAGGCACAACTTCTGCAGGCGAAGGCGGCGCTGGAACGCACCGAAAGCGACAGCCGGCGCACGATTGAGCTGGCCAAGACCGGGGTGGCGTCGGATCAGGAACGGGTGCAGGCCGAGACCAATTTGCAGGCGGCGCAGGCCACGGTGCAGGCGCAGCAGGATCTGGTCCGCGCGGCGGAGGCGGATTTGAATTCCGCGATCGCGCGCACGCAGCAGGCCAACGCGGCCAAGAGCACAGTGGCGGCGACGGAGGCTGATCTGAAGACTGCGATCGCGCAGAAGAATCAGGCTGAGGTGCGGCTGGGATACGCCAGCATTGTTGCGCCGGTGACGGGAACGGTGTCGGTGCGCGCGGCGCGGCAGGGAGAAGTGGTGAATATCGGCGCACCCATCGTGACCATCGTGGATTTGAACGATACCTGGGTGCGAGCGGCGATCCCGGAAACGTATGCCGACCATATCGGGTACGGCGACACGCTGCGGGTGCGCTTCCCCGGAGGAACCATCACCAGCGGGAAAGTATTTTTCAAGGGAATAGAGGGCGATTACGCTACGCAGCGCGACGTAAGCCGGCGCAAGCGCGACATCAAGACGATCATTCTGAAAGTGCGCCTGCAGAATCCGCGAGGCGAGTACGTGCCGGGAATGACGGCGGAGGTGCTGGTTTCACCCGAGCAGATGAAAGGCAACCCCACCGAGAGCGCAGGTGCGGCGGAGCAACGGTAATGGCAGAGGTCGATCCCAAGACGAACGGTGGGGCGGCGCCAGCGGTGAATGGCGCTGCGGTGACGAAGCCGGTTTACGATCCGACGGCGCCGGCTGCGATTGAAGTCGAACACATTGTCAAGAAGTATGGCGATTTCACCGCGGTGGACGATGTTTCCTTCAGCGTGAAGGAGGGGGAAATTTTCGGGCTGCTGGGGCCGAATGGGGCGGGAAAGTCGACGCTGATCCGGATGATGACGACGCTGATTCCGATCACTGCCGGTAGAGCGCGGATAGGCGGCCACGATGTGGCGAAGGAACCCAATGCGGTGCGGCACTTGATCGGCGTGATTCCGCAGGCGCTGACCAGCGACCTCGACCTGACCGTCGAAGAGAACATGCAGATCTACGCCAAGCTCTACGACGTTCCCGCCAAAGAGCGCAAGCGGTCGATTGATGAACTTCTGCGACTGGTGGACCTTACGAAATGGCGGGGGGCACAGACCAAGACGCTCTCCGGCGGCATGCGACGGCGGCTGGAAATTGCGCGCGGCCTGGTGCACCATCCGCGAATCTTCTTTCTTGACGAGCCGACCACGGGACTCGATCCGGTGTCGCGCGTCGCGGTGTGGGAGATGCTGAACAACATCCAGGGTCAGCGGCGGTTGACCATCCTGCTCACGACTCATTACATGGATGAAGCCGACCGGCTGTGCGACCGGGTGGCGATCGTGGACCACGGGAAACTGGTGGCGCTCGATGCCCCCATGGCACTGAAGGCGAGCGTGCCGGGCACGAATGTGATCGAAGTGCAATTTGAGAATCCTCCGGCCGACTGGGAACAGAGGCTGCACACGCTCGACGATGTGACCTCAGTGCAGCACGAGGGCGCAGGCATGTACCGCGTGCTGACGGGCAGCGGTTCGCGCACGACCACCGAACTGGTGGAGATGGCGGTTACGGCGGGGGTTTCCGTGAAGTCGCTTACGGTGCAAAACACCACGCTGGACGATGTTTTCGTGCACTACACCGGGCGCCAGTTGCGCGACGAATTGCAGAAGGCCTACGGCTTCGTCATGCCGCCGCGGCCGGGGATGCAGCCGTAGTGAGCCCCGAGTTGTGAGTCCTGAGCTGCGAGAGGTTAGTACCGCCTCGCAGCTCAGGACTCAGGACTAGCGACTAACGTTATGAGTTGGAGTGGACCCAGAATTTGAGACAACCAGTTAAGCCCTAAAATGCAGGGAAAGGGGAAACTGGATGGGATCTCGAAGGAAGTTCACCAGGGAGTTCAAGCTCGATGCAGTACAACGGGTCCG
>Ga0187872_10002984_pt1 | contig 14195 bp, 11 predicted proteins | sample June2016WEW_16_4_FD_132973 | JGI IMG/M metagenome (GOLD analysis project Ga0187872, IMG submission 132973) | Peatland microbial communities from SPRUCE experiment site at the Marcell Experimental Forest, Minnesota, USA - June2016WEW_16_40 | ecosystem: Environmental > Terrestrial > Soil >...
CGTGATGGCCTTGCCGCCCGTGAGGGTGGCGATGTCCTCGAGCATGGCCTTGCGGCGGTCGCCAAAGCCGGGGGCCTTGACGGCGGCGCACTGCAACGTGCCGCGAAGCTTGTTCACGACGAGCGTTGCGAGAGCCTCACCCTCGACGTCTTCCGCGACGATCAGCAGGGGCTTGCCCATCTTGGCGATCGACTCGAGCAGGGGAAGCAGGTCCTTCATCGAGCTGATCTTCTTTTCGTGGATCAGGATGCGGACGTCTTCGAGCGCGCACTCCATCCGCTCCGGGTCGGTGACGAAGTAGGGCGAGAGGTAGCCGCGGTCGAACTGCATTCCTTCGACCACTTCGAGCGTCGTCTCCATCGTCTTCGATTCCTCGACGGTGATGACGCCGTCCTTGCCCACCTTCTTCATCGCCTCGGCGATGATCGATCCGATCTGCTTGTCGTTGTTGGCGCTGATCGTGCCGACTTGCGCGATCATGTCGCCCTTCACGTCCTTGTGGAACTTCTTGATTTCCTCGACGGCCACTTCGACGGCCTTCTCGATGCCGCGCTTCAGGGCCGTGGGGCTTGCGCCGGCCGCCACCGTCTTCACGCCTTCGCGGAAGATGGCCTGCGCCAGCACGGTTGCGGTGGTTGTGCCGTCGCCCGCGACGTCCGACGTCTTGGAGGCGACTTCACGCACCATCTGCGCGCCCATGTTTTCGAGCGGGTCCTGCAACTCGATTTCCTTCGCTACGGTGACGCCGTCCTTGGTGATGATCGGCGCGCCGAACTTCTTCTCGATCACCGCGTTGCGGCCTTTGGGGCCGAGCGTGATCTTCACGGCGTCGGCCAGAATGTTGACGCCGCGCAGAATTGCCTGGCGCGAAGCCTCGCCAGTCACGATTTGCTTTGCCATCTGTCAGTCTCCTCGTCGATATTCTTCGGTATGGTTACCCGGGAGCCCGCCTCGGCGGGCCCGTCCGGAAGTTACTTTTTGCCGCCGGCCGCCTTCGCCGAGTGGCCGATCTTCGCGAGGATTTCGTCTTCCTTCAGGATCATGTATTCCTCGTCGTCGATCTTGATGTCATTTCCGCTGTACTTCCCGAACAGGATGCGGTCGCCCACTTTCACGTCCAGCGCGACCCGGTCGCCCTTCTCGTTGATCTTGCCGGCTCCGACGGCGATGACTTCGCCCTCTTGCGGCTTCTCTTTGGCCGTGTCGGGGATGATGATTCCGCCCTTCACGCTTTCCTTTTCTTCCAGCCGCCGCACGAGCACACGGTCGTGCAACGGTGTGATGTTGACAGCCATTTTTGCGATCCCTCCGATGGTTTGCTGAGTAGTTTCGCGGGGAGGGTGAACCTTAGCACTCCTCCTCGGCGAGTGCTAATATAGCACGGCAGGACTTGCTGTCAAGGCGAAACCCGACAATTTCGCACCTCGCATTCTCAGCCTCGTATTTCGTGTAAAGTTCTTACCTACAAGAGCTTAGGAGCGTCAGATTTTTACGACACTTAGGCATTGCGGTTGCAAACGCAATGGCGCTACTATCGTGCAACCAGAGGCGTTAGATGGCCTTCCTCTTCTACGTTCGACTCATCGCCCTCACGGCGGGGACCCTTGTCTACTTGTTTTTGATCGCGCTGATTCTCGGCCATCGGCGTCCACGGTTTTTCGAACGGCTGCTCTTCTTTCTCGTTCTTTCGCTGTTCGCGATTTACGCGGGCGGGCTGCTCGAAATCAACGCACGAATTCAGTACGGCACGCCGCCGGAGGCCACGCGCCTCTTTTATTCGGTTCTCTATCAGCTCGGTCTGGTTTTTTTGCCCGCTCTGCTCGTTCACGTACATTTCCAGTACCTCCGAATGTTAGACCCTTCGGCGATTCCACGGTTCGTTTACGCGGTTCTGTCGCTGTTCTACGCGGCGCCTTTCGTCTACGCCATAGCACATGCATTCATGCTGCGGCAGCTCTTTGCCGCGCATGTTGTGCGACCGAGCGTTCCGCTCGTGGTGTCATGGCTTGCCGCCGGTGGCGCCCACGCCGTACTCCCTTCGGTGCTGCTGTGTGCGCTGGTCGATTGCGCGATCTTGAGGTTTTCGACGGTTCCACTCGAACGGCGCTTCTTCCAATGGCTTCGCGTGATTTCGACCCTGATCTTGGTGCCCCTTCTGATGCGGGAACTTTACGCTCGCAGCGAGCCGCGAGACGATGCCACCGCCACGGCTTTAATCGTATTCTGCGTGCTGCCCGGGGCGCTGCTCATCTACTACGCGCTGAAGCACAATTTTCTTGAATTTGGGGCGCAGCGGAACCTGGTCTACGCGCTTTCTGCGACGCTCCTCGCGCTGCTCTATCTCGCGCTTGTGCACCGGATCAGTGGATGGCTGGCGCCGGTCTTCCCGCCGGAAGCGACTGCGAGCGTTTTGCTTTTCGTGCTGATTTTTCTTTTCGAGCCGCTCGAACGCGCCATCGGACCCGCGCTCCATCGCACGTTCCGCGAGCGCATGGATCGCTGGCAACGGCTGGCGGTTGAACTTCAGGAGCAGGCCCGCCAGGGAGACGTGGCGCGGCTCATCGCCGCGGCCGAGCAGCGCATCCAAGAGGAGTTCAGTCTTGCGGCGGTGCGGATTTCGGTGCCGCGTGAGCCATCGCAGAAGCCGCTCGGATCGCCCGGCGGCCTGGGCCACGTCGTGCGCATCCCGTTGAAGAAGGGCCGCGAAGAAACCGGAACGCTCGAAGCCGCTTCGACCGGCTCCTATCTCACCGGCGAGACGACAGCCGCGCTCGAATTTCTCGGCGAGCAGTTGCCGGCGATGATCGATCTCTGCGGTCTGATCGAAGAAAAGGTGCGCCTGGAGCGCGAGCTTGCCGAACGCGAACGCCTCGCGCTGCTCGGCCAGATGGCGGCGACCGTCTCGCACAACCTGCGCAACCCGCTCAGCTCGATGAAGACCGTGCTGCAAGTGCAGCTCGAAAATCTGCATTTGCCGCCCGATCTTCGCCACGATTGCACGCTGGTGCTGGGCGAAATCGATCGAATGGGCGCAAAGCTCACCGAACTGCTGCATTTCGCCAAGCCATCGGTCGACGGCCGGCGAGTGGGCGCGGTGGCGCTGGCGCGGGAGGCGGCGACACTCTTCCGCCACGATGCCGAGCGCCGGAACGTGCAACTCGAATTCGAAGCCCCGGCGGAAGAAGCCGCCGTGCTCGCCTCGGAAGAGGCGTTCAACGAAATTCTGTCGAATCTGGTCGTAAACGCGATCGAGGCGCAGCCCAATGGAGGCCGCGTGCGCGTGGGCCTGGCGCGCAACGGCGATCAGCTCGAAATTCGCGTCGAGGACGACGGCCCGGGAATCTCGCCGGAGACGCGCGCGAAAATGTTTCAGCCGTTCTTCACCACGAAGGCGACGGGCACCGGCCTGGGCCTCGCAATCGTGGCCCGGCGCGTCGCTGAAATGGGCGGAACGATCGCGTGCGAAAGCCCGCTCGCCGGGGGAAAGGGAACGCGGTTTCGTGTGACCCTGCCATTGGCGGCGGGTGATGAGAAATCTGCGCTTTCGTAGGTTTAGGAAAGAGGAGGTTTCCGCCGTTCCGGCGTCGAGATTCCTCATTCCTCGCCACTGCGCTCGATTTTCGCGCAATCCGAGGAGCAAGGCGCGGAAATCGAGCTGCTCGGTCTTCGGAATGACAACGTGTATAGCGTAGTGCGAAGAGGCGAACGGAGATTCGGACGATGCGAACCATTCTGATCGTGGATGACGAGCCGTCGGCGCGCTACGGAATGCGCCGGGCGCTCGAAGGCAGCTACCGCGTCGTGGAGGCCGGGTCGGCGGGCGCCGCGCGGGCGGCGGTTTTGGCCGATCGTCCGGACTTGATCCTTCTCGATCTCGTGATGCCCGAGGAAGACGGCGTCGCGTTTCTGCGCTCGCTGCGCGAGGCGGGGGACGAAACGCCTGTGCTGATCGTCTCCGCGCTCGATACAGCGGGCACGGCTGTCGAGGCGCTGCACAGCGGCGCGGCGGATTACATCGTCAAGGGCTTCGACATCGAGGAGCTGCGCAGGCGCGTGGCGAATCTCCTGAAGCTTGCCGAACTCGGCGCGGAAAACGAGCGACTGCGCCGCGAGCTGGTTGCCGACGGCCAGTTTGGCCGGATGCTCGGCGGGTCCGCGGCGATGCGGCGCGTGTTCGAAATGGCGGAGCGCGTCGCGCCGACGGATGCGACCGTACTGGTCCTCGGCGAGAGCGGCACCGGGAAGGACCTGCTCGCGCAGGAAATCCACGCCCGCTCGCCGCGCGCGGGGAAACCGTTCGTCGCCGTGAACTGCGCGGCGCTGCCCGAAAACCTGATCGAGTCGGAGCTTTTCGGCTACGAGCGAGGCGCCTTCACGGGCGCGGCGCAGCAGCGCAAGGGCAAATTCGAGCTGGCGTCGAGCGGGACGCTCTTCCTCGACGAAATCGGCGACATGAATCCCGTGACGCAGGCGAAAGTGCTGCGCGCGCTCGAAAGCCACAAGATCGAGCGGCTTGGCGGATCACATTCGATCGATGTTGACGTGCGCGTCGTGAGCGCGACGCACCGCAAACTCGCCGCCGAAATTGCCGAGGGCCGCTTTCGGGAGGATCTGTACTATCGCCTCCGCGTCGTGACGCTGGAGATTCCTCCGCTGCGCGCGCACAAAGAAGACCTGCCGCTGCTTACCGGGGCGTTCCTCGAACAACTGGGCGCCCGCCACGGCCGCCGCGCGCGCTTGAGCCGCGAAGCGGCTGAACTCACGCGCCGCTACGACTGGCCCGGCAACGTTCGCGAGCTTCGCAATGCGCTCGAACGAGCGCTCGTCATGAGCAAAGGCGACGAAATTACCGCCGCCGACCTGCCCGAGGAGATACGCGCCAACACCGCGGCGGTTGCCGCAGCGCGCGACGGGGCAGCGAGCTCGTTTCTGACCCAGGCCGACTTTCGCGAGGCGAGGCGAAAGTTTGAGATTGCGTACCTCAAGCGCAAGCTGGAAGAGCACCGCTGGAATGTGTCGCAGACCGCCGTGGAGATCGGGCTGCACCGCCAGAGCTTGCAGGAAAAGCTCCGCGAATTGGGCATCCAGCGGCCGGGGAAATGACAAGCATGCAGCGGTCCATCGATGACACCGCTGTAGGGGCGGGTCCCGACAGGATCGGGACCCTTTGAATCTGAACGAACGTTTCCGCCGTTCCGGCGCCGAGATTCCTCGGCCCTCGCCACTGCGCCCGATTTCCGCGCGAAGTGAGCAGAAGGGCGCGGAAATCGGGCTGCTCGGTCCTCGGAATGACAGATTTGGGCGCAGCGAACGATACCAACAGAGCCAAAGGTCATGAATTTGATCCTGCAGATTGCGGGGTTCATCCTCGCGGGCGGCGAAAGTTCGCGCATGGGGCGCGACAAGGGATTGCTCGAATTGGGCGGCGTGCTGCTGATTCTGCGAACCGCGCGCCTGGTTGAAACGGTCGCGGGCCCGCCGGCGGTGATCGGTAATGTGGAAGCGTACCGCTCGTTCGGGCTGCGGATCATCGGCGACGACTGGCCGGGCGCGGGCCCTCTCGGCGGAATCGCGACAGCCCTGCGCGCGTCGGACGCTCCGTGGAGCCTCGTCGTGGCGTGTGACCTGCCGTACCTCACCCGCGATTGGCTCGACTACTTGATCGCTCGCGCTCTTGCGTCGCCGGCGGACGCCGTGCTGCCCATGAACGCGCTTGGCGCGGAGCCGCTCTGCGCGATCTACCACAAGCGCTGCGAGCCCGCGATCCGCAAGGCGCTCGAGAGCGGCACGAGAAAAGTCACGGACGGCTTGGAAGAGGTCCGCATCGAGACGATCGCGCCCGCCGAATGGAAAGCCTTTGATTCCGAGGGCCTCCTGTTCAAGAATATGAACTCGCCTGAGGATTACGAGGAGGCGCGAGCGAAGCTGGGCGGCGCGCGCAGCAGGTAACGCGCCGAGCGCGATGGCAGGGAGCGTTCGCACAAGATGCCCAACCGCTACTTCGAATTCCGCAACGTCTCGAAATCGTTCGACGATCTTGTCGTGCTCAAGGACGTGAGCTTTTTCGTCGAGCAGGGTGAAACGGCCGTGATCATGGGCCGCAGCGGCGTGGGAAAGTCGGTTTCGCTGAAGCTCCTGACGGGCTTCCTTGCTCCGGACGAAGGCCGCATCATCGCGGCGGGCCAGGATGTGACCGGCTGGAGCGAGGAGCAGTTTGCCGAGATCCGACGGCGCGCGACGATGGTCTTTCAGTCCGGCGCGCTTTTCGATTCGCTGACCGTCGCCGAAAACGTGGCCTTTCCGCTGACCAGCAGGGGCGGTCATCTGGATCAGGATGAGATCGACCGGCGCGTGGCGGAATTGCTCGAGATGCTCGAAGTATCGAGCTTTGCGGACCGCTTGCCAGCGGACTTGAGCACCGGCACGAAGCGCTCGGTGGCCATCGCTCGCGCCCTCGCGGACAATCCCGACGCGATCCTCTACGACGAACCGACCACGATGGTCGATCCCCTGATGGCGGCGCACATCAGCGAGCTGATCGTGAAGCTCAAGACGACGCTGCACAAAACTTCCGTCGTGGTAACGCACGATACGCATCTCGGAAAGAAACTCGCCGACCGCGTCATCTTTCTTCACGAGGGACGCGTCGGGTTTTTCGGCACGTGGGCTGAGCTGGAAGCCTCGAGCGAGCCCTTCCTCCGCAATTTCCTTCTCGAGGACGAGTTGATCCCCGCGCTGGACGCGACCGTGTGAGCGAAGCCACCGCATCCGATCCCAAAAAGCAGCTTCGCCGCGTGATGGGGTTCTGGGACGTCCTGCTCTTCAACATCGCGGCGGTGCTCGGGCCGCGGTGGATTGCGGCTGCGGCGCACAACGGAACTTCGTCGATCAGCCTCTGGGTTCTGGCGGCGCTCCTGTTTTTTCTGCCGACGGCGCTGATCGTCGTCGAATTGTCGACGCGCTTTCCCCACGAAGGCGGACTCTACGTCTGGTCCAAGGAGGCCTTCGGCGAATTCCACGGATTCGTGACCGGATGGACCTACTGGGTCTACACGTTCTTCTATTTTCCGGGATTGTTGATCGCCAGCGCGGCGATGGCCGCCTACATCGGGGGCGCAGGCGCGGCGCACCTCGCGCAGAGCCGCCCATTCCTGCTGATCGTAGCGATTGCCATGCTTTTCGCCGCCGTGCTGCTCAACATCATCGGTCTGAACGTGGGGAAGTGGTTGCAGAATGCGGGCGGGATCGGCACGTATATTCCCTTGCTGATGCTGATCGGGATGGGAGCTTACCTGTGGCGCACGCACGGTTCCGTCACGCATTTCACTTGGCCGAACATGCTGCCGGTGTGGAACTGGGGCACCGTGAATTTCTGGCCGCAGATCGCCTTCGCGTTCACGGCGCTCGAGCTTTGCTCGACGATGAGCGAGGAAGTCCACGAACCACACAAGACGTTTCCGCGCGCCGTGCTTGGCTCGGGAGTTCTGATCGCGGCCGCGTACATTCTGGGCACGTTTGCGCTGCTCGCGATTCTACCGGCGCAGGCGGTCGATCCGAAGAGCGGAGTCTTTCAGGCGATGACGGCCGGCTCCACGACGCTCGGGATCGCGTTTTTCGGCATCGTCGCCGCCTTTCTGGTGTTATTCGGCAATGCAGGCGGCGTGGGAACCACTGTCGCGGGAGTCGCGAGGATTCCCTTTGTCGTCGGCATCGATCGGTATATGCCCGCGGCCTTCGGCAAAATCCATCCGAAATGGAAAACGCCTTGGGTCTCGATCCTCGTGCAGGCGGGCATTTCGTGCGTGATCCTGCTTTTGATTCAGATCAACGAGACAGCGAACAGCGCCTACCAGATTCTCGTGGACGCAGGCACGATCCTGTACTTCATCCCGTTCCTGTATATGTATGCGGCGGCGATCAAGCTGGCCTACCGTCCCGACCGTACGGCGAACGCGAATGCCGCGCTGATCCCGGGCGGAAAGCTCGGAGTGTGGATCGCGAGTCTGCTCGGTGGCGCCGTGGTGCTCGGAGGGATTGTGCTGTCGTTCATTCCTCCGGCCGAAGCCGCCAACAAGTGGCTCTTCGAGGGAAAACTCGTGGGCGGAACGCTCGGCGCTTTCCTGCTCGGGCTCGTTCTCTACTTGCGTGGCGCGCGCGCCAAGGCACGCGAAGCCGCGCAGTCTGCAAACTGACAATTCGCTAAAGAATCGCAGCTGTAAGGGCGGGTTTGAAACCCGCCCCTACACCACTCGCAGTATTATCCCGCTTGCACTGAGGTAGGAGCGCGAACTGCGCTTTAGAAACCTTCTTCAATCAGCCTGCTGATCGTAAGGCGCGATTTTGGGTGGCCTTGGTGCGCTTGGAGCAGGCTTTCGACGTACTTCGCAAGAATGTCGCACTCGAGATTCACTGCATCGCCCACGACCATCGATTTGACGTTCGTATGCTCGTATGTAAATGGGATGATGGCGATATCGGCCACGCCGTCCTGCCAGCGCGCGACGGTCAGGCTGATGCCATCGATCGCGATCGAGCCTTTTTCCGCGACGTAGCGGCGCAAATCCTCCGGCACGCGAATCGAAAGCCACCAGTTGTCGCCCTCAGGGGCCAGGCGCGCGACGCGGCCCACGCCGTCCACGTGCCCCTGGACGAAATGGCCGCCCAGCTGCCCGCCCGCTGCGAGCGGGCGTTCGAGGTTCACCAGATCGCCCGGCTTCTTTTCGCCGAGCGACGTGCGCCGCAGCGTTTCGCCGGAAAGATCGGCAGAGAAGTGGCTAGGGCCGCATTCGATGGCCGTCAGGCAGCAGCCGTTGACCATGATGCTGTCGCCGGGCTTCATCTGCGCCGCGATTTCGCCCGCGCCGGAAAGATTCACGCGGAGCCGTCCGCCGTCCGTGCTGCGTTCGAGCGAGTCAATTTTTCCGACGTGTTCGGTGATTCCCGTAAACATCGTGAAAATATCCTTCGACGATGAAGTCTGGCCCGTAGCGATTCACCGTCAAATTTTCGAGCGCGGGGGATTTGGGAAACCAGGTCGATGGGATTGCCGCCATCGGCACGCCGCCCGTCCCCATAATCTTCGGAGCATAGAAGAGAATCATTTTGTCCACAATATCGGCTTTGAGCGCGGCTCCATTCAATTTCGCGCCGGCTTCCAGGACGACGTGCAAAATCTCGCGCTTGCCAAGCTCACGGAGCACCGCGTGCAAATCGACGCGGCTTCGCCGCGCGGGCGCGTGAAACACCTCGACACCCGCCTTGGTGAGAGCGCGCGCCTTGCGCGAATCGGTCCGCAGCGTCGTGAACACGATCACGTCACGCTTTGCCGTTTTAACGAGCCTCGACTTCAGCGGCAGGCGCAGCCGCGAATCGAGTACCACGCGCAGCAGCCGGCGGCGCCGCGGCTCTCCGCTGCGATCCGTCAGCAGAGGATCGTCGGCCAGAACCGTGCCGATCCCCGTCAGCAGGGCATCGGCGGCGTGTCGCAGGCGCTGGACAGCCTCGCGCGCGGCTTTGCCCGTGATCGATGTGGCGCGGCCCGGCCGCATCGCAATTTGGCCGTCCAACGTGAGGGCGGTTTTGAGCGTCACAAAAGGAAGTCTCGTCCGGATCCATTTGGCAAAATCTTCATTCAGCTGTTTGGCGCTGCTTTCGTCTGTTCCGATCCGGACTTCGATACCCGCGCGTTTCAACTCCGCGAAACCGCGCCCCGCCACGCGCGGGTTGGGATCCTTCATCGCGGCAACGACGCGCGTCACACCGGCTGCGATGATCGCTTTCGTGCAGGGTGGAGTTCGACCCGAATGGCAGCACGGCTCGAGCGCGACGTAGAGCGTCGCGCCGCGCGCCCTCTCGCCGGCCTGTTTCAGCGCAACCACTTCCGCGTGATCGCGCCGGTCGTACACGTGAACACCCTCGCCGACTTTCTGGCCGTCCTTGACGACTATCGCTCCGACGCGCGGATTCGGATGGGCGAGTGCCATCGCGTCGTGCACGAGGGTTAGCGCACTCACCATCCAAGAATTGTCTGCGGTCTGCCGCTCAATCGAAGAGCGAGTTGACATAGGTTTGCGCGTCGAAGGGCACCAGATCGTCCATCTGCTCGCCCGTGCCCACGAACCGGATCGGCAGATTCAGCTCGCGGGCGATGGCCACGACGATGCCGCCCTTCGCCGTGCCGTCGAGCTTCGTCAACACGATGCCGGTGACGCCGGCGTGGCTCCAGAATTCGCGCGCCTGATTCAGCCCGTTCTGTCCGGTCGTCGCGTCGAGGACCAGCAGGACGTCGTGCGGCGCGCCCGGCACGACTTTCGCGGCCGTGCGCTTCATTTTGTCGAGCTCGGCCATCAGGTTCGATTTCGTGTGCAGGCGGCCGGCGGTATCCACGATCACCACATCGGCGCCGCGCGACTGCGCGGCGGAAAGCGCGTCGAAAATAACGGCCGAGGGATCGGCGCCGGATTTGTGTTTCACGATTTCGACGCTCGCGCGGCGCGCCCAGACTTCAAGCTGCTCGATGGCCGCCGCGCGAAAGGTGTCCGCCGCGCACAGCACCACCGTCGCGCCTTCGCTCTTGAGGCGATTCGCGAGCTTGCCGATCGTCGTCGTTTTTCCCGTGCCGTTCACGCCGACGACGAAAATCACGCGCGGCGGCGGAATCGTCTTGCCGTCTGGAACGGCTGCGGGCGCTTCGAGGATTTTCAGGATTTGAAGTTTCAGTTCCCGCCTCAACTGTCCGGCGTCATCGATCTTATGTTCGTTCACCAACTGGCGCAGCGCCGCGAGTACTTCCTTGGTCGTGCGTACGCCGATGTCGGCGCCGAGCAGGGCCGATTCGAGCTGCTTCAGCAGCTCCGGATCGACGGGCCGGTCGCCCGTCAGCAGTTGCTCGACGCGGGCCGCCAGTTCGGTGCGCGTCTTGCTGACCGAGTCCTTCAGCCGCTCGAGGAGCGTCGGCTCCGGTTTTCCGAAGAGTGTGATCATGAGTTTCGTCGACGAATACGGCGGGAACCATTCTAGCAGAGGACACACTCGTGGCTCTGGAGGACACGCCACAGGCGGCAGCAGGATTACGGGCAGGGCGCCAGGCGCGCGAGCGGGCTTCCGAATGCCCGCTCGTCGCCGGGAGTTTGCATCACGCTGCCTAGTGATGCTTTTCGTCGTTCTTAGGAGGATTCGATTGCCTCTGCGGTTGGTTGTGAGATTGGTTCACGTGCGCGTTGCTTGGCCTGGCTCCGCCACCCGCGCCGCTGCGCGCCGCGTTGGAATTGGGGTTGCCGCCGCGCGGCGCGTTTGCATTCGTACGCGTGCGTGCCGCGTTCGCATTCGTGCGTGTCGCGTTCGCATTGTTGCGGGATACGCTCGGATTGTTCGAGCGAGCCGTGGCGTTGCTCGTTCCGCCACGCGGCGCAGACGCGGTCGTCCCTCTGGACGCAACCACGCCTCGATTGAAGTCGCCCGCCCGGGAAGTGGCGGCGATCGCCGGCCGCCCGTGGTTTTCGGACGCCAAGAACGCGCGGTTGGTGCTGGCAGCGTGCTCGTGCTGGGTTTGCATCGACGTTGCCCCGATGTGATTGTCGCGCTCCGCGAGCCTTTCTTGAGCCGTGGGCTGCGCCATGATCCCGCCGCGGCCGCCGTTGAAGCTGACGCGGCTCACGTTGGTGTTGCGAATCACGGTCCTGTCGACGTAAGTATTGTGCACGTATCTGGGGTCCACGTGCATGACCGCCGTGTTGTATGCGAACACGCCGTTCCGCCAGGCTCCGCCGTAGAATCCGACGCCGCCGTACCCGAAGCCGTAGTTAATGCCGCCGTAAAAGCCGACGTGCGGTCCCCAGTACCCGCCGTGCCAGAGGTACACGCCGTTGCCCCAGCCCCAATATCCGGGCGTCCATAGCAAGCCCACGGCGGGCGCTTCGACCCACGTGCCGGGAACCCAGTAGTAGCCGTCAGGGCCGTACGCCCAATAGCCGGGCGTCCACATGAAGCCGGGCCCGGGGCACAGCGGTTGATCGTACACCGGCAGCGCCGGCGGCCCGACCCTGATCGCCAGCCCGACCTGCGCCGTCGATGCAGCCGGCATTGCGAGCATTAGAACTGCGAGCAGTGCGAACGAAATGAAATGGATTTTGCGCATGTAGTCTCCCCCAAAGACTTCGGTTCGTAGTTTACGCCGACTATAAAACCCGCTGGGCCCGCGAAAGTTGTGCCCTTGTCTATCGGCAAATGCAAGGACTGGACACGGTTCCGAGCGCCGTGCCAAGTCGATGCGCGGCAAAGCCTTCGCGCAGGCGAGCCGATGATACGCCCGAACTCCGTCGATCGGCAACCGGCATTACGTCCGGGTAGCGTCCAAATCAGGACACTACGCCCGTTTGTGGCGTCCCGCTTTCAGTCCTTGAGGGTATTCCGCATGACTGCTGGACAGCGGGTTGTTTCCGAGTGCGCCGTCACTCGGGAACAATTGCCGCGCTGTCAGGAATGGTCGCATCTCCGGTTTAGCCGAGTTCTACTACAGACGGATGCAATACACTCACCGGTACTGCGTTTTGGACTAGAATGCGGCGCCTGGCTAGAAGTCGCTCATGGAGGACAGTATGACGAAGACGACCGAGATTGCGCCGGACATTTATCGTATCTCGATCTACGCCCCCTGGGGCGATCTCCAGTTCAATCACTTTCTGATAAGGGACCAGGAACCCCTTCTGTTCCACACCGGCCTTAGAGGGATGTTCTCAGAAGTTCGCGAGGCTGTTTCAAAGCTCATCAATCTGTCCGACCTGCGACATATCGGTTTCAGTCACTTTGAGTCGGACGAGTGTGGATCGCTCAACGAATGGCTTACTGTTGCGCCGCAGGCCGACGTGGTGTGCAGCCAAGTAGGGGCCCTCGTGTCCGTGAACGATTTTATTGGTCGCGAAGCCCACGCCCTCGCCGATGGCGAAGTATTTGCGACCGGCAACTACCGCTTCCGCTACTGCCAGACGCCGCATCTGCCGCACGGCTGGGATGCCGGTGTGCTTTTCGAGGAAACGCAGAAGACGCTGCTGTGCTCAGATCTCTTCCATGAGACAGGTGACGTTGAGCCATTGACGGAATCGGACGTGGTCGGCCGGTCCCACGAGGCAATGCTCAATTACCAGGGCGGAATTCTCGCCGAATATGTCCCTTACACTTGCCTGACTTCGAAAAACCTTCAGAAGTTGGCAGACCTCAAACCGAAGACGCTTGGCATCATGCACGGTTCGAGTTTTAGAGGGGACTGCGCGCGTGCCCTGGCCGAACTCGATCAGGCGTTCAAACAAGTCTTCGGGAGAGAGAACGCGACGAGATAAACCGGACAAAGCAAGGCCTGAACCAGCAGTCATACGGTCGGGTAGCCAGCCTACAGAACGGGGAATGTACTCATTATCAGCACCCGGCTTCCCTTGGGCTGCCATGGATGCTGCGTTTCACCGGGAGCCCAGAACTCATCCGGGCAAAGGTTTCACCACCCTTCATCTCCCAACGGACTCAGGGCAGGGAGGCGCAAAAGATTGCAGAGAAGGGCGCGCGGAGGGTCAAACTTCGACGAGCGCGGCGGTGAGCCGCAGGCGTCCGGCGTGGATCGCCGACTCCAGCGCGTTCACCACTTGCGGATCGAAGCGCGAGATGCTCAGCGAGCGAATCCGCTCAATCGCGTAGTCGAGGTCCATCGCCGACTGATACGGGCGGTTCGTGGTGATGGCGTCGAACGTGTCGGCCACGGCGATGATGCGCGCCATGAGCGGGATTTGCTCGCCCTGAAGGCCGTACGGGTAGCCCTGGCCGTCCATGCGCTCGTGGTGGAGTTCGATGCCCGGCAGCATCTCCTTCAACTGCGCGACCGGACGCATGATGTTGGCGCCTTTCACGGTGTGCTGTTTCATCAAATCGAATTCTTCATCGGTCAGCTTGCCCGGCTTTTTCAGCACGCGATCGTCGACGCCGATCTTGCCCACGTCGTGCAGCAGAGCGGCGATGCGCAGCCGGTCGAGCTCTTCGGCGCTGAGCCCCAGGCCGTCGCCGATGATGATCGAGTATTTCGCCACGCGTCCGGAATGGCCCCGGGTGTACGGGTCCTTTTCGTCGATGGCCGCGGCGAGCATGCGGATCGAGCCGAGGAAGAGCTCGCGGTTCTGTTCCGCCGCTTCCTTCAGCCGGTCGACGTACTGCTC
>Ga0187872_10002985_pt1 | contig 14188 bp, 10 predicted proteins | sample June2016WEW_16_4_FD_132973 | JGI IMG/M metagenome (GOLD analysis project Ga0187872, IMG submission 132973) | Peatland microbial communities from SPRUCE experiment site at the Marcell Experimental Forest, Minnesota, USA - June2016WEW_16_40 | ecosystem: Environmental > Terrestrial > Soil >...
GAATCAGGAAGCGATGGTCGACATCCTGAACGCTTCGACCGGCCGCAACTTCACCACGGAAGTGATGGTGAAAGAGCACGTGCTCGGCGGCAAATTCGCCACGGGCTTCGCGGTCGGCCTCATGGCGAAGGACGTTAAGATCGCCGCCGACTTGGGTGAAGCCGTAAAACTCGATGCGCCGCTTTCGCGCCTGATTCGCGAACGCTGGGCCATCGCCCGCGACCGCCTTGGCGCCGCCGGCGACACCTCCGCCGCCATCCTCAGCTGGAAAGACAATCTTCCGGAATAAGCTCGGGACACTTGCAGGCAATGGGATCTGCGGACCTTCCCCATTTCGCTCGCCGAACGTTGGGTTTCCTGTAGTCCCCGCGAAACGCAACGCGTGCGCGAGGCATGTTGCCGCGTGAGCCGGGCATTTTCAAGCCGGGCGCCGCCCCCGGCGAATGGCTCCGCCGCCCGACGGTTGAAAACTATCACTTTCAGAGATAGTATCCTGCCGCACGATCACGACTATGTGAGGCGATGACGCCTTGCATTCGCATGATCCGTACGAAGATGGACGTGATGGGGAGGGATGCATGCCGGGAACGCCGTATCCGAAAGAGCAGATGCATCGCATCGCTTACACGAAGCTTTCGCAACAACAGATTGCAGACAAGCTGGGCCCGGTCGCTGCGAGCGGGCCGAAGAGCGCCTCGCCGCTGTCTGACGTCTTCGCCGGCAAATCGATCCGGATCGTCACCGATAAAGGCCCGGCGCTGGCCTACACGTTCAGCCGAACCAACCGCCTTTCGCTCGCTGAGGATGGCGGCGCCGCGGTAGACGCCGGATATGGCGCGCTGACCCTGAGCAGCGTCGCCTTCTTCTCGCACATGATCCCCGGCACCCAGCGCGGCTACGCCGCAGTGATCGACCGAAAGACGAACCTGGCGACGGTATTCGAACTGTGGTTCAGCGGCTATGAGGACAATCGCGAAGTCCAGCGCGAGATTTATTACGGCTACGTCGATCAGCCGGGGCAAGACGCGCCGAAGGCCCGCCACGTCACGACGAACCGCGTCGAGGGCAAGGCCTTCTACTGGAAGCAGGACACTGGCGCGGAGACGCTCGAGTTCTATCCCTCGGCGGCGTACTCGAACTTTGTCGAGCTGTCGCGCCTGGGCGGCGAACTCGGATTCTGCGCGCCGTCCGACTACATCAAGATCAACGACGACCGCTACATCTACACTCGCACCGAATGCGAATTTTCCGGCACCTTCACGGCGTACGTGATGGATCTGAACCGCATCGAACAGGTCGGTGTGCGGCTCGGCTTCAACGCCGACGACCAGCTGGAGTATTACGTCTTCCGCGGCAACGGCGAGTGGCTGGGGCAACTCGCGCAGTTCGAAAAGTTCGGCGACGAGAACGGCTCGCCCGTTCCGGTGGCGCCCGCCGGCCAGACTGCGGCGAAAGGCGCGCGGCGCGTCTATCGGCCGTTCAAAACGATGGCGAAGATGACGAAGGCCGAAGTCGACGCCGCCTGCGCCAAGAAGACGACGGCGTTTGCGCCGCGCACCACCGGGCCCGCCGCAGGGATGGGCGGCAATCTCGGACCGAGCACCGACTGGCTGGCGGGCAAGACGTTCACCCTTCGCTACGATCACGCGCCGGCAATGGAATACCGCGTCGACGACGCCGAAACGCTCAACTGGCGCAAAGAAGGCGACAGCAGCTGGACCAAGGCGCGCTACCAAGGCTGGGAATCGATGCCCGGAGTGATCATGTTCGGTCACCTGCTGGAAGGCACGCCGAATCATGACGGGCACGCGATCGTGGCGGATTTCCATCAGGGCCTGGTGACCTGCTTCAACGGATATCTGAACACGCCCTATTTCGCCAACGAGGCGGGCGTGAAGACGCTTTTCGGCGTGATCGAGATGGACGGGCTGATTCCGCCGAAGTACAACCGCCATTTTTTCACGGATGAGATGGTCGGGCGCGCGGTGAGCCAGAACTACGCGCCGAACCTCACGTCCATGCACCTGTACACGACGCCGCATTCGCTCTCGTGGATCATCTTCACCGACACCGACGCCGGCGGGCTCGAATGGAGCGGTCCGGCGTCCTACGTGAAGATTCGCGACGGCCTGTTTTTCATGTACTGGCTGGAGGAGGCCTGCAACGGCACGCTCGGCACCATCCTGGTCAACTTGCATACGATGCGCGACGTTGGGGTCGGCTATAACTGCGGCCCGCAGGGCCTGGGCATGAGCGCAGTCGGCGCACACGAGCGGCTCGCCGGCCGGTTCGACGTAAGGCGCTTCTATCAGGTGAAGACTTCCGGAGGTGCGGCATGACCAAGGACACCACTTCCACGCGCCGGTCGTTTCTGAAGGGCGGCGCACTGCTGGCCGCGCCCCTGGCCGCCGTCGGGGTGCCCGCTGCGGTGATGGCGGACGACGGGCTGAAGGCGCGTCTGGCGAAGCTGGAGGACGAGGCCGCGATCCGCGAGCTGCATCAGAGCTGGCTTCGGCGGATCAACACCGGAGCAGGCGATGCCGCCGCGTCGCTGTTCGCCAATCCCGAACGCGCCGCGTTCGACCCGTCCGTGCGCAGCATCGCGCCGGATCACGCCGGGCAACCGGACGCGATCGAGGCCGCCGCGGACGGCAAGCGCGCCGTCGGCCGCTTCCATTGCGCCATCGAAATCGAGCACGCGATCGCGCAGGACTGCACGCTCGCGCAGATGGCGCACGCGCAAGGCGGCGGCTTCGTCCGCCGGACGGAGCGCCGCGTGCTGAACGTCGAATACGCGAAGGCCTCCGGCGCGTGGGCGATCGCGAAGGTCGAGTTCGCGTCGGTCTAAGTCTGTCGTCTCGCTTCCCCCTCAAAGCGGGAGCGAGCTGTGATCCGCAAAAAATCGATACGCCACGAATTCATAGCATCAAATCGAGTTGAAATGCGGGGTTGCTCCAAGCGGCACCGTGACGAGCTTGAATCCCATGAGAACTGCTCATTCCCTCTTCGTTTGGTCTCCATCCTTTTCGATCTGGCCCAGGACGCTGCTCGATTCCTTCTTCTGGGAACCCGTTCGAGCGCTGCCATCAAAGCGGAAAACATCTTCCTTCACAAGCAACTGGCTCTCTACCTGGAACGTGAGGTCAAACCGCGACGGAGCCGTCCTGATCGACGCCCCGGTTTCGGGCGCCGTGCCTCGCGCCAAGACCGGCACGCTCGCCATCATGATCGGCGGGAACGACAAAGCCGCCATCGAGCGCGCCAAGCCGCTGCTCCTGGCAATGGGCAAGCAACTGTTCGAAACCGGGCCGCTCGGCACCGGCCACGCCATGAAGGCGCTCAACAACTACATCGCCGCGGCGGGATACACGGCGGTTGCGGAAGCGCTGCTGATCGGCGAGCGCTTCGGCCTGAATCAGGAAGCGATGGTCGACATCCTGAACGCTTCGACCGGCCGCAACTTCACCACGGAAGTCATGGTGAAGGAGCACGTGCTCGGCGGCAAATTCGCCACGGCCTTCGCGGTCGGCCTCATGGCGAAGGACGTTAAGATCGCCGCCGACCTGGGCGAAGCCGTCAAGCTCGACGCGCCGCTCTCGCGCCTGATTCGCGAACGCTGGGCCATCGCCCGCGACCGCCTTGGCGCCGCCGCCGACACCTCCGCCGCCATCCTCAGCTGGAAAGACAATCTTCCGGAATAAGCTCGGGACACTTGCAGGCAATGGGAGCGTGGGACGTGCCATTTCGATCGCCGAACGTCGTTCTCTGGTAGTCTGATTACTACCGAGTACGCCGTCACCCGGCCATGATCGGCGGCAAGCCCCCAACACAACTTCAAACTTCCCACAACCGGACTTCTGGGGAGTCAGCGAGATTCCACTTGTCCGGCAGCGTTAATCAGGCACTACGTTGCATTCAGCCGGTTTCAAGATATGGGTAGTGGCAGGATTATTGGGACCTATTTCAGGTAACTACGCACGATCCCGATCAGATCGTCCACAGCTTCGTCGGACGACTTGTTGTTTCCCGGCATGTGATTGCGAATGTGGTCTTCCATGAGTTCGGCCATGAGGCTGTTGATGGAACCCCTTGCCGCGGCGAGCCTCTGAAGGACGTCTGCACACTGCTCATCATCATTGAGCGCGCGCAAGATAGCCTCCAGTTGCCCGATGACCTTCTTGGTCCGGTTGATCAGATCCAACTTTTCTCGCGATGTATGCGACATTCCGTTTGACTACCTAGAGGGGGTATGGTATCAAGCCCTAGGCCAGTACGGTATGGCCCAAGGACAATCGAATTATATATGGAAAATCTACTCTATTCGCAAATTTCTTGCGTCGGGGGGCGAGGGAGCTTTTGGGATGCGCGCGTCAAGAGTACGAATCGGAATTCCCGTAAAATTCGTCATTCTTGCCGTCCTGGCTGCTGCTCCGTGTGCGGCTCAGGACGCGCCGGATGACACGATCACTCAGAATTGGAATATCCATGGTCAAGTCACCGAAACTCCACAAGGTGATCCCGGCTTCCCGGCTTTGTACTCTGGCCCGAACAGCCTGAACAGCAACGGCGAGATTCAGGAAACCTTCACATCGGACCTTTACGTCGGCGCGCGGCTGTGGCACGGCGCCGAGATACACGCCGATGCGCTGCTATGGAAGGGATTCGGTCTGACCAATGACAAAGGCATCGAGGCCTTTCCAAACGGCGACGCCTTCAAGCTCGGTACCGCGATTCCCCATTTCATGTTTGCACATCTATTCATCCGCGAAACCATTGGTTTGGGCGGCGAGCAGGAGGAAGTGCCAGACGGTCCCCTCACGCTCGCCGGCGAGCGTGACATTTCGCGCCTGACCTTCACGATCGGCCGGCTCAGCCCCACGGACATGTTCGACTACAACACCTACGCTCAAGATGCGCACAGTCAGTTTATGAATTGGGCGATGATAACCAACCTTTCGTGGGACTTTCCAGCGGACAGCGTGGGGTATACCACGGGGCTTGTTGTGGAATTGAATCAGCCGCGATGGGCTGTGCGTTACGGCTTTTTCCAGGTGCCGAGCATGCAGAATGCTTTCACGGCTGACGACAATGTTCTCATGATCCCACCTTCGGGAGGCGATGGTCCCTTCTTTCGTGCCTGGGGAATGGCGACAGAGTTTGAGCGCCGATACGCTGACAACCATCGAGGAGCGATTCGGGTTCTATCCTTTGTAAATAGAGCCAACACGATTGGCTATCGGGCGGCAACGGCTCTCTTGACAGCCAACGGCCCCGGAGCGGACCTTTCGTCCGCCCGCGCCTATCGCCGTAAATACGGTTTTGGGCTGAACTGGGAACAGAAGATTACGGATGATGTCGGCATCTTTTCGCGCCTCGGTTGGAACAACGGGCAAGTACAGGGATGGATGTACAACGACTCCAATTGGACAGCGTCGGGTGGGGTGAGCGTCAAAGGGACGTCCTGGGGACGAACCAACGACGCTCTCGGACTCGCCTACGTTGTAGACGGCGCTTCGCGCGCCAATCAGGAGTTTCTTGAGGCTGGCGGTGTGGATATTTTGGATGGAGACGGCGCGCTGACTTACGGAAGCGAGAAGGTTGTTGAAGCCTATTACAATTTCGCAGTCTGGAAAAATGTTCACGCGACTCCGGATTACGAATTTGTTGAGAACCCGGCGTTCAATCGCGCCCGTGGTCCAGTGTCAGTCTTTGGGCTACGACTCCACTGGCAATTCTAGGAATCATCCGCACAAGTCCTGATGAGTCGTGCTACTCGGAAGCCATGCCGCGACTAAGGGACTCCTCCCGTGACGTTGGCAGTTCTTTACACTAACAACCACTTGCGCTCGGGCGCTTGTTTCCCTACGATGGTTGATGTGAATTGTTGTTCGAAAAAATGACGACCCGGGGGCGGCGCGCAAGTCCTGGGGTGATAGGGAGGCAGATTGAACGCGGCAGCGTGCCGGGGCGAAAGATGGCCCCATGAAAGCGGTTTTAACCCTCTGCTTCCGGCCTCCCGCTTCGAAATTCTAATCGCTAATTTCCAATATTAGAATATGACCCAACATACTGAAAACAAAGGACGGCGAGCCGTTCTAATCGCGAATTTTCGCGGGCCCCTTGGTCTGTGCCTCTTGAGGGCCTTCTCGGTCGCGGTACTGGTTGCGGTTCTATGGCTCACGGCAGGCGACCGCGGGTTTGCGAAAGCCGCCACGGGCGAATCGGCCGGCCCCTCGTCAGCGCAACTTCACGAAAGCTACTTCGACACCACGCAGGACAAGGGCTACCGCTTCAACCATGGCGGCTGGATCTACGTCCACCTCGAAGGCTCGCCTCACGATATCGGCTACCAGCACGGCTACCTGCTCGCGACGGAAATCACAGACGCCTTCGCCGTCATCCGGCTCGAAGCGACGCACAACACCGGGCGCGATTGGGACTTCTTCCGCCGCGCGGCGCGCGAAATGCTCTGGCCGAAGATCGATCCCGAGTATCAGGCCGAACTGCAAGGGATCGTCGATGGCCTCCAGGCCCAGAAGGTGAAACTCGATCTGGACGACGTCGTGGCGCTCAACGCGTTCTCGGAACTGCCCGATTACTACGTGCCGTGGCTCGACGCACAAACCCGCGCCGACAATTCAACGAATCGCGAAGCATTCGAGCATTGCAGCGCGTTCGTGGCCACCGGTAGCTGGACGAAGGATCACCAGATCGTGATGGCGCATAACAACTGGACCACGTATATGGAGGGCGCGCGCTGGAACATCATCTTCGATATCGTCCCGCAGCAGGGTTATCGCATCTTGATGGACGGCATCCCGGGCGTGATTGCGAGCGACGACGATTTCGGGGTCAACGCGGCCGGGGTGATGGTCACCGAGACGACCATCGCGAATTTCAAGGGCTGGGATCCGAACGGCAAGGCGGAGTTCGTCCGCGCCCGCAAGGCCATGCAGTACGCGGACTCGATCGACAGCTACGCGAAGATCATGCTCGACGGAAACAACGGCGGCTATGCGAACGACTGGCTGCTCGGCGACCGCAAGACCGGAGAGATCGCGCGGCTGGAGCTCGGCCTGAAGCACACGAAACTCTGGCGCACCAAAGACGGCTACTTCTCGGGCGCAAATTTTCCGAGCGATCCCGACGTCATCAAGGACGAAACGACGTTTGACCCGGTCAATCCGGCCAGCTCGATGAACGCACGCCGCCTTCGCTGGGAGCAGCTTCTGGACGGCAACAAAGGCAAGATCGACGCCGCTCTTGCCGAGGTTTTCCTCTCCGACCACTACGATACGTTCACGAAAAAGACGGGCGCGAATCGGCGGACGCTCTGCGGCCATGGCGACATGCAGCCGGACACGCTGCCTGGCTCCACTTCGGCGCCTTTCACGCCGAGCGGCGCCGTGCAGGGCAAGGTGATGGACAGCAATATGGCGCAGCGGATGGACTTCATCGCGCGCATGGGCCATCCGTGCGGAATCAATTTCGACGCGGCGAAGTTTCTCGCCGACCATCCGGAATTTTCGTGGGAATCACCGGTGCTGCGCGACATGAACGCCGGTCCGTGGACCGAATTCCATACTGGCGAGCACGCCGCGCAGCCGGTGCAGTGACTTGCGTTGCCGCGTCAGCCGGCGAAGAAATGGTGACAAGTCCTCGTATGCTATCTGATTGGACGCAGCGCAGCGGGACCAACCTAGAAACCAAGCATGGAAGATGCTACAAAATAAAGGCTTGCCAGGATTGGCTTCTGTGCCAGATTCGTGTTCTGCCAAAGGATGCAAAGCTCCCGTCCCCGCGGGGCTCGCCGCGGAGAGCATGTGCGTTTTACACTTCACCCTTTTCATCGAACAGGAATGTGCTGAGATGCGCCGCGAGACGGCGCTCGGCAAGGCAAACCACGACCGGCAGATGGAATTCATTCAGCAGATTGCCGGGCGCGGCGAAGCGCTCGTCCATGTGGCGACCAGCGGGTTTCCGATGACGGACGAGATCAAGGCGCGCGTCCTGAGCACGCTCCTCACGCTGATGAACTGCCGCGAGAACATCGACCGGGCCGCCATGCGGCAATCGGCTCTCCGCCGGTTCGCGGGCTAGCAGGGAATCACCCTACACTCAGCCTTGCGTTTGGACGCGCTTACGCGCCGATGTAGCGGGCGTAAAGGGAGCGCGCGACGGCGGGATCCTTCGTGCCCTTGATGATGGCGCGGCCGTCGGCGAATACGGTCATCTCGTACGGAGGCACGCGGAAGCGGAGGAGGAAGTCGTTGTTGCGGACTTCGTCCGCGGCGGCCGCGGCGAGGCGGCGGCCGAGTTCGCCAAGATCGAGCCGGCGGTGGCGCTCGTGGATCTGGACGGAATCGCGCCCGCAGAGCGTGATATGCGGCTGCGCTTCGCCAGCAAGGAAGGCAAACTCGCGCCGCACGCAGGCGCGACAGTTGGGATTACGAGCCACGCGGATGGATTGAAACTTTCCGGTCCAGACGTCGCAGGAAATGAGACGCTCATTCAGGGCCTCCGGCTTGCCGGCGAGCAACTTGATCGCTTCGGCTGCTTCGATCGAAGCAATGACGCTGACGGCGGCATTGAGCACGCCAGCAGTGTCACACGTAGCCTCGACGGACGGGGCATCGGCGGAGCCGCCGACGGCCGACGTCTCGCCGGACTCGAGCAGACAGGCGAGGCAGGCGGATTCGGCGGGACGAATGGTCATCGTCACGCCATAGCTTCCGACGGCTGCCGCGTAGATCCACGGGATTCCGAACGAGATCGCCGCGTCGTTCACGAGCAGGCGCGTTTCGAAATTGTCGGTTCCGTCGAGGATCAGAGGGAATCCCGAAAGAAGTTCGGCGGCATTCTTCGGCGTGACATCGGCGACGACGCCTTCGACCTGCACGTCAGAATTGACGGCGCGGAGGCGGCGCTCGGCGGCAACGGCTTTGGGTAGGGCGTCGCGCGCGTCGGCTTCCTCAAAAAGCGTCTGGCGTTGTAAATTAGAAACCTCGACGAAATCGCGGTCGACAATTCGTATCCGTCCCACCCCAGCACGTACCAGCAGGTTCGCAACCACGGTGCCGAGAGCGCCGCAGCCCACGACCACGGCACTCGCACCGAGGAGCTTTTCCTGACCTGCTTCGCCGATGCCTGGAAAAAGGATCTGGCGGGAATATTTTTCGTATTGTCCGGGTTTCATACAGTGTTTCCCAGGCTCATGATAGCGCCTTTTCGCGCCGGGCAGGCAACGCGGCTGTGCTAACCTTCCTTCTCATCCTGGAGCGAATGCGTACCCCGCGAACATCACCGCTCTCGACAACCGGCCCGGCTCCTTTCATTCCCCGCTTACTCGTAGGATCGCTCGCGTTCATGGTGCTTTCGTCGTCGGCAATCCGCGCTCAGCAGGTTGCGGTCGAAGGCAAGCTGGTGGCCGAGGTTCGCGTGGTGGACGAATCGGGGAACGCGGTCTCGGAAAAGATTCCGCCGCTTCCGCTCGACGCAGGGAAGCCGTTTGATTTTGCCGCCGAGCGCGAAAGCGTGCGGGATCTCTACCGCATGGGCGACTATTCCAACATTCGCACCACGGCCACGCCGGGTGACGCGGGGTTGCGCGTGGATTTTGTCGTCCAGCGGAATTTCTACAACAACGTGATCCGGATCGAAGGGTTGAAACCGCCTCCCACCGACGCTTCAGCGCTGGCGGCACTGCGGTTGAATCTAGGGGAACCGTTTCGGGAGAGCTCTCTGCGCGAGGCCGTCGAGCGGCTTCGGAGCGCCCTCCGCGAGGATGGATTTTATGTGGCGAAAATCACGTGGGCGCTCAGCCCGCACGAGGACACACGGCAGATGGACGTGACCTTCACGGTCGATCCGGGTCCACGCGCCCGTGTGGACGGGATCACGATCGAAAATCAGACTCCCTACTCCGACCAGCAGCTCCTGCGCCGCGCGAAGCTTTCCAGCAAGAACGAGGTGACGTCCGCACGACTTTCGGGCGCCTCGGAAAAGCTGAGGAAGTTCCTGGTAAACCAGGGATATCTGGGCGCGGGCGTTGTGATCGAGCACGGAGCATACGATCCGCAAGCGAATCGCCTGCCGCTGAAAATTTCTGCGACGGCAGGGCCGCGCGTGCACATCGAGATCAGCGGCGCCCACGTGAGCGGAGGCGAGAAGAAGAAGCTGCTGCCGATGTACGCCGAGGGCGCCGTCGACGAAGACCTGTTGCAAGAGGGCCGGCGGAACGTTCGCGATTATCTCCAGAGGCAGGGCTATTTCGATGTGGACGTCCAGGTCCGGTCGAATCAGAACGACAAAGGCGAGCAGGTGATCAGCTACGACATCGCGCGCGGAGATAAATTCCGTCTGGCAGGAGTCGCCTTTGACGGCAACAAGTATTTTGAAACCGAACTGCTTTCGCGCCGATTGCAGCTCCAGCCCGCATCCTTCGCATCAAGCGGCCGGTTCAGCCAGCAGTTGCTGCGCGCGGATACGGATTCGATCCGCGCCGTCTATCTCTCGAACGGCTTTCGCGACGTTCAGGTTTCCCCGATCGTGGACGACCGCTATAACGACAAGAAGGACAACCTGTTCGTTTCATTCCACATCGTCGAAGGAGCGCAGACGCTCGTCTCGAAGCTGCAAATCGAAGGCAATCGCACGGTCGGCACGGATACGCTGCTCAACGTCACGGGGTCAACTCCCGGAGAGCCCTATTCGGAGTCGAGCGTGGGGAGCGACCGCAACAACATCCTCGCGTTGTATTACAACGAAGGTTTTCCCTCGGCGGCGTTTCATGAGGAAACTCTGCCGGGAGATAAACCCACCGAGATGCGGCTCGTCTACCACATCAGCGAAGGGCAGCGGATCGACGTCGCAAAAGTTTTGCTCACCGGCTATCAGTTCACGCGTCCTGGAATCATCGCGCGGCAGGTGGACATCAAACCGGGCGGGCCGCTGCGGGAGGCGGACGTGGCGAAAACGCAGCGGCAACTCTACAACCTTGGCGTGTTCGACCGCGTGCAGATCGCTCCGCAAAACCCGGCAGGCACCGATCCAGACAAGTCCATGGTGGTCGAGACGCTGGAAGGGCATCGGTACACGATCGGCTACGGTTTCGGATTCGAAGTACAGCGAATCAGTAGCACGTCGAATCCCAGTGGAGCCGCGCTCGCGGCAAGCCCGCGCGGCATCTTCGAGATCGCGCGCGCCAACATGTTCGGCAGGGCGCAGACGCTTTCGTTCCGAGCGCGGGCCAGTACGCTCGAATACCGCGCGGCGTTGAGCTACACGGCGGACAACTTTCTCACGAAGCGGAGTCTGAGCCTCCAGCTGATCACGTTTGCCGAGAAGACGCAGGACATCAACACGTTTACGTCAACGCGTTTTGAAGGCGGAGTGCAGCTCGTGGAGAAGCTTTCGCCCTCGAGCTCGTTGCTCTACCGATATTTCTATCGCCGGGTGAAGGCTTCCAATCTCAAGATCAATCTTGAGGAGGTACCACTGCTCAGCGAGCCGACGCTCGTCTCCGGTTTTGACCTCACCTACGCGCGGGACCGGCGCGATGACCCGGGTGATGCGACGCGCGGGACCTTCAACACCGCCGACGTGAGCTATGCCTCGACGACGATCGGTTCAAGCGCCAGCTTTTTCCGGGGATTCTTTCAGAATTCGTCGTTTTATTCCCTCGGGCGATCGTTTGTGATCGCGCGGTCGGTGCGCTTTGGCGTCGAGGTGCCGACGGGGAAGACGGTCGAAGGCAATGTGCCCTTTAATCCCGCACAATGCACCACGGCGTCGTCTCCGTCCACCGAGGAGGTCATTCCGTTGCCGGAGCGGTTATACGCGGGCGGAGGGACTTCACTGCGAGGTTTTGGTCTGAACCAGGCAGGCCCACGCGATCCCTGCACGGGGTTTCCCGTTGGCGGCTTGGGCTTGCTAATCTTCAATCAGGAGCTCCACTTTCCGATGAAGCTGCCGTTCGTTGGAAACCGGCTGGGCGGGACGCTGTTCTACGACGGGGGCAACGTCTACACCGACGTGAACCACATCTCGCTCGCATGGAAAGCGCCGTCGCTCACCGATCTCAACTACTTCTCGCACACGGTCGGCTTCGGGGTGCGTTATCCCACGCCGGTCGGGCCGGTGCGAGTGGACTTCGGGTATCAGCTTAATCCGGCGTCCTATCAGGGAACCAACCAGACGACGCAACAACTACAAACGTTTCGCCTCTCGCATTTCGGATTTTCGTTCAACATAGGACCGGTCTTCTGATGGGCCGAGCGACTCTCATTTTCGTCTGCGTTGCGTGGCTCTCGTGGCTTGGGGCCGGGCGTGCGAGCGCGCAGACACAACAGCCGGCCGCACCGCCTGCCAGTCCCGCCGCGCCGGGCGGTACGCAAGTGGTGGATGGGGTGGCCGCGCGCATCGAGGACGACATCCTCACGGACAGCGAGGTGCGCGAACTCGCGGCGTTTCAGCAACTCGTCGATGGCCGGTCCAAGCCGCGCGGAGAACTGATCCGCGAGCTCGCCGACCAGTGGATCGTCCGGGGCGAAGCCGATGCGGCGAAATACCCGCAGCCATCGGCGGACGACGTACAACGCGCATTCGCGCAGCTCGCAGGACAATTCTCGTCACCGGAGGAATTCAAGAGCCGCTGCGCGGCGGTGGGACTGAGCGAGGCGGCCGTTCGCCGGATGCTGGCGGAGCAGCTCTATCTTTCGCGTTTTCTGAATTACCGGTTTCGTCCCGCAGCCCAGGTAGACCAAGAGCAGTTGCAAAAGTATTACGACGATGAATTTGCGCGGCAACTGAAGGCGCGCGGTCAAGCCGTTCCGCCGCTCGAAGAAGTGGAGGACACGATCCGCGAAGTGCTCGTTCAGCGCCAGATCAACGAGCGCGCTCAGCAATGGCTGGACAATACGCGCGACCGGCTGAAGATCGACATCATGTCGACCGGAGAGCAGCCGTGAGCGCACGCCGGAAACGCTGGGCGAAGGGCGCGCTGATCGCGTTCGCCGTGATCGCGATCGTCGTTGTTTTCATCTTGGAATCGGGTTTGGCCGAGCGGTGGATGCGCCGCGCGATCGTCACCCAGCTCGAGCAGAGGACCGGAGGACGCGCCGAGATCGGAGGCTGTCATTTCCACGCGTTGCGCCTGCGAGCCGAGATCGACGAGTTGACGCTGCACGGGCTCGAGGGTCCGGGAGCGCCGCCGTTGTTCCACGCGGATCGAGTGGATGTGGGCATTCGGATTCTTTCGTTCTTCGGGCGCGAGTTCGCTCTCGATGAGTTGCTCGTGGAGCGGCCGCAGGTCACGGTCCGAATCGACGAGAAGGGCCGGAGTAACCTGCCCACGCCGAAGGTTCAGGGGAGCAAGCGCCCGTGGCGGGAGACGCTCTTCCGGCTGCGCATCGGGCGGCTCGAATTGCGCGACGGCAGCGCGAACTACAACAACCGGAGCGTGCCGCTTGCGGTCCAGGGCCAGAACTTCGAATTCACGCTGCGCTACGACGCGCCGGCGAACGCAGCGGATTCATACGTCGGTAATGTGAAATGGCAACAGGTGGAACTCGCTGCGCGGCGCTACCGGCCGTTTCGTTTCGACGTTTCCGCGAAGTTTGCTTTGCATCGCGACTCCTTCGAGCTTGACGAACTGGTCTGGAAAGGGCCGCATTCGGAGTTGAACCTGCGCGCCGAACTCTCGAGCTTCGCGCATCCGGGCTGGGATTTGAAGTATCGAGGCAGGCTCGCGCTCGCGGATATCCGCACGATCTTCCGCAAGCAAACCACGCCCGACGGGATCGCGGAATTTTCAGGCTCGGCGCGCTATGCGTCGAGCACGGGAGGCGAATCGCCAAAGGGAGGCGAATGGACCGCCAGCGGGCACTTTATGGCGCACGACGTTCGCATGCCGTATGAGTGGTTCCACGCGGGCGGGTTCGAGACGTCCGGCAACTACGAAGTGGCGAAGCGGCGGTTGGTGGTCCCAAATCTGAGCGCGCAGGCGCTCGGGGGAACGTTGGACGGGCGGCTCGAAATGGACTTCAAAGGGCTGGCGTTCCGAACGGAGACGAAGCTGCACGGCGCGAGTCTCGCCGCTACTCTTGCGGCGATCGATCACGAAGACTTCCCGGTGAACGCGTTGCACTGGGATGCGTCGGTCGAGGTCGACTCGGTGAACACGTGGAAC
>Ga0187872_10002988_pt1 | contig 14180 bp, 11 predicted proteins | sample June2016WEW_16_4_FD_132973 | JGI IMG/M metagenome (GOLD analysis project Ga0187872, IMG submission 132973) | Peatland microbial communities from SPRUCE experiment site at the Marcell Experimental Forest, Minnesota, USA - June2016WEW_16_40 | ecosystem: Environmental > Terrestrial > Soil >...
AGTGGAGATTCAACAGCGGCATTCTCAGCAGCGCCACCGGCAGCGCCTACACTATCACCAGCGCGACAACCAACAACGCGGGCACCTACACGGTGATTGTCACTAACAGCTATGGCAGCGCCGTCAGTTCGGCGGCGGTGCTGACGGTGACGAACTCCTTGGCTACCAACGTGCCGCTGCCATCCATCGCGCTGACCGCACCGGTCAACGGCGCCCGCTACGCTGCGCCCGCAGCCATTAACCTGGCCGCCACCGTCACCGCCAACGGGCATACCATCACCCAAGTCCAGTTCTACAACGGCGCGACCTTGCTCGGCGCGGACGCCTCCGCCCCCTACACTTTCGCCTGGACCAACGTTAGCGCCGGCAGCTACAGCCTGACGGCACGGGCCGTTTATGATTCCGGCAGCACGGTGGCCTCCACCGCCGCAACTGTGACGGTGACCAACGTGACGCCGCCGTCCATCGCGCTGACCGCACCGGCCAACGGCGCCAGCTACGCGGCGCCTGCAACCATTAACCTGGCCGCCACCGTCACCGCCAACGGCCACACCATCACCAAGGTCCAGTTCTACAACGGCGCGACCTTGCTTGCAGCGGCCACTGCCGCCCCATACAATTTTACCTGGACCAACGTGAGCGCCGGCAGCTACAGCCTGACGGCACGGGCCGTTTATGATTCCGGCAGCACGGTGGCCTCCACCGCCGCAAGTGTGACGGTGACCAACGTGACGCCGCCGTCCATCGCGCTGACCGCACCGGTCAACGGTGCCAGCTATGCGGCGCCTGCAACCATTAACCTGGCCGCCACCGTCACCGCCAACGGCCACACCATCACCAACGTCCAGTCCGTCCAGTTCTACACGAGCCAGGACGGCTGGCTCGCAACGTGCATTTCAGCACCCTACACCTTCACTTGGACCGGTGTTGTCGCCGGCAGCTACAGTGTGACGGCACTGGTCGTTGATGATTCCGGCAACATGGTTTACTCCACCGCCGCAAATGTGACGGTTACCAACGTGCCGCTGCCGTCCATCGTGCTGACCTCTCCGGTTAGTGGGGCCAGCTACACTTTGCCCGCAACCATCCCCCTTGCCGCCAGCGTCACCGCCAACGGCTACTCGATCACCCAGGTACAGTTCTATAACGGTGCGACGCTGCTCGGCGCGGTTGTCGCGGCGCCATACAGCTTTTCCTGGACCAACGTCATCGCCGGCAGCTATGCCGTGACGGCGCGGGCGGTTTATAATTCCGGCAGCACGGTTAGTTCTGCGGAGGCGAACGTGACGGTCGCGGCCGCCGGGCGGCCCGCCGAGCTGACGTTTGCAGCGGATTCCGGCACCTTCAGCGCCCCGTTCGTTGACAGCAACGGGACTCTCTCCCAGTCTGTTACAACGGGTGTTACGAACGGCGGGCAGGCCGTTTATACTTTCAACATCGTCAATGCCGGCAATTACCTCGTTTCCGCTATGGTGATCGCCCCCAGTCTCTCGCAGAACTCGTTTTACGTTAACATCGACGCTGAGCCGACCGATCCATTGATGATTTGGGATATTCCCGTCTGCACGAACCTCACCAGCCGGACCGTCTCCTGGAGAGGCAATGGCAACAGCGACCCCGCGTCGTCGCAGTATATTCCGGAGGTATTCACCCTGTCTGCCGGCAAGCATCAGCTTATCATTGTCGGCCGGGAAGCGGACACCACGTTGGGCACCATCAGCATCGCGGCCACACCACCGACACTCAAGATTAGCAGTGCGTCGGGTACTGCCGGATTAGTGCAGCCCGGCCAGCCGTCGCCTACCCTGAGCGCAACGGGCCAGCCTGGCCAGACGTATAACGTTCTCTCCTCGCAGGATTTCGTGACTTGGATATTCATTGGCACGGTGACGCTAGACGCCAGCGGCTCGGGTCAGTTCACAGATCCCGCCGGCAGCACCAGCCGCCCCATTTGCGTCTATCGCCTGCAGGGACAGTAAAAGGTGAAATGAAAGGTGAAACTATGGCGCTTTATCTCAGTCAAGAACGCTGGGGCCGGGTGTGCCTGCACGTTGTGGCGGCGCTGCGCGCCGGCCATTGGCGCTGGCACCTGTCGGTAGCGAAAACTCAATCCCATATCGAAGTTCAATCTTCGAACGATCCGATTCAGGTAGCAATGTGCAGGGTTGCAGAGCGGAATGAAATCCAGAGCGAGTTGCGCGCGATGGGCCTGAAAGATACATACATGCGCTGCGCGCAGTCGCGTGCCATTGAGCCGGGTGACTGGCGTTTCAGGCGGCCGCTTGGCGGGCGTAGCGGTGATGGAGAACCAGCAGGTGAAACTAGTGCGGTCGTCAATCAATCGCAGATCAACGGTGCACCGAATTTTGTCGAGGTACAGCGACGCATAAGGCAAATCAGGTCACGATTCACCGTCGGCCTTCCGGTACGGGGGCGAGATTTCCAGCGCCAGAAGAGGTGAAAGCCAAGGCGATGCCAAGCGATGACGGTTTGGGGTTGGAAGAGGAACAGAGCTTTTTGCCAGTGTGTCGAGAAGCGCAGCAGCCCCACCCAAAGCAGTCGGTCGGTGGGGCAGAGTTTGGGTTTGCGCGCCTGCCGTTTGAGCAGGGCGAGTTGATGTCGAAGCGCCAGATATTCAAGCCCGAGCCGGGCACGGGATTTGAAGCTGGAGAGCAGGGAGCGGAAAAGCGTCAAAATGACATCGAGCATGATGAGGCCAAGTTTGGCCGACGAGGTCGAAAAACCAACGCTTTCAAAGGATTACGGGGTGTTCGCTACCCACAACGGACGGCACTAGGCCAATACGGACGATAGTATTTGACATGCGGGCCGGGAAGGCTATTATATGGCATTGTAAAGTGACCATTCATGCTCATGCGAGCAATTGAACTGCTGCGAAAACCTCAAGCTGCAACAGACTGATTTGAAATCACATACCCACATCCCATCCATCCACTTCCAGCCGGCCCTTGGCCGACGCTTCCTGCTGGCCTTGATGCTCGTCGTCAGCCTGCTCGCCGGGGCCTTTTCCAGCCCGGCGACAACCTATAACTGGAATCAATCCACCCCGGCCACTTACAACATTACGACTGATTGGACACCCAACGGGCTGCCGGGGTCGGCGGACACCGCCGCAGTCGGCAACAGCACGACCGCGAGCGGTTCGGTTCTGTACAACAACTCGGCCTATGCCTACGCGCTCAACGTGCTTCAGCTGGGCCAGGCGGCCAGCAGCAGCGGCACCTTCACCATGAGTGCCGGGACCCTTTCGATCACGAACAACAGCGGCACCGGCCTGGCCATAGGCAACGTCAACGGCGGCACCGGCAATTTCACCATCAGCGGCGGCACACTCACCATCCAAAGAGAGGGTTCTGGTGAGACATATTACCGGGATGTGTTCCAAATGGGCCCTGCGGCTGGCGGCAACGGCACCTTTACGTTGAATAGCGGCACGGTTGTTTGCCTGGGCGGCATTGAAATTGGCAGCGGGGGCATCGGCACTCTCACGGTTAATGGCGGGACACTGATAGACAATGGCTGGTTCGGCCTGGGCCGTGGCGGCACCGGCTCCGGTTGGGGCACTTTCAATTTGACTGGCGGCACAGTCTATCTCTTGCGCAATCCGAACACCGATTCCGGGGCTAATGGAATCTCTTTCTGCCAGGGGGGGACCAACGGCACCGCCAACATCAGCGGGGGCACCCTCTATTGCTACATCATCCGAATGCACCAGGGGCCGGGGAGCGCCTACACCGACTGGGAAACCTTCAGCGTCTCAGGCGGGGATATTTACCTCGGGAGCAGTGGCGTTTACGACGCCAGCGGAGGCGGCACTCATAACACTGCCATTACTCTCTCGGGCGGCACTTTCCACACCGTCAACTTGGGGCCTAATACCGGCGGCACGCAAGGCACGAACTCCGTCCTGACGGGCGGCACGAACTGGGCGTGGGCTTCCACCTTGCCTGCCACGCTGGCCACCAGTCCCGGCCCCGGCACCGTCACCTTCGCTCCGGAAGCCACGCGCACCATCACCCTGAACGCCGTGTTCTCTGGTATGGGCAGTCTCACCCTGGCCGGTCCCGGCACTGTGGCGATGGCGGCAGCTAACACCTACACTGGAAACACCACGATCAACCAGGGCACCCTAACCTTGATCGGGACAGGGGGGATTCCCAATAGTCCTAGAATCATCGTTGCCAGCGGCGCGACGTTAGACGCGTCAGTAGAGTCATCAACCTTTACCCTGAATTCGAATCAAACGTTGACCAACAGCAGTTGGACGGCGACGCTCAACGGCAACATCAATACGGGCCCCGGCACGGTTTCGTTGCTTTATACCTCGGGCATACCCGCATTCACGGTGACCGGCGGGGCGCTGGCGTTAGCCACCAACACCGTGTTCAGGATCAACAACACCGGCCCGGCTCTGGCCCCTCAGAGTTATAAGCTCATTTCGGCTGGGACTGGGGGAGTTGTGTCGGGGGCAGGTCTGCCGGCGGCGACGGTGGGAGGCGGTGGAGTTTCCTCTGGACAATACGTTTCACTGAACGTTTCGGGCGGTGAATTGTATCTCGTGGTTACCAACGACCGCCCGCCGGTCATTGCGCGCAGCGTGACGAACAGTGTGATGCCCGGTTCGACCTGGCAGATAGCCATAACGAATTTGGCGAGCCTTGCGGGGTGGAGTGATCCGGACGGCGACCCGGTGAGCTTCAGCAGTGTGGGTCCCCTCAGCGCCGACGGGACGAACGTCACCAGCGACGGCACTTTCATCTACTACAATGGGGCGCTGGCTGCCAATGACTATTTCCAATACACCATCACGGATGGAAAACTGACTACCAGCGGCCTAGTGTACTTATACGCGATTAATGCCACGGCGGTGGTCCCCAGCGAGACCAATCATGTGATATCGCTCAATGGGACCTGGCGGTTTTATTTCGAGCGGCTCTCGAGCTATTATTCCGGCTCCGTGCCGAACATCTCGATTGTGAACTCGAGCCAGGCGTTCCAACGGCCGGATTACGTGGAGGGCGCGGGATGGACCAATCTGGCCGTGCCTGGCAACTGGGAAATGGCCGGCTTTTCACCCTGCACGTATTACGTGCCGGATACCACCTCCGGTCTCTATCGCGATTGGTTTCAAGTGCCTGCATTGTGGCAAGGGCGGCAGGTCTATCTGTCCCTGGACGGGGTCCAGAACAGCGCACAAGTCTGGGTCAATGGGCAACCGGCCATGGTGAATGAGGCGAGTTGGGGAATAAGCAATTATCACGAAAGCGGCTGGACCGCTTTCCAGGTTAACGTGACGCCGCTCGTAAACTTTGGCACGACGAATCTGCTGGCCATACGGGTCGTAAAGAATACGCCTTCGGTGGATCTGGACACGGGCGACTATTTTATACTCGGGGGGATTTACCGCCCCGTGACGCTTTATTCCATTCCCCAGACGAACTTTGCCGATATGCAGGTGCAAACGCACCTCTTGCCGAACAACCAGGCCGAAGTGGATGTGTCGGCGGACGTGACGCAGGGGGACGCTTCAACGCCGGTTTTGATGACTCTGAATGGCGTGCAAACGGTAACAAACGCCGCGAATGGGAAGGCGGTTTTCTCTCGGATCATAAGCCAACCCCAACTCTGGTCGGCGGAGTTCCCCAACCTTTGCGACCTGACGTTGCAGTTGAAGGATGCGATGGGGCAGGTTAGCGAGACAGTTTCAAACCGCATCGGCATTCGGGAGCTGACCATTTCCAACGCGGTGTTGCTGTTGAACGGCGTGCCCGTGAAGTTAGCGGGCGTGTGCAATCATGACTCCTGGGCAACCAACGGCAACGCGATGGGGCCGGACAATTGGCGCAGTGACATCCTTATGATGAAAGCCGCCAACATTAATGCCATCCGCACGACCCATTACAATTTCGGCTCGGGCTTCTTCGACCTGTGCGACGAGCTGGGAATGTATGTCGCGGACGAACTGCCCTATTGCTGGGTCAGCTCTGTAGGCGACCTGAATATGACGCCCGCCTTCCAGCAACGGGCGCAGGAAGTCATCCGTCGTGACCGGAACCATCCCTCAGTGGTCATTTGGGCCATTGGCAACGAAAACAGCGCGGGCACCAACCTTCAGATCGTTGCCGACCTGGTCAAATCGCTGGACACGACCCGCCCGCGCTTGGTGTCCACATTCCCGGCTTCCCAATACAACGTTGAATTGTCCGATAGACACTATCCGACTCCTGCCACGATGGCGAGCGATGGTGCCGCCGCGACGTCAACCGGTGACCCCTATATCTACATGGAACAGCCGAACACCTGGGACGTCCGCCTTGGTGCGGATGCCAGCATGTGGGAGCGCTGGGGCATAGCTCAGCAACGCGTGTGGAACGTTTGCCTGCAATATGACACGATTGTGGGCACCTTCCCCTTTGAATGGTCGGACCGCGCCGTCGCCGATCCCAATTCCAACGCCAGTTATTCCCAATACCAGAGCACGGGGGTTCAATTGCTTTACTATTTCCCTGCGACCGGAATTCACCTGCTGAAGCTAAAGGGGATGGTTGACGGCTTCCGCAACGAGCGTCCCAACGTCTATGAGGCGCAGATGATCTATTCGCCGATACAAGTCAGCAATGTGCTGACCGTGTCGTCCGGCCAGGTTTCGTTCCCTGTAACGAATCTCTATTCCTTCACGGACCTGTCCGATTTGACCATGGCCTGGAAGTTGGAGCGGGCCGGGGCAACGATTGCCTCCGGCAACGCCAACGCCAGCCTGCCGCCCAGGAGCAACGGCAATGTGCAAATCTTCGTTCCCGCCAATGCGCTGGCGTATGCGGATACCTTCCAAGTGGATTTCATTCACCCCGATGGCCGCGACATCGTCGCCTATCAGTTCGCCTTGACGAATACCGTGGCCAGCTCGCAGATGGACACCGCCTTGCCGGCCGGGCTGCCAATGCCGACGTTTAATCTCATCACGCGGAATACGGTCTCTGATCCGGGATATTGGGAGACGGTGTTGCGCTATCCGGCCTCTTTGACCAGTGTCGTGCTGACACCGGCCAACGCGACCAACCTCGCGCAATTGCAGACCCTCTCGGCCACGGTCATCGGCGGGACAAACGGGACGCAGGTGCTGGGCCAGCTCCAGGCTCAATATGCCGGCAACCAGTTCTCTTATAGCCTTCAATGGAGCGGCAACACCTGGGAGGTTCAGGAGTTGGGCTGGCTTTTCCAGATGCCGACCAATTGCGACCAGTTTTCCTGGAACCGAGCCGCTCGCTGGACGGTCTATCCTGCGTCTGACATTGGACGCGCCGCCGGCAGCGCGACGCCCGACTCGACGAATGCCGATTACACGCGCATGGAGCTGCCAAACGCCTTCGATTTCAACTCGACGAAATATGACTGCAACTGGGCGAGTCTGACAACGGCGGGCGGAGCTGGGCTAATGGTGGAATTTGATCCGTCGCAGCGTTTCCATTGCCGTGCGGGCGCGGCGAATAGTGGCGGGGGTTATGTATTGTTCGTCAACCAGCAGGTCAGCGTGCCGAATGACTTTACCACGCAAGTAGTTCCCGACTTAATCATGACGCTCAGCTCCGGGAATGTGGTTCAAGGCAGCTTTACCGTCGGTTCCATGGCCAACGTCAACACCAGTTCCAACGCCGTCTCGAGCATCATGGCCATAACACCTGTTTTTTCGACCTCGGTCGGTGGCAATCAATTTGGGTTGGTGTTTAACGGCCTTACCAACGCAAGTTTCAGTGTATGGGCTTCGACCAATTTGGTGGATTGGCAATGGGAGGGAACGGCAGGCGAGGTAAATCTTGGGCAGTATCAGTTCTTTGACCCAGGCTCAACCAATGCACCGAGTCGCTTTTACCGCATCTCCTCGCCCTGATTTAGCCGTGCCCGTTTTGGTCGATTTTGCTGTCGTGGTGCGATCAAAAGGAGACAGGTCTGTGCGATCAAGAATATGGCGGGCACGAATAATGGAATTGTGTATGGAGGCTGCTGATAACAAATCGCTTGGGAATCGCGAATTCTGCGACCTACCCGACAGCAAACGTGCGGACTTCAAAGCTGTGGTTGGGCCGTTGATCAGGGAACAATTCGACGTTGCTTTAAGAAATGATCTTCCCTGTGATGGATTGACTGGTGTGAGGGGCTGGAAATGGGTTAACTTGATTCTGGCCGGGCAAAACTAAAGAAAAGGCCGTGGGGAGGGAATTGGCTTAGATTAAGCCTGCCAGAACGTCGCTAAAGCCACGGAAATCTGCACCGTTGGCCTTTAGCGCGTACTTGGCCCATTATTCCACTACCCCTCGACCATCAAAGTGGTTCCCAGGTATGTGCATTTAACTGTGAGGGTATCACCGAGGCCATGCGCGCAAACTACAACTTCTGCTTCGGCGCGTATCGCACCAAAAGGCTCTGGTGCCGGGCGGGAATCTGTAGTTCCAGTGTGGCCAACTGCCGTCCTGACATCGTTTTCGCGATTGAACGGTGTTCTTCGTCGATGAAATGCACGATGTAGGTCCGATCAGGCTTTAATCCCCGCAGACTCACTTGTAGCGCAGAGTAGGGACATTCCTGATGGCGGAAGGCCAGAATAATGCCTTCGTCCAAATCACCCCGATGCAGTTGCTAGGCCATCCACCGGTCCGGGGCCATCGTCCAGGGCGTTAGCGGATAATAATCGCCGGTCCAATATTTGCGGTTTGCCTTCATTTCGGAAATGCAAGTCCTCGCTTTAACCAGCGGAAATTTCTTATCCAAAATGTCCCATTCAGCGCAGAAGCCCGCCGTCGCCGCGCTTCGGCATTCATAAGCGCCAACTTCCCAGCCGATGGTGGCATGAACGGGCAGGAAGAAGTTCAAACCGTAAGTCTCCGATTGGTGCCAATCAGACCGTCCGGGGGCGACAGCAGCATCACTGCGCGTCTGGACGACGGAGCGCATGATCATTTCCAGGTCAATCCGCCGTCCGCCAGAGGCGCAGTCATCAAGATACATATGCGGGAACTTGGCCCGGATTTCATCCCAGAGCGCATATAAACCTTCCACGTAGCGAATTTCGGTGATGCCCTGACGTTCCGGCGAATCGTTTTGACGCCAGAACGAGAGCGGATCCATGTTGAAATCATTTCGATAAGTATGAATATGGAAGTCGGTGAGTTGGCTAATAAGCAGATCGCTCAGCCAGCGGCGCCCCGCGGGGTCTCCCAGATTGAACAACCCACCTGTAGCGGGCGGTTTGTGGACAGGCAGCACGAACTCCGCATGTTCCAGAGCAATTTGTGTGTTGTCACACACACGTTCCGGCTCGTACCACACCAAGAACCGCAGCCCCAGCTTTTCGCACACTTCGCCAATGAGCTTGAGGCCGTTCGGGAATTCCTTCCGCTTGGGAATCCAGTTGCCTGCGCCGTTGGGGAAGTTTCCCTCGAACCAGCCTGCGTCCATCCAGAGTGTGTCGCAACCGAGGTTGCGATTGATTTTCGCGGCGACGAGTTGGCCGGCTTCCGTCCCCCAATTGGTCGGACCTTCGTTGAAGCTCTGCGCCGCAAAAGCGAACTGCACCGGCTGAGCGCGTAACTGAGAATTACCTGCTCGCTGAACAAGGTCAACCCTGCGCCGTATCCGCAGTCCAGCGCCTGAAGCACGACATTCGCGAATATTCCTTGCAGGGTGGTATTGGGATGAAAGCCATCCGAGACAAAGGCGTTGGTAGGAACTGAATTGGGTGGGCCAGGGTCACTGCCGCGGAGGTTGAGGTTGACGTTGCCCACCTTGAGCGTTGAGTAAAGATGCGTGTTCGGGCCAAGGATCGCTTTCTCCAGCCCATACCAATCCATGAGCGGTGCCTGGTATTTCTGGGCGAGATTCTTCAGGCCGGCGTTGACGCTCTGGATGGCTGCGGCAACGCGGTCGCGACTCGCGGCGTCGGGCACTACCGATACGACGGCTGGGGTCGCCCCCGGGTCAAGCAGAATCGCCACCACGACGGACACTCCAGCCGTTCGCACTGTAGCGAGCGCGGTCTCGATATTGGCAAGCGTCTGGCTCACGTAAGTTCGAATCTGGGAGGAAGACCAAAGGCCATAGTAAATGTAGAGATAGGCCGAGGAGATGTCGGGGTTGAAGTCGTTGCTGCCGATTTCCAGCACCGCGGTGAGAACTCCGTCCGAAGCGGCTTGGCCCTGCAAACCGGTGGCTTGCCCTTCGCTGAGCAGCGTCGCAGAGGTCGCGCCGGAGAGCGCCCAATTGTATTTATAACCGGCGTTGCGCGGTGAGCCCCAGGTGTTTGTCCCAGCCTGGGCTGCAGTCGGCCCCATATTCACCGCGCGATGCAGCGCCACCAGATCGGGCCAATTTGTGGCGTAGGTGGAGACGCCGCTATCCCAGTACTCATCGGTGAGACTATCCCCCATCGCGCCCAGCTTGCCCAGTGCGGCCTGGATGGTCGTTGGCGGAATGAAGGCCGCCAGCGCGATCACCAGGACCTGAAGCCATAAACTGGAGAGCAAGGCAGTTTTCATCAGAGCGTTATTCTGGTCCTGATCGACTCGCGTCAGCAATCATTTCTTGCTCGACAAACAACTCGCTCCGAAGTGCCCCTGGAAACCCCTTGACCCATTGACCTGATTTCGTGTAATCCGTTTCGACGATGAACCAAATCGCTCAAATGAAACGCACCCTGTATTTCTCCATTGGCACATTCGTCGCGGGTAACGCTTGGCGATTCGTGTTGAGCTGCGTCCTCCTCAGCCAATTGATTTTGTGGGCTGCAGACGCGTCGGGCGCATCAAAAAAAAACACCAGTCGACCGCCCAATCGAGGTCGCGGCGATCTATTTTCCCGGCTTCCACCAGGACGACCATTACGATGCCTGGTTCGGCCAGGGCTGGAATGAGTGGCAACTTCTCCAGCAAGCCCAGCGGCGTTTTCCCGGACATCGTCTTCTACAGTCGGAGTGGGGAGCATTTGACGAGGCGGATCCTTTTTGGATGCGCAAGCAGATTGATCTGGCGGCGGCGCACGGCATTGATGTGTTTATCTTCGATTGGTACTGGTTTTCGGGTGTGAAGATCCTGCATCGGCCGCTGGAAGAAGGTTTTCTCAAGGCGCGCAATCGTAAAAAGCTCAAGTATGCATTGATGTGGGCGAACGGCGACTGGCGCAACGTATTCCCCGCGCCGCTGGACAACAAGCAAACCCTGTGGCTACCGAGCCGGGTCACGCCGGAAGACTTTCATCGCCACAGGCGACGTTGCCCAGCCAGCCACTTGGCCAATATGTCGATCTAATCGCACGGCAGGAGACCCTCTGGAAGGAACTGGACACCGGTGAACTGCCCTACGGCCCCGTGGTGACAGTTGGCTGGGACCCAAGCCCACGCTGGGCGAAGAACTGCGGCTGGCCCCCGCCCAACATCGGCTATCCCTACACCCCGATAATCGTCAATAACATGGGGCTGGCTCCAGTTGGCCTTGCCCTGATAAGGATAGCCGTGGCGGAGCAGAAACGCCTTGAGGCGCAGCCGGCAGCGGCGCAGGTCATCGACGGCATCGGTGCGGGCGCGGCAGAGGTCCCGGATGGCTTCATCGGTCGGTTCGGGCACATAGACCGCGGTGAGTTCGCCGGTGCGGAGCAGGCGGGCGATGGAGCGGGCATCCCGTTTATCGGTTTTGAAGGAAGAACCCGGTTGCTTGGGAATGAGCGATGGAGCGGCGACCAGACAGGGCACATGGAGTTGCTTAAGCCGACGGGCACCCCCGACCCACCCTGGGAGCAAGTCGTGCAGCGCATCGAGTCGCTCCACTGATCGTCCGGCCCACGCGCACCCTTGGTGACGAGCTCGAACGCATCCTCCTCTCGCTCCCCTGCACCGCCCCGCTCTTCCCCAAGCTGCAGCCCATGCGCAAGGCGCACCGGGCCACGGAGTTCCGGGGCGCCTGCCGCCGGCTGAAGATCTCCGGGATCATCGGCTGGCACCCCGACCTGAACGACGGCGTGCGCCTGAACATCCGCCCGTTCATGGAGGCCAACCGTGTGATTCCCGTGCGCAACGAGCCGCACATCACCCAGGACGGAGGCGCGACGTGGTTCGGCGGTCATGCTTATCCGGCGTCCGGCCAGAAGCCCGGCCCGCGCTCCGCCAAGGCTTGCAACGGCCTGGTTGTCACCACCACCTGGCACTTCTACATAGACCCGTTCTTGATGATGAGAAAGTCCGACAACGATGCTGCGGCAGGAGCACTGGATACAGGTGCGCCGTGGATGCGGGTATGAATCACTCGATGCTCGATTCTTCGGCGAGTTCCTTCAGCTTCTTGAGATCGAGGCAAGACCAACCGCGCAGGCGGAACTCCGTAATCTGTTGACGCAGCATCCGGTAGAGCGCGGGGTCAGTATGGGTCAACGATCGTGGGGCATCTTTCTCGGCAAATTCGACCAAGGCGGCCAGTTCCTGCCACCGCCGCTGCTTGAGATGCACCGGGATTTGTTCGGGGTGAGCGAGCAAATGCCGGGCCGTTAATTCGCGTTGACGGGCAGTGAGGGGCATCAGAGCTCGATTTCGTTCCCGCCCATGGTATTGAGATATACCAGGTTCTCGGTCGCTTTCTCCCGCGCCTGGCGCGGCATGGTGTTTACGGCTTGTTCAATGTCCTGCCGGACAGGGCGGTATCTGGACATCAGAAAGGCAATATCCTCCAAATCTCTCGGCTCGGCCCGGACGAGTTTGGCGGCAATCAAATTGGCAATCGGCGGCCGCTCCAAATGCAGTGCGCCGAACTGTTCCAAAGTCTCAGTGTTTTCGAATTTCCCCGTTTCGGCGATACCCGGCTCAACCAATTGAATGTAAGGTGTGTCCGGCTCCAGGGTGGATTTGGGATCAAACAAAAGCCCTGCCTCTTCGACGGCTTTCTTTAGCGCCTGAAACTGATAGCGGGATTTCGGCTTCCAAACGTCCAGGTCAATCGAAGTTCGACCGGGTTGACCGGCAAATATTCCTGCCGCACTGCCCACCAGCGTCAGTCGAGCTGTCGCGCCCTGCCGCTGCAAACTTTGATCGACCAGGGTCAATTTCTCCAGCCATTCGTCCCGGCCAAGGCCTTGCTGTTCCATATTGTTTTGTTGCGTATGTTAATGGTCCGGTGTTGAAAGAGCAATTCTCACTTGAGTCGGTCAGGGGTTGGACGGCGCGTTAGTTAGCCAGGAATAATTCCCGATCGACTCGTCGCTCTGCACGTAACCCAGCCTGGTGGCATAGAAATGAACGGCAACGGGCTGCCCCGCGGTTGCAAGACGGTCGGCTGATTGGTCAGCACCGCCTGCAGGTTGGGGTAGCCGCCACGGCCTCCTGCATTTTCAGGAAGCTTGATTTTCATTATCCTCTCTTGGGCGTTGACCTCGGCGGAGAATCAAAGGAGCCTTGCGCAGATCCAGTGCCGCCGCCAAACACACTTCCGTGCGACGCAGTTTGCCGCTGGCCTGCAGTCGGATGTTTCGGTTCCTGGCCAACGCCTTTCGCTTTCGGATTTGAAGCGACTTGTTCACAACCAATATTCGTATTCTTTGTGCAGTTTAGCTCGTGCTTAGCATTTTCCACAAGAATCTTTGACGGACGCGATTCAAACCAATTCAAACAGTGGGGTAGCTGTTTCCTGCGAATGCAGGGCAGGGTGGCTAAGCGGAATGGTAGTGATTAACCTCGTCGGCTCCATCGGCGCTTCCGGCCCGAAACAAGACCACACTGACCCATTATCAGTATAATCAAAACTCCTTGTTTTGCACTAGCAGCTCTATTCATTTTTAACCGGGTTTGGGTGCGATTTTCCGTCTTCAGGAAGCGCAACGCTCCATAGTGTACTTGGCAGGATCTCGCACCGCGGGCTTCGGTCAGCACGCATTCAAGTGGTGTCAAACGCCGCAAAAGATGAACAGAAATACAGCATGAATAAGATTAGCAGCGGAAATCGAGAACCAGTCGGCTCCTTCCGAGCCTTCTGGAACGCGATCGCAACAATGGACGTGGAAAACATGGCTGTCCTTGCTTCTCATATAACTTGGCAATCCGCCGCACCAGGCCGCTTTGCACCGCCTGCAGACCGCTGACGGGCGCGCTCGCAGGAAAGATGAAGCTCTTCTGCACTTGCCGCTCCGGC
>Ga0187872_10002991_pt1 | contig 14175 bp, 12 predicted proteins | sample June2016WEW_16_4_FD_132973 | JGI IMG/M metagenome (GOLD analysis project Ga0187872, IMG submission 132973) | Peatland microbial communities from SPRUCE experiment site at the Marcell Experimental Forest, Minnesota, USA - June2016WEW_16_40 | ecosystem: Environmental > Terrestrial > Soil >...
ACCCCGCTGGCGTTGTGGTTTCGCCTTCGAGGCCGCGACTTGCTGGCCCGTAAGCCGGCGCCGAACCGGGCGAGCTTCTGGACGCCCAAACCCACACCCGCGGATATGCGCGCTTACTTCCGCCAATACTAGGGCCGGCGAGTTATGAGCGATCCGAAGAGAACTGAGTTCGAGCGTGCTGCCGCCGATCAGGGCCGGGGCGGCTTTTTCCGCGACCTGTGGGGTTTCATGAAGCAGAACAAGAAGTGGTGGCTGCTGCCGCTGCTGCTGACGCTGCTGGCGTTTGGCCTGTTGATCCTCCTCTCCAGCGGCTCCGGCCTGACGCCGTTCATCTACACGCTGTTCTGAATAAGACGCGTTGAGCACGGGCCGTACGGAGGCGAGTTCGATGTTGGTGTCCACGCCGGCGCCCCAGCGGGTGCGGCCGTTGCCGTGCTTGAGCCGGATGCGCGCGAGTGATGCCCGACGTTAGGGAAGGATACGGATGACGAGTACGGGCGCCATAAGCCGGTTTGGAAACCGGCGCTCAGGACCCGCAGGTAAATGTCCGGGCTATGGCCTGACGACCGGCTCCGGCGGAGGCGGCGGGGAAGGGGCCAGCTTCCCCGGCTCGCGGTTCAGCACCCAAATGTGCCGACGAACGGCCTCAACGAGCGTTTCCGGATTGGTCTGGTCAAGACGGCGCAGCACGCATTCCCAACGGAAGGCGAAGCTGCCGCCGGGGTCGTATTTGCAGTGTTTGAAAAGCGTGTCGAACGCGCGGCGGCGCTTGCGGTAATCGCCTTGGATGTGAAGAAATTGCTCTTGGAACGCGTTCAGGTAGGCAGTGGCAAATTGCTGCGGATTGGGCATGACCTTGTCGCGCGTGTTGACCGGCCGGGCATAATGGGCGGCGAAGGTTTCCAGAGGAAGCTTGTACTCGCCAAACGCGCCGCTATGGTCGCCCACCAGGATTTCAAAAGGGAGTCCATCCTCGCCTTCCCGCACCACTTCGTCGCCATCATCGAAAGCCGGACGGGTGCCAGATTCGAGCGCGCGGCCCACGATCATACTGGACGCGGCGGCTCGGCCCAGGAGTTCCGCCAGTTTGGGGCCGTAACCGTGCCGGGCATACTTTTCCAGCGGCAGCTTGTCGGTGGCCATGCCGGGCAGATACTCGCGCTCGAAGTAGATGGTCCGGATCATCTCGCCCCGGAACCGGGCGTTGGCGCCGTTATAGATCTCGCTCAGGCGGCGCATCGCGACACGGCGGGTCAGATTCATCCCCAACTGGCGGCAGCCCAGGCGCCGATCCAGCCAGTAGTCGGTGTAATCGTCGCTCTCCTTAACCGATTGCAGCAGGTCCTTGCCTTCATCCAGGTGCTCCCAGATTCCCCACTTCTGGAGGCGCATGAAGCGCTTGATGGTAGTGCGCTCGCTCCGCGAATGGAATTCTGCAAGATAAACGCCTCGCCGGCCCTGCTTCTGCGGCCGGTCGAGCGACAACGATTCCGGCACACAGCCCACGTTCACGAATTCGAGGTCGCCGTACTCGCGGATGAGGTTGAAAATGATGCCTTTGGCCCTCGGGTCGCACAGCCGTTGCAGCTCCGCATCCTCGGGGTGATTCGCCGCTTCATCGAAGATCGAGTCGAACAGAAACTCGCCCTCCTCGAACCGCCCGCCGGGCAGCCACTCGACCTGCATAAAGAACTCCGGGCTGAGGCCGCTCAAAATCTGTTCGGTCTGCGCTTCGTTGCCTTCGAGAAAGAGCGTGGCGAGAATCCGTTCGCACCAGGCCTTGTTATGGCAATCATCCGTGCGGAAGGCCTCATGCACCGCCGAACGAAAGTGGGCTCGCAGTTCCTCGAACTTCGCCCGTAGTGGCTCGGGCGGCAGTTGCTCATAGGCCACGCCGGCAAATTGCCGCGCGCCAAAGCGCCGCAGGTCGGCGGCAAAAAAGTCCACCTCGGGCCGCCCCAGCCGGTTGCGCAGGATCGCATGGTCGGCGATCTCCTGCAGATGGCGGGCGAGGCTGGTGTTGTCCAGGTGGCCGAGGGTTTCAAATTCCTGACAGGTCAGCCACCGTGTGCCGGTCAGCCGGTTGTAAAAGTAAATGGGCAGCCCGTGGATGCCCACCTTCGAGCCGAACACCAGACGTTCCTTGGCTTCGCGGGTTCTGGGAATGGAGCTGAGCCGCCAACACTCTCCGCGGTGTTTGATGGCCTCGCGCACCCGGCGATCGGCCACCGAGAGGAACTTCACCTGCCGTTTGGAAACCAGCCCTTGCAGCAGTTCATCCGCGGCGCAGGCCAGGTCCATGCGTTCGGGGTCGGGCCGGATCAGAATATGGTCGGCTTCGAAGATGAGGTCCACCGACTCGGCTGAAAGCTTCTCTTCTTGCTCCAGGGGGAGCGGAGGCTGAGCGTTCCGGGCGCGTTGCGCGTTGACGCGGTCAATAAACCCCAACCGCTGCAGCGCGTGCACGCCCGGCAATTGAGTCCACAGCGCGCCGTATGGCGGGAACAAGGTGCCGATTCGAGTTATCTGCCGGCCCTGCTCATCCCGCGCGAAGGGGTGTGGTCCAATCAGTTCCAGTTGCATAGCGCAATAGCGTTCAGGTATGGGACAATTAGGCTTGATCGGTTGGGAAAAGGCCAGCCGAATAGTTGATGGGGGTGGGGCCGATGGGCTGGACCTCATTCAGGAATTGCTTTTTGCGCCCCGGCATTGAACATTCCCAAGTGAGCTGGTTGAGCAGGCGTTGACATTTACAGGCGCCTTCCTGCGAGACAGAGCACTGCGGAGGCAGTTGCGCGGCGTCATAAATAATCAAGGGGAACACTGCTGCTCCATATACGGCGAATTGCAAAAATTGCTGTAGGCGGGAAAGGCGGTGTTGGTGATCAGCGAGTAGGTCTCATCAAAGTAGGCAAGCAGCTTGAGCTTGGGAAACTGGTTGTTATTCACGGCGGCATTCATCTGGTTGAATGCAGCCGTCTGATCGGCCGCTGTCGGAATCCAATTCGTGTTGAGGCCAATGCCCCATTCAGCCAGACCCCAGGGCTTGTCAGCCCAATCGCATGCCGCGGTGGAATGGGCTAAAAACCAGTTGTAAATGCCCATAAGCTTGTTGGTATATGCCTGGGACGAATCCTGGTAAGGATCCCACATGACCCAGTCCACATAGTTGTTGCCGGGCCAGAGCCCGCCATAGAGGCTGTCGAGCCATGATCCCTCAACGTCCCAGAACCAGATGACGTTGGTCGCGCCTTCCGCCTGGAAAGTATTCCAAACATTTTGCCACATTTCCACAAATTGGTTGGTCGTGCCAGCACCAGCCTCGTTGCCGCCGCCGCCGGTCACGTAACGTTCTTGCTCGCCCAAAATGGTCAACATGACCTTTGCCGGCTTGATGCTCGCAACGGACCTCGCGAAGTTGGTCATGCCAAGATCCACCGACGCCCTCCCGCCCCTGGCCACGCCGACGGCCCAGGACCAGTTGGTGGCCGGGATGAAATTGATCAACAGTTTTTGTCCGGTGGCGATGAGAGACAGTTCTGTTGACGTTAGATTCGTCTGGGTTCCATTATAGAAATGAAGAAAATCGAGTTGCCGGCCAGTCCGGCCTTCGACCGTGGTGGAATTATAATAGGTGTTTCCCAGCCAGGCGCCACACGTGGGAATCCACAGGGCGTTTGCCACCGGCAAAGCCTGCAGCGCATAGAATTGCTGTTTCACGCTCCGATTCATGGGGTTGGTCAGATTGAAGCGGCCATTGCCATCAAACGAATTGGTGGCGACCGTCGTCCAGTTGGTCAGCGGCAGCGTGAGGTTCGTCGAGGCCAGAAAAGTGTAAATGCCGTTGCCAGCGCCGCCCAAGCCGGCCAGAATAAGGTTGGGGTTTCGTAGCGTTGAGTTAGTGAATTGGAGAGTGGCAATCCCGGCCTGATAGTCCGCCACGACCTGCCTGGCACTCAACGCGTAGTTGTAAATGGCCACTTCGTCAATCTTGCCTTGGAATTGGTAGTCATAAATGTATGTGGTCTGTCCCGACGTCCGTGCGCCGATGCTCACCAAAGCGGCACCGGGCAAGGCAGTGTTGGTCGTCGCCGCAGTGTTAAGTCCTGTTCCAGCCGTAATGGCGGCATTGATATTGTCCACACCGTTAATATAAAGATGCACCAGTCCGTTGCTCTCGTCGCATACTCCTACCAGATGATACCACTGGCCCACCGTCGGAACCACCGAGGAGATGGCGCTGGAAACAGTGCCGCCAGCGTTGCGCACAAAGAATCTGATGCCACCGTACACATCCAGATCAAACTGCTCGCCGTGACCAGGGCCTTTGGCCACGATTCCCGCGCCGCTGATTTGGGTTGCGTTGGTGCTGTTGACCCAGGCTTCCACGGAAAACTCGGCGTTGGCGCCCGAGGGCGTGGCAAAGTTGATGTTCGCTATCCCATTGTTGGTCAGGTTGATTTCACCCGCATGACTGTTGGACAAGGCGAAAACGCCAAACAGGGCCGCTGTGTCCAGATCCACCAACGGATTGTAGCCCGACATCCCTAAAATGACGTTAGTGTAAGTGGCGTTGTGGCCGCCGACATAGTCATGCGCGGTGAGGCCATCATTACCCGCTCCGTTATCGGGACCTTCATCCAGCCGCCAATAGGCCACCGGATTATTACTCAACACCGTCAGCGAATAGAGGCTGGCTGATGCGGCAATCGGAGCGGCGGAAAAGATTAATGAGCCGAGGAGGCGCAAAATCAGGACTCTTCGGACACGGTTCATAAACTGGACAATTAGGAATTATAAAGCCTGCGCGAATGAATGCAAGTGGCACACGCGCATATCACTTCGCATTCTGCCACTTTTCGTCCGTGCAATCTACGAGCGCTGCGGTTAAAAAGAGCGCGATGAAAGTGATTGGCATTATTCCCGCCCGATACGCCTCGACACGGTTTCCCGGGAAGCCGCTGGCGCTGATTGCGGGCAAGCCGCTCATCCGGCACGTGGTCGAGCGCTGCCAGCAGGCCAAATCGCTGGCGGAAGTGATCGTGGCCACGGACGACACCCGGATTTGGGAGGTCGCGCAAGGCTTCTGCCGGGCCGAAATGACCGCGCCCGATCATCCGAGCGGCTCGGACCGGATCGCCGAAGTGGCCGCGCGCTGGGCCTGCGATGCGGTCGTGAACGTCCAGGGGGACGAGCCGCTGATTGACCCGGCCGTTATTGACGCTGTTGCCGGCGCGCTGGCGCAGACGGAAATGTCCACGGCGGCAACGCCGATCACGAACCCGGACGAGTATGGCAACCCGAACGTCGTAAAAGTCGTTGTCAGTGCCACCGGTCGCGCTCTATACTTTTCCCGGCGCACGATACCGTATTTGCGCGAAGCCGCCAGTGGTTCGGTGAGCGAGCAGTTGGCGGCGTTTCCTTTTTTGAAGCACCTGGGCATTTACGGTTATCGGCGGGGCGCGTTGTTGCGTTTGGTCAAATGCCCGGTGTCGCCGCTCGAACGGGCGGAGAAACTCGAACAGTTGCGGGCCTTGGAAAACGGCATTTCCATCACCGTCGTGGAAGTGGAATACGACAGCGTAGGGGTGGATGTGCCGGCGGATGTGGGGCGGGTGGAACGGCTGCTGGGTGCAAGTCGATAGTAAGATGTGAGTTGATAGTTGATAGCGGAAGCCAACGTATTCGGTGCTCCTACTATCAACCATCAACTCAAATCACTATCAACTATTCCATGAAATACATATTCGTAACGGGCGGTGTGGTGAGTTCGTTGGGCAAGGGCCTGACGGCGGCCTCGCTGGGCACGCTGCTCGAAAACCGCGGCTTGAAGGTCGCCTTGCAGAAGTTTGACCCGTATCTCAACGTTGATCCAGGCACGATGAACCCGTACCAGCATGGCGAAGTTTATGTCCTTGACGACGGCGCGGAGACCGACCTCGACCTCGGCCATTACGAGCGGTTCACGAACGTGCAGTTGACGCGGCTGAACAACCTGACGAGCGGACAGGTGTATCAGACGGTGCTCAATAACGAGCGCGAGGGGAAATACCTCGGCAAGACCGTGCAGGTCATCCCGCACGTGACCGACGAAATCAAGAACCGTATTCACGTGCTGGCGGAACAGAGCGGGGCGGACGTAATCATCACGGAGATTGGCGGCACGACGGGCGACATCGAGGGCCTGCCGTTTCTGGAAGCCATCCGGGAATTCGCGCTCGAAGTCGGATACACCAACGCCATCTTCGTCCACGTCACCTATGTTCCGTTCATCAAGGCCGCCGGCGAGCTGAAGACCAAGCCGACGCAACAATCGGTCGCTAAACTGCGCGAGATCGGCATCGCGCCCCATATCGTGGTCTGCCGCTGCGAGAAGCCGCTGGACAAGGAAGTGCGGCAGAAGATTTCCCTGTTCTGCAACGTGCCGTTTGAGGCGGTGGTGGAGGAGAGAGACGTTGACCACACGATCTATGAGGTGCCGCTGATGCTCCAGCGCGAGCGTGTGGACGACCTGGTGTGCAGTCTGCTGCGTCTGGATGCGCCACCGGCCAAAATGGCGCATTGGCAGGAGATCATTCGCAAGCTCATCGCCCCGCAGCACCGCGTGCGAATCGGTGTCGTGGGCAAATACATCGAATTGCAGGACGCCTACAAGTCGGTCTATGAGGCGATCAGCCATGGCGGCATCGCGAACGACTGCGGGGTGGAAATTCAGAAAGTTGATGCGGAGGACATCGAGCGGGACGGTGCGGAGAAACACCTCAAGGGTCTGGGCGGCATCCTGGTGCCCGGCGGTTTCGGCGGACGGGGCATCGAGGGCAAAGTTCAGGCGGCGCGCTACGCCCGCGAGAACCAGGTGCCGTATCTTGGCCTGTGTCTCGGCATGCAAATCGCCACGATTGAATTCGCGCGCAACGTTTTGAAATTGACCAGGGCGCATTCGACGGAGTTCGATCCGAACACCCCCCACCCGGTCATCGCCATGCTGGACGGCCAGACAAAAGTGACGAAGAAAGGCGGCACGATGCGGCTGGGGGCGCAGCCGTGCCAGTTGGTCTTGGGGACGAAGACGGCGCAGCTCTATGGGGCGTTCGTGGCCAAGGAGCGCCACCGCCATCGCTACGAGTTCAACAACGCCTACCGCGACCGATTCCAGAAGGCAGGTTTTGCTTTCAGCGGGCATACGCCCGACGGGAAGCTGGTGGAAATCATCGAGCTGCCGAAGCATCCGTTCTTCATCGGGAGCCAGTTCCATCCGGAGTTCCGCAGCAAACCGCACCAGCCGCACCCGTTGTTCAAAGGGTTCATCGCCGCCGCCCTCCAGCACACCCACCAGAAGGCGCCGGAGCCACGGCCATGAGCGTGCTCCGAACCATCTCTCAGAAAGCGAGCGAAGCTGGTTTGCCCCTCCTTCTCATTGGGGGCTACGCCGTGATGGCGCATGGATTCGTCAGGGCTACGGATGATCTTGACCTGCTGGTGCAAGGGAGCCGGCGAGACCAATGGCGCCGGCTCTTGGAAGGGCTGGGCATGAGCGTGTATCGAGAGACGCCGGCCTTTATGCAGTTCAATCCGCCCCCTGGCGCCGGGCTTCCGGTGGACCTCATGTTCGTGGCCGATGAAGTGTTTGAACGGATGCGTGCTGACGCGGAACAGGCAAGTGTGGAAGAGGTATCGTTTGGCATTGTGTCGTTGCTGCACCTTATCGCCCTGAAATGTCATGCCATTCAGCACGGCAAGCCGCTCCGCCGCCTTAAGGACACGGAGGATTTAATCCAGTTGATCACGCTCAACGGACTGAACTTGAACGAACCGGAACTCCGGGCGACTATTCTGAAGCATGGCAACCAAGAACTTTATGAAAAACTCCAACACGCCTGTGCCCCCGAGTGATGGGCAGTTGCACGACGCTCCAGGGTTGGAATTCCCAGACTGGAGCGGAATGGCCTCGCACGATGTGCACATGACCTTCGAACAGGCTGTCCAGTGGAACGAAGAAATGCTGGCGATGTTCCCCCCAAAGCCAAACCGGGCCGCATTGGATGCGGATGCCAAGTGCAACGTCGAGTTCAGGCTCTCCTAACATGATTTGGGGGCTCATCCCGACGTGTGACATTTCCAGGCGGCCCAAGTGAGCCGTTCGGCATTACAGCCCATCGCTCTCATCTCTAAACGAATGACCTACCCCGAAGCCATCCAGTTCCTTTACAGCCTCCGCTGGTTCGGCGCGAAGTTCGGGCTGGAGAACACCTTCAAGCTGGCCGCGCTGGCGGGCAATCCCCAGAACCAACTGCGTTTCATTCATGCAGCGGGCACCAATGGCAAAGGCTCCACGTGTGCGATGCTGGAGAGCATCTATCGCGCGGCGGGCTTGCGCGTGGGCTTGTTCACCTCGCCGCACCTGGTCGCCTTTGGCGAGCGCATCCAGGTCAACCGCGAACTCATCCCGGATAGCGAGGTGGCGCGCTTGGCAGTGGAGATGCGGTCGTTGCTGGAACAGGGATGGGAGAGGCGCTGCGCCGGAGCGCAAAAGTCGGACTCAGCACGCGAAATTGAGACGGGCGGACCAGCAGATGCTCACCCCACCGCAAGCGAGCATCCGACTTTCTTTGAAGTCGTGACGGTAATAGCCCTGCGCTATTTCGCGGCCCGGAAATGTGATTTGGTAATTTGGGAAACCGGTTTAGGCGGCCGGCTCGACGCCACCAACATCGTCACCCCGCTGGCCAGCGCCATCACCAACATCCAATACGATCACCAAAAGTGGCTGGGGGAAACGCTGGCCAGTATTGCTGCGGAGAAAGCTGGCATAATCAAACCCGGCATTCCCGTCCTGACGGCTACGGACACAGCGGAAGCGCTCCAGGTAATCGCCGAGACGGCCCGCCGGCAGAACGCACCACTGACGATTCTGTCGCCCGCCGAGACACACCGTCCGCCGCTAAGCACCATCCAACTGCCCTTGCCTGGCCAACATCAAAGAATGAATGCCGCGGTGGCTATTGCCGCCGTGCGCACGCTCGCCTCGCAGATTCCAGTGAGCGACGACATGATCCGGGCCGGTCTGTCCCGCGTCCACTGGGCCGGGCGGCTGCAATTGGTCACGCGGCCAACGGGCCAGAAGATTTTGCTCGATGGGGCGCACAACGTTGGCGGCGCCGCAATCCTGGCGACCGCGCTGAAGGAATACTCGCCTCCAGCGAAACTCACGCTGGTGCTCGGCATCCTGCGCGACAAAGACTGGCCCGGCATGTGCGAAATCCTGGCGCCGCTGGCCGGGAGCATCCTGCTCGTGCCGGTGCCCAGCGAGCGCAGCGCCACGCCGCAGGAACTCGCGGAGGCCTGCCGGCGCGCCAATCCACGGGCACAGGTCTGCGTGTATGCCTCGCTGGCGGCGGCGTTGGCAGACGCGGCCAATATCCCATTTATCACCATCGCCGGCTCCTTGTATTTGATTGGCGAGGCGATGGAACTACTGCATCTCTCGCCTGGGAAAACCAACAGCGAGCGCGGCCTCAACGAATGGGGCGGCACTTCCGGCGCTGCCCAACTCACCGCCATTGCGCACCGATGATGCGCCAAAGGATGGCCGCCGGAAGAACCGCAAGCGCGCAGACAGGCGCGTTTGGGAAGGTTGTGTGTGCTTCTGCGCGGGCGGCACGGTTTGTACCGGTCGAATCAAGCTTGCCAGATGGTGTTCATTAGCGCATAATATGCGTGTAAAGGTTTTGAAGAGACTGGAAAAAGAATGAAGTGCCGTTGAGACCCCGGCCGGGACAGGGGAAACTGTTTGTCCGGCAGCGGAGTCTTCAACGTGAATCGACAGGATCAAACTATGAAAATGGTCGTATATTCGGGTTACACATCGCTGCTCTTGGCACTCGCGCTCGCGCCGTTTCAAGGTCAGGCAGCGGATAAAAAAGTGCCGACGATCAGCGTGGCAAAGACCGAAGCCAGCGGCGTGGCCAGTTGGCAACCGGCCATGGGGGAAGGTTTGGCCCAGATGATCATCACGGAGATGGCCAACCTGCCCAATTTCAAGGTGCTCGAATCCGTCGCGCTCGATGATCTGCGCGCCGAGCGCGCTTTGGGCGAAAGCGGCGAGGTGGCGCAGAGCGAAAGCGTGAAGAAAGGACAATGGAAGGGGGCGGACTACACCTTCAAGAGCACGGTCACACGCTTTGGGTCCAAAGAACAAAACATTGGCGGCGGCGGAGTTCCCGTGCCGACTCCGTTTGGTATTGGGGGTGGTCATTTCGGAGTCCACAAGACGGAAAACGAGGTGCAGATTGACTGGCGGATCATCGACAACGCCTCGCGGGAAATTGTGCAAGGCGCCACCGGGCGGGCCGTTGGGGTCGAAAAAGGCACCGGGTTCAACTTTGGCACCTGGGGCGGAGGCGGCTTCAGCAACAACCGGGAGTTTATGGACAGCGCGTTGGGCAAGGCGACCATGAAGGCACTGGCTCAGATCATTGATAAGGTTAAGACGCTCGACATCGGCCCCGGGTCGCGCACGCTTAACAACGAAAGCCAGGCGGCGCAAAGCGCTGCGGCCCTGCGGAACGTCAAGGGGGTCGTGAAACTCGTGGACGGGACTGAAATCTGGGTATCCTTGGGAGCCAATAGCGGTTTTGCCAAGGGCGACAAGATCAAAATCTACCAACCGATCGAGAAGAAAAACAAGAAAGGCGAGGTGGTCGCCACGACCTATGAGCCTGTGGCGGAAATCATCCTCACCAAGGTGCAGAAAGACAAGAGCATGGGCACCTACACCGGCTCCTCCAAGATTGCCGAAGATTTTGTGGCCGCTGACGCTGCGGTTGACATCGAGAATGCCCAATAGCAGAGTTCGGCAAACAGGGAAGCAGAGGCATGATCCGCGGCCAATCGGCGCGGCAGTTCGTATCCTGGCCCCGGCCCATCCGCTGCGCTGGCGCAGCGGGTCGGCTCAACGTCTGTGGACTGAGTTTTGTTGACCTTGGCCGGCTCCCAATTACAATCCACAACTTATGCAGCCTGGAACAACTCATGGCGGGTCAGGCTCGATTGCTGATGAACATCATGGTTAACATTTTCAAGTCGTCGCTGGGTAAGAAGTACATCATGGCCGTGACGGGCTTCGTCCTGTTCCTGTTTGTGATGGGACATCTGGCCGGCAACCTGCAGATATTTCTCGGCCCGGAAGCCATCAATCGCTACGGCCACTTCCTGCAATCCAACCCCGAGTTGATCTGGCCGGCGCGACTAAGCCTGCTGCTGATGGTGGGGCTGCACATCTGGTCGGCGACGAAGCTCTCGCTGGAGAACAAGGCGGCGCGGCCGGTGGGCTATGCGGTCTATCAGCCCGTCGGCTCCAGTTGCGCGTCGCGGACGATGTTGCTGGGCGGGAGCATCGTCTTTGTGTTCGTACTCTATCACCTGCTGCACTACACCGCGGAAGTGCAGTACCTCAATCTTACCGGGCAGAATTTCGCCGCCTTTATGGAAAAGCTCCCCGGCCAGGTTCCGCCCGAGCGGCATGACATTTTCAAGATGATGGTGGTGGGCTTCAGCAATGGGTGGGTCTCTGGCTTTTATGTGCTGGGCCTGGCGCTGCTGTGCCTGCACCTCAGCCACGGCGCGAGCAGCATGTTTCAATCGCTGGGCTGGAAGAACGAGGCTTATCGGCCATTTCTGGACAATGCGGCGCGGGTGGTCGCGGTGGTGATCTTTCTCGGCTACACCTCCATCCCGGTCGCGATTCTCTGCGGCTATGGAAAGGAGGCACTGAAGTGAACCTGGACGCCAACATACCCAGCGGCCCGCTGGCCGCGAAGTGGGACAAGCACAAGTTCGACCTGAAACTGGTCAACCCCGCCAACAAGCGCAAATTTGACATCATCGTGGTGGGCAGCGGCCTGGCGGGGGCGTCGGCTGCCGCCTCGCTGGCGGAACTGGGCTACCAGGTCAAATGCTTCTGCTTCCAGGACAGCCCGCGCCGCGCCCACAGCATCGCCGCCCAGGGAGGCATCAACGCCGCCAAGAATTACCAGAACGACGGGGACAGCATTTACCGGCTGTTCTACGACACGATTAAAGGGGGCGATTTCCGCGCGCGCGAGGCCAACGTCTATCGTCTGGCGCAAGTGAGCGTGAATATCATTGACCAATGCGTCGCCCAGGGCGTGCCCTTCGCGCGCGAATACGGCGGTTTGCTGGCGAACCGCTCGTTTGGCGGGGCGCAGGTGTCGCGGACGTTTTATGCGCGCGGCCAAACCGGCCAGCAGCTTCTGCTCGGCGCTTACCAGGCGCTTTGCCGCCAGATCAGCCTCGGCGCGGTGCAGATGTATCCGCGGACGGAAATGCTCGACTTGGTGGTGATTGACGGCCATGCCAAGGGCATCGTGGTCCGTAACCTGACCACCGGCGAAATCTCTTCCCACGCTGGCGATGCGGTCGTGCTGGCGACGGGCGGGTATGGCAACGTGTTCTTCCTCTCCACCAATGCCAAGGGCTGCAACGTCACTGCCACCTGGCGCGCCTACCGGAAAGGCGCCTTCTTCGCCAACCCCTGCTATACCCAGATTCACCCGACCTGCATCCCGGTCAGTGGCGAGCACCAGTCCAAACTCACGCTCATGTCCGAGTCGCTGCGCAACGACGGGCGCGTCTGGGTGCCCAAGCGCAAGGAAGATTGCGGCAAGCCGCCCGGCTCAATCCCGGAGTCTGACCGCGATTACTATCTCGAACGCAAGTATCCGAGCTACGGCAATCTCGCGCCGCGGGACATCTCCTCGCGCGCGGCCAAGGAAGCCTGTGATGCTGGCCGGGGCGTCGGCCCGGGCGCGCTGGGCGTCTATCTGGACTTTGCGGATGCCATCAAGCGGCTGGGCGAAAATGTGATCCGGGAGCGGTATGGCAACCTCTTCGACATGTACGAGAAGATCACCGGCGAAAATGCCTACCAGGCGCCGATGCGCATCTATCCCGCGGTGCACTACACCATGGGCGGCACGTGGGTGGATTACAATTTAATGACCACCCTGCCCGGGCTGTTCGTCCTGGGTGAAGCGAATTTCTCCGACCACGGCGCGAACCGGCTGGGCGCCAGCGCCCTGATGCAAGGGCTGGCCGACGGCTACTTCGTCCTGCCCTACACCATCGGCAACTACTTTGTAACGTCCAAGCAGCCCAAGCCCTCCGCCGGCCATCCCGAGTTCAAGAAAGTGGAAGCGGACGTCAGGGCCTTCACCAACCGCTTGCTGGCGGTTAAGGGCAAGCGGACGGCCACCTCCCTGCACCGCGAACTGGGCAAGCTGCTTTGGGAGAAGTGCGGCATGGCGCGGAATGAGGCGGGCTTGAAGGAGGCGCTGAAACGGATACCCGCACTGCGCGAAGAATTCTGGAAGAACGTCAACGTCACCGGCGAAAACGGCGAGCTGAACCAGAGCCTGGAATACGCGGGACGCGTCGCCGACTTCATGGAATTCGCCGAGCTGCTCTGCCTCGATGCGCTGCATCGCCGCGAATCGTGCGGCGGCCATTTCCGCGAGGAATTCCAGACGCCCGACGGCGAGGCGCAGCGTGACGACCAGAATTTCTCTTATGTGGCTGCCTGGGAATACCAGGGCGCGGACAAACCGCCGGTTCTGCACAAGGAACCGCTCGTCTATGAAGAAGTCCACATGAGCACGCGCAGCTACAAATGAACCTGACTCTCAAAGTTTGGCGGCAGAAGAACTCGAACACCCCGGGCCGGTTCGAGACCTACCAGGCCGGGAACGTCATCCCGGACATGTCCTTCCTGGAGATGCTCGATGTCGTGAACGAAGACCTCCTCGCGCGTGGCGAAGACCCGATTGCCTTTGACTCCGATTGCCGGGAAGGCATCTGCGGCATGTGCTCGCTGGTCATCAACGGCATCCCCCACGGCGGCCGCCGCGGCACCGCCTCCTGCCAACTCCACCTGCGGCATTTCCAGGATGGCGACACCGTCACCATCGAACCGTGGCGGGCGAAGGCCTTCCCCATCGTCAAAGACCTCGTCACCAATCGCAGCGCCTTCGACCGCATCATCCAGGCCGGCGGCTTCGTTTCGGTCAACACCGGCGGCACGCCCGACGGCAACGCCCTGCCGGTCTCCAAGACCGCCGCGGAGCTAGCGATGGACGCCGCCGCCTGCATCGGCTGCGG
>Ga0187872_10003000_pt1 | contig 14143 bp, 12 predicted proteins | sample June2016WEW_16_4_FD_132973 | JGI IMG/M metagenome (GOLD analysis project Ga0187872, IMG submission 132973) | Peatland microbial communities from SPRUCE experiment site at the Marcell Experimental Forest, Minnesota, USA - June2016WEW_16_40 | ecosystem: Environmental > Terrestrial > Soil >...
ATGCGAAAGAAAGAAGTAGACCGCAAAATGGATGCGATCGTCGAGTTCTCCGGTGTGGAGAAATTTCTCGATACGCCGATCAAACGATATTCCTCGGGTATGCGGCTGCGCCTGGGTTTTTCAGTGGCGGCGCACCTCGATCCCGACATTCTGATTGTGGACGAAGTGCTGGCTGTCGGCGACGCCGCCTTCCAGAAGAAGTGCCTCAACACTATGGAAAACCTGCGCGCCGGGGCGCGTACGGTGCTGTTCGTGTCACACAATCTGGCGGCGGTCGAAAATTTGTGCCGCCGCTGCATCTGGATTGACGGTGGCCAGGTTCGCATGGACGGCGAGACCCGCGGCGTAATCAAAGCTTATATGGATAGCTCGGCGGGCAGCGCCGCCGCTCACGTGGATCTCGATAACGTAGAGAATCGAAGGGGGAATGGAAAGATCCAATTTCATGGCGTAGAGTTCTTATCGCCAGAAGGGACCGCGCAGCGAGTCATTCGCGCCGGTGATCCGGTCGTGATGCGATTTCACTATCTAGTCGGCGAGCCGATTCCGCATCCCAGTCTTGGTTTTCGCATGTACACCGACATGGGGACTCTGGTCACCGAAACCAGCACGTGGCATCACGGCATTAACATACCTTTGTTGGAAACGGGGGAAGGATACATAGACCTGGAAATCGACTGCCTCAATCTGTTGCCGGCGAAGTATGCGCTTTCCCTGTGGGCGACCGACGACGGTGGCACAGTCGTCTACGACAACGTCGAATGCGGTGTGACGCTCGAAGTAGAGACGGCAAACATATACCAGTCAGGCAAGGACCTCGACAGCCGCTGTGGAATTGTATTCTTCCCACAAAAATGGAACTTGGCTGGTACTCTGCGTGCCGTGCGTGAGCCTGCAGGGCATGCGGAGCCAGTGTGAACGGCAACCTCGGTGACCGATACGGCCGACTTCCAGTACCAATGCATGCGTCATCGTTGCCACTAGTCAGCATCGTTACTCCCGCATACAACGAAGAGAAGTATATTGCCGAATGCATCGAGAGCGTTTTGGCGCAGCGCTATTCCAATTGGGACTACACGATTGTCAACAACTGCAGCGACGACGGAACGCTGAAAATTGCCGACAAGTATGCAGCCAGAAATTCTCGGATTCGTGTCGTCACTAATGACACCTTGGTGCCCGCAGTCGCTAACTTCAACCTAGCGCTGCGGCGAATCTCGGTTACAAGCAAATACTGCAAGATGGTATTAGCTGACGACTGGATGTTCCCGGAATGCCTAGAGCGAATGGTGGCTGTGATAGAGGAACATCCCTCGGTCGGGATTGTCGGCGCGTACGGCTTGAACGGCCAGTTGGTCCTTTGGTCTGGCTTGCCTTATGGCAGCAATGTCGTTTCCGGCCGCGAAGTCTGCCGACAGAGGTTGTTGGGCGGACCCTATGTATTCGGCTCGCCGACTTCTGTCTTATTTCGAGCTGATTTGGTGCGGAGTCGTGATCCTTTCTACAACGAGTCGAATTTACACGCCGCCGACAGCGAAGCTTGTTTCGAATTGCTGAAGGGCGCCGACTTTGGTTTTGTCCATCAGGTTCTTACTTTTTCTAGGGAACGGCACGGGTCGCTATTCCAAGCCTCGCGAGAACTCAATGCATCGGCCGCTGACATACTGCACGAATTGGTTGCTTACGGGCCATACTATTTGACCCCAGACGAACATGCGAAGTGCCTGGATGCAACCCTATCGAAATACTACGATTTTCTTGCGACAAGTCTTTTGCAAGGGCGCAACAAGAGTTTTTGGGATTATCACAAAGGGAAACTGAAAGAAGACGGAACCGGATTCAGCTATGCGTGGCTTGCCGGTGCGCTCAGCCGGAAGATCTTGGATCGGTTTCGTGTTCGAGAAGGACGAGGCCGGCAGTGGGGGCTTTAGCTTTGCTGTCCTTTTTGACTGTAGGCTGAAGGTCTGCGGGAAGGCAGGGGTGACTGCAGAATGCCGCTCTAAATCGGTTGAAGCAATGGCCAGAGAGAAGCAATGTCGAAATCCAATGTAATTTGCCGTAGTCCTTTGGATCTGAAGGCCGGTGACTGGGTCGAAGTTCGAAGCCGTGAGGAAATCTTGGCAACGCTGGATCAGAACGGCCGCCTGGAGAATCTCCCGTTCATGCCCGAGATGCTGCAATATTGCGGGCAAAAGCTACGAGTTTTCAAGCGCGCGGATAAGACTTGCGATTATATCCAGAGATGGAGTATTCGCCGGATGAAGGACGCTGTCCACCTGGAAGGCGTAAGGTGTGATGGCACGGGGCACGATGGATGCCAGGCTGGCTGTCTGATCTTCTGGAAGGAAGCATGGCTCAAGCGTACGGGAAACAATGATGTCGTGGCCGCTGAAAGTTTGCGCCGCGCCGCGGTGTCGCCGGGAGGGGGTGGACTGTGTACCGTTGAGAGCCTTCTGGCAGCGAGCCATGCGAAGAACGCAGAAGGAGAAACCGTCTATACCTGCCAAGCAACGGATGTACCCGAGTTCACCACATATATGAGCTTTTGGGATCCGCGCCAATATATTCGCGACCTGCGTTCCGGAAATCTGAAGAGCGGTCTCGAAGGCAATTCACCAGGGCATAGAGCACTCGAATTGATTCTTGCCATCACGCGCTTATTGCAGGCGTCAATCATCGGGTTTTTCAACGAAGTGCAGGAGAGACGCCGCGGCAACCGTTATCCCTTTATTGAAGGTACGGCGGCGAAGTCTCCCGTTGAGCGGCTGAATCTGCAGCCGGGAGAACTTGTCGAGGTCCGCGGCAAAGAGGAAATCATGGCAACACTGGATAAAAGCCAGCGAAATCGGGGGCTCTGGTTCGATTCGGAAATGCTGCCGTACTGCGGTGGGATTTATCGGGTATTGCGACGCGTGAACCGAATCGTCGATGAGAAGACCGGCAAGATGGTGAATATGAAAAATCCCTGCATCGTGCTGGAGGGCGTGGTGTGCAAATCTGATTTTCACCGGCTCTGTCCCAGGGCGATCTATCCTTATTGGCGCGAGAATTGGCTCAAACGCGCCGTGAATGCAGCGGCCCCGCTTTCCAGTCAGAAAATGGAAGAAGTCTGCAAAGAATAAAAAAATAGATGATAAGCGGTGGGCATTTTGTATTTCATCCGGTTTCGGGACTGTAGCTTAGTACCCCAGGCGCACAATATCAGTGGAACATTTACGATCTGAGACGCGGTTTTGGCTGATTTTTGCAGCAGTCACGGTTACCGTGATTCTGGTAGCAGCGATCCGTTGGTCACTCGCTCATCCCTATGGCATTCACTGGGATGAGGCCGGGTACATCAACGAAGCTTTCATCGATGCCCAGCGCCTTCATAACGGGATGCTGATTAGGCTAGGCGGAAGGATTCTTCTCGGGAGTTGGGGACGTCCACCGGCATATCGTCTGCTCGGGGATCCCTTCCTTGCAGTCTTCGGTATAACGACAACAGCAGCGCGGCTTGTATCTCTCGCGTGCTTTGGCCTGAGCTCATGGTTCATCTACCTCGCCACGAGCCGGATTGGAAGCCGAATCGCTGGCGCCTTTGCTGTGCTAGTTTTTTGCTTGTCTCCCGAAGTTATTTCTGCCAGCATCTTCTTTGGCACCGATGCTCCTCTATACCTAGCGACTTCCTCGATGCTGTACTACCTTTTCAAGAGCTGGAGTGACTCATCCGAACACTCGCGGAACTGGATTGGCCTCGGACTCGCGATTGGCCTTGGGTTTTTGTCCAAGACCTCGTTCTTTCTGATTGCGTTGCCCGCGTTGGCATTCTGGTTCGTAGTTGGTTGTCGCAGGAAATTCGGTGCTTCCGGATGGGCGCTTCCGCTCAAGGCTGGAATACTCGTGTTGTTAGTCGCAGGGCCGTGGTGGCTTCTGAATGTCAAAGGTGCGATCACGTACGCCCAATTCTCCAGGAGTTTTGTGCGGATTTCCTTGGGGCCGCCTTCGCTCGCGACCTGGATGAGATGGCTTAACACTGTTATTCAATGCCTGCTGGGATGCGGGCTCAGTATTTTGATCGGCATCGTAATGATAGCTTGTCTTGTAAGAATCATCGTCAGAAAGGAAACGATTCTCAGTTCTCTGCAGAAATCAGCGCTCGGCGTTTGTGCCTGTGCAAGCGTGCCACTCATACTGGCGCAACTCTCTGGTACAAATCACCTACTCCGACACATTTCTCCAGCTGTTGTACCCTTAGCAATAGCCATTGGCGTGCTGGGGGATCGGACGGGATGGACCCGCACTTGGGTGCCCATCACAATTTCAAGCACTCTCTTTTGTGTGCAATCGCTCATGATTGTGTATCCCGTCGTGTTCCCTAACACAGAGCCCGTGGATCTTGGATTCATCAACGGCGCCCTCCCCTGGCGAACGATGGTTCGCTTCGATCAATGGGACTGGAGTGCAGTGCGAGAGATAAGCAAGACTTGCGGTGTTAATCCGCCAAAGATTGCCTATCTGGGGGGTGGGCGCGAATTTAATCCGCCCGCGATTCAATATCCATGGGTGGCAGCGGCTGCGTCAACGCGCCTTTCTAAGTTCAACTTCCCCGATGTGACATGGCTATGGCGGTACGAAGATGGGCCATTAGATTGGCGGAAGGTGATGGATTCTGCCGCGCAGAGCGACATTATTATCACAGCGCCGCACTACGTTGGACAAGTGAAATACAAAGAAGATCAGGATAATCAACATAATCTTGAATTCACCGACCGTCTTTCTGGAGACCCACGTTTCCAAGGCCCGATTCGAATCCAGGTTGGTCGCTTCGAACCCGTAGAAGTGGCAGTGTTTCTGAAGAGGACTCTCGTATGCCATTCTGACTAGACAGTCTCTAGCTAGATGGTCCGGCTGGCGTCGACAGGTGCGGTCGCACTCTCTGCGCTACCCTTAAGTTGTGTACTCTTTTGATTGGGGGCTTCTGGCAAAGTGGATTACTCGAGCAGTTTTCGAAGAAGCTTAGTAGGCTTCTGGGCAAGATCGGATAGGGAGGGGAGCGGCCAGCGCCGTCTCCGGGAGGAGTGACGCATGCAAAGAAAGCCAGCTTTTCGTTTGCTACAACCGCGATCGTATCCCAATCGGCTGTCGCTTGTAATTCCCATGTACAACGAGGAAGCTGTAATTCCGCTTTTGCGGCATGCGTTGGAGCAGTTCACGCGCGAGTTGCAGGGTGAGGCAGAAGTCATTTTAGTCAATGACGGAAGCACCGATTCGACCCTGCAACAGATTGTTGACTGGGCGAGAGAGCACAATCAGGTGAAAGTGGTGAACTTTTCGCGCAACTTTGGCCATCAGATCGCGTCTACTGCGGGTTTAGACTATGCGACCGGCGATGCTGTTGTCTTGCTGGACGCAGATTTGCAGGATCCCTTGCACGTCATTCACCGCATGATTGCGTGCTATTGCGAAGGCTATGATGTGGTGTATGGTCAGCGCAAAGCTCGCCTTGGGGAGACACGGTTTAAGCGCTTTACCGCCTTTTTGTTCTACCGGCTGATGCATACGTTTGTCCACGACGACCTGCCCGTGGATGCGGGCGATTTCCGCTTGCTCTCCCGTCGCTGCCTGAACGCCTTGCAACAGATGCGCGAAACCCATCGTTTTCTTCGAGGCATGGTCGCGTGGGTGGGATTTCCACAGGTAGGAGTGCAGTACGAACGATTGCCAAGGGTCGCGGGATCGACAAAGTATACGCTGAAGAAAATGTTAGGGTTTGCGTGGACCGCGGCGACTTCCTTTTCTATCCTTCCGTTAAAGGCAATTACATTGCTCGGAGTTATTGTGATGTTAATGGGGTTGGAGGAGGCGGTGCGGGCGCTTCTGGCGAAGATTCTTCATTGGTATGTCGTGCCCGGATGGACCTCTCTAACGGTGCTGGTTAGCGCCATCGGTGGCGCGACGTTATTGAGCATCGGAGTGCTCGGGGAGTATATCGGAAAATTATATGAGCAAACCAAGAACCGGCCTCTTTACGTCGTGTCCCAAACAGTCAATGTTAGCCCGGTGAGTAGGGCTGACTTGGAAACTAGTTTGGAGGTGGTAGGGAAACCGTGACACAACCCGAGTTTGACCATTATTCGCGATCCTACGATAAGCTGCTCTCTGATCCGATTCGTGATCGTTTTGCGGCCGCGGATTCGGATTTCTTCCACATTCGCAAGCGCGACCTGATTCACAGCTACTTTCGTCAACATGGGACAAATACGAGCGGGCTGAGTTATCTCGATGTAGGTTGTGGGCAGGGAAAGCTCATATCGCTTCTACGCGGGGACTTCACGCGCGCGGCAGGTTGCGACATCTCTCAGGGCATGATCGGAGACGCGTCCGGGCTCGAATTCAGGCTGCAGAAAGATCGCTGTAACATCCCGTTTAAAACTGCCGAGTTTGATGTGGTTTCCGCCGTGTGCGTGTACCATCATGTTCCCGGAGCTGACCAGATCGCGTTGACTCTTGAGATAGCTCGGGTGCTGAAGCCGGGAGGAACCTTCGCTGTGATTGAGCATAATCCTTATAACCCCGTAACGAGGCTCATTGTCAGCCGCTCACCGATCGATCGCAATGCTCAACTTCTGTGCCCGCGACAGACAAGGGCATTGCTGTCGGATGCTGGGCTGATTCCGGTGGCAACCTCATACTTTCTATTTTTCCCCGACCGTGTTTACAACAGCGGCGGGGCTGCAGTGGAGCGGTGGTTGTCGATGCTGCCATTTGGTGGCCAGTATTCAATTTTCTGCAGGAAGAGGCTGACTGATGAGTAGGGAATCCCCCCTTTTACTCCTGCTATTGCTTTGATTGCGGATGCGGGCCGTAACCGAATGCTTAACCCGGTCATGACGGGCGTCCGCCTTTGGCTAACAGACGGCTTCGTCGTCACATTTTCGAGTGCCGAGAGAAGATGTAGTTAAGAATCGGCTCTGTTGGATCTGGAATAGTGGCGCTAGTAGCAATGGAAGGGGCGATTCGCGCTTCGTAGAGTATTTCTCCGCCAAGACGGTGCCGGGCTGGACCCTACTGATGGTCCTTCTCTGTTTGAGCAACGCGGGCCCTCATGATCGCGATCGGTATCCTCGGCGAGTATGTCGGCAGGATTTACGAGGAAGGGAAGGCCTCTGTACCTGGTGGCCGATGCGTGGAATCTTAACCGCCGCAGGAAGGGCGAAGGAAGCACAGGCTTTTGCCCGGCGGATGCAGCCGGCGATGAGGTCTCTCCGCCGTCAGTCGCGCTTGTGAACGAAGGCCCCTGCAAATGAAGCCAGGCGGCTGCCTAGCTAGGTCCTTGAGAGGGGACTTTCAGTGACAAATACTCTGCGTTTTCTCCGAAGGCGTACGACATCAGCCCTACTGATTGTTTATTGCTTGTATCACAGCCTTAGCATGGTCAGAAGCTCTAGTCGCGACTATCTGAATAGTACCGGACCCGATCCCATAACAGTTTGGGAGAAACGTTTTGAGGTGCTCAAAGCGCAGCTCTCAAGGCAGGGATATAGCAACGTCGGATACATAACGGATATGCCAGAGGTCGCCGATTGGTTTACCGAGTATTTTCAAACGCAATACGCTTTCGCGCCTATCGTCGTCGACAATTCGACCGATGGCCCGCTAGTTGTCGCAAATCTACACGACCCCTCGTCGATTGAGCGCATCATTCGAGAACGACGACTTATTCCGGTTGAGGATTACGGAAATGGCGTTCTCTTGCTTTCAAAAGAAGCACATTGATACTCAAGTTACTAATGTCGCTTTTGGTTTCCTTTTGGGTGGGATTTTGTGCAATATCGCTGATATGGCCACGTCCGCTTCTTGGACGCGCTACCGGTACCCTCAGGTGCTGCCTCGCGTTCGGATTTGGCTCTGGGATCTCATCGTGTTGGTTCTTCTTATGGCTTCGTCTTGCGGCAACGCGCGGCGACTACTTTCATACATTTGTTCTGTTGGAACTGGTGATGACTGTGGGTCTTGGCATAGGTTACTTGTTCTTTTGCAGGGGGCCCCGTCGGCCTGTGGTGAATGACCAGCGACAACATGCTGGGTACGAAGGCTTCGTCGCGCGGTCTGTCGCGGCGATCTTTTTTGTGGTGGCATTATCTGCCCTCGTATCGTTTGTAGTGATATCGTGGAGAAAGCCGCACGGCGATTTCGACGCGGTAACCACTTGGAATCTACGAGCTCGATTTCTCGCAAGGGGTTCAAGCCATTGGAGAGATGCTTTTACTGAGAGTCCGAGCCTGCCACATCTAGACTATCCCTTACTTCTGCCTGCTACGGTTGCTAGATGTTGGAAATATATTGGATCCGAACCAGTTCTGGCTCCGATTGCAGTAGCTTTCTTGTTCACGTTTTCTTCAGTTAGTCTGCTGTGTTCGTCGCTTGCCTTTTTGCGCAACAAACAGATTGGGTATCTGGGTGGCATTGTATTGCTTGGTGTCTATTCCTTTGTACTTCTCGGGGCGTCGCAATATGCAGATCTGGAGACCGGTTTCTTCATGATGTCCGCCATTGCAATTCTTGCCCTTTATGACGCGTCACCGGCCCACGAAAACATTGGTTTTCTCATCCTGGCAGGAGCGGCAGCCGGGTTTTGTGCATGGACAAAGAATGAAGGGCTTTTGTTCCTTTCACTACTGGTGTCAGTCGGATTTCTTTCCTCGGTTGTGCATAAGGGATGGAGGCTGAGCGCGCGCGAAGCAGCGGCGTTTGTGGTAGGACTCCTGCCTGTCCTTGCAGTGGTGGCTTATTTCAAGTTGGGAGTCACACCGGCAAACTACTATTTGAGGGTAGGGAACTATTCCGCTGCGGGGCCAATGAAGTATTTCCTTGAAACTGGAACAACCGGCCAAAAGATGACGGACGTTTCACGATATTGGCTCATTGCCAAGTCCATGGCGAGTGAGATCGTTCATCTCGGCGGACGAACGATAGGTGTCACGCCTTTTTTGCTGCTGTACCTCTTGTCAGCGAAGGTGAAAAGAAAGAATGTCGCTAGCGTCCAGACTGGAATAGTGGTCTTGATGCTGATGCTGGTGGGCTACTTCTTCGTATACCTAACCACACCCCTGAACCTGGCGTTTCATTTGAGGACTTCTCTATCGCGCCTTGTTCTGCAGTTGTGGCCAAGCGCCGTGTTTGTCTTTTTCATGGTGACGTCGACCCCCGAGACTCAAAGTACTTGATCGCGGCCGCTCAGATGCTGGCCGCCACCCACCGAGGAATTCCGGGCCGTCTTCGCGAGAGAAATTAGATCGAGCGGTCGGACCCGGATGGTTCACGCTATTAAGGCCTGTGATTGCTGTGACGAGAACAAAGATACTAATAGGAGTGGTGCTGCTGGCAGTGGCGGGAATCGTCCTTGTACGCCTGCGAATTGGAACAACAGCAACAATAAATTGGACCGACGTTCGTCAGTCGATTGATGGGTTTGGAGGTTCATCTGCCGATTTCCTCACCAGTTTGACACCCGCGCAAGCGGATTTCTTTTTCACCACGAGCGGTATTGGCCTCTCCATCCTGCGCACTCAGATCATACCTGACCTCGCAACGTGCAATGCCGAGTTTCATGAAGGCGGTTGTAGTAATTCGAACGGTCAGATTCTGAATGGCGAGCTGGGCACAGCACAGTTGGCCGTGGCCCGCGGCGCGATCGTTTTTAGCACCCCTTGGAGTCCCCCTGGCGCTTACAAAAGCAACGGTTCTTTCAGAAACGGCGGACACTTGCTTTCTTCCCATTATTCCGACTGGGCAAAAGAGATAGCAACCTATGTCCCCATGATGACGAATCACGGTGTGCCAATATATGCAGTGAGCGTCCAGAACGAACCGAACGGAACCGCGGACTATGGGTCCTGCATGTATATCGCGCAGGAAATACATGATTTCGTCCCTTACTTGTATTCGGCGCTTCAATCTGTCGGAGCCGGATCGACGAAGATCATGATCGCGGAGGAATCGGGATGGGCGGTTGACTTAACCTCCACTGCGATGGCAGACCCAAAGGTGGCGTCGGAGGTTGGCATTATCGCGGCGCATGGTTACGCGGGCAAGATCAAAGCGTATCGCACAGGCAGGGCGCGGTTGTGGCAAACCGAGGTTAGTAGTCAATCGCCGACCTATGACGGCAGCATGACCGACGGTATGAGTTGGGCTGTCAAAATCCATGACTATCTTGCCGATGCGAATGTGAACGCGTGGGTCTGGTGGTTTCTGACCGACATGCCGCGCCAGGGCGAAGGAACGGACAATGCCGCACTGACGGACATAAACGGCAATATTCCCAAGCGTGCATACGTTAGTGGCCAGTGGAGCAAGTTCGTACGCCCCGGTTGGTCCAGGATCGGAACGAGTTATTTCGGTTTTCTCCGGATCACCGCATTCAAGGACCCGGAAGGCCATTCATTCGCAATAGTCGCCGTGAACCCGAGTGCCAGAGCAGTTCGTCAGACATTCTCTTTACACGGATTTTCCGCGAACGCGATAACTCCGTGGATTACGTCTGCCAATCTCTCACTCACAGTTCAGGCGCCAGTTTCGGTCAGCGGGACGAGTTTCAGTTACACATTGCCTCCATTAAGCGTGACCACGTTCTCAGGCGCCGTCTTAAGAGTCCAATGACCGCGCAGAGCCAGCCAACGATTGACGGCCGTGGTGAGGAGCGGTGTGTATCTACGAAGCTGTGAACCGAGATCATGAACGTAACAGTTATTGTGTGCACTTATAACCGTTGTCGAAGCTTGGAAAGGGCTTTGAGTAGTGTTGCTGCCTCCACTCCTCCCAAGTCGATTGAGTGGGAGGTCTTGGTGGTGGACAACAACTCGCCCGACCGGACGCGTGACGTCGTCGAGGATTTCTGCCGGCGATACCCTGGCCGCTTTCGTTATCTCTTGGAGCGGCAGCAGGGCAAGTCGTATGCCCTCAATGCCGGGATTCCTGAGGCTCGGGGCGAAGTTCTTGCTTTTATGGATGATGACGTGACCGTGGAGTCGACCTGGCTACAGAATCTCACAGCCGGTTTGCGCAGCGGAGAGTGGGCAGGTGCCGGAGGGCGTATTCTTCCCCAGTGGCCCTGCGCACCGCCATCCTGGCTTCCGGAGAAAGAGTGGTTCGGGATGGCCCCTCTGGTGATGTTCGATCGGGGTCCGGAAGCCGGTCCGCTCGCCGACCCTCCATTTGGCACCAATATGGCTTTTCATCGGAGGGTGTTCGAGAAGTACGGAACTTTTCGAACTGATTTGGGGCCTGGATTGAACGGCAAGGTCCGAAACAACGAGGACACCGAGTTTGGCCGTCGGTTGCTGGAGGCAGGTGAGCGGCTGAAGTACGAGCCGACAGCTGTCGTTCATCACTCAGTGCCACAGGATAGGCTTAGAAGAGATTACTTTTTGACGTGGTGGTTTAACAAAGGCCGTTCTGACGTCCGAGAAACCGGCGTCGCAGCGGGCACAAAGTGGTTCGTCAGCGGAATTCCACTCTATCTTTTTCGCAGGCTTGCCGTCGGGACTCTGCGATGGATGGTCACACTTGACCCCTCGCGACGATTCAGCTGCAGGCTCGCAGTGTGGTTGACTGCCGGGACGATGGTCGAATCCTACCGTCAGTCGAGGGAGGTCGGGCACAAACGAGAGAAACTCACGCGTGTATGAACGCAAAGCTCAGATGAGGAAGCGACTAGTGGCCTGTCGCAGTGAATTCGTTACTGCGGACGCGGCGGGTGGGGTCGGAGTACTTCCGCTGGATGGGCCGAGCATTGGCGGAGTAGGCGTTGATGTAGCTGCGGAGTTTGCGAGCCAAGTCGGAAACCGAGGTGAAGATGCCGCGCGCGATGACCTCGCGTTCGATCTTGGCGAACCAGATCTCGACCTGGTTGAGCCAGGAGGAGTACGTGGGCGTGAAGTGAAACCGGACTCGCGGATGTTGGTGGAGGAACTCGCGAACCGCCTGAGTTTTGTGTGCGGAGAGATTGTCGAGGATGAGGTGAATCTGTTACCGAGGCGGGCATAAGGATACGACCTCTTGCAAAAAAGCGACGAACTCGCGGCTGGTGTGGCGGGCGGCAGTTTTGCCGTGCACGCGGCCAGTGGCGGTATTCAGCGCTGCATACAAGGAGAGCGTGCCGTGCCGGTAGTACTCGAAGCCGTGGCGTTCGGCGCGTCCGGGCGAGAGCGGTAGGACGCGATCGAGACGATCTAAGGCTTGAATGGCGGTCTTCTCATCGACGCAGAACACGGCCGCGTGTTGCGGCGGGCGCAGATAGAGGCCGAGGATGTCGGCGGCTTTGCTTTCGAACTCGGGATCGTCGCTCGCCATGTAGCGTTCGAGACGGTACGGCTTCAGGCCCGCTTCTTGCCAAACGCGATGCACGGCGTCTTTGCTGACGCCCAGCCGGGAGGCCAGTTTGCGGCAACTCCAGTGCGTAGACCCGTCGCTGGGTTTTCTCCGCGTGGCGGACAGGATGCGGGCGCGCAGAGCGGGAGTCAGCACACTGGGCTTTTGGCCGGGATGATAGGTGTCCAGTCCCTCGAGTCCGTATTGCCGGAAGCGTTGCTTCCAGCGAACGATGGTGGGCGCCGTGGTCTGGAGCTGTCGCTTGATCGCGTTGAAGGAGGAGCCTTCTGCCAGCACGAGGATCAACTTGGCGCGAAACACGTATCCCGCCGGCAGCGCACGGGATTGGGCGATGCTGCTGAGGTCGGTATGCTGTTGCTTGGTGAGCAAGATCTCGCTGCCAATGGCCATGACAGCTTTGATGCTAACAGTCTAGTAATGTTTACTCTGCGACAGGCCACTAGTCTGCTGAGTCATAAATAGCTTGCATAAATAATCAACTAAGAGTATGGTGGATCATGTCCAATCCACGAGGACGTCCCACCCAGCACAAGCTGGAAGTCAGCCCAGAGCAGAAGCTAGCGTTGCGACAGCTGATTCAACAACCTCGAAGCACGCGGTCCTTGGCCTTTCGCGCCCGCATTGTTCTAGAGTGTGCTAGCGGGGAGAGCAACGCCGCGGTGGCCGCCAAGCTGTGCACTACAGGTTTCACCGTGGGAATGTGGCGGAATCGTTTTATCACCGAGGGGATTGCTGGTTTGGGCGACGAGATGCGGCCGGGAGCACCACGGCAGATCGGCGATGACCGTGTCGAGCGAGCCGTAGGCCTCACTCTAGAAGAGGCTCCCAAAGGAGCAACGCACTGGAGCAGTCGTTTGTTGGCAGCGAGGACTGGCTTGAGTCAATCCAGCGTGAGCCGCATCTGGCGGGCGTTCGGGTTGCGTCCTCATCGCAGCGAGACGTTTCAACTCTCTAACGATCCGCTGTTGGTCGACAAGGTGCGAGACATCGTGGGCTTATACATGAACCCTCCGCATCATGCGCTGGTGCTGTGCGTGGATGAGAAGAGTCAGATTCAGGCGCTGAGTCGTAGTCAGCCGATCCTTCCCATGCTGCTCGGCCAGGCGGAGCGTCGAACTCACGAGTACAAGCGCCATGGCACCACCAGCCTCTTCGCTGCGTTGGATATCAGCACGGGAGCGGTGATCGGTAAGTGCTGGCCACGGCACCGCGCCATCGAGTTCCGCAAGTTCTTGGACCAGATCGATGGTGCCGTTGCTGCCGATCTTGCGATCCATCTGGTATTGGATAACTATGCTACCCACAAGACCAAGGAAATTCGGGCTTGGTTTTTGCGGCATCCTCGCTACCACCTGCACTTCACTCCCACGCATAGTTCGTGGTTGAACCAGGTGGAACGCTGGTTCGCCTTACTGTCACAACGGCAGATCAAGCGAGGTTCGCACTACAGCGTGCGTGAACTGGAATCTGCCATCTTGGAGTTCATCGACGTTCACAACGAACAGCCCAAGCCCTTTGTGTGGACTAAGAGTGCCGATGCGATTCTCAACAGCATTGCCCGGTTCGCTTCCCGCACTCTTGTCGCACATGGCGCAAACAATATGTAAGAAATCAGTGACTCAGGAGACTAGTTGTTAGGAGTGAATGGGCGTGCGTCGAAAACTACGTGAGCAAATGAAATCTGGTCTCCACAGTCTTTTCGTCCTCGGGCAAAGGCTTGGATGGGACATCCTTCCCAGACATTTCTATTCATCGATCCCCGATATTC
>Ga0187872_10003007_pt1 | contig 14104 bp, 11 predicted proteins | sample June2016WEW_16_4_FD_132973 | JGI IMG/M metagenome (GOLD analysis project Ga0187872, IMG submission 132973) | Peatland microbial communities from SPRUCE experiment site at the Marcell Experimental Forest, Minnesota, USA - June2016WEW_16_40 | ecosystem: Environmental > Terrestrial > Soil >...
AGCCAGTGGTGTAGAACACGTTCCCGTATACCTGCCACGTCCCTGCCGCCGACTCCATCATGCAGAAGCTGAGGTTCGCGTCCTCGGGACTTAGCTGCGCGAAATAATTGTTGGCTATCACGCCGTCGCTGGGATTGGGATTAGAGCCGTACTGCCAGACCTGAATAATGTCGTCGTGGCACCCTCCAGAAGCCTGGCCGCAACCGTCCGACTCGGTGACGTTCATACCCAGATAATTCCCCTGCAGCGTGACGTTCGACGCACTCGGCCAATCAACGTCGTCCGTGTCGAAGTTGTCTCCCGGAGACGGGACGGTCATAAGGATGTAGTTGTTCTGGATCTTCATCGTGTTTCCGGTGTACATGAAGATGACCTGGGCCGAGTTCTGGACGTTCAGATAATTGTTCTGGATGAGCCCGTTCGACCACCCGCCGTTCATCTGAATCACCGCCTGAGTGGAACTGTTCGTGGCGTAGCCGGTCACCCAGGTGATGTTTTGAATGGTGAAGTAGGAGCCGTTCACGTTGATGTAGGCGTTCATGAGCGCGCCCGACTGGCCCCCATCGAGCACCACCGGGCTGCCAGACGCCCCGCTGCCGATCGAGAGGTTGGTCGTAATCGTTCCGCAGATGTAAAATGTGTTGCCCGCGCCGCTAATCGAAACCGAACTGACTGCCTCGGCGTTCGCGCAGGAGCTTCCATTCCCCGAACCGGCCGCGCTTTGGGCAAAGTAAGTGGTGGTGGCTGAGGAAATACGTAGAGTTAGGAGAACGAAAAACGCTAAAACGAGCAGTCGCCGGGTTCCGATCATTGTTCCCTCCATAGATCGTGTGCTGGTTCGCAAAGCAAACCACACTGGTCAGATCGTCATTGCCAGCAGGGGAGTGGTGCACGATTCTACTGGACGGTCTTTATGATTTATAACCAAGCTGACCGAACGGCGGAAGGTATCGGAGGTACATGCCCCCAATTTTAGCGGGACTCTTAAAACCCTTTTCCAAGAACGATAATTAGCGCCGCGCACACAATGGTAGCCGCTAGCCAGCCAAAGCTCGCGATTTCTGTACGCATAGCTGCTTTGCAATGCCGGTTCATTCCGAACAGGATCGGAATGTAATTTGCGAGCGGCGCAAGTGTAAGAATCCAAAGGGCTTCTCTGAATCCAAAATAGCCAAAAGCAACAGCCAGCCCGATCGCAAGAAAAATCAATTTCAAAATATTTCCCGCAGCCGCATAGCGTGACGTCCCCAATGCGAAAAGCATCGATGCCGGGACCGCGACGAAAAGTTCCAATGCTCCCCTTACTCCTAACAGCTGCAGCATCCAACCAGCCATCAAATATTTGGGTCCTAGCACGATCCGGACGAACCAATGGCTCCCAAAAATGAAACCCACTGCTAGACAGGCACTCAGCGCCCAGAGTGCGTTTCTGAGCTTATTAAAATGCCCGATGCCACGTTCCCGATCCTCTCGTAACGAGTCGGACATCAATGGAAAGAAGACCTGCGTAACAATCTGCTGCAAACCTTTCGCGACAGCACTCGAAACTGAGAGGGCGATCGAAAAACACCCTAGCTCCACGAGAGTAACGAATTTCCCGACTACCAATCGCTCAGCCTCCCCGCTTAAGAAGTACGTAGCAGTGGAAAAAAAAATGCCTGAGCCGAAGGCGAAAATGTCCTTGGCTGCCCTAGGGTCCCAAGTTTTGGACACTGGAAATGTGGCAATCACATGGCTCATTCCTACCAAAGCAAGTGTGCCCGCGACGCGGCCTACGACAAGAGCCCAAGCCGTAGGAGATAGAATTGCCCAGACGAGAGAAACCACAAAACCGACAAAGTCGCTCCCAATGACAAGAAGGTTATACCGACCGAGTTGCACGTGTCGCGTGAGCCCCCAAATGGAGCCGCTTGTAAAGCCGCGCAATAGTACAGAAAAAGATCCAACCATCAACAGCATGAGAACGGCGGGCTGTCCATAAAAACGTGCGAAAGGGAAAGCAAGTGCCGCTGCAATTGTGAAAAGGACGATGCCTCGCACCGCTTGTATCAGAAAAGCGGTGTTAATAAAAATCGGATCGTCGCCCCGGGGATGCTGAACAACATCCATGCCAATCCCCAAGTCGGACAACATTTCGAGACCGGAAAGAAAAACGTTTACTAAAGCTACGAGGCCGAATGCTTGTGGCACGAGCATGCGTGCTAAGATCAGCGTTGAAGCCAATCTAAGCATCTGGCTGGCCGAATAACCGACCATCGTCCAGGTACTACCGCGCACCGCCTTTAGCACGCGGCCAGAAGGAGCCAGTTGCCCCATCCCCGGAATACATCTGAGAACCTCGATCGAACCGCGCTCCAACAGAGAGGCGGTTTCTGACACTGGAGTCGTGTCGATTTTCGCAATTGAAAGTTCTTCCATCAACTTATGCCAACCCTCTAGTTATGTCCCTACAGAAAAAGACGAATTCTCGCTTCTTCAGAATGGCAAGACGCCGCTCACGACGGGGAGAGCGATCTGTTTGTCTGGAAGCACACTGAGCTGACGAAATAGATTCTTCCATTTCTTTTTACAAGCGAGCCGTCCCGAGCACCCGAATTGCTAAGACTGCCGCACATCCTCCCGTAGCGGAACTTCTTTGTCAAGCTTTCCAATCAGAGAAGCACTGTATCGACTCTGTTTGGCACTCAAAGACGGTTCCGCCGGGCGTCGCCCAATACTGATATACCCAAAGCCACGCGACGTAATCTCCTCGGGATTGAACATGTTTCGTCCGTCGATCACGAGCGGCCGCTGCACAAGCGAACTGAGGCGCTCCCATTCAACATCTCGGAATTCATCCCATTCGGTCGCGATCAGGATCGCCTCGGCGTCCACCGCTGCTTCGTAGGGGTCAGAGCAAAACCTGACTTCCGGCAGCACCTCACTGGCGTTAGACGAGGCCTCTGGATCATAGGCGCTCACGATCGCCCCTTCTTCCATTAGTGCCTTCAACAATGGGATGGAGGGAGCAAAGCGGATGTCGTCCGTATTCGGCTTGAACGCAAGGCCCCAAACGGCGATTTTCTTTCCGCCGAGCACCCAGAGCTCCCGCCGAACTTTCTCCATGAACAATTCCACTCTTTTTTGATTGATCGTTTCGGTTTGCCTTAACAATGAAAAATCGCAGCCCTGCTTTTCCCCAATCCGGATGAACGCTTGCAGGTCCTTCGGAAAGCAGAACCCACCAAACCCGATACCCGGCTTCAGGAAGGCAGATCCGATTCGCGGATCCAACCCCATACCCTCTGCGACCTTAGTGACGTCCGCGCCGGTCGCTTCGCACAGATTGGCAACCATGTTGATGAACGAAATCTTCATCGCGAGAAACGAGTTGGATGCGTGCTTTATGAGCTCAGCTGAGTTTGTGTCAGTCACGAGAAAAGGTGGTTTTTCTCGTTCGGGACAGGTGTGGTGAATCGGACAAGTGAAGGTCTGGTTTATCACCGGCGCATAGATCTCCTCCATCAGTGTTGCAGCACGCGACGAACTGACTCCAACAACGATTCGGTCGGGATGAAGAAAATCGTGAACCGCGGACCCTTCCCGCAGAAACTCGGGATTGGACACCACGTCGTACTCCAGATTTCCAGTCCGCTGAACGGACAAGTATCTCTGGAGCTGCGAACCGGTCTGTACGGGCACGGTGCTTTTTTCGATGACTAGGCGATATCCTGATGTGCGCCTCGCGATCATCCGAGCGACGGCCTCAATCGCCGACAGGTCCGCGTCGCCATTCGGCAGCGGGGGAGTCCCCACGCAGATAAAAATGGCTTCGCTTCTATCGATGGCATCTTCCGTCGAACCAAACGCCAAGCGACCCGAGCTTCGAGCCGACTCGACAATTCGCTCGAGACTCGGTTCGAATATGGGGATGACGCCATTCTGCAGTTTCTTCAACTTTTCGGAATTGCTCTCGCTGCAAAAGACGTCATGCCCAATTTGGGCGAGGCAAGCTGCGGTTGTTAGTCCGACGTACCCCGCTCCAATTACGGAAATCTTCACGTTGTTTTCTCTCCTCATGGTCAAAAAAGGAACAAAGTCTTATGCGGCCTGCTTAGACTCAGTGGCCATGCGCGCGAAGCTGAGAGTCTCCTCGACGACGCGCACCTGCTGATCGGCGGTGAGTTGTGGGTACATCGGCAGCGATACGATTTGTTCGGCAATTTTCTCCGCGACCGGCAGATCTCCTCGCCGGTAGTTCAACGAAGCATAGGCCTTTTGCAGGTGCAGGGGGATGGGATAGTGAATTCCGGTGCCAATTCCCTGCTCCTTCAAATGGGCCATCAGGCCGTCGCGATCGTCGGTCCGAACCACGTAGAGGTGATAGACCGGCCGCGACCAAGAAGGCTCGTGCGGCAGAATGACGTCGCTATCCGTGCCGGCAAACAGCAGCTTGTAGCTCTCCGCCCGCTCCCGGCGCAGTTCGTTCCACTTCGCCAGGTGAGCAAGCTTCGCATGCAGCAAGCCCGCCTGGATGGCATCGAGGCGTCCGTTGTAGCCTTCCACATCGTGGTAATACTTTTTGGCCTGGCCATGATCGCGCAGCATTTTGATTTTTCCGGCGATGCTGGCATCGTTCGTGGTGACTGCTCCCGCTTCGCCGCAGGCACCCAGGTTCTTGCCGGGATAAAAGCTGAACGCAGCCGCGCGCCCCATGGAGCCCGCCTTCATCCAGCGGTTATGCCTTCGTGAAAAATACTCGGCGCCGTGAGCCTGGCAAGCATCTTCCACCACGATTAAACCGTAGCGGTCCGCAAGCTCCAGGACAGGATCCATGTCGACCGTCTGGCCGTAGAGATGGACCGGAACCACGGCGGTCACCGGGCGGCCGCTGCGGTGACTGATCAGCCGTCCCATGGGATCAGCGGTGCACTGATTCTCCAGGTAGTCTTGCAGTTTGACCGGATCCATGTTGTAGGTGAACTCGTCGATGTCGACGAACTCAGGGAGAGCTCCGGATTGGGAAATCGCCTCAGTCGTGGCGATGAACGTGTGGGGCACGGTCAGGACGACGTCCCCGGAACGCACACCGCACGCCATCAACGCAAAGCGCAGCGCATCGGTCCCACTGCAAACTGCGATGGAGTGGTCCGTGTTGCAAAATGCGGCAAAGGCGCGCTCAAAATCTTCCACCATGGGGCCCCCGATAAATCCTGCGGTTCGCAACGCTTTCTGGAAGACAGTCGTCAGCTCCGCTTCGAGTTCAACATGCGGAGTAATGAGATCAAGAAAAGGAATGCTGGCAGAAACTTTCATTGTTGTGTGACCTCCAAGGTCGATTCGATTGAACGTAAGAGTCTTGCTGGATTTCCAATCACAATCGTATTTGGGGGAACGTTTTTGGTGACCACGCTGCCGGCTCCTACAATCGCGTTTTCACCAATGCTGATGTTGGAGAGAATCGTCGCGCCGGATCCGATCGATGCTCCCTTCTTGACTACGGTTTTCTCAACCTTCCAGTCGGCCTCGGTTTGCAGGCCTCCGCCGGCAGTCGTCGAGCGGGGATAACTGTCGTTGATGAAGGTCACGCCGTGACCGATGAAAACGTTGTCCTCAATCGTCACGCCTTCGCAGATGAAGGTGTGGCTCGAGATCTTGCAGCGCTTGCCAACTTTGGCGTTCTTTTGGATCTCGACGAAGGCGCCGATTTTGGTCTCGTCGCCCACTTCGCATCCGTACAGGTTGATGAACTTGGACAACTTTACATCCTGACCAAGCTTCACATCGGGTGCAATACACACATACGGGTTCATAAAGAAAAGGCCTTTCTACCTCCTCAATTGCTGATTCCTGAAACCTGCATGGGGAAGGGAGCACGCGCCTTCGCTCAATCGCCGTTAGCGATGGGCTGCTCAGGTTCGTAGTACCAGCTCGCAGGAGTAACGCGGGGGCTGCCGGCGGGAAGCTTCCGCGCGGGTAGTACGCCTAGCTGGAACTCTCGGTGCAAGGCCACGAGCGCTGCTGTCATGTCCTTTTCCGCGATCACAAAGGAGATATTGCAGTCCGAAGAACCCTGGGCAATGGCGACGATGTCCACGTGCTCCCGGCCCAGCGCACCGAACGTACGCCCCGCAATTCCTGCACTGCGCATGTTCTTGCCGACCACGGTTACGATGGCGGCTGCAGGATCGAAAGTAATATGTTCCACTTTTTCGTGAGCCAGATCCTGCGCGAACTCGTGGCGAAGGCCATCCACAGTGTGTCTGGCAATCCCGGACGGAACAATCAGACAGATGTCGTTTTGCGCCGACGATTGCGCAATCAGCAACACATTGGATCGAACCGCCGCAGTCGTCGCGAAGGTACGGCCCAGGACATCGGGCACCCCAACAATCCCGGGACCACCCACGGTGATTAATGTGACGTCGCGGATCGCCGTCAGCCCCTTCACGCCTCCATCCGTCGCAGGACCAGCGGGAGTGATTCTTGTTCCGGACCGTTCAGGAGCGAAAGTGTTACGAATCCAAAGGGGGATGCCGCGTTGCGTTATGGCGCGAAGGGTCTTCGGATGCAACACTTTGGCGCCAAAGTGGGCGAGTTCTGCCGCTTCGCGGTACGAGATCTCGGGGATCGTGCGTGCGCCGTCCACCAATCGAGGATCGGCGGTCATCAGGCCATCGACATCGGTCCAAATGATCACTTCGTCTGCGCCCAGCGCCGCGCCCAGGATGGTCGCCGAATAATCCGAGCCACCGCGTCCGAGAGTCGTGAGCACACCCTCCGCTGTAGCACCAATGAAGCCGGTCACCACGGGAATGACACCCTTCTGCAAGAGCGGGCAGAGGCGCGCTTGGCAGCGTCCCCCGGTCACATCCATACACGGGTCAGCGGCGCCGTGGCACGAGTCGGTCTGGATGAGTTCCGTGGCCTCAATCGCCTCACTCGCCACCCCACATTCAGTCAGCACGGCCGCGACGAGAGGAGCAGAAAGACGCTCGCCAAGACTAGAGATCGAATCATGTGCCCGCAAAGTCAACTCTCGCAAGAGGGCCGTACCCTGGCACAGGCGCTCGCCCTCTTGAAAAACCTGTTCCACGTCTCGGTTGATGCGGCTTCGCACCGGAACCGAATGAATCAACGCGCTAACCACCGCGCGGTGTCGGTCGCGGAGCTCTTCGAAGATCATCTCTACTGAGTCGCGATTACCCGCCTCTGACTGCGTGGCTGCTTCGATTAGTTTGTTGGTCACGCCACTCATTGCAGAGACGACCACCACCAGGTCGCTCTCGCGCGCAGCGTCGCGAATGATCTCCAGCACCTTCCTGATGCGGGGCGCGTCGCCCACCGATGTCCCGCCAAACTTCATGACTCGAAGCGGCCGCTTCCTGTTTCTTGAGGCTTGCCTACTCATATCGCGATTTATTGACCTCCCAATCCAGCCCCACGCCATGGCTCTTTGCCGCCGCTTGCACTGGCTTTGGAGCCCGAGCTGAGGCTGACGTTTTGCTCCAGTTCGCCCGCGAGTACCACGCGCTCTGCCGTCGGCGATTGCTGACGCAGTCGCGGACCAACTCTGGCTCTTCCCAGGGAATATCGTGATACGCCGAGCGCAGAAATGCGCTCTCGGGATCTCGAATCCACTCTTGCGGAAACAGCGCGATGGTGTCGTTCTCTGTAACCTTAGGCGCCGGTTGCACAGCTTTGCCGGACAGAGCGGCGTATAAGGCAGCTGGAATGTCGCGACCCAGGCCCAACGCCAGATGCCCGACCTGGGTGGCTCGGGGATTCATCTCGATGAGATAAGCGTTCCCCGTTTGCTCTTCCAGCATGAAGTCGAACCCATGCAGCCCTGAGAGATTCAATCGGCGAACTATCTTTTCGGCTGCGGCCGAGATGTCGGCATCCTCCATCAATCGGACAACCGTGGCTGGTCCAGCCGCACTTCGCTTGTTGATCACCTCAAAATGCAGAGCCGCCAGCACTTTTCCCTGCCAGCAGGCCACCGCGCTGGTCGCCTCCCGGCCGGCAACGAAGGTTTGCGCATTCATCACGAACCTGCGGCGAAGAAGCGCCGGCCCGACCAATGTCACGTCGTGATCTACGACAGCACGCTTAACCGCACGCAACAACCGTGGAGGAGCTTGCAGAGAACGAAAGGCTAGCTCGGCTTCCTCAACCGTGCGGACGACCCGTACACCATCCCCGCCGAAAGTGCCGTTCGCCTTCAGGACGGCCGGGAATCCATTTCGGACAATCCAATCCTTGAGGCCATCGATGTTCGCGATAGCCTCTGTGTTCGGCACGCGGATACCTTCTGCCCGCGCCAGATCCATAAAGGCAGCCCTATCGTACGCGACTGGAAAGTTTTCCTCTGCGCCAAGCGAACGCTCGATCATTGCGCAAATCGGCGAGTCGGCTTTCCCCTCACTTCGCTCTCGGGCATGGAGGCGATGCAAGTGCCGGGTGGCAAGATCATCCCCGGGGATGATCAGATCCGGATGCGCCTCCGCGATCGCGGCGGTGAATGAACTCAATGGCGCCAAGCCGTGATAGAGATGAGACTTGCTCCCAGCTTTGGTCTTGACGAGGGGATGTCCGGCTGGACAAACGACCTCCACTGCACAACCCGCATTCGCCAAAGCCATCGCCAGGCGGGCGGTCGGATACCAGCGCGATGTCGTCGCGAGCAGAACGGTCGGATGCAACTTAACAACTGGATCTTTCTCCATAGACTTCAATATGTTGTCAACTTCTGGAATGGCGACAGCCATCGTTCTACGTTCTCCCTCGTTTTAGAACCGCGGATCGGTTCAGGCCACTTCCACCAGGCTGCGCAGCCGGTCACCGTTCGCAGAAAGCAGTTTCAGAGTCTCGAGGTTGTAGTACTGCGGGTTATCCCAATCGCTGAATTTCTCCATGTGCTCAATCAGGTTCTTCACGATGCACTTGACACTGTGGTTAGGATGAAAGCTCAGCGTGTTCTCGGCCTTCTCGATGCTCACCTTGTAGTTCCGGAAGTCCTTCTTGTGGTGGATGGTGAGACGGACCGAAATGCCGAGCTGCTCCTCGATCGCCATCTTCACCAGGTCTCCCACTTCACCCACCGTGTAATTTCCGGAAGCGACATTGAAGATTCCAGAGATCCTCTCGCTGGCCTCGATAGCTCGCACGTAGGCGTTGGCGGCGTCTTCGATGCTCAGGATCGGTCTCCAAATCGAAGGATTGTTCACCGTGATTTCCCGGTTGCGCACACCATTCTTGAACATGGTGTTGATAATCAGGTCAAGCCTCATGCGCGGGCTATAGCCGGAGACCGTTCCCTTGCGCAGCGAGATTACGGAAAAGCTGTCGTCCATCAGGTTCATTACCGCCTGCTCGCCCTGCAGCTTCGAAATACCATACGGGTAAGACGAAGACACTGGGCGGGTTTCGTCGAACAACTCATTGTCCGTATATCCGTAGACCGAGCAGGAGCTGGCATACACGTATCGCTTCACGTTTGCCTTCTTGGCCACGTAGGCAAGATAGGCCGGAGCTGCGGCGTTGAAGATAAAGTTCTGGCTGGGCGAAAACTCCGCCATGGGATCATTCGACAATCCCGCCAGGAACACAACTTGCTGGTAGCACTGCAGGTCCTCGACCGTAATGTCAAAAATGTCCTTCCGGATGATTCCGGTTTGTGAAGGAAGGTGGTTGCCGAACCAGAATAAATCCACTACATCCACTTCATACCCGCGCTCCAACAGCTTAGGAACCAATACGGAACCCAAATAACCCGCCCCACCCGCGATCAGGATCTTCATTTCGATCTCCTCAACTTTTGTAGTCTTGCGTTGGCTGTGAATCTGTTTGTGGGCTGAGAGGGAGTTCAAGCTTGCCGGCTGGCAACGGCCAGCTGCTTTTCAGAAAGATAGTTGTGCAATCCTTCTTGCCACGGACGAAAGAGGTTCAGGTTGTGCGCCTTTAGCCCGCGGTTTTCGAGCACCGAATACGCGGGACGGGGCACCTTGGCCGGGAATTCGTTCGGCGAAGCGACCTCGAGAGCTACCGAAACGTCAGCGACACGGAAGATCTCCCGCGCGAACTCGTACCAAGAGCAGCTATCTTCCGCGGTTGCGTGGTAGAGACCAAACACCTCATAGCGGCTCAGTGCGGCGATCTGACGGGCCAGGTCAGCCGTCGCTGTCGGACTGGTGAACTCGTTGTCCACCACTCGGACCCGTCCGCGTTCCCGGGCCAATCGCAGCATAAGATCAACAAAGTTCTGCCCGCCCTTGGCACGGCAGGGATGGTTGCCATAAAGAGCTGCCGTGCGTAGAACGTAATGCTTGGGATTGATGTGCTGCACAAACTGCTCGCCTTCGAGCTTCGTCCTGCCGTAAGCATTCAGCGGACGCGCCTGGTCGCTTTCGACGTAAGGCTCGCCTTTCGCACCGTCGAATACATAATCCGTACTGACATGGATCAGCACCGATCCCAGATCGCGCGTGGCGGTTGCGAGGTTCCGGGCGCCCACGACGTTTACTTCGTGTGCCCGGCCAGGCTGCTGTTCGCAACTCTCCACGTGATGCATTGCGGCGGTGTTGACCACAACCTCTGCCCGCGTAGAGCGTAAACATGCCGCTACAGATTCCAGGCTGGAGAGTTCGATGTCCTCATGCGTGAGCGCACGCACTTCATCGCCCTGATCCGCAAAAGCGCAGACCACATCATGCCCAAGCTGGCCGTTGGCGCCGATCACCGCGATCTTCATGCCACCGCCGCAGACGGGCTCATTGAAATGGAAATCGTCATCGGTCAGCCCCTCAACGAGAGTTCCGCTTCCTGTTCGGAATAGCGGAAATTGTCTGAGTCAGGCGAGCGCAGCCAATCTGCCAGCGTCGCCGCGTTGCGGTCTTTGTCGGAGACCGTCACGTCGGCGAGCGGCCATTGAATGCCAATCGCCGGATCATTCCAGCGGATCGCCGACTCGGCTTTGCTGTTGTAGATACCGGTGCACTTGTACTGAATTTCGGTGCCATCCGAAAGCGCACAGAAACCGCGGGCGAAACCGGCGGGCGCCCAGACTTGTCGGCGATTCTCCGCCGATGCCTCGATACCCGCCCACTTTCCCAGGGTTGGCGACCCTTTGCGAATGTCGACCGCGACCAGGAATGCGCTGCCCGCGGTCACTCGCATGAGCTTGCCCATTGGAGGAGCCCACTGAAAATGCAACCCTCGCACCACTCCTTTTGCCGAGCGCGAGTGGTTGTCCTGAACAAACTGCGTGGGCAAGCCGAGCGCCTTGAACTGATCGGCGCGAAAGGTTTCTGTAAAGAACCCGCGGCTATCCTGAAATACCTCCGGGACGACCACAACCACTTCCCCCAGCCATCTCGATTCGATCTTAATTTGCATTCATTGACCGCTTTCTTTTTTTCTTCATGAGGATGAAAGTCCTGAAGCTCTTGCTCTTCCTCTTCCTCTTCCTCCTACGCCTCGAGGACCGTCGCAGTACTTGCTACCGTTGCCCTGGCCGGTTTCGGTGTGGCTGCGCTTTGAGCGGGATCGAGGTACACCAGCTGACCGCGTCTGTGCAGGGACTCGTTTGCCGCTTCCAGCATTTTCACCACCCGGAGCCCCGCGTGTCCGTCGTTAAACGGGATCTGATCGGTCATGATGCAATCTACGAAATACTTCAGTTCCGCGTGCAAGGCTTCAACTTGTTCAATTTGTGGCGCCCACATATCGCCCGAGCGGTAGTTCACGAGCAGGTTGTAAACGCCTTCTCGACTGGTGATGTGTACGCCTTTGTCATAGATTTTGATTTTCTCATCTGCCTCAAGATCATTCCACACCAGCATTTTCTTTTCGCCGCCAATGAGCGTGGTCCGCACTTTCACCGGCGACAGCCAGTTCACGTTGATATGGGCGATCACCTTATTGGGAAAATAGAGCGTAATAAAGGCAACATCCTCATGGCCGTTCAGGTGGCTCTGTCCCGTGGCAACGACCGCTTCCGGAGTCTCGTCGATTAGGTGGTCGATGATCGACAAGTCATGCGGCGCAAGGTCCCAGATAACGTTGACGTCATGCTGAAACAGTCCCAGATTCACGCGAGTCGAATCGTAGTAGTAGAGTTTCCCGAGCGTGCCGTCCTGTAACAGCCGCTTGATTTTCCGTACAGCACCGGTGAACAGGAAGGTGTGATCCACCATGATTTTGAGGTTCTTCCTGGCGGCCAGGTCGATCAGTTCCTCGGCCTGCGCTGTGGTGCTGGTAAAGGGCTTCTCCACGAACACGTGTTTGCCGTGCTCGAGCGCGGACTTTGCCAGCTCATAATGTGTCCAGACTGGGGTGATCACGGCGATCGCTTGGATGTCCGTAGAAGACATCAACTCGCCAGGATCTGCGGTGACTTGTACTTGAGGATGAGCCGACTTGACTCGTCGTCGCGAGGCAGGACTCTTGTCGCAGACCGCTACGACCTCGACTTCCTCCAGTTGAGAAAGGTTCCGCACAATGTTCGGACCCCAATACCCGTAGCCAATAACTCCAAATTTGACCATGACGTACTTGTTAATTCCTTTCTGACTTCCAGTACCTGTATCGGTCGATTTCTTGGAGGAGATTTATTAACGAGACCAGTTGTATCGGGGGAGAACTTTTATGGTGAAACAGGGGAGGATCTCTGAGCTCGCGGCTTCTAGTGCGCGCCTTCGCCAAAAAACACCGCGGCGGGGGTTCGCAGCAGTATTTTGACATCCACCCAGGGCGACCAAGTGCGAGCGTATTGAAGATCGAGGCGAACCATGTCGTCGAATTTCACACGGCTCCGTCCGCTGACCTGCCAAAGTCCCGTAATGCCAGGTTTGGCTTCTAACAGTCGGCGGCGATGCCAAATGTCGTATGCCTCCACTTCATACGGGACCGGAGGACGCGGTCCAACTAATGACATCTCTCCCATCAGCACGTTGATCAGCTGCGGCAGTTCGTCAAGGCTGGTACGGCGCAAGAACGCGCCCACGCGCGTGATCCGGCCGTCCCTTGTCAGCTTGTACACACCATCGCCGTCTCCGTCGGAGGCGTGCTTTTCTGCTGTTCCCGCAATCAGCTGGCGCACATACTCTTTGTGGGTACTGTTGTCGTTGTTTTCGTACATCGACCGGAACTTCAGAAAGACAAAGGACGTGCCGTACTGCCCGATCCGCCGCTGGCGAAAGAAGACCGGCCCTGCCGAGGTCGCCTTGATGGCCACGGCGACGGCGAGAAAAAGCGGGGCTGCCAGCAACAGACCGGCCGTGCTGCCTGCCACATCCATCATTCGCTTCAGCGCAGCTGCCAGCTTTCTCCGGTTCGCCCGCTGGGAAAGATCCGGATAGAGCGCCGGATTGCTCGGCCGCTTTGGCTCTTCGTGGTTCCAGTCTTCCGGGAACACGTGAAACGAAATGTTGACCTGATTGAACTCGTCCGCGCTTAGGTTCCGTCGCAACGTGTCGCTGAGCCGGGCAATCAAGACATTCGGAATGGACTTTCGGTCGGTCAGTCCGATCTCCGTCAGCATAACGCCCGCCACGCAGTCGCTCTTGTACCACCCGATCACATCCGTTGCCCTAGCCGCGCTGGCCAGTGAAGCCAGGATTTGCTCCAAAGCTCTCCAGTGCGTTTCCGACGGCTGTTCACCTCCGATATCCAGAAGCATCAGCAGGAAAGGCCTCCCCGACCGCTCCGTTCTCCGCCTTTCGAGCGAGATGACCCGCTGAAAGGCTTCTTCGCTCAGAATGGCATGCCGTGCTTCCTCGTGCTGTGCTGTCGATGAGGGTTCAGAGAGCGGGCTCAAAGTTACACCATTACTACCGGCACGTCTTGCGTTCACGATTCCCTCCGCTTGTTCTGCTTGTGGGGGAGTAGAGTCAAGCGAACCGCTAGTTGCTAATGATTTTAGGAAGTGCAAGATTTAGAAGACGTCGGGGGGTGACTTCAGCCTTTTTTACTTGATCGGTCAATTGAGGAAGAACTGTACCGTTGATAATAGTCGCTGTGGGCTGCGTTTTCGCTGCTGTTCACCAATGCTCCCAGCAGCTTCGACTTCTCGAGCGTTTCCAGACCCTTCTGCAGTTGTTGCTTTTCTGTCGTACCTCTTCGC
>Ga0187872_10003011_pt1 | contig 14098 bp, 11 predicted proteins | sample June2016WEW_16_4_FD_132973 | JGI IMG/M metagenome (GOLD analysis project Ga0187872, IMG submission 132973) | Peatland microbial communities from SPRUCE experiment site at the Marcell Experimental Forest, Minnesota, USA - June2016WEW_16_40 | ecosystem: Environmental > Terrestrial > Soil >...
GGAATGTTCGTCCCCACCGGCATATCGACAATCGAATACTTGCCGTTCACATCCGTGATCGTCCCCACCAGCGGCGATCCCGAGGGCGGCGCGCCGGCAATCGGACAGCTCACCCCAGCCGGAAACGGGTCCACAGGCGCGTTCGGAACGTACACCGTCACATTCGGCAGCGGGTCCGTGCCGTTGGGCGCGTACACCACCCCGCTCACCGATGTCGTCGCAGTGCCCGTGCAACTGACCTGTTGGCATTGCAGCCCCGTGCAGGCCGTCTGCGCGCAGGCCGCGCCACCCAGCCCGAGCCCAAGCGCGACAGTCAGCAGAACGGAGAAACTTCGCATGGTGTGCCTGCCCGGGGAGTCGCGAAAACCTGCTACCATTCGCAGAAGTTTACACTGAATCCGTTATACCCGTTTTTTCGCGGCGAGTTGCAATCTGTAGACGTTCCCGGCGGCAACTTCTTAAGAATTTCCGGGATGCTATAGACCAATTTTGTTTGTCATTCCGTAGCGTAGCGAAGGAATCTGCTTTTGATAGCTCCACAATGGTCTACTCCATTACCGAAAAATGCTCTGTTACTCCAGTGCATCGCCGCGCACTGGATTTGAATCTGACCATTGGATTGTCCTCAGTCGGCAATCGGTTCCGCAAGCAGAAAAAGAAAGGAGCAGAATGAAAGGCCAGCGCGCAATCCGTACCTGCCGACTCCGCGCCTTCGCCCTCCTGCTCGCCTGCTGCCTCCCGGCCGCGGCGCGCGCGCAGGCCCTGCCCACCGCCAGCCGCATTGGCGACATTCAGCTCGGAGGCGGTCTGACTCTCGGCGCCTCCGGCTACAACTTCAACACAATCAGCCTCACCGGAGGCGCCGCCTACGCCACATTCGACAAGCGTGACTACTGGGGATTCGAGGCCGGCTTCCACCAGGTCCACCCCTCCACGGACGTCACCATCTACGAACGCACCTACGAAGTCGGCCCCCGCTTCTTCTTCACCCGCGGACGCCTCTCGCCCTACGCCAAATTCCTGGTCGGCCGCGGAGTCTACAACTTCTCCGGCAATGTAGCCAACATCGCCTACAACCTCTACACCGTCGGCGGCGGGGCCGACTTAGCCCTCACTCCTACCCTCAACCTCCGCGCCGACTACGAGCTCCAGAGCTGGCTCGGATTTCCCATCGCCACCCTGCACCCCAGCCTCTTCACCATCGGCCTCGCCTACCACTTCCGCACCTTCCCCAAGCCGCCGCGCTAATCGCCGCAACGCCGGCGCGCGCTACTCCTCGTCCAGATACGCCCGCGTGTTCAGCAGCGGCCGCTCCATGCTCCTCACCCACTCCGTCATCTCCGCGCCGCTCTTGCCCGCCGCCGCGTCCCTGCCAAACTCGTTGCGCATGGCTTGCATCTTCGCCTCCACGTCGTCCAGCGCGCTCAGCAGCACCGCTTCGGGCGTCATCGGCAGCTTTGGCGACCCGAACTCGTACCTCCCGTGGTGGCTCAGGATCATGTGCTCCACCAGCACCCGCAGCTTCTCCGGGAACCCCGGCAGCCCAGCCACCTTCTCGCGCAACATCCCCTGCGCAATCGAGATGTGCCCAATCATCTGCCCCTCCAGCGTGTACCCGAAGGTCGTTCCCCAGTACAACTCCCGCGTCTTCCCAATGTCGTGCAGGATCGCGCCCGTCACCAGCAGGTCCGCATCCACCTCGGGATAGAACGGCGCGGTCGCCCGGCACACCCGCACCAGCGTCACCACATGCTCCAGCAGCCCCCCGATCCACGCATGATGCAGCACCTTGGCCGCCGGGGCCGCGCGGTACGCCGCGCCAATCTCCTCATCGTCCAGAAACGCAAACACCAGCCGCCGCAGCTCCGCATTCTTGAACTCCCCCACGTACCCGCGCAGCTCCGCCCACATCTCCCCGATGTCGAACTGCGTGGTCGGCACAAAGTCCGCCGCATCCACCTCGCTCTCCGCCGCCAGCCGCATCTTGCTCAGCGTGATCTGCCACTTCCCCTGGTACTTCGACACCTGGCCCTGCACCTTGACGTAGCAACCCTCGCTGCACGTCGCAACCGCCGAAGCAATGTCGTCCCACATCCGCGCCTCGATCGAGCCCGTCTTGTCGCTCAGCGTCAGCGCCAGATACTGCCCCGCGCCGGTCTTCTTCTCCCGCACCGACAGCGACGACACCGCAAAGAAAGTCGTCACCGCCATCCCGTCGAACTTCGCCGCGTCCACCACATAGAAATCTTTCATGCAGCCAGCATACCCCCGGTTGAGGCCCTTCACGCCCCGAAATGCTGGGTGCCCCATCCATTCCGCGCTCTTCGCGGAATGAGTGGGAGTCAGCGCCACTGGCTGTAAGATCCCCGTTTTGCTTAACGGCACGGGTTTACTCGTGCCGAAAGTGTAGCCTTCAATTAGGAAGCGCTACTTCGCCGGCGCGCTGGGCTGCGCGTCCGCGGGCGCCGTCACCGCAGGCACCGCCGGCGGCGGACTTACCACCGGCTCGCCGTTCTCGCGCACGCTCCTCGGCGGAATCGGCGTCGCCTCGGGTTTGGGCTTGGGCGGCGCAGGGGCCTGCTCCTGCAGCCGTTCCTTGGCTGCACCCTTTGCTCTCTTCTGTTTCTTCTTCTTGGTCGCTGTATCTCCGCCCAGTCCCAGCGGCGCGTTCTGCGCCTGTTGCTTGGCCTTCTCCTCCGCCGTCAGCGCAACCGGGGTTGACGCAGCCTTCTCTTTCGCCTTTGCCGCCTTCGCCGCGTCCCTTCTGGCCTTGTCTTCGATCGGCGCGCGATCACTGTACCGTGTCTTCTTCCGCTCCGCTGTGGGAGCCAGCGGTTCCTCGTCCGCGGCCACCGTCGTTGTCCGCTCGACCGGCGCAATCGCAGCATCTGTCGAGGACAGCGCGCCGGAGGCCGCGCTCGGCCCTGGGCCCTCGCCTGCCACCACCGCCTCCTCCGGCGTGGCCGGAAGCGAGTTCCGCGGAGCCTGTCCGAAGCGGATCTTCTCCCGCCGAATCTTCCTGTGCTTCTTGCCCGCAGCCACCGTCTTCGTCTTCGCGCTGCTCAATCCAGCCGCTGGCGTCGCCGCGCCAGCAGCTCCCGGCTTCGCACCCACAGCCGCCGAGCCCGCGGTGCCAGCCGCCGAACCCGCGGCGCTGGCAGTCGGTCCCGCGACCGCATGGCCACGCTCGAGCCGCGACTTCAGTCCCCGCTTCTTCTTCACCGTAGGCAGCGCAGACGCCGCAAACTCCGGCTTGGTCTGCTTGGCGCTTGCGCCCGTGTCCACAAATCCCGGCGCAATGTCGATGTACGCCTTCTCCCGCAGTCCTGTCAGATAGGTCCGCAACGCGGGCTGGATCGCCTCGCGGTAGATCCCATCCCTCACCTGGTCTTCCACCGCGCTCAGCGGAGGAATCCCCGCCTGCGTGTGCTCGGTCACCTTCAACACCACAAAGCCCTGTCGCGTGCGGATCGGCGCGGTCAACCCGCCCGCCTCCAGCGCAAACACCGGGTCCTCCAGCGCGCTCGACCCCAGCGCGCCGCGTTTGAACTCCCCAAGGTCCCCGCCCGTCGACGCCGTCTGCCCGCTCGATAGCTGCTTCGCCATCTCCTCAAAGCTCGCACCCGCCTTCAGCTTCGCCACCACGTCGTCCGCCTTGGCCTTGGCCTGCGCAATCTGCGCATCCGTCGAGTCCTCCGGCGTCGCGATCAGGATCTCGCTCAGCCGCACCTGTTCCGGCTGTGCGTACTCCTGCTTGTGCTGGTCGTAGTAGGTCTGCTCCTGCTTGGTTGTCAGGCGCAGCGTCTGGCCAACCTCCTGGCCCACCACCTTCTGCGTAATGATGCTGTTCTTGATGTTCTCCTTGAAGTCCGCATACGAGATGCCGGATTCGTCCACCGCCTTCTCCAGCGATGTGCAGGCAGCTGTGGCGCAGTCCTTCTCCTCCATTTCGTCCAGTTTGTTCCGCTTGCGGAAATCGTCCAGTTGCCGGATCACATCCGCGTCGGCGGTGATGTCCAGCTCCTTGCCGCGCGACAATAGCAGTTGCTGGTCAATCATGTCGCGCAAGAGGTCTTTCTGCCGCTCGGCCAACTCGTCCGCCGTCAGGTTCTTCTGCCGCGCCTCGTCCAGCAACTGCTGCTGCGCACGCATATAGTCGCTGTTGTCGATAATCTGGTCGTTCACGCGTACGATCTGATACTCCACCACCGAGCCGTTCGGCATGTACGCCTGCGGCACAGGCAGCGTCACCTGCGGCGCCGGCGCCTCGATCGGGCTCTGGTAACGCGGCGCCTTCACCTGTCCCCACGCCGCGCCCGCCAGCAGCAGCGCGCCTGCCAGCATCGCCGCCGCTCGCGCCCCGCGCAAAACCCGCCGCCGGACCCTATTCCCCATCCTGCTTCGCATCCTGTCCACTCGGTTCAAGCTCACCAATCTCAAAAGGCCTCTCTCGCTTCCCTTGCCCAATACCAACCCGCGCCTAGCAAACCAATCGTCCGCTCCGCCTATTCTATCTGTCCCACCCCGCCCCGCACCAATCCGCAACTCTCGATCCAGTCCGCTCAGTCGCGGGCGCGAACCAGGAACGCGCCCCCACATCCCCAGCCATGCTTACCAAACCGTTGTATACTCGTCCTAAGCTGGACTGGAGTTTTTCCTGGGCAACCCGGCCTCCTGATGCGGCAAGCCGCATTCTTTCCCGCCCCACTTCGAGGTAACCCAAGCCGATGGCCCCCCGCACCCGCCGCGCTCTCTTCTCCGTCACGCTGTTTCTGGCATGCTGTGCCGTTTTCGGCTCCTTTATCAGCAGGAAGGTCGCCGCGCAGTCCGCCTCCGACGAGTCCACCCTGCGCGATTCCCTGCACCAGTTCACCGACGTCTACAACCTGGTTGAGCAGAACTACGCCGAGCCGCTGGACCAGGACAAGATCGACCGTTCCATCTACGACGGCGCCATCCCGGGCATGTTGCACGCCCTCGATCCCCACTCCAACTTTTACGACCCCAAGGCCTTCGCCCAGATGCGCGAAGACCAGCATGGCAAGTACTACGGCGTCGGCATGTCCATCGCGCAACAGCCGGACCTCGATAAAGCTGGCGTCTTCCATATCGTCGTGCTCGCTCCATTCGAGGGCACGCCCGCCTTTAAGGCCGGCATCCGCCCCGGAGACATCATCCTCTCGGTCGACGGAAAGTCCGCCGAGGGCCTCGACTCCTCCGCCGTCGCCTTTATGCTCAAAGGGCACAAAGGCACCCACGTCCAGGTCGCCATGCAGCGCGAGGGCCACGACGGCCCGCTCAACTTCGACCTGGTGCGCGACGAGATTCCGCATCCCTCGGTCGATCTCGCCTTCCTGGTCAAGCCCGGCGTCGGATACATCCGCATCACCAACTTCACGGAGACCACCAGCCGTGAGGTGGGCGATGCGCTGGACAACTTCCAGGCCGCCGGCCCCCTGCACGGCCTCATCCTCGATCTGCGCAACAACCCCGGAGGCCTGCTCAACGAGGCCGTCGATGTCTCCGACAAGTTCCTCAAGGAGGGCCAGATCGTCGTCTCCCAACGCGGCCGCGCCTTCCCCGACCAGGTCTACCGCGCCGCCCACGGAGAAGCCGACACTGACAAATACCCCATCGTCGTCCTGGTCAACCGCAACACCGCCTCCGCCGCTGAGATCGTCTCCGGCGCGCTGCAGGACCACGACCGCGCCCTCATCGTCGGCGAGACCACCTTTGGCAAGGGCCTTGTGCAGACCGTCTTCAATACCCCCGAAGACACCGGCCTCGCCCTCACCACATACCACTACTACACCCCCTCCAACCGCCTCATCCAGCGCTCCTACGACGGCGTTTCGGAATACGACTACTTTTACGTCCGCGACGACGCCAAGAAGGCCGACAAATCCAACCTCGAGGTCAAGCTCACCGACTCCGGCCGCACCGTCTACGGCGGCGGAGGAATCACCCCCGATGAGAAGATCGCCGGTGGCTCCTTCGACCCCGAGAACTACAACCACTTTCAGGATTCGCTGCTCCTCCACTACATCTTCGTCGACCGCGGCGCCGGCAGCTTCTCCAAACACTACCTGGCAACCCACACCATCTCGCGCGACTTCGTCGTCGACGACGCCATCCTGAAACAGTTCAAGGACTTTCTCAAGGCCAATCAGGTGGAGTTTACCGACGCCGACATCGCCGCCTCCCTCGACTGGATCAAGACCAACATTAAGGCCGAACTCTTCACCTCCCAGTTCGGCCAGCTCGAAGGCCTCAAGGTCCGCGCCCAGGCCGACCCCGAGATCGCCAAGGCCACCACCTTCCTGCCCGAAGCCTTGGCCCTCGAAGACCGCGACAATCCCCCCCAGAAAACCGCCAGCCTGGTTCCATAGAGAGAGATAGAAGAGAGAACGCTCTGGAGCGGGAGACGGGGATCGAACCCGCAACCAACGGCTTGGGAAGCCGCTACTCTACCATTGAGCTACTCCCGCTTCACCCGGAATTATACCTCGACCATCGCCGCAATAGACCTCGCGCAAACTCCTCACCATTCGCGCCCAATCTGCGCTACTCTTGTACCGCATCCCGTTCGCCTCCACTCAGAGTTCCTCAGGAGCCTCTCATGCCCATCCTTCGCAGCAGCTTTCTTGCGGCAGCATTCACCGCCAGCCTCTTCCTCCTCGCCTCGCAGAGTCTCGCTCAATCCGCACCAGCCGCAGCGCCCGCCGCCAAGCCCGCGCAATCCATCTCCCAGAAGATCGCCGCATCCAAGGCCCTGCTCGACATCAACACCGCTACCGCGGCCCAGCTCAAGGCCCTCCCCGGCATGGGCGACGAATATGTGCGCCGCATCATCGCCGGCCGACCCTACACCGCCAAGAACCAGTTGACCACCCGCGGCATCCTCCCCCAGTCCGCCTACGAACAGGTCCGCGACCTCATCATCGCCCACCGCCCCAAGCCCTGACGCCACGCGCTACGCAGGTTTGGCCTGCTGCGCAAAGATCTCGCGCAGCGTATCTCCCGCCGCCGTCAGGTTGGCCAGCCACATCTCCACGTACTCGCGCGACAGCACCACGCCGTCCGCACCCGCCCCGAACGCAGCCCGCAGAGCGCGGCTCACGTCCTCCGGCTTGGTCCGCTTGTCGGTCGGCTTGGGATTCTCTGACAGCGTCGGTACGTCGATGTCGATTCCGGGATAGATCTTCACCTCTCCGCCGACCGCCGCCAGCGCCCGCCTGGTCTCTTTGGCCACGTAATCCGGCGAAAGTCCGGCGCTGGCCAACTGGTCGTACGGCGCCTCCGCATAGTTCATCATCTTGTAGTAGAGCGCCAGAAAGTCCTGCGGCGTTGCGTCGCGGAAGATGCCCCGGCCCAGCCCGTTCAGGAATGCCTCCATGCGCGGCCCGCCCGCGTTGTTGTACGTCGCCAGCTTCAGAAAATCAGCCGTGCCCCTGCGCTTCGTGTAGTCTTCTTCCGCCCGGCAGAACGGGCTGAACGTCGTGCTCTGCATCATGTGAAACCCGAACGGCTTCTCCGGCGCAAGCTCTTTTCCCATGCCGTACAACTCGGCCTGCATCTCCTGGAAGCTCTCCGTCCACAGCGTCTCCCAGCTCAGAATCTCGGGATATTGCAGCAACAGCCTCCAGAACGAGACGAAATACCCATCCGCCGGCCGCGCATTCTGGCCCGCCCCATGGAACAACTGGCCCAGTTGGCGGTATCCCTCCCGCGCCCGCTCCACCGAGATGCCCCGCTCGCGCCCCTTCGCCTGGCAGAACTGGCAGAAGCAGCTGCCTGCGCCCCCTCCGCTCAGCATCCCATTCAATGGCCCCTCGCGCTCGCATCCCCACGCCACGCCGTCCACCGCGCTGGCGTAGCCCGCCAGCAGGCTCTCCACCTTGCCGCTCAGAAACGCGCGATAGTCGGGATGGTTGAAGCATGGGCTCGATGTTCGCCGCCCATTCAGATCGACCTCGGTCACCTCCGCATAGTTCGCGATCAGGCGCGGCACGCCCGCATTGGCGTTGTTCATGTCCCAGGCAAAGAAGTCCATCCCCCGCGCCTTCGCCTTCGGCGCCACCTGCTCAATCACGTTGAACGTCCCGTATCCGGTCGAGCGGAAGTCTTTCAGGATCGTGTTCTGGAAGTACTTCTGGTCGTAGTCGTAGAACGCCCCTGCGGCAACGCCCGCCTCTGCCGCCGACACCCCGTGATCGGGCAACCCGCCGCCCTTGCGCAGCCGCGTCTCGCCATAAGTGAAGGTGTACGCCCACACCGTGTTCACCCCGCCCTTCTTCTGGATGTTGTCCAGCACCTCGTCGATGCCCTCGTCGATCCACGCAAATGCCCGCACCTGGATGCCGACATAGTTCTTCCTGTTCTGCACCGCGGCAACCCGCCCGCGGCGCGCTGCTGGCGCGGCTGGCGCACTTTGCTGGCCTGCCGCCTGCGCTCCCGCCTGCACTCCCGCCTGCGGCTTCGTCTGCGAAATAGCCTGCGAAGTTGTCTCCGGGCGGGCCTCCTGCGCCATCAGTGCCGCCGTTGCGCTGGCCAGCCGGAGAAATGTTCTGCGATCGAGACGTGTGTCCATGGGATCAAGCTCCTTGAGGGAACCAATGCAAGACGCGCCAACTGCGCCGCGAGTCTCCCGAACCTTTGTACCAGAGCGCCTCTTCCCGCGTCTTCGTTGACAAAGCCCCCTCCAGCCGGTAACTTCATAAGAGATGAGTTCTTCGACCCAGCATCGCGGGCATCACCATCACCATGCGCACAGCGTGTTGGCGGCAGTGTCCGGTCGGGCGAAGTAGCCAGACTCACACCAGGTTCCCAAAGGCCCGCCGACGCGCACAACGCGAGCGGGCCTTTTTGCTGCCCGCGGACGCTTCCCGGCGAAAAACTCCCCAAGCCGCATAATTCTATAGACCTATCATTCAGGAGAGAGAGATACGATGGACTCAGTGAATAACCCACCGACAATCGACTTCGCCAAGATGGACGGCCTCGTCCCCGGCATCGTCCAGGACGCCCGCACCGGCCAGATGCTGATGCTAGGCTTCCTTAACGAAACCAGCTACCGCCGGACCCTCGACTCCGGTTTCGTCACCTTCTGGAGCCGCACCCGCCAGAAGCTCTGGATGAAGGGCGAGACCAGCGGCAACCGCCTGCGCGTCGTCACCGCCTCCACCGACTGCGACAACGACGCGCTGCTCTTCCGTGTCGTCGTCGAGGGCGACGGCCTAGTCTGCCACGAGGGCACCGTCAGTTGCTTCACCAAACCGATCGCAATGCCAAACTCCGCGGAGGCAAAATAATGGCCAACAAACTTAAACTTGGAATCCCCAAGGGTAGTCTGCAGGACGCCACCATCGCCCTCTTCGAGCGCGCCGGTTGGCGCATCGCAGCCAGCGGCCGCAGCTACTTCCCCGCCATCGACGACCCCGAGATTGAGTGCATGTTGGTCCGCGCCCAGGAGATGGCGCGCTACGTCGAGCACGGCGCCCTCGACGCCGGCCTCACCGGCAACGACTGGGTCCTCGAAAACCAGACCGATGTCGAATACATCACCAGCCTCACCTACTCCAAGGTCAGCCGCCAAAAAGTGAAGTGGGTGCTCGCCGTGCCCGAGGACTCGCCCTTCCAGAAGCCCGAGGACCTCGCCGGCAAGATCATCGCCACCGAGCTGGTCGAGTTCACCAAACGCTACTTCGCCTCGAAGAATATCCCCGTCAAGGTCGAGTTCAGTTGGGGCGCGACCGAGGTCAAGCCGCCCACCCTCGCCGACGCTATCGTCGAGGTCACCGAGACCGGCTCCAGCCTGCGCGCCAACCGCCTGCGCATCATCGAGACGTTGATGGAATCCGAAACCCAGCTCATCGCCAACAAATCCGCCTTCGCCGACCCATGGAAGCGCAGCAAGATCGAGAACATCTCGCTGATGCTCAACGCCGCCATCGCCGCGCAGGGCCGCGTCGGCCTCATGCTCAACGCGCGCAAATCCAACCTCGACGAGATCGTCGCGCAGCTCCCCGCGCTCAACTCGCCAACCATCTCGCACCTCAGCGATCCCGCGTGGGTCGCGCTCAACACCATCCTCGACGAGGCCATCGTCCGCGATGTCATCCCCCGGCTCAAGGCCGCCGGGGCCACCGGAATCGTCGAATACCCGCTCAGCAAGGTCGTTTTGTAAGACAGTTGTCCGTTGTCCGTTTTCCGTTGTTCGTTTTTGAATATGTTCTGAATTAGTCCCGGTATTTGATAGGGCGGGACTTTAGTCCCACCGTTAGCAACCTGTTTTGATAGGGCGGGACTTTAGTCCCGCCGCAAGGAACGCAGAATGATTGGGGCTTTAGCCCCCGAGGGAATCTCGAACACTTGTTCAAACCTTCCCTGTTTGTTGGTTATAAGACTGGTTTTTGGAGTCACAGATGAAGCTCGTACGAACATTTGGGCGAACGAAGAAATCCGCCGCCGCGTTGATCGAGGCGATCGAGCGTCGCGGCTCGCTCAACACCTCGAAGGTCGGGCCAATCGTGCGGCGCATCCTCGCCGACGTTCAGCGACGCGGCGACACGGCCCTGCGCAAATACGCCGCAAAGTTCGACAGCTTGCAACCAGCCACGCCGTTGCTCGTCTCGCCTGAAGAGATGAAGGCCGCGTGGAACGCCACAGCTCCCACACTGCAATCCGCAATGCGCGTCGCGCAAAAAAACATTCGCGCCTTCGCCGAAGCGCAGCGTCCGAAAGAGTGGACCATCGCTCCCGCCCCCGGCGTCGCCACCGGCCAGCTCGTGCGCCCCCTCGAATCCGTCGGCTGCTACGTTCCCGGCGGCCGCTATCCCCTCCCCTCAACACTTCTCATGACCGTCACACCCGCGCAGATTGCGGGCGTGGAGCGCATCGTCGTCTGCTCGCCGCGACCCGCCCGCGAGACATTGGCCGCCGCCTGGCTCGCCGGCGTCACCGAGTTCTATCGCGTCGGCGGAGCGCAGGCCATCGCAGCCCTCGCCTTCGGCACCGCCTCCATCGCCCGCGTCGACAAGATCGTCGGCCCCGGCAATCTCTATGTCACCGCCGCAAAGATTCTGGTCTCGCAGGAGTGCGGCATCGACATGCCCGCCGGCCCCACCGAAATCGTCGTCACCAGCCAGACCGGCAATCCCGCCGGAATCGCCGCCGACCTCGTCGCCCAGGCAGAGCACGATCCCGAGGCGCTCGCCATACTCATCACCGGCAACGCCGCTCTCGCCGAGGCCGTGAAGGCCGAAGTCAAAACCCAGTCGCGGGGCAATACCATCGCAAAACAGTCCCTCGCCGCGCATGGTTTTATATTCGTAACCGAATCCGTTGCAGAATCGCGCGCGCTCACCAATCGCCTCGCGCCCGAGCATTTATCCGTGGATTCCACGGCAGATCTAAAGTGGATTCGTAACGCCGGCTCAGTGTTTATTGGCAACTATTCACCGCAATCCATGGGAGACTACATCTCCGGTCCCAACCACGTTCTGCCCACCGGACGCGTCGGTCGCATTCGCGGCGGCCTCAGCGTGATGGACTTCCTCAAAGTCATCACCGTCCAGCAGTACACGCGCCGCGCCCTGCGCGCCCTCGGCCCGCATACCATTGCATTGGCCGAATCCGAGGGCCTCGTAGCCCACGCCCAGAGCGTGCGAGTGAGGATGCGATGAAATCAGAAATCAAAAAAGTTACAAATAAACCGGCCGCGCGGGAATATGTAACCAATACTGTTCCGCAGCCGCGTCGCGCCGTGCTGGCCATGCCGGAGTATCACCCGCCGCTGGCCGGCCGCGATGCCCTGCGCCTCGACTTCAACGAAAACACACTCTCCCCGTCGCCCCGCGTGCTCGAGCGTCTGCGTCAAATTACGGCCGAGGGCCTCACCAAATATCCCGAGCGCGAAGCCGTCGAGCGCATCGCCGCCGCCCACTTCGGCCTGCAGGCGGACCAGGTGCTGCTGACCAACGGCGTCGATGAGGCGATCCACCTGGTCTGCGCCGCGTTTCTCGAGGAGACCGACGAGGCGCTCATCTCCACGCCCACCTTCTTCATGTTCGAAGTCAGCGCGCGCATGATGACCTCTCGCCTCACGCGCGTGCAGGCCGACGCGTCGCTGGAGTTTCCATTCCAGCGCTTTCTCGCCGCCATCACGCCGCGCACCAAGCTGATGCTCATCGCCTCGCCCAACAACCCCACCGGCGCGGTAGTCAGCCGCGATCGCCTGCTCGCCATCTGCGCCGCCGCCCCGCAGGCCGTCGTAATGGTAGACGAAGCCTACTACCACTTCCACGGCGAAACGCTTCTCGCGGATGTCGGCACGGTCCCGAACCTGCTTGTCGCGCGCACCTTCTCCAAGGCCTACGGGCTGGCCAATCTGCGCATCGGCCTGCTCGCGGGCTCTCCCGCGCTGATGAAATATGTGCGCAAGGTCAGCTCGCCGTACAACGTCAACGGCGTCGCGCTCGCCTGCCTGCCCGCCGCGCTCGCCGACGACGCGTACGTCGCATGGTACGCCGCGCAGGTCAACACTGGCCGCGCCCGCATGATGGACGGTCTGTGCGAACTGGGCGTGGATTACTTTCCCAGCCACGCCAACTTCGTGCTGATGAAGATCGGGCCGAAGCACGCCGAACTGGTGGCTGCCATGCGCGCGCGCGGCGTTCTCCTGCGCGACCGCTCCACCGATCCCGGCTGCGATGGCTTCGTCCGCATCACCATCGGCGTTGAGGAGCACGTCACGCGCGGCCTCGCCGCGTTGCAGCAATCCTTGCAGCAGATTGGATGGAAGAAACAGCAAGCCAGCAAGCCGGCGAGTCGGCAAGTCAGCGCCGGCGAAAGGGAGTTCGAGTGATGAAAGCCAGTGCGCAAGCAGTGCGAACAGGGACCGTCAAGCGCAACACCACCGAGACCAAGATCGTCTTGACCCTCACCATCGACGGCCAGGGCGCGTACTCCGTCTCCACCGGCATCCGTTTCTTCGACCACATGCTGGAGCTCTTCACGCGCCACGGCGGCTTCGACCTCGCGCTCGCCTGCAAGGGCGATCTCGACGTCGATCAGCACCACACCGTCGAGGACGTGGGCATCGCGCTGGGCGAGGCCTTCGCCATCGCGCTGGGCGATAAGAAAGGCATCCTGCGCGCCGGATACTTCGTCATGACGATGGACGAGACGCTTGCCGTCGCCGCAGTGGACCTCAGCGGGCGCGTCGCCTGCGTCGTCGACGATCAGGTGACGGTGCCGCTGGTCGGCGATTTTCAGACCGAACTTCTGTCCGACTTCTTCGACGGCTTCGCCCGCGGCGCCAAGGCCAATGTGCATGTCAAGACGATGTACGGCCGCAGCAATCACCACAAGATCGAGGCCATCTTCAAGGCCTTTGCGCGGGCGATGCGCGGAGCCTGCAGCCGCGACGAACGCATGAAGGAGCTGCTGCCAAGCACGAAGGGACTGTTGTGATTGCAGTGATCGATTACAAGGCGGGCAATCTGACCAGCGTGGTCAAGGCGCTGCATTACCTCGACGCGCGCGATGTTGTCGTCACGCAGTCGCCCGATGTGGTGCGCGGCGCGGATAAAGTTGTGCTGCCCGGCGTCGGCCACTTTCAGGCGACGCAGTTGCTTGCCTCGCTCGGCCTCACCGAGGCGGTACGCGAGAGCATCACAAACGGAGCGTGGTTCCTGGGGATATGCGTCGGCCTGCAGTGGCTCTTCGAGGGATCGACCGAGGCCCCGGGAACGCCGGGCCTGGGCGCATTCGCTGGAATGTGTGAGCACTTTCCCGCGAAAGAGATCGAACAAATTGATGGAAAGAAAATCGCCGTGGAATTGAAGTCGCCGCACGTGGGCTGGAACTCGCTGGAGCAGATTCGTCCCGATTCGCGTCTTCTGCGCGGCGTCTCCAGCGGCTCGTTTGTTTACTTCACCCACTCCTGGCGCGCTCCCGTTGTAAGTGCAACCGCGGCGGTTACAAATTACGGCGGCGCGTTTACCTCAGCTGTCGAGCGCGAAAATGTCATGGGCGTGCAGTTCCACCCGGAGAAGTCCGCCGACGTTGGCCTGCGCGTCTTCCGGAACTTTGTGGA
>Ga0187872_10003015_pt1 | contig 14081 bp, 10 predicted proteins | sample June2016WEW_16_4_FD_132973 | JGI IMG/M metagenome (GOLD analysis project Ga0187872, IMG submission 132973) | Peatland microbial communities from SPRUCE experiment site at the Marcell Experimental Forest, Minnesota, USA - June2016WEW_16_40 | ecosystem: Environmental > Terrestrial > Soil >...
ACGTCTTAGAGCGGGATGACTTATCTTCGAATCGTCATCCCGCTCTAAGTTCTTGTTTTATCGCGCGTCCGGACGGAAAACCGGTTTCCACTTTTCCTGGACGCGCTCTAGATTCACGGAATTTCTCATCGGCGTGATGGGTCCATCGAGCCGAGCCCGCTGATCACTGGGCGGCTTCGCTGTAACTCTCCATCGGCGGGCACGTGCAGACCGGGTTTCGGTCGCCATAAACGTTGTCGATGCGATTGACCGGGCACCAATACTTGTCGCCGCTTGCGCCCGCCGGAAAAGCGCCGAGCGTACGCGGATAAGGATGCGTCCAATTGTCGTCGGCAAGATCGAGCGCGGTATGCGGCGCATTCTTCAGCGGATTGTCATTCTTCGGCATGCGGCCGGCTTCGATGTCGCGGATTTCCGCGCGGATTGCAATCATGGCGTCGCAAAATCGGTCGAGCTCCGCTTTCGATTCCGATTCCGTCGGTTCGACCATCAACGTGCCGGGGACCGGGAAGCTCATGGTCGGCGCATGGAAACCGTAGTCGATCAGCCGCTTGGCAATATCGTCGACCGAGACGCCGGCCGTGTCCTTGAACGGCCGCACGTCGATGATGCATTCATGGGCGACGCGATTGTTGCGGCCGCGGAACAACAGCGGATAGTGGCCCTCCAGCCGGCGGGCGATGTAGTTGGCATTGAGGATCGCGAGCTTGGTCGCCGCGGTGAGGCCTTCGCCGCCCATCAACAGCATATAGGCCCAGGCAATCGTCAGGATCGACGCGGAGCCATAGGGGGCCGCCGACACCGGCCCGACCGGCGACGGCTCGCCGGAGAGATGCGGATGCGAGGGCAGGTACGGCGCCAGATGCGCCTTGACGCCGATCGGACCCATGCCGGGACCGCCGCCGCCGTGCGGGATGCAGAACGTCTTGTGCAGATTGAAATGGCTGACATCGGCGCCGTAATCGCCGGGGCGCGCCAGCCCGACCTGGGCATTGAGGTTGGCGCCGTCCAGATAGACCTGTCCGCCGTGGGCGTGAACAATGTCGCAAATAGAGCGGATCGCGGCCTCGAACACGCCGTGCGTCGAGGGATAGGTGATCATGATCGCGGCGAGCCGCGGTGCGTGCTTTTCCGCCTTGGCGCGCAGATCGGTTAGGTCCACGTTGCCGTCGGCATCGCAGGCCACCGCAACGACCTCCATGCCGGCCATATGCGCCGACGCCGGATTGGTGCCGTGCGCCGAGGTCGGAATGAGACAGATCGTGCGCTGAGCGTCGCCGCGCTGCCGATGGTAGGCGCGGATCGCGAGCAGCCCGGCATATTCGCCTTGCGCTCCGGAATTGGGCTGCAGCGAAACGGCGTCATAGCCCGAAATCGCGATCAGCTTCGCCTCCAGATCGGCGATCAACTCCGCATAACCTTGCACCTGGTCGCGCGGCGCAAACGGATGCACGTCGGCAAAGCCGGCCCAGGTCAGCGGCATCATCTCCGCGGTGGCGTTGAGCTTCATGGTGCAGGAGCCGAGCGGAATCATGGTGCGGTCGAGCGCGAGATCGCGGTCCGCCAACCGGCGCAGATAGCGCAGCATCTCCGTTTCCGTGCGGTGTTCGACGAAAACGGGATGAGTCATGAACTCCGTGGTGCGGCGCAGCGCCGGCGGAATGGCATTCGCGGTATGGCATGAGACGGCCGCGAAGGAAGCGGCTTCGTTGCTATGGCCGCCAGGCTTGGCGCCGAAGGCGGCCCAGACGTTCTCGACGATATCCGGCGTCGTGGTTTCATCGACACTGATGCCGATTCTGCACGGCGATTGATCGCCGGCGCTGAGTTGCCGCAGATTGATTCCCCGCTGTCGCGCGCGCTCGATGATCGCGTCCTGCCGATCGCCGACATCGATCGTGATCGTATCGAAGTAATGCATTGTCAACACGTTCCAGCCGCGGTCTTGCAGGCGGCGCGCCAGCGTCGCGGCGGTGTGCGCGACGCGCAAGGCGATCTGCCGCAGGCCGCCGGCCCCATGATAGACGCCGTACATCGACGCCATCACTGCCAGCAGCACCTGCGCCGTACAGATATTGGAGGTGGCCTTTTCGCGCCGGATATGCTGCTCGCGTGTTTGCAGCGCCAGGCGGTAGGCGCTGCGGCCGCGGCTGTCGATGCTGACGCCGACCAAACGGCCGGGCAGCCCCCGCTGATAGGCCGCTTTGGTCGCGATATACGCCGCGTGCGGGCCGCCGTATCCCATCGGCACGCCGAACCGCTGCGTCGAGCCGAGCGCAATGTCGGCGCCGAGCTCTCCCGGCGGCAGCAGCAAGGCAAGCGCCAATGGATCGGCCGCCATGATGGCGACAGCGTCATCAGCATGCAGGCGTTCGATCCGTTCGCGGTGGTCGACGATGCTGCCGGACGAACCGGGATATTGAAACAAGGCGCCGAATACCGCACTGGGATCGAGATCGGCGGGATCGCCAACGATGACCGTGAAGCCCAGCGGCTCGGCCCGGGTCTTGACCACAGCAATCGTCTGCGGATGGCAGTCGCGATCGACGAAGAAGCTGTTGGCGCGCGATTGCGTCACCCGCCGCGCCATGGCCATGGCCTCGGCGGCAGCAGTCGCTTCGTCGAGCAGCGAGGCATTGGCGATCTCGAGCCCCGTCAGGTCGACGATCATGGTTTGAAAATTGAGAAGTGCTTCGAGCCGCCCCTGGCTGATCTCCGGCTGATACGGCGTATAGGCCGTGTACCAGGCCGGGTTTTCCAGCACGTTGCGTTGGATGACGGCGGGCAGATGCGTGCCGTAGTAACCTTGGCCGATCAGCGACGTCATCGGGCGGTTGCGGGATGCCACCTCGCGCAGCTTCGCCAACAGTTCCGGCTCCGACAGCGACGGACCGAGATCTAGCGGCCGCGCTTGGCGGATATCGCCGGGGATCGCCTCGCCGATCAGGGCGTCGAGCGTCGGCGCTCCGACGACCCGCAACATGCGCCGAACGTCGTCGGACGACGGACCCAGATGCCGGTGCCGGAACTGGAACGGATCGAACGACGGTTCGACGGCCGTCGCCGCGGCTTGATATTTTGCGTTGAAATCGGTCGGCACGCGGTTCATCCGAGCAACTCCTTGTAGGCCGCTTCATCCATGAGCGCGTCGACTTCGGCGGGATCGGTCAGCTTCAATTTGTAGAACCAGCCGGCGCCCATGGGATCGGAATTGACCAGCGACGGGTCGGCGACGATCGTCGGGTTGGCCTGTACGACTTCGCCGCCGATCGGCGCATAGACCTCGGAGGCCGCCTTGACCGACTCGACCACGGCCGACGGCGCGCCCTTTTCAAAGCGCTTGCCGACTTCCGGCAACTCGACAAACACCAGATCGCCGAGCTGCTCCTGGGCGTGCTGCGTGATGCCGACGGTGGCCGCGTCGCCCTCAATGCGAACCCATTCATGCTCCGACGTGAATTTCAGCATTGCAGAATTGCTCCGAGTTAGGTGCGCTTATAGCGATGCGGGACGAACGGCAGTTCCGTCACCTCGACCGGCAGCCGGTTACCGCGCACGTCTGCAAACAACAGTGTGGTCGGGGTAGACAACGCGCGCGGTACGTAACCCATGGCGACCGGGCCCTCCGCCGAGGGACCGAAGGTGCCGGACGTGACCGTGCCGACCGAATGAGACGCGGAGGCATCGGCGTACAGCAACACGCCGGCGCGCACCGGCGCGCGCCCGCGCGGCTTCAGCCCGACGCGGCAGCGCGGCGCGCCGCGCTCAAGCTGCTCCAGGACCCCATCCGCGCCGGGAAAATGGCCGGCGCGCGCACCGCCCTCGCGGCGGACTTTCGGTATCGCCCAGTCCAGCGCCGCTTCGACCGGCGTCGTGCTCTCGTCGATATCGCAACCGTAAAGGCAGAGTCCGGCCTCGGTCCGCAGGCTGTCGCGCGCGCCGAGACCGACGAGGGTCACCGCTTGATCCGCGAGCAGCGCGCGCGCGACTTTCTCCGCGTCGCGCACGGGAATGCTGATCTCGAAACCGTCTTCGCCGGTATAACCGGACCGGCTGACGAGGCAGCTCACGCCGGCGATCGGGGCCGGCCGAATGTCCATGAACCGCATCGACGCGGACGACGGTGAGAGCCGGACCAGTGCCGCTGCAGCGGCCGGGCCTTGCAACGCCAGCAAGGCGTGGTCTTCCAGCACGTCGATCGTGAAGGCATCCGACAGGGCGCTGCGCAGATGCCGTTCATCGATGTCCTTGCGGCTGGCATTGACGATGAGCGCCAGATACTCGCCGCATTGACCGATCATCAGATCATCGATGATGCCGCCGCGGCTGTTGGTGAAAAACGCGTAGCGCTGTCGTCCCGGCGCAAGGCTTAAGACGTCGGCCGGCACGACACGTTCGAGGGCCTGGGCGGCGTCGGCCATCCTGCCGGAACGCGGGCGCAATGCGATCTGCCCCATATGCGAGACATCGAACAGACCGGCGGCGCGGCGGGTGTGCAGATGCTCCTTGAGCACGCCCAGCCGGTAATGGATGGGCATGTCGTAGCCGGCGAACGGCGCCATGCTGGCGCCCATCTCCAGGTGCAACGCATGGAGCGGCGTCTGCTTGAGCGCCGGTGCCGTCGGAGCGGGCTGCGCCATCATCGCACCGCCCGCCTACGGGCGCCCGGCCCGGCTGGATCGAAATCGAACGCGCGGCGCCAACCGATCGGCCAAAGACCTATCGGCAAGCGACGCATCTGATCGACAAAATCGAATTTGGACATCGGGCACCACACCAGCTATGCGCTGATTGATCTGGTGCCCCCTCTGTATCTTTGCCTGAGAATGTTATCCCGTCGGCGGACGCAGGCGTGCGTCTCTTTCCAGAGTCTTATGGTGCGATTGCGCGGTTCTTCTGCCTGAGAGTTTCCGGGGCGGTTGCTCCTTCGGCGCCGGCCAACAGCCGATCTCTCCCGCAGCAATGCGAGATTTAAGAACGTCGACTCCTCTATATGAACTGGTGATTCTCTAGCCGACCGCGAATGCCTTGTCACCAGGTTTCAACGCCGCACCGGCCGACCAATGCTGCACTTGTGAAGAAATCCCTTGCCGGCCCGGAGCCGTCCACAGCCGGCGCGAAACGGCGACGCGCTCAGAAATCGACGCGCGGGGTCTCCGGAATGTAATGCTCGAACAGCGTCCAGAACGGTGCCGTATGCGTATGCGCATACCACGTCTCGAACTGCGTCAGCGCCGCCGGCACATCGGCTGCGCTGTTGTCATCCGGCTTCAGGCTGGCAAAGACGGCTTGCGCGACCGGCGCAAAGCGCGCCAGCACCGCGGCGCGAGCCTCGCTGTCGCTTTCCCAATTAAGTCGCGCGCGCAGCGCGGCCAGCGCGTAGGCCATCGCGGTCGGCTCGTCTTCGGCCGGACCGACCGCCTCGGCGATGGCCTGCATCAGATTGAGGCGCCGGAACGCGAACGCGCGCTGCTGCTCGAGATCCGCAATGCGTGTCGCCACCTCGCGGCGAAATGCAGCCTCGGCCGTTTCCGCCGCGCGCGCGGCGGCCTGAAGGTCTTCGAGAAACGACGTCGCGGTCATTTGACGCGCCGCGAGGTTGGCGGAAGAGAGTGGGAGTCGAACCCACCAAAGACCGGCTCGCGGCCTCTCCCGGATTTGAAGTCCGGACGCCCCACCGGGGACGATTCCCTTCCACTGTTCGGCGTTGGCGGCTGCTGATCCGCCGGGCGGCGGAACAGGTCGAGCCGGTGCTTGTTGATGCGGCGCAGATCGCCGCGCCGCAGCGTGACGCCGTGACGGTCCAAGAATTCGAGAATCTGGATGGCGACCTTGCGGCCGTTGTCGAGCCGGTCGCGGAATTCGGCGGCGGTGAATTGCCCGGTCGCCGCCTTTGCCGCCAGATCGGCGGCAGTTTCCACCATCTCCGCCACGGTGCCGCGAAGGAAGAAATGATCGTGGGCAACCTCGTCGACCTTGCCGAGGCGGCCGAGCAGCTTGAGGAGCCGCCGAATGTCGGCTTCATCTCTGCCGATCATGCCGGCGATGTCGCGGACGCGCGGCGGGCGAAAGCGCTCCTTGTCGGCAATCAGCGGTCTGATGTGCCGCCACAGCGCTTCCTCGGCGGCGGTCAGCCGCACTTCGTGGCCGGGCAGCCGAACCCAGGCGCCGTCGAGCGCCACCTGCTTGACCCGCGCCAGACTTTGCAACGCTGCAGCGAAGGCCGGCGCCGGCAGCCGTGGCTCGATCAAAAGCCGCAGCCGCTCCAGTCCCATGCCGGGCAGATCCGGATTGGCGGCGTGGAAGGCCGTGAGCTTGTCGAGGACGCCGCGCTTGAGCTGCATCCAGCGCGCCGGCGACAGCGCGACGAACGTGTGTTGCACCGGAATGCGGATCAACCCGAGTTGTTCGGCAAGACGCTCGACTTCGTCGGCGCTGAGCGCGCGGTCGCGGGCAAAGGCTGTCAGGTCGACATAGCCCGCGGCGCATTCGAATAGCGCGACCAGCGCGTGCCCGGGATCCTCGATCGCATGGGCATCGAGCTGCGCCATGCGCTCCGGCGTGCGGCGCTTGCGCGTGGGCGCGCGCAAGTCGAGAAACCGCCCGCCGCCGATGGTGCGCTGGCCCGACGTGTCGCGCAGCACAAAGCGATCGCCGACTGCAGCGGCGATCGGGCGATCGAGCACCACCTGGACCCGCGCGTTTTCGCCCGGTGCAATCGGCCGGTCGCCGCGCAGAACGATCCGAGCGCCGGCTTCCGCGGCCGCATGATGCAGTCGCGCCGGCATCCACTGCGTGATCGGCTTTTGCCCGGAGGGGAGCACGCGCAGCGCCGCATCGATGCGCTCGGTCGGGGCGTGCAGTTCGGGATCGAGCACCACGTCGCCGCGATGGATGGCGTCCTTGGTGATGCCGTCACCGGCGAGATTAAGCGCGCACCGCTCGCCGGCCTGTCCGCGGTCGGTCGGGCGATTTTGCGCGTGGATGGAGCGAATGCGCGCAGCCAGGCCCGACGGGCTGATCGTGACGTGATCGCCGACGGCGACCGTTCCGGACAATACGGTGCCGGTGACGACGGTGCCGACGCCGGTCAGCGTGAATGAGCGGTCGACGGCGAGGCGGAAGCGCCCTTGGGGGGCACTGCCCGCGACCGCTTGCGCCTCTGCAAACAGCCGGGCGCGGAGCGAATCGATGCCTTCGCCGCTGACGATCGAAACCGGCACGACATCGGCTCCGGCGAGGCCGGTGTCGGCGAGCGTCCGTGCAATCTCGGCGGCGACCGCTTCGCGCCGCTCGAGCGAGACCAGATCCACCTTACTCAGCGCCACAATGCCGCGACCGACGCCGAGCAGATCGACGATGGCAAGATGCTCGCGCGTCTGCGGCATGACGCCGTCGTCGGCCGCTACGACCAGCAAGACGAAATCGATGCCGCCGGCACCGGCCAGCATGTTGTGGACGAATTTTTCGTGGCCGGGCACGTCGACGAACCCGAGCACCTTGCCATCCGGCGCCGGCAGATAGGCGAAGCCGAGGTCGATGGTGATGCCACGCGCCTTTTCTTCCTTGAGGCGATCGGTGTCGATCCCGGTGAGCGCGTGCACCAGCGCGGTCTTGCCATGATCGATATGGCCTGCGGTGCCGACGATCATGGCATCGGCTCCGGCAGCGTCGCCGCGGCGCGGCGTTCCGCCTCGGCGATGTCGTCTGCCGACAAGGCGTCGCGTACGGTCTTGAGGAACGGCTCGGCGAGCGCGCTGCCGCCGGCGCGGGCCCGCAGCAGCCAGGCCAGCGCCGCAACGCCGTCGCGCGCAACACCGGCGCCGAGCACGCGCGCCGCGCCGAGCATCGCCTGGCCATCGGCATCGCCGCGCGCCGCCGCTTTGGCCCACCATGCCGCCGCCGCCGCCGGATCGCGATCGACGGCGAGCGCGTTGTGATAAATCATGCCGAGGCGCGTCATCGCCGCCGCGACGCCTTGCTCAGCCGCGGCGAGAGCCCAGCGGCGCGCCTCGACGGCATCGAGCGGAATGCTGTCGCCTTCGAGTAGCATCCAGCTCAGCATGTCCTGCGCCGGCGCGTCGCCGGCCTCGGCCGCCGCACGGTAGAGATCGGCGGCGCGCGCGTGGTCCTGTTCGACAGCCTCGCCCTTGAAATAGAGCGCGGCCAAGTTTCGCCGACCGACCGGGTCGCCCGCGTCGGCCGCCAAAGTCAGCCAGCGCAGCGCCAGTCCCTGATCGCGCTCGACACCGAGGCCTTCGGCGAAGCAGGCGCCGACATTGTTTTGCGCCCGCGCCACGCCGGCCCGGGCCAGCGGTCCCCAGATGGCGAGCGCCGCCGGATAATCGCCGCGTGCGGCTGCGTCATAAGCCTCCGCCATGCGGGCGGCGACGTTTTGCTCGCCTGCGGTGCGGCCGCCGCGCAGCGCCAGACGATCAAGTAACCCCATGATCATCTCCGAGATCAAGCGCGGCAAAATTCACGGTAAACGCGGCCTCGTCCTCGAGACAGCGCAGATCCAGGATCTGCGCGCCACCCTCGATGCGGCCGATAACCGGAACGGGGAGGTGGCGAAACGCAGCAGCAAGTCGGTCGAGCGCGCGACCGGCGCCACGCGCGGTATGCGGCCGGATCGCCAGGCCGGCGCTCGGCATGGTCTCAAGCGGCAGCGCGCCGGAGCCTATCTGGCTCGCGCAAGCAACGACCTCGACATTGAATTTAGCCCCGAGCTTTGCCGCGACGATCGGCAGCAGCCGGTGCGCCATGGCTTTGATCGCCGGCCGCGGACGGGCCAGGAGCCGGATCGTCGGCAACTCCTCGGCGAGCGCGTCCGGATTGCGGTAGAGGCGCAATGTCGCCGCCAAGGCCGCAAGCCTGATCTTGTCGACCCGCAACGCCCGTTTCATGGGATTGCGGTTGATCTTCGCGATCAAATCCTTGCGGCCAACAATGAAACCGGCCTGCGGTCCGCCCAAAAGCTTGTCGCCGGAAAAGGTGACGATGTGGGCACCGTCGGCGATCGTCTCGGCGACCGTCGGCTCATGCGCCAGTCCCCATCGATCCAAGTCGACGAGCGTGCCGGAGCCCAGATCGTTGACCAAGGGAACGCCGCGCTCGCGCGTCAGCGCGGCAAGCTCGCGCGCGCCGACCTCCCTGGTGAAACCGGCGATGCGATAGTTCGAGGTGTGGACCTTGAGCACGAGCCCGGTCGTGGGCCCGATCGCCTCCGCATAATCCTTATAATGGGTACGATTGGTGGTGCCGATCTCTCTTAGCCGCGCGCCGGCGCGCGCCATGATGTCGGGCATGCGGAAGGCGCCGCCGATCTCGATCAACTCGCCGCGCGACACCACGGCTTCGCGACCCTTCGCGAGGGTGTTCAATGTAAGAAGCACGGCGGCGGCGTTGTTGTTGACGACGGTTGCGTCCTCCGCGCCGGAAAACTCGCAGAGCAGGCCGCGCAGATGATCGTCGCGCTCGCCGCGCTTGCCGGTCGCGAGGTCGAATTCCAGGGTGACGGCGGAGCGCATGGCGGCGACGGCGGCTTCGACCGCCGCTTCGGCGAGGAGCGCGCGGCCGAGATTGGTGTGCAGCACCGTCCCGGTGAGATTGAAGACGGGACGCAAGTTCGACCGCGCCTCCGCCGCCAGCGCGGCGAGCGCCGTGCTCGCGATCGCGTCAGGCCGGCTCGACTGCGGTTTGCCGGCGCGCAAGGCGTCGCGCGCCGCATCGAGCGCCTGACGCACCGCCTTGACGACGGCCGGCCGCCCAAACCGGGCAATGGCAAGCGTCGCCGCATCCTCCTTGAGGACATCGTCCACCGCCGGCAAGGCGCGCAACTGGAGATCGGGCTCGGCTGTCATGGCGATGCCCTTCAATAACCGAGCAGGAACGGATTGACCGCGCCGCGCCGATAGCCGAGCTCGCGCACCAGCAGATCGAGCGCGAGACTGCCGACATCGTCGGCGACCGGATCGAGCGCAGGATGCTGCTGCTGCTGCAGGATTTTCACATAGTCGCGGCAGGTGTCGCAGGTCTCCGCGCGAACGTGGCCGTCGCTCCCTTCCACCTGGCGGTAGCTGATCCCCTTGGTCGAGCCGCACAGCGTGCATTTGACACGCACATAGTTCCACAGCGTGCTGCACAGCGAGCAGGCGCAGAACCGCGAGTTTTCCGCGCCCGGCCAGCCGACCACCAGCGATGCCACCGGCGGCGCGCCGCAGGCCGGGCAGACGCCGTCGCCGACGGCGACCAGGCGCTCGGCCTCGAGCCGCGCCGCTTGTCTGGCGAAGTGAATCTGCAGCGCCGCGGCGATGAACAGGTGGTCGGCGAGCGCTTCCACCGGAATGGAATCGGCCAGGACGGCGCGCACCATGGCGTCGTGCGTCAGCCGCTCGGCGCCTACGGTGCGCGTTAGCGCCGCGTGCGCCGGCTCCGGCATGTCGATGTCGCGGGTCAGCGACAGCAGCCGATCAAGCGTCGCATCGAACGCGGCGTCGGCCGTGAAACGACTGCGATCGAGTGGCGGCATGCCGAATTCGCGCGCCCGTTCGCACGCGTCGGGAGCCGGCATGTCGGGCGCGGCGAGCCCGTCCTGCAGGTCGTGCTGGATGTCGCTGAGCGAAGCGAGGAAGCGCAGATAGGGCGCAAGGGCGTGGCCTTCGGACAGCGCCCGAAAGCGGTTGCCACGCGCGGCGAACAGCGTCTTTGGATCGGGAAGACGGACGAACGGCGGCTCGGCGATTTTCCCGATCTGGACTGGATCGTGCCGAGGCGCGCCCGCGCTACTCATTGTTCACGAACCCTCCGGGTCACGTGGATATTGCAGAGCGGTACCAAGCTATATCCGGGCGCTGCTCCCGATAACTGTCAATTCTTGCCGGTGACCAACTCCCGCAGCCACTTGCGATGATGCTTCCAGGCCCAGCCGCCGGTGACCCGGCCGCGGACCATTGCCGGCAACGAGCCGCGGAACCAGATCGCCGCGTAAACGTGGACGATCCACACGCAGATGATGGCGATCGCCGCGACATCGTGGACGAGGATGGCGACCCGCTTCTGCTCGAGCGTCGTGTACTGCGAGAAATATTCGTCCCAGCTCACCAGGCCGCTGACGATCAGCACCACGATCAGGATCGACATCGCCCAAAAGACAATCTTCTGGCCGGCATTATACTTGCCGACGTCGGGCAACCGTTCCTCGTGCCCGGTGAGGAGATCGCGCAGGCGCGCCAGCCAGGTGCCGTCCTCCGCTTTCCAGAGATTCGCCTTCCAGAAACGCAGAAATAATCCGCCGAAGCTGAAGAACAGAACGACACCGATCCACGGGTGGATGAAGCGCGTCGTCTGGCCGCCGGCAAACAGCGCGGTCAGAAAGAACAGGCTCGGAGCGAATAGCGCCAACCCGGACAGCCCAAGCAGCACGAGGCTCGTCGCCGTGATCCAGTGGTTGATGCGGGCGCCGGCCGTATAGCGATCGACGATCACCGGATCGCCCGGATGCACCATGTCGCCAGGTTCCACGTCGTAGGCGCTCATGACGATTGGCCCTCCGCGAGCTGTTTGGCCTTTTCTTCGTCCTCGCGTGAAACCCGATTGGCGCCGGTGACGAGGTGATGGACGAAGCCGACCGCGGCAAAGGCGGCGATCGCCGCCAGCCCGGCGTACTTGCCGGCTCCTTTCCAGAGTTCAACCAGCGGGCTGATCCGCGGGTCCTTCGCCAGCCCGGCATAGAGCTCCGGCTGATCGGCGTGATGCAACACGTACATCACATGCGTGCCCTTGACCCCGGGAGGATCGTAGAGACCGGCATTGGCGAAGCCGCGCGATTTCAGATCCTTGATGCGCCCCTCGGCGTGTTGTTTCATCTCCTCCTTGGTGCCGAACACGATCGCATGCGTCGGGCAGGCCTTGGCGCAGGCCGGGCCTTGGCCGACCGCCACGCGATCGGAGCACAGCGTGCACTTGTAGGCCTTGTGATCGACCTGGGAGATGCGCGGGATATTGAACGGGCATCCTTTGACGCAGTAGCCGCAGCCGATGCACTTGTCGTGGTCGAAGTCGACGATGCCGTTGGAGTACTGCACGATGGCGCCGGGCGCCGGGCAGGCCTTGAGGCAGCCCGGGTCTTCGCAATGCATGCAGCCGTCCTTGCGGATCAGCCATTCCAGGTTTTGCGTTTCCGGATTCACCCATTCGGTGAAGCGCATCACCGTGAACATGTTCGGCGTCAGATCCGACGGAATGGTATAGGAGCCGACGTTCTCGCCGACCGGAATGCGCTCATCGTTCCATTCCAGGCAGGCCGCCTGGCAGGCCTTGCAGCCGATGCACTTCGACACGTCGATGAGCTTGGCCACCTCGGTGAGTTTCCTGGCCGGTGCCGGCACGCTCGAGGCGGAGCGCCGGACCAAGTCCTGTTCGCCGTAGAGCGCCGTGACGTCCTTGGTCGGCGGCGGGGGCAGAACGAATTCGAAATTCGCCATGATCCCCTCCCTTATGCCACCGGCCCGGCGATGGGCTCGATATTGACCAGGAAGGCCTTGTACTCGGGCGTCTCAATGTCGGCGTCGCCGACATAGGGCGTCAGCGAATTCGGCCCGAACCCTTTCTTCGCCGCGCCCGTGAAGCCCCAATGCAGCGGAATGCCGACGACGTGCACCGTCTTGCCGTTGCACTGCAGCGGCGTGATGCGCTTGGTGACCATGGCTTTCGCCCTGATCGATCCGCGCTTCGACCAGACTCGGACCCAGCCGCCGTCCTTGACGCCCTTCTCCTTCGCCAGTTGTTCGGAAATCTCGACGAAGAACTCCGGCTGCAGCGAGGCGTTCACCTCGTTGTGCTTGGTCCAGAAGTGGAAGTGTTCGGTGAGCCGATAGGAAGTCGCCGCATAGGGGAATTCCTCGGCGTTGCCGAACTGCTCCAAGTCGTCCTTGAACACGCGCGCCGCCGGATTGCCGCGAATCTTCGGCGCCACGACATTGACCACCGGAGATTCGAACGGCTCGTAGTGCGCCGGGAACGGCCCGTCGCGCATCATGCCGCGGGTGAACAGACGCGCGGTGCCTTCGGGATTCATGATGAAGGGGCCGACAACGTCAGGCTTGGAATTAGGCGCAATGTCGGGGACGTCGTATCCCGTCCATTTGCTGCCGTCCCACCACAGCAGCTTGCGGCTGGGATCCCACGGGTTGCCGTTCATGTCGGCCGAGGCGCGATTGTAGAGGATGCGGCGGTTGAGCGGCCAGGACCACGCCCACTTTGGGTAGAGGCCGGTGGAATCCGGATCGTTGGTGTCGCGGCGGGCCATGTTGTTGCCCGCCTCGTTGTAGCAGCCGGAGTAGATCCAGCAGCCGGACGCCGTCTTGCCGTCGTCGCGCAGGGCGGCGAAGCTGACGACCTGCTTACCTTTGGCGAGCACGACCTTACTCGGATCGTTCGGATCGGCGATGTCCTCCGTCGCGTACCCGTTGAGTTCCTTGGCCAGCTCGTCGGGGGTGGGATCGCCCGGATCCGCGTAGCGCCAGTCCAGATTGACGATCGGCTCGGGAACCGGGCCGCCCTCCTTCTGATAGAGCGCCTTCAGGCGCAGGTAGAGCTGCGCCACAATCCAGGTATCGGCCTTGGCCTCGCCGGGAGGCGTGCCCCCGGCCCAGTGCCACTGCAGCCAGCGGCCGGAATTGGTGAGCGAGCCCGTGTCCTCGGCGAAGCAAGTGGTTGGAAGCTGAACGACTTCCGTCTGGATCTTCGCGGGGTCGACATCGTTGTACTCGCCGTGGTTCTCCCAGAAGCGTGCCGTCTCCGTCTGCAGCGGATCCATGACGACAAGGAACTTGAGCTTGGAGAGCCCGTCGGTGATCTTCTTCCGGTTCGGGAACGACAGCAGGGGATTGAAGCCCTGGCAGAAGTAGCCGTTCATCTTGCCGTCGTGCATCAACTCGAACACTCGCAGCACGTCGTAGCCTGACACGTCGAGCTTGGGCAGCCAGTCATAGGCGAAATCGTTCTCGGGCGTCGCCGCCGACCCCCACATCGCCTTCTGGAAGCTGACGAAGAACTTCTTGTAGTTCTGCCAATAGCTC
>Ga0187872_10003023_pt1 | contig 14044 bp, 16 predicted proteins | sample June2016WEW_16_4_FD_132973 | JGI IMG/M metagenome (GOLD analysis project Ga0187872, IMG submission 132973) | Peatland microbial communities from SPRUCE experiment site at the Marcell Experimental Forest, Minnesota, USA - June2016WEW_16_40 | ecosystem: Environmental > Terrestrial > Soil >...
AGGCGCAAAAAAGCAAAGGGAAAGATTGAACAGCGCGAAGTAGTCCAAGGTTTCATCCTTTCGAGCAAGGAGACTTCTGCCTTTAGGCAGGAGAGGAATTGCTCAATAGCTAATATCAAAAAATTATTCACTTTCTTTTCTAAAACTACTAATACTTGGATATATAATCATATATGAGACTGGTTAAAACTGCTAAGATTAAACTGGACATCAAGGTAGAAGATATTCTGCCTACTTTCCATGCTTATACTAAAGCTTTTAACCTAGTATGTCAAGTAGGTTTCAACCAAAATGACAAGAACGGAGTCTCCCTACATAAGAAAACTTACCAAGAAGTTAGAGAATACCTACCCTCACAGCTAGCCTGCTCCTCTCGTATGCTAGCAACAGAAGCCCTTTGCTCCGTTTTTACTAAACGAAGCAAAGGCGAAACAATCTCTTGTCCTATTTCTACCCTGTGCTCTATCCGATATGATGATAGATCTTATTCCCTATTCCCAAGAGAACAACAAGTATCCTTACTAACTATAAACAAAAGAATTAAAGTGAATTATTCTATTCCAGAATACTACAAAGAACTATTTGCTTCTTGGAAACATACTTCAGCTACTTTGTGTATAAAGAAAAATCAAGTATATCTACATGTATCCTTCGAGAAAGATGTAGAAGATGTTCCTAAAACAGGTAAGTTAATAGGAATAGACCGTGGAATTTCAAAGATTGCAGTAACCTCAAACAACAAGTTCTTTGGTGGAGGAATAGTTAGAAATCAAGTACGTAAGTATCAAGTATTGCGGAGCAAGCTGCAAGCTTGCGGAAGCAAGTCTGCTAAAAGACACCTTACCAGGTTAGCAGGTAAGGAGCAACGGTTTCGTGCAGATGTAAATCATGTAGTTAGTAAGAAAATTATAACCAGCTTAAATCCAGGAGATATCATAGTATTGGAGGATTTGAAAGGAATTAGAGATAATCCTCTGCGCAAAGCGCAGAGGAAGTTAATCAATTCGTGGTCATTCTATCAACTTGAGTTATTCCTTGAATATAAAGGATTAGGAAAAGGAATAATAATACTAGGGATAAATCCAGCATATACATCACAGAAGTGTTCACGTTGTGGATATGTAGACAAGAAGAACAGGAAAACCCAGAGTGCTTTTTGTTGTAAAAAGTGTGGATTTAAGTTAAATGCAGATCTTAATGCGAGTAGGAATATTCGTAATAAGGGCTTAGTTGTCTATGCGACGGAAGTCGCTGTACCTACACGAAGTGTAGGTTGTAAGGCATTAAGTCGGGCTGAAGTCAATCAGCCTATAGTAGGAGCGCCAGAGGCGCTACTTACAAGCTCCTGCCTTTAGGCAGGAGTAATTGACTTGCCACTACATCAAAGAGATTAGCAGAAGATCTTATAGAAATAACTAATTCACTAGGAGGTAGAGCGGTTTTGCGCAGTAGAGATAGGGTTAATAAAAAGATATCTGTTGTTAATGGCGCTGAAATAATTGCAAGAAGAGTTTCTTATGAGTTTAATGTTTCTTTTCCTAAAAATATAAATCCATTTTTTCTGTCTAGAAAAGCTGAAAGATTTAAGGGAGTAAATCTTCTAAATATGAAAATTAAAAGCATTGAATACATAGGAGAAAAAGAGGCGCTATCTTTTGTTATAGAAGGAAAAGATCAGTTATATTTAACTGACGGATTTATGGTGGCACATACATAAAACATTAGCTCTTATCTTTTTTGATAAGAGTTTTTGTTTTTCGCAGATCGCTTGATATATGTATAGGAAATCCGTCTCAACGAAAGGGAAAATATATGGATGAAAATATTATGATAGATCCACGGCTGGTAGAAGCAACTTCGGCTCCTCAACGGCTAACCGAAGAGGATCGTATGAAGTTAGAATTAGCGAAAGCTGATAAGAAAATCGCTCTCGCTAATGCAGAAAAAGCAATCGCACAAAATGATCTTGCTGATATGAAGTATCGTAATTTTGTTCTCGAACTCTATGTTCGTTATGGGTTAAGCACATCAGATGCTATCGATGAAAATGGAAACATATTGAAGAATGGAGCGACAGCCAATGGTTAGTAAGATCAAAAGGGTTTCTGAAAAAACTGAATTATTAGAACAAGTAGACCCGCCTTCTTCAACCTCATCAGAAGAAGAAAAATTAGAAACATCGTCTTTCTCTATATCGGAGATATCTAATCTCATCTCAGTCCGAAGCTATATCTATTTTTCGGTTGAAAATCAAAATCTTAAAAAGAGCGATATTAATGAATTGCAGAAAATAGTTTATCTAATAGATAAGAAATTAGTTTCTCTTATCCTCTCAAATGAGTTTCGTGCTTATATAACGGAGTAGTCCTATATCCCGTAATCACAATTGATTGCGGGATATTTTTTGAGGTAATATGAAAGTCGTCCATAATCCGTGGCAACAAAATAACTTCATTCCATTGAAGAATAATGATTATTTAGAGAAGAATAGAATATCTGGCAAAATAGTCGCCGAAGTTCTTTCTCTTCTCGAAAATGAAATAATCAATAGAACAAAGTTATCAATGATTGAATTGGATGCTCTCGTCGAACAGTATATTCTTTCCCATAATTGTATTCCGACTTTTAAGGGATATAAAGGGTTTCCTGCTGCGACCTGCATAAGTATTAATAAGTGCCTTGTCCACGGAATACCAACGGACTATCATTTACAAAATGGCGATATCGTCTCATTTGATCTCGGGGCGACATATAAAGGTGTCATAGCTGATGCGGCGAGAACTTTTATTTATGGAGAACCTAAAAATGAACAACATAGTTTATTGGTAAGAACAACAAAAGAAGCTCTATCAAAAGCTATTGAAACTATTAAAGTCGGAAAAAGATTGGGATGTATCGGAAATACGATCTATAAGTTTGTCCGAAGTAAAGGATTTTCGGTAGTCGAAACTTATGGAGGGCATTCTTGCACAGCAGAGAATGGTATTGGAAACCCTCATACGCATCCATTTGTTTCCAATAGAGCAGAGATAAATGAAGGTATTAGATTTACGAATAATCTTGTATTGTGTATAGAACCTCTTGTTGTCATCGGAGGAAGCAATAGGACAATAGTAAAAAAGGATGGTTGGTCGGTCGAAACGGATGACATAAGCGCTCACGAAGAAAATACTATTTTTATACACGATGATTGTATCGAAATATTGACCGATATCAATAACTATAAAGGGTATGATTGAAGACAAAAAATTAATTGAAGAAGAGCTATTAAAACATTCAGAAGGAAGCATAAAACAGTTTACAGAGCTTTTTCCCAGCGGCGGAAAAGAAAAAGTGCTTATCCATAATAAGCATATTAATTTTCATAATGCCGATGATTTTTGGGATAAATGGAGTAGATATAGAAACCTCATCATATTTTAAGGAAGTTTTATGAAAATAGAGTTCTCTGATAAAAGCTATTTACAGGTTTCTTTATCTGAAACATCTGGCAAAATACTTATTATTCTCTCCGCAAAGGATTATTCTTCTCCATTGAAAAGAATAACAAACTCTTGTGAGATAACAAAAGAACAACTTCAATCAATAATGAAAGAGGTTTTCTCTTGAAGATTTATTTTTCCGGATCAACATCCTGCGGAAAAAGCACATTAGCTCGTTATGTTTCGGAGACATATGATATTCCACTTATCTCTGAAACAGCTCGTATGATATTGTCAGAACAGGAATTGCAAATTGATGAATTAAGAACAGATTTAGTCGCCATTAATAAGTTCCAAAATGATGTTTTTCAACGGCAACTTCTCGAAGAAAAGAAATATGATGCTTTTGTTTCTGATAGATCATTAATTGATGTTATTGCTTATTCTGCTGCATATACAGAAATGCTTACCGATCTTCTATCATATGAAGGATTGGAAGAATATTTGGAAGAATTAAGAAGTTCATTAATTTTCTTTGTTCGTCCATCAAAAGCTACATTGAAAGCTGATGGCGTCCGAGAAACAATAAATTGGGATGAGATTATTGCAATAGATGCAATAATTAAAACGCTTTATGATATGTCAAGAGTTCGCTACATTCAGATTAATTCTTCATCAATACAGGAAAGAACGCGATTAATCAATAATATTCTTGCTTTGATAACCGATTAGATAATATTCCACCCATTACCATTAGAAACTAATGTTATCGATAGATAAGGAAGTGTCATTAAATATGATGATGATCCATCTATTGTATCTGGACTATTTGGCGCTATTATTATCGTATTCCCTGATGATGTAATATTTTTGATAATTATGGTTCCGTTTGTATCTGTTCCGGCGGATGGAAGATAGACAGTAAATCCGGCACTCGTCGGATTGCAGGAAACAATATCACCAAATAATGCGGTATATGTTCCGGTTTTTGTTGTTGTCACCCCTGATGATCCTTGAAATAATGTATCAATGACAATATTTGATAGAGTATGTCCTGATGGAGGCGTGCTATTTGGTGCACCCATTGCTAACCATTCCTCGAAGACAGAGCCGGTTGAATACCATCCACGCATTCTATAATATGTTGTCGTCATAATTGTCCTCTAAATTATTGTCGTCGATGTCCCTGAACTATTCACAGCTACTATATGACCACTTGCATTTTGATATATGCCAGCTGATCCGTTCGGTATTCCAGAGGTAATTGAAACAAGGAGTAGCGCTCCTCTACATATTATAGAGTTTGTATTTGGTGTGGAACCATTACCAATTGATAAACTTGAAGCGACCATATAAATATATGCATCACTTAATGATGTAGCCCCAGTTCCACCTAATGTCCCTATTGATGTATTCGCATTAGAAGTCGTATTAATATATGTAGTCCCTTGAATATCTGTTACTCCAGTAATATAAGTCGTTCCTGTAATGTTTGTATTTCCTAACATATTTATTGCACCAGTTGACCCTGTTCCTATTGTCATATTTATCGATCCGGCTGTGCTTCCATCCCCTGTGCTTAAACTTATAGAACCAGATGTTGATGATGAAGCATATGTTTCGATATTAATAGAGCCAGAATAACCTCCGCCGCTACCAGCATTGCCCCCTATTAATTGGAGTGTCCCGCCTGTCCCTGTTCCACCGGCTGTTCCAGCTAATATATTGCAGGAGACACCACTATTATTGTTTGTCGCCGTTATCGGTTGTAATTGAAAACCTAATGTTGGAGAAATAAATAATTCTCCAGTGCTATAAAGCCCTGCATAATTGCCAGAGACTGGATTGATATAGAAAGCTGTGCTCGGTGGAGAAACTAATGAACCAAATGCAGAAAATTGAGATGTTATTGTCGTCGTCCCTGTTGATGATAATGATGTTGATACAGAAGCGGTTGAAAATGAAGCGCTCGAATAAGTTATTATTCCAGCAGTTACGCTTCCAGAGACTGTCAAATTACCAAGAAGAGCTTCATTACCTGTAACCGTTGTATATCCATCCAAAAATATGTTTCCATTTGTTGCATTCAATGTTATATTGCCAGAAGCGACAGTTGATCCAGCTTGTCCTGATTGAAGAAGAATATTTCCACCAGTGCTCACCGTGCTTGTCCCGGCAACCATCGAGACTCCATTGCCAGGTCCAGAAACTGTCTGCGGTTGTATCTGAATAATACCAGATGGAGAGATAAATAATGCTGCTGTTCCATAAATACCGGCAGCATTACCGCCGGAAGATGGATTGACAAATAATGCCGTCGTCGGTGGAGTAACCAAAGAAGAAAACTCTGTAAACGGACTCGTTATCTGTGCTCCGCCAATATTTATTGAACCATAACCATCTCGTTTGACAAATGTATTTGCTGTTGCTGTCGTTGCATAAGCAAATGAGGTTAAGTTTCCATAACCATCTGTTATTAATGTTTCATTGGGGACAACTGAAATTGAAGAAATATAGCTCATAATTTTTCCAGGTCTTTTATCTATGCTGGATTATGCAATAATTTGACATTAGAATATGGCTACAACTTATCCTGGGCAGATAGATAATAATTCTTCATTACCATTGGTGACTGATAATTCGACACCGGCGTCGGCGAGCACAATTAATAATTTGAGAAATGCTATTGTTAACATAGAGAGTGCATTAGGAACAAATCCTGGAAGCGTCTATGGAAATGTTGCAACAAGATTGACTACAAATGAAGAGAGTACAGCTTCTCAAATTGATAGTATTCTTACATCTCCGTTTAGTGGAGATATTTCTGGAACATTAGGAACAGGAGAAATCGTAGTCGGTATTCAAGGTCTTCCTGTATCATCTGCTTCACCTACTTCTGGTCAAGTTCTCGGTTGGAACGGATTAACTTGGGCGCCGACGATTGCTGTCGGACCACCGGGACCGCCAGGACCCGCAGGATCGCAAGTTGATAGTATTACGGCATTGCGAACATTTACCATTCCATCTGGTGATAGTTATATTTATGTCAAAGGATATTATATTCCAGCTGACGGTGGTGGAGGTAATTTTTATTGGAGTAGCACAAGCTCGGCGACAGACGATGGTGGCGTTACCATTCAATCAAGTCTTCAATCAAGTGGAAGATGGATAAGAGTCTTCTCTGGTGATATTAATGTTAAATGGTATGGCGCAAAAGGCAATAATGTTAATAATGATGCTCCGGCAATACAAGCAGCTATAAATCTTGCGATAAGCAATGGGGGTGGAGGTATTTATATTCCGCCTGGAACATATGCATTATCAAGCGGATTAAATCTTTCTCGTGCTCCAAATATAGATTTAGCTATAACAGGAACAGAAGCAACATTAGTCGCCGCGGGAACTCTTCCATATGTTATACAAATTGCGAGGACAGCAGATTCAGAGCTTTATAGATTTCATACGACAATACAAGGCATATTAATTAATGGAAACTCTAATAATGCTTTCATTGGAATATCTGTTCCGACAATAGGAGCAAGCCCAACTGGATCAGAGATAACAACAATCAAAAATGTTTTCATTCAGCAATGTTCTATTGGTATTGATTTAGTTGCTGTTATGGAGAGCCATTTTGAGGATATTAGTTTGTTTAGTTGTGGTATTGGTCTTCGTTTAAGAAATCGTGGTGGAACATCTTCTTACTATTATGGCGGAGATGCTAATACATTTGTCTCTCTAAAAATGACAAATTGTGTTACTGGCGTTCTTATTTATGCTGTCGATGACTTATATGGGTTCTGGAATAATGCTTTCTATGGAACATTAATTCAAGGATTTACAACAGCGGCAATAGCTGTCATTGGTGGATTGGTAAGCAATATATCTTTTTATGGTGCTCATATAGAGGCGGGTTCGCTTTCTGGATCATCGACAATACAGGTTGGTGATTATGGAGCATTAAGAACATTAACGGTATCAAATGGTCATCTTCTTTGCTATTCGAGCCAGGTGACATTGAGAGATGTTCTTAATATTGATAGTATCATATCACTTCCACATTCAACGATAGAGGCTGGAAGATCTACTTCTTATGGATCGATATACTCATATGCTGCTGATATTGGAGCGGATACAGGAACAAATGCACATTTTGCAGAGTTTCGTGGCATTGATACTTATCTTTACTATTCATCAATATCAACAATTTCAGGAAACCCATTATTTAGATCGATAACTAATTCAGTCATCGCGACACAGCCGGTTGTTCCTCAGAACACACTTCCACAAGGTGGATTTACTTTATCAAGTTCGGTAGCAACATCGCCAGCGATATTAACATCTGGACACAATGATCCATTGTATGATGGATATAGTGAGATTGTTTTTGCGTCTGGGCAAGCTGCTAATTTTACTTCTCCTACAAATAACATTTGGATAGGATATTTTAATTTTTCAATACCACAAAATTATCTTTGTTATGTCTCTCTAATGATGAGAGCGCATACGACGACAACACTATCTTTTATAATTACAGGATATGCAGATATTGGCTCTGGATCGATAACATTACAAGCTGGTGTCTGGACCCATGTGACAATGATAAGTAATGCTGCACCATATAGTATACCTATTGGAAATAGTGAGGGGCTTTATTTTGGACCTGCGGGGACAGATGGACCGATAGTCGATATTGCGCAGGTATATACTACAATAGTCTCTTCTTCTCTTCAAGCAGCAGATCTTTACAATGCTATTGCTGCACCAGAAACAAATACTATCGATGGATACTCTATAAGCATAACGGCTTCTCCTGGAACAATACCATTAAGAGATAATAATGGAGATGGATATTTTACAACCGTTGGTCTCTCCGCATTATCTGCATCAGGATTAGTTGGAACAGATGCAAATAAAAATTTAACATCTTCAATAGCTAATCTTTCTCCAACGATGACAGGATTAACATTATCTTCCTTGACTGCAAATCAGGTAGTTGTTTCAAATGCAAATAATCAATTGGTAACATTAGATGGTTATGCGGTTACTGCAACAGCTAATACATTTGCGGTAAGAGATAGTTATGGTGATGGATATTTTACAACTGTTGGTCTTTCTGCATTAACTGCGTCAGGATTAGTTGGAACAGATACAAATAAAAACTTAACAAGTTCTGTTTCTGGTCTATCTCCAACATTTTCAGGATTAACATCCTCTGGAACAATAACATTTTCAGGATTGACTGCTAATCAGGTTGTCTGCACAAATGCAAATAAGCAATTGGTAACATTAGATGGTTATGCGGTTATTGCAACTCCTAATACATTTGCGGTAAGAGATAGTTATGGTGATGGATATTTTACAACTGTTGGTCTTTCTGCACTCTCTGCATCTGGATTAGTTGCAACTGATGCAAATAATAATTTAACCTCTTCTATATCTGGTTTATCACCTACAATGACAGGATTAAATCTATCAGGATTAACTGCATCTAAAGCTGTTGTTACCGATGGATCGAAAAATCTAATCTCACTTGCTTATGCAACAACTGCTACGCCGACAACAATAGTTGAGAGAGATGCTAATGGAGATGGATATTTTGTTGACATAAACTGTTCGGCATTAACAGCTTCAGGATTAGTAGCGACTGATGGTTCTAAAAATCTTACTTCTTCCATTTCAGGTTTATCTCCAGCAATGACAGGATTAAATCTATCAGGGCTTTCCGCTTCGCAAGCTGTTGTTACCGATGGATCAAAAAATCTTATCTCACTTGCTTATGCAACAACTGCTACGCCTACAACATTAGTTGAGAGAGATGCTAATGGAGATGGCTATTTTGTTGATATAAACTGTTCGGCATTAACAGCTTCAGGATTAGTTGCAACTGACGCAAATAAAAATCTAACAAGTTCTGTCTCTGGTCTATCACCACAGTTTACAAATCTAACATTGTCGAATAATTTGTATTTCACAGCTACAGACGCTGGTGAAATTATGTTTGCTAATGGAAGTTCTGGTGCTGGCAATTATATGACTATTGCTGGTCAGCAATCAGCAGGAAGCTCATATGCTGGTGGTGCAGTCGTCATTGAAGGTGGGCTTGGCGGTGCAGGAACACCCGCCGAAATAACTGTCGGAGGTAATACTGGAAGTATACCTGGATCAATAAATATTGTTGCTAATAATGTATCTGCCTCTTCATTATTAGCGACAGACGCAAGTAAAAATCTAACAAGTTCTGTCTCAGGTCTATCACCAACAATGACAGGACTAACATTAACAGGAACCTTGACAGTTGGTGCTGGATCAACGATAACAACAGGAACTGCTGGAACATTAGGAATTACTAATCTATCTGTTGCCTCTGGAAATGGCAATGCAGTTACGATTGCAGGTGGTAATACAACGGCGGCAAGTATACAATCAGGCGGAGCATTAAATCTTTCTGGTGGAACTTCTACTTCTGGAACAGGAACTGGTGGTTCTGTTGTCATAACAGGCGGACAAGGTTCTTCATCTGGAACACCAGCCAAAATAACAGTCGCTGGTGATGCTGGCGCAACACAAGGTCAGGTTACCATTGTCGGCGCAATAAATAATAACATCTTTACATACTCCTCTGTCTCCGCTGGTGGTTCACAGACAGATGGAGCAGGTTATTCGGTTTATGTTCTCTCAGGAACAATTACAAGCACCAACAATTTTACGCTAACTGTTCCGTTGAGAACAGGATGGATATGTTTGGTTGATTGCTCTGGAGTTACCTGGACTGCAAACGCATCTATCGTTTTTGGTAGTAGTTCAGGTAGTACAATAGCGATAAGACCAGGAGTATATCCTGTTGCTACATTCAGCGGAGCGACAAGCACTGCAACTGCGACATTTAATTGCTCAACTACAAGCAGCACTGTTGTTCCAGTCCTCTGTTATTGTAATGGAATTAACTGGTATTCGGTTGGATATGGTGGATAAGGCGGAGCTTCTAACTATTTTGCGAACATATTCCTAGGTCCGTATACAACGCCAGGATCAACAGCAGGTAATGCTGTTATCTATATAGGTAATGCACAAGTGACACCATCAGGAAGTCCATTAGGTGGCGGTTGCCTCTACGCAAGCGGTGGTGATCTTTATTGGCTTTCAAGCAACGGAACGGCATATAAAGTTGGTGGACCGTAATATTGGAGAACAGTATATTAGATTGCTGGACCATAAATAATTAATACTTTTCCAATAGTTTTTTGTTGTTTGATATTATCAAATATGTTCTAATTCTTTACCAAATTGCTTTTCCCATTCGCCAGAAGCAGCAAAAATAATATCTTCCCATAATGAAGGATCATAAATATTCTTCGGACTATTATATTTGTTCTTAAACATCTGCAATGCCGAAGCAGTTAATGGACCGAGAATACCATCAGTTTTAAGAGAAAGTGAAAGCAACTTATTCAATGCTTTTTGTGTTTCTGGATTAATGTTTTTTGGAATTGGACCAACCCAGGTATGCGAAGGAACATCTTTTTCACCTGGCGGAAGGAGTTCTTGTCTAGACATCCATTTATCCTCATTAGTTTGCAACTGTTTTGATGATGTTCCTTCTGCACTACTCAATCTTGTATAATTCTCTTTTGCCGAAGCTAAATAACTTCCAATAGAGACTGCCCTCTGATTAAGCATTTGTTCTTTTGGCTCTTGGCTTCCTTCTGTCCCTTTAAAAAGATAATCTTGTGCATCTATTTGTTTCTTTAATGATGAAAGATTATCAATACTTCCAGACATATCTTGTAGCTGCGTCACAAAACTTTGCCCTAATCGTGCACGAACTGATGGAGTTATCAAATCTTTTGCTAATTGAAGAAACTTTTTAGCTTCTGCAAACTCTGGTCTCGCAGATATATTTTGCGCGAGAGATTGCAAAAATCCTTTTCTATTCATTCTCATCGCTGTTTTAACAAAAAGATCAACTAACATTGCAATTTTTGATATCATATATTTCCTTCGTTCAATAATTTCTATGTCCTATTATTCCTATCTTCGAAAAATGAAAGGCTTATTAAGATATTCAATATCACAATTTGCTGTATGCACTCCTGATGGATCCCAAGGTGCTATTAACATTCTTCTTATCGGTAATGGCAAATGATCGAAACAATGGCAATCTTTCATAGTATCACACTTTCTACAACTCATTGGATAAGAATAATTTTTCCCTGAATTAACCAAATTAAAGATATTTAGCTTATTAATAGGAATTATTTGATGAGTTTCATTTTTGTATCTATTCCTATGATTATTTGTCCAACCATAGTTATTATTATTGCTCCCATCGCAGAAATTGTCCTCTCGACGGACAAAGTTGTTTTTTAGTATGGTTGCTTGCCCCTGCTTAAAAAAAATGATAATGTCAGCTAACTCTTCGTGAATGATATTTTGAGGAAGAGCATTTGGATTATATCCATCAGGATAACATTGAGAATATCCGTCATATTCATCAAAAGAACAACAATATCCATCTTTAAAGTTAAGAGCTGGAAACCAATTTTGTTTAATAGCGGTATTAAAAAAGTTATTTTGTTGGTTAAATGTATTCGGTTCTGATATATTATTGGTCGATCGTGTTGTCGGAACATTTGGTGTAGTCGGTGAGGAAATTGGGTTAATGACGTTTTTCCCCGGAATAAATGGTTGATAAGAAACAGTTTGATGATAGTTTGGAAGGATGACAAGAAGTCGAATACCAGCAAGATGAACGTTTATGGAATAATTTGGCTCAATAGAGAGGCGATTGTTGAGCTCACCATTAAATATTGTTTCGTCAATTTGGAGTTGATTTGTAATTGTCTTAATAGATGTAAGATTTTGATCAGCATTAATAAAAATAATAGCTGCTGGTATTTTAGCCATATATACAAATATAACATATTATTAATAACGAAAGGAAAAAGAAAAATGGAAGAAGATTTACCAATATTTAAGTTTGCGGTGAGAGAAGATTTATTAGATATTGCTGAATTAGTTTTACCTAAGAGATCGACACCAAAAGCATTGGGATGGGATGTAAAAGCATTTTCGGCTGATAGAAACCCAATAAAGATAAACGCACATGAATATGTAAAAATACCATTAGGTTTTAGGTGTATATGTCCAGATGGATGGGGCTATACATTAGTTCCACGTTCTTCTACATTCTTTAAGAAGAAACTTAATTGTTTATATGGACAAATTGATGAAGATTTTTTTGGTTATGTAGCATTGGCAGCAAAATATGATCCGTCGGTTCTTTTCGCTAACGATAATAATAATAATAATAATAATAATAATAATAATGGACATTATACTGCATATAATGATATGTGTTTAATAATTAATTTTGGTGATCCAATAGCTCAAATTATACCAGTAAGAAGAAGAGAAATGATTATTAAAAGTATAACTAATGAAGAGTTTTCTATCTTAGAAGAAGATAGAAAAACAAATAGAAATCCAAAAGGATTTGGATCAACAATAAAGAAATAAAATGATTTATATAAATAAAAATGGTATATTATTACCCATTAGTGATGAGGAAAAATCGAAAATTAGTATACATTCACATAATATATATGATGTTTCATGTGATTTTAAAGTTTCTAAAAAATGTAGAAATACATATAAAATGGAATTTAGATTTTATTGTAAATATATAAAAAATAATAATGGAAAATTACCTTGTATTTATTGTTCACGAGAAATAAAATTCTCTGGAAGAAATAATCCAAATACAAAATATAAATCATTAGATGATAATTTTTTTTCTCTAAAATAGACACAGAAGAAAAAGCTTATTTATTAGGTTGGATAGCAAGCGATGGTAATATAGGTAAAAGAGGTTTTTCTATTAATATTCATCAAAAAGATATTAAAACTATTAAAATATTAAAAAATATAATTTGTAAGGAAATTCCAATAACTTATAGTAGCCATACTAATGATAGTGGTATAATAACTGATATGTGTAAATTTAGCGTTAATTCCCAGCAAATCAGTATAGATTTATGTAACTATTTAGAAATTAATCCTGGTAAAAAAAGTTATACAGTTAATTTTCCTTTATTAGAAAATTATAACTTAAAAAGATTATTTTTGCGAGGATATTTTGAGGGAGATGGATGTGTTGCTACACAAAATACAAAAGCAAAAGTTCCAAAAGTAAGTATAAGTAGTAATTCATCAAATATGTTAAATTCAATACATGAATATGTAGGAAATGGTTGTGTTTATAAAAATCAAATATTATGGGGATATAATAAAGCATTAGAATTTTTAGATTTGATCTATAAAAATCACAACGATCTTTTCTTAGAAAGAAAATATAATTTATATATTTATTGGAAAAATAATTATATTTTTAACTCTCGAAAAAATAGAAGAGTTTTTCAATGAAATGATAGAAAAATTATCATTAGAAGGTTTGCTTTTAGAATGGGCAAAAGAAATATATGGCTGCGATAAATAAAAAAGAAGAAAAACCAAAAGTAAAACAATACTATGATGTCCGCGTCCTTTCATTAGTCCAAGCCGATTTGACTTATCGTGTCCTCGCGGAGACACCTCAACAAGCCGCAGAATTAATCAAAAAT
>Ga0187872_10003028_pt1 | contig 14036 bp, 20 predicted proteins | sample June2016WEW_16_4_FD_132973 | JGI IMG/M metagenome (GOLD analysis project Ga0187872, IMG submission 132973) | Peatland microbial communities from SPRUCE experiment site at the Marcell Experimental Forest, Minnesota, USA - June2016WEW_16_40 | ecosystem: Environmental > Terrestrial > Soil >...
AAGCCTGGGAGAGTCATCCATCAAACCTTGTCGCTGGCGGTTTGCTCGAACATCGCGAACTGTGTAATACAAAGCATTGAATTTCGACTTCAACCCAGCTTCCAGAAGCCTTCCATCCGAGGTAGCCGCCATCACGTTCAACCCAACGTCAACTCCCAGACGAGGAGCACTCTCGGGAAGCTTTGCTACTTCCCATTTCTTACACTCAACAACCTCGAAACGCCAACGTCCTTGCCTGGTCTTTCGAGCGAGCACACCCTTCGCAACATCCGATGCTTCCTTCACGTAGGGGTTGGCAACGAGAGGGAGTTGAATCCTCGACTTCCCAGCATCGAGATGACTGAACCCAATCCACCAAGCCGCGAGCCTGGTGCTCTCACTCTTACCGAAGATCGAGGTCATCTCGCTCAACCGCATTCCCGTACGATCGGATATCCTCGGCGACTTTCCAACTACACCCTCGTCGAGTAGCCAGCTCCAGTAAAGATTGAGAGCCTCTTGGGTGACCTTTCCAGAAGGGACGTCGATCAGACGCTTTCCAAGTATACAGAGGGCCGAACGAGTCGCCTCGTCAAACTCACCTCCCTTGAATTTCGCTCTGATAACCGATCTGAGCTTTACCGTGTATTTGCTGGCCGCCCAGCCCGACACAATGGCAACCGCGTGGGCTCTCACGTTCTTGACAATCTGAGAAGACAGTGCGGAGCAGCGAGGGAAGAAAGCCTGTCTCTCTCCCGTGAGGAGGCTGAATCGACGAGCCTGAAGCATCGCCGAGACGCAGATCGCCAGATAGGCAGTGTACTCAGCTTGAAGAGCTTCCAAAGACGCTACCTTGCCCGAATTCGCCTCGGGGTGTAGATAGAAAAAGCGGCTCTTTTTCACGCTGAAAACGCTCCTATGCGACCTCGGATAGCGTGCCATTCTTGCCGTTCCTGCTCTGCTGCGAGATCTACAGGAACAAGAAGATGCAACTTTCTAGGTCCTCGGTGTCTACGACACACTCCATCCTTGCCTGCTGTGTTTTGACACTGATTTCCAATTGGTGACAGTCCCAGGCACCTCATGGTGTTTCCTCCGCCGCCGCTGCCAGCGCTCTCTTCGCTCTGTTGCTAGCAGCACGTCGTCCGTAGATGCGAGCACACATGCTCGTAACCACGTCAATGAAGTCTTGGACCAGGTCGAGCTTCTGCTCGCCCGCTTCGGCGACAACCAGTGAGCGCCCTTGTGCCTGCAAGGCTGCTTCAATGTACTCAACACCGAAGCGGGCAAGACGATCCCGGTGCTCCACCAAGATCTTTTTAACAGAGGAATCAGCCAACAGTTTGAGCAGCTTTGGACGCTTGCCATTCAAACCAGAACCCAATTCTTCCACCACTTCTACATCTTGCAGACCAAGACCGCTGGCGAAGGAGCGAAGTCTTGCTATCTGCCTTGCGAGATCGTTCTTTTGGTCGTGTGACGACACTCGACCGTACAAAGCAGATTTTTCAATTGCATGTGATGCGATGATCTTCTCGACCACTCGGTAGTGTCCGCCGGGTGTTCGCACAACTTCCACGGGAAGCTTCCCTTCGTGCATCCAGATCATCGCAGTACGATAATGAACCCCGTTTTCCTTGGCCCAGGTTGACAGCTTCTTTGGACACATGACTACGCCTTACGCAGTCGTTTGTTATGTTGCCAGACAGCCAAACGCATCTGCTGGTATACAGCTCTTGCTTCAGGCGACTCGGGATCCTCACCATCCTTCACAGCGTATAGAGCCATCTGCGCTTCGCATAGATCTGCATCTGACTTTCGTATTGGTTTTGCAAGGTCAAACCATTGTTCCAGTGGGAACACGCCGGTCGACAACTTTTGCTCACTCATGACCTTATCTTACCATTTCAAGCAACAGTTGTCAACCCCACAGTCCGCGCACAGGGAGCGGGCGGCGGTGCTCATCTCCTCACTTGTTGACATGGGGCTCCGTGATCTTCATGAGCTTCTTCCGTATCGACCCGTGCTCGGTCGCGAGCGTGCCGATCTTGAAGCCGATGAGTGACACTATGCGCTCCACGTCCGCCCCGCTGCCCAGCTGATCGCGGGCCGTCGTCAGGCGGCGGCAGAGTGCCTCTATCTCCTTGAGCCGGTCCACCAGACCGCGCACCCTGGCCGCGACCTCCTTCTTGGTCTGCGGCTTGTGGCTGTGCTCCACCGGAGCGAACAGCCGCTCGGGCGACCACCCACGTTTCAGGCGGATCCGGATCGTGTCCTCGGGTATCCCGGTGACCATGGACCACTGCCAGGCCGTGAGCGTCCTGCCCTCGTGACTGATCCCCCTCGCCTTGGGTCCCCTCCTCCGCTCCGGGAGCGGGGCGGCCGGGAGGTCATCAGTCCTCACCACGACCTCTCAGATCCTTCAGAGCCTTGATGGCATCGCGCAACATGGGCAGGACCGCCTTGTCCTTGGGACGTCCGGCTGCGCGCTTGCTGACCAGGATGCGCTCGAGTGGCAGGACCCTGACGAACAGTCCCGGTGCCATCTCGACCTCCTCCGAGCGAGCATACTCCTCCTCGAAGTCTCCCAGGCCGTGACAATGCCACACCACGTCAATCTGATCGATGCCAGGTCCGGCTATGCCGGGCGGCACGGCTCTCCAGTAGTAGGTCGCTCCGGCCTTCCTGCAGGCGACCGACAACTCGTCGGACTGTCCCCTGGCGAACCAGAGGTCGATGTCTTGAGTTACGCCTGGCACCTTCTGCAAGATCGCCGCGCTCATGCCCACCACCATGAACCGGATCCCGTCACCGACCAGGGATCGCAGGAGCTCGACCTCCTCTGCGGTCATGCCAGCGATCTGGTCAGGCACGCGACACCTTCCCTAGACGAGACCTCCCGATCCCCCGCGCCAGTCTCTCCCAGGGAGGTAGGGTCTGCAGGAACAACACCTGCTCGACGAGCCCGACGTCCGCGCCCGACCTCCTGGCGACCTGGGCTGCCCTCACCCACCGATCCTCCCTGACCTTCATGTCGAGCACGCGGACGCCCCACCGAGCGCGTGCCCCCGCGCGAGCGATCGCGCTCCTCTCGGACCTGGAGAGAGAAGCGGCCCTGGCGGGACCTCCGCGCAGGCCTCCCAACCTGCCGAGTGCGACGGCATGCACATTCATGACCACGAGGATAAGACGCTATCCTTCAGCGGTCAAGCATCATGGATCCTGCGAGCGCTACGGCTCGCAGGCGCGCCTCATCCTGGTCAGGATGGCGTTACGCTCCGAGTCGAGCGGGGCCAGGACGGCGTCCAGCTCTGCGACCTGCTTCTCCAGGGAGGCCACCTGGTCGTACGCCAGGTTGATCTCCGTCATGAGCTCGTCGCGCCTCGTCCGGTGCGGCATCCGGGCCGCCTCGATCTCGTCCAGCCGGTCGAACAGCGCCTGCACCTGGTTCACGACCTCGTCCCCCGCCTCCTCCGCGCCTCCCGGGGCCGGCCGCGTCAGCTCGGTCCGCCCGGGCGGCACCACGGCGAGGGCGGTGACCTCCTGCTCGCGGGCGGGGAGATCGAGATCCGCGGGCGACTTGCGGGCGCTCGCTCGCTTGTAGTTGGTCGTGCTGAGCACGTCCGCTGCGGACATGCCGCGTCGTATGCGGTTGGTCACCGTGATCCGGTTGATCCCCAGCTCCCTCACCCAGGCGGACGTCCCCTGGGTCTTCCCCTGGTAGGTGATCAGGTACACGAGCTTGCGTCCCTTGTGCGCCTTCTGCACCCCCTCGCCCAGGGGAGCTCCGGATCCGGCGGTCTCGTCGGCGGGATTCGTCGCCTCCTCGATCTCCTCGTCCGCCTTCTCAGCGTCGTCGCTCCCCTCGTCGTCCTCCTCGTCCTCCTCGTTGCTCTCTTCGATGTGTCCCACGTACTCGTCAGGTACGCGCTCGCCGCTCTCACGCGCTTCCTCATACTCGCGCTTCGGGGCGGCGATCTCTCCCCTGTTGACGGTGCTCTTCGTCTCCGTCCACGGGGCGTGGGACTCCGCGGGGACGTCCTCGCCCGGCAGGAGGTGGCGCAGCCGGGCTCCGCAGGTGGGACAGTTCTGCGGTCCGTCGAAGCGCTTCTTGCGGCAGAACTCACAGTAGACCACGTGATCCTCGCGCAACATACTAAGAGCCTTGCCCCTCAGCTGGCAAGCCCTCGATTCGGTCACCCCGAGCACGGCCGCGACCTCGGTGAGCTTGTCGCCGTGCAAGAGCGTGCGCTCGACGACGTACCTGAGCCGATCCGGCAGCAACTCCAGTTTCCTGCTCAGGACGGTCCGCGACTCGGCCTCCTGCAGGCTCGCCTCCGGATCGCCCTCGATCGGCAGGTCCCTCACCAGGTCGACGTCGCAGGGATGGGCGAACGCCCACGGGGGGATCTCCTCGCCTCGCTTGACCCTCTCGCGGTCGTACCTCGACAGGGTGTCCGCCTCGCGCAGCTCGTCCAGCATCGCACCGCGCACCCGCGCCTGGGCCCAGGGCCAGAACAGTCCCCTACTTGGGTCGTAGCGCTCGAGGCTCTGCCACAGTGCCACCTGCCCGGCCGAGATCAGGACGGCGATCAGGTCGCGGTTGCCGCGGTACCGGGTCACCGCGCAGGCGATCTTGGCGACCTCGTCCTTCCTCTCGGCCCACACCTCCTCGAACGATGCTACTCGGGGAGGGTCCGTCACGAGTCGAGCTTAGCTCCGACGGCGGCGGACCTCAAGCAGGTGGTGAGATCTGTCAGCCGGGCCCGAAGGAGAGCTCGAACGGGACCCCGTAGATCTCGCTCTTCTTCTTGGGTCCGTCGATCACCAGGTGGAGCACCCCGTTCTCGATGGTCGAGGTCACGGAGAGGTGCTCTCCGTGCTTGGTGTACTCGCCCAGGTCTACTTTTATGGGGCCGTCGGCCGGGAACAGGGTCACCGATGCGATGCGCATGCGCTTTCCTCCGCGTGAAAAAAGTTGATCTTGCTACCGTAGGAACCAGGTGTCAAGAGGCGATCTGCGACTAGCCAGTCGTCTTGACGTATTTCTGACAGAGCACGGCGAACGCCGTCCGGTCGGCGTCCAGGACGGCGCGCGTGGGGTTGTTCTTGGCCATCTCGTGGCGGACCCCCTCCAGCACGAAGGGTCTGCGACCCGAGTGCCCGACCTCGCCGACGGTGGCGCCGTAGAGCTCCGTGGACGCCGTCTGCTCGAGGTACGCTCGTACCAGCACGTGTCTGCTCATGGTCTTCCTCTCTCCCCGCCCGCGGCGAGGGCCTTCCTGCACTTTCCGCACACGCGGCGAGGGGCGTTCCTGACGCTGCGGTCGCGCAGGGTCCGCCCACAGGCAGTCTCGTATACGGTCGCCGACTCGTAGGTCTAGGTACGTCACGCTCACGTCCCCTCCTCCAGAGAGAGCATCTGCTTGGCCAGCTCGACCTCCGCTATCGACGCGTAGCGCGGCCAGCAGCGACCCTCGTTGGCGGCTATCGCCTCGACCAGGTTCCTGCGCCAGTTATCATGCCGGAACATACGACCGAGCATCGCCAGCCGGAGCTGGGCGCGCCCCGACCCGCATGCCGCCGCCCGGGCGTACTCGTTCGCCGCCTCGTCGACGAGCTCCCGCTTCTCGCAAGACGAGCCACGGATCAGCCTGACCCACGCCTCGTCGATCGGGTGCAGGAAGCCCCGACCGTCGTTGGTGGTCGCGATCCTGTCGGTCAGCTCGTGCGCGAAGCCGGGGTCCACCTCCAGGGCCTCGTCGGCCAGGTAGAAGAGCAGGTGGAGACCGGGCTCGAGCCCGGCGCCCACCAGGTTTTGGTACTCGTGGAGCAGCACCTTGTAGTTGCGGTACGGGACCCGGCTCGGGCAGTCGCGCAGGTCGCGGAAGCTGAGCCCGTGGTTGGTCATGAGCCAGTTGCTCCCGCCGACTCCGCGGCACCAGTCGACGTTCTCGTGGCACTTCTGCCGGAACCGGATCTCCGGCTTGTTGCGCCAGAAGCGCGTGTACATCGTCACGTACAGGGTCTCCCCTCCGGCGCCGCACACCTCGTAGGGGCACGCGACTATCTCGACGTCGCGCCTGGTGGCGGAGAGCGACCGGATCCCCGGCAGGATGTTATCGGGCCGCAGCACCACGTCGTCGGCGTCGAGCTTCATGACCCACTCGCCCCGGCACATGTCGAGCCCGAGGTTGCGCGCCGCCGCCCAGTCGCTGAGCAGCATCTGGCCGGTCGGGAACGGCACGACGTGCGGCTCGTAGGAAGAGGCCACGTCGGGGAAGTACAGGTCGGGCCGCGACGTGGACGAGATCGCCGTTCCCTCGCAGCGGACCCCGAGCGCGGCGCACTCGCGCATGATCGCGTCGGGAGTGCCGTCCGTCGACCCGGTGTCGACGAAGCACACCTCGAAGCACTGACTCGCCTCGGGCATCTTACGCAGGAAGCCGAGGGCCCGCCTCGCGACGACGGAGGCGTCGCGTACCATCATGTGTATGGAGCACAGCATCAGTTCACCTCGTCCCTCTCGAACTCCACGCTGGGCGACTTCCGCAGGAACCTGTCGATCGTGTCGTTGACCGACCTGCACAGGTCGTGGACGGTCGGTCCTCCCTCGACGATTTGCGATGGGAACCCTGAGAGGGTTCCCAAACCCTCCCGCGATGCTGCGCGGCCAGCTAAGCCGGCCGGCTCCGCACGCAAGATGGTCTCGTCGACCGCCACGTGCGCGTGCCCGGCGTCGCGGGTGCGGACCGCTACCACCACGACCAGCCCCTGCTGCTTCATCTCCTCGGTGAGGCGGTGGCAGGCCTCCCGCACCACCCTGCGGAGGGGATCCTCCCGTAGTGCTGTCTTGCGCCTGCTGGTCATCGGTCCTCCCTGGCGCGCCCCGCGGGCCGCGGGAGGTCGGGGATGCGCTTCGCCAGCCGCACGAGGTCCCTGGCGCGCACCAGGTTGGTCCTCTCGGCGGGGAGGAGCTCCGCGACCTCGCGCTTGCTCAGCGCCACGAGGCCCATGTCAGGGCCGTAGGTCAGGAATGCCTCGCAGCTCGCGCACACTGTCAGGTCGCCCGGGTCGGGGGCCTCGTCCTCGCGCGGGTCCGCGTTGGTGGCGCCGTTGAGGCGGTGACCGCAGCGCGGGCAGGCGGCGACCGGCATCTCGTGCGACCTCAAGACGACCCCTCCCGGGTGCTCGAGCTCCCGCGGGCGATCGCGACGCCGGCGAGCACCGCCTTGTTGATCGGGACGTCCGTGAAGTCGCCGGGGTAGAGCCCGCGCCCGACCTGCCGTTTCATCTGGTCCTCGAAGCAACTCAGACACAGGTGGGCGTCCTCGTCGGCCACCTCGCACCAGAGCGCGTCGTCGACCATGAAGGGGAACATCGCCGGCCACGTGGCCCCGCAGACCTCGCAGCCGAACGCCTGGTTGAGGTCGAGGGCCAGCCGCCGCAGCCTCTCGGCGACGGTCTGCCAGCCGAGCGTCTTAACAGCCTCTTGGTTGAGGTCGAGCGCCAGCCGTCCCAGCCTCTCGGCGACGGTCCGCCAGCCGAGCTCCCGCGCGGCCCTGAAGTACAGGCCGATCATGCGTCCTCCTTTTTTGAGGCTCCTACCTCTCCCCACGGGACCTCCGGCGCCACCTGGCGCAGGAGACGCCGAGCCTCGTCCACGGCCCCCGGCTTGTTCCACTCGCGGCACCTCCCGCTCGGGTGGGGCAGGCCGACGAGGTGGCACTTCCTGCCCGACTGCCACGTGGTGAACGACACCACCCGGAATGGGGCGGGCCCGCGCGTCGCCTCGCGCACGCGGGCGCCCAGGAGGGCGATGGTCAGGCGGGGAGGGGCGGAAGGGAGGTCGAGCGCGCGCAGGACCTCCTCGTACCTGGCATACGCCGCCTCCGGCTCCCACCGCCAGTCGCACAGGTTGACCCGGTCTAACCGGAGGTACGCGGCTGGGCTGAGCCCGAGTATCCGGCGCAGCCTGTCCCCGCTGCAGCCCGGGGGCATGTGGTAGAGGGCCAGGCGAGGGTCGGCCCCGCGGGGGTTAAGCTCCCCCAGGAGGAGCACGGGGCTGACGATGTGTGGTATCGACACCGGACGCCTACTTTTACTCTTGACGATGCTTTTGCTAGGCGCCGTCTTAGCGTTCCACCCCGCACGCGGAGCATTCTCCGCTCGTTCCGGGCTCTGACGACGCCGGCGCACCCTCCGGCTCGATCGCGCGGTGGGGGACCTGCCGCGCTCGGCGCACGTGCGTCGCGGCGACCCGGATCCGGCTCGACCTGGTGGTCTCGAGCACGAGCCCTCCCCGCTTGGACTCCGGCACGATCGCGACTTTCAGGTCCAGCATGAGCTCCACGGGGATGAGGTCGGAGTACTGCTTACGGTGGGCCTCGAGTATCTCCACGCGGTCGCCCACCACTATCTCGGTCGACCGGGGGGTCGGCTCGTACCCGCTCTTCACGAGCTCCGCGAGCATCGCGGTGAGATCCGTCATCCGGCTCGCGACCTCACTTATCAGTTCGCGCACCGAGGGGGCGATCTTCTCCTTGCAGTTCCACGACTCGAACTTCTGCCTCGCGGCCGCGATCCGGTTGTCCACCTCGAGGATGGAGTTCAGCAACCGCTCCACCGGACCGAGCTTGCGCTTGTCGGGGGCGGGGGCGACGGGTACGGCGGGCGCCGCCGGGGCGGCGGGGGCGGACTGTTCGTGGGAGTGGTTCTTCTTGCTCACGGTGTTTTCCTTTCGTCGGGCGGTTGGTAGTCTCGGTAGCCGAAGAAGCTGGTCAGGTAACCGGCTCGGTCTTGACGGGCCCGTACTTGGCCGCCAGGTCGTCGCGCACGCACCGCAGACACAGCGGGCCCGTGCCCTCCGAGCGGAACACTCCGTCCCCGTCGTACCAGCTGAACTGGAACGGCTCGCAGTGCATGCTGCTGGACGTCAGCGGGTAGCGCCAGGTGTGGCCGCGCCTGCACGTGTGCAGCTCCATCTCGGGCTCGCCCACGACCAGAGCTGGCGGGACCGGCCGCGCGCTCGGCTCCTGCTCTGCGGGAGGTGGCTGCTCGGGCGCCGCGGTCGCCGGCTCTCCCTGGTCGGTCCCCGTTACTATGCGAGAGATCTCCACCTCCCACGGGAGGCGGGGCGGGGAGGAGAGCGACGTGATGAGCAGCACGTCGAGCCTCTTCCATATCGACACCTGGCCCTCGGGCGGGGTGAAGAAGGCGCTCTCCTTGAGGCACACCAGGTCCGTGCGCAGCCTCGCGTAGACGGTCGGGACCTCGGCGAGTATCCTGTCGATTACCTCGGTCACGTCGCGCTTCGTGCTCATCGCCGTCTCCTCGCGGGCTCGCTCTTCTTCCGAGCCCGACGCTTGTCCATCATAGAGATCTCGCGACTGGCCGCCGAGGCCAGGGCCAGCCACAGGTTCTGGTGAGGCACGCTGAGCTGGCCGTAGGTCTTCCGACACTCCTCCCCCTGGTACATGTTCAGCGAGCGGAAGGCGTCCCACATCTTCTCGGCGAGAACTGCTCTCTCCATGCCCTCGGCCAGGGCTATAGACTTCTTGGCCTCCCCGTCTGCCGCGGCGACCACCTTCTTGGCGTCGGCCTCCGCCTGCCGCAGCTCGTTCTCCTTCTGCGACATGGTCACCTCTCGCGCGCGCGGTCGCAGGCCCACAGGAACGGGCTCGCCAGCGCCTGGCCCACCGCCCCGCCGGTGTCGAGGAAGACGACCTCGAACACGGCGACGGGCGCTGCCAGGAGCAGGCACGGCGCGGTGCACACCACGATCGCGTAGTACCCGATTTTTCTCAGCATGGCTTGTCCGCCTCCTGTCCGCGGGTGCAGCAGCACCGGCGGGAGTCGATGGTGGTCACGCGGCCCAGGCCGGGCGCCTGCTCGGACACGGCCGCGCTGACCACCGCGGAGCACCTCTGGCCGAAGTGGGCCGGGTGCCGGCAGACGGGGCAGCGGACCACCTCGGGCCGCGGATCGTCAGTGCTGGTCACGACGGCAGCCCCCTCGACCTGGGCGCGACGGAGGGTGGTAATTCCACGTCGTTCGCGAACGTGATGCCCCTGAGAGCACACGAGGTCACGAAGTTCACCGCGTAGAGCCGGCTGGTGCTCTCCTCGACGAGCCTCTCCCTGTCGCACGCCGGCAGGTCGTTCCAGACGTACGCGGCGGCCGTCCACTCGGTCTCGAGCTCTTCTTCGGTCGACGCGGCCCCGAACACCGAGAGCACCCACGTCGGCCACTGTGGGGCGGCGGTCTTCGCCACCACGGCCGGGACCCACGCCCCGTCATCGGTCTTGACGGTGTGGAAGTAGATGGCGTCCGAGTCCACTCCCAGGCGCTGGAAGATGCCCACGACGGCCAGGACCTCGCGCGCCCGGTAGGGGATGGCCTCCACCCGGTCTACGGGGGACGCGGGCTCGCTCACTTGCTCGCCTCCGCCTTGCGCTTGACGCCCATCATGAGGTTCACGAGCTCCGGGTCCCGCGCCCGCCATGCCGCCAGCACGAGACCGAGCGCCCGGCGGAACCAGGGAGCCTCCGAGGCCATGCCGGCGAGGCACTCGCGCCCGGATCGCGCGGCTTCTTTCATCCCGTGCTCCCGCGCGATCTTCCGCGCCCACAGCACCAGGTCGCCGATCCGGTTCTCGCAGATGCGCTGGTACTTGACGTAGAAGAGGGTCCCGCGCCGCAGGTGCTGGTCCTCCAGGTTGGCTCGGCACACGTGGGCGTGCTTGCCGGGCGGCACGCGGCCGAGCAGCCACTCGGCGGCGGCCATGCCGTGGTCCAGCTCCCGGACCGGCTGAGCTAGGGCAGAAGCGAGCTTGTGGGCCGCGTCCGACTCGAGGCAGAGCTCGCACTGGTCGACCAGGAGGCAGCCGACGTCCGCCCAGACCGAGACGGCGCGCGCGGCGGCGCGGATCTTCTCGTCGAGCACGACGGTCACGTACTCGACGTGGAGCACGACCGGGACGCCGACTGCGGGCTCGCCGGTCCGGCGCAGGGTCTTCATGACCTTCGCGTGAGCCTCCCAGCGCGCGTACGCCGGCGTGGGACTGCTAGCTCGCCGCGGGGGCTTCACACTCTTCACCTTCTTCGAGGTCATCGCGCTTCCAACTCTTCTCGGTGAGAAAACAGCACCTGACCCTCACGCGTCGGGATCCAGACGCGCCTGGTCTGGTATGAATACGGGCCGTACGGCTCGTGCTTGCAGCTCGCCACGAAGCGCCACTGACTCTCCCAATGATATCGTTCGACGAGCCAGATCAAGACGTCTCGGTCGGCTTCGGGCCCAGCAAGGATTTCTTCTCGCACGTTCATGAGCGTTCATCCTTCGATTACTGATATTGAGCCATGGAGAACCAGGTGTCAAGAATTAAATTTCAACTCCATCATCGGGTGAGGAAGTTAGTTCTCGCCGGGTCTAGAGCGCCGGGCCCGCGCCGACTGCCCCGGGTCGCTGGGTGACCTGACGAGACCCAGCAGCCCGGGCTCCATGTCGACCACCACGCGAGCGGTGGTGCTGATCTCCTTGCGCTGGTCCGGGCACGTGCGCCAGAAGAGGACCACCAGGGAGAGCATCAGCGTGCAGGACTGCTCCGCGTCGAGGCCCCTCTTCTTCAGGACCTCCTGGATCGCCTGCAGGTCGTCGCCCTCGTCGTCGCGAGGGCCCCTCTCCTTGGGCTCCCCACCCTGCTGGGCCAGGCGGTCGAGCAGCAGCCGCACGACCTGCTGGAGGTTGGCGCGTACGTCCGGGCAGACGCGCCCTACCTCCTCCACCATGGTCAAGGCGGTGGTGCAGAAGCGCAGCGAGCCCATGTGCCGGTCGTTCATGGCCTCCTCGAGCGCCCTGATGTCGACCAGCGCCTCGGTGTCCTCGTCTTCAGTCTTCGGCATGGTCACACCTCGTCGAGCATCAGGGTGCGGAATCGGCGTAAGAGCACGATCGACATCTCCTCCACGGCGAGCCGGTGAGCGCGGGAGTGCCTGGCCAGTGATTCATCCACGTTGCCGGTGGTCAGGTAGCTGTGGCATCCCACGCACAGGCAGTCGCGCTCGGTGGCGCGTTGTACGCATCCGCGGACGATGCACAGGGTCGGGAGCTGGACGGGATCACCCTCGGTTCTTGCTTTTTTATCTGGCTTGCGCATGGGCGACCTCCTCACGGCCTCGCCGAGATCCTCTCTTCGAACATTCTTATCCACTCCGCCGCCACCCCGGCCCAGGAGCACTCCGCCAGGACCTCGCGGCGGTTCTGCGCGACGTCGCCCGCGACCTCCGCCGCGCGCGGCCCGACGGCTCCCGCGACGGCGTCGACGAAGGCGTCGTCGTAGCCCGCGTACTCGGGGTGGGCGATTATCACACCTCGCCGCACAGTCTCGGGCAGGGCCCCGATGCTCGACGTGATGGGATAACAACCCGCCGCCTGCGCCTCCAGGGCGCTTATGCAGCTCGTCTCGCAGAAGGAGGTGGGGTAGAGCCACAGGCCGCTCTCCAGGAAGGCCTGGGCGAGGGCGGACTGCCCGCAGCGGCCCAGGTAGTGGACGCCGTCGGGCTCCATCTTGGCCATGCGGTGCTCGAGGTAGTCGAGCTGGAGCAGCATGTCCCTCGACCGCGGTCCCGGGTAGAGCGCGGCCGCCGCCCGCGCGCTCTTGGTGCCGTAGTACACCCCCAGGTCGGCGTCCGGCACTTTCTGCTTGATGCGCGGCCAGAGGTCGAGCAGGCGGACGAGGCCCCTGTCGTAGGACGACGAGTAGATGCACCTGTGCGGGCGCTTGTAGAGCGGCCGGCCCGGGACGCCCTCCACCGGACCCAGGTCATCGACCGTCTCGCCCTCGCGCAGGAAGAGCGACGGCTCGATGCCGTTGCGCGTGACCACGAGCTTCTCCGCGGGCACGTCGGGGTAGTAGTGCATGAACGCGCTCCGGGCCCACCTCGACAGGCAGAACACGAGGTCGTAGGACGACAGGACCCCCTGCCAGTCGTCGCCCACGTGGACGTCGTGGACCCAGAGCACGGACAGGGGTTTATGGTCGGCCCACTCGAGGTGGGAGAGGGCGGCGAGGTCACGAGAGCTCACGAGCACGTCGCAGTCGAGCGCCACGCGGGCGCCCTCCCTGTGCGTGCCGGGGCCCGCGGCCAGGTAGCACACTGGCCTGCCGCCGTACGTGACCGATTCGTCCTTCACCTTCCCCCACACCGCGACCTCGTGACCCTGCCGGGTGAGGTGCTCCGCCATCCTCGCGGCAGCGACCTCCGACCCTCCGATGCCGGTCTCGAGGCTCCGCGGACCCCACGACTCGAACGATCCTCCGATCCAGAACACGATCTTCATGTCTTATTGCCTCTCAGCAAGAAGGACCGCGCCCCGGCAGGCGGAGCGCGTAGGAGTAGGAGACGCGGCAGTCGCACGGGCGGCGCCTCAAGAACATCACCTTCCGCGTCCCGATCTGGTGGACGTCGACAGACCTGATCTTCTCGTCGCACGTCCTGCCGAAGTGGGCGAGGTGCCCGCAGGCCCGGCAGCGGATGGAAGACGGTTCGGTCACTTCTTATCCGATCTAGATTTGCGATGGGAACCCTGGCCCCAAACCCTCCCGCGACGCCCGGGTCGCTGACCCTCCGCAGCCGGCTGAGCCGGCTGGCTCCGCACGCGCGAGCACGGCCGGCGGGCCGCCTGCAGCACCCGCTCGAACTCGGCCGCGTCTTCCTCGTTCTCGAAGACCAGGACGGCCCGCGTCGCCATCCGACCCTTCCTGCCGGTCTGCACCACGCAAGTTTTTCCCACGTGCTTGACCCGCGCGACCAGTGGCTGATCGGAGTCAGCCGAGTCGGCGAGGGGATAGATCCTGAACAACTCGCGCGCCACGTAGGCATCGTCCTTGGTGTAGCGGGCGTAGAGGCCGTACAGCGTGGGACAGGCAGAGTGTTGCTTCTCCACGTCCCGCAGGGCCGCCTCGACGACAGAGCTGAGGATCCAACCGGTCTTGTCGATCTTGCAGGACAGCTCTGGCTGATCGGAGAGCTCTCCCATGAACGTGAGCTTCTTGA
>Ga0187872_10003030_pt1 | contig 14030 bp, 14 predicted proteins | sample June2016WEW_16_4_FD_132973 | JGI IMG/M metagenome (GOLD analysis project Ga0187872, IMG submission 132973) | Peatland microbial communities from SPRUCE experiment site at the Marcell Experimental Forest, Minnesota, USA - June2016WEW_16_40 | ecosystem: Environmental > Terrestrial > Soil >...
CGTCGCCACCATCCCCGCCGGCCAAAACCCCGACGGCATCGTCTTCGAGCCCGCCACAAAAACCGTCTGGGCCTTCAACGGCCGCAGCAAAGACGTCACCGTCATCAGCGCCGCCACACAGAAGGTCGTAGCCACCATCCCCCTCCCCGGCAAGCCCGAATTCCCCGCCGTCGACGGCAAAGGAACGGTCTTCGACAACATCGAAGACAAAAGCGAACTCGTCCGCCTCGACGCCAACACCAAAACAATGACCGCAGTCTGGCCTCTTACCGGCTGTGACGGCCCCAGCGGACTGGCCTTCGACGTCCCCGGCGCCCGCCTCTTCTCCGTCTGCGGCGGCAAGCACATGGCCGTCACCGACTCCAACACCGGCAAATCCCTCGCCACCCCCGCCATCGGCGAAGGCCCCGACGCCGCGGGCTGGGACGCGGCTCACAAGCTCGCATTCTCGTCGAATGGCCGCGCAGGCACCCTAACCGTCATCGACGCCGGTACCCCCGGCTATCCCGTCATTGAGGAACTGCCTACTCAATCTGGCGCCCGCACCATGGCCTATGATTCCGCCGCCGACCGCATCTATCTCGTTGCCGCCGAATTCGGACCCCGCCCCGACCCAACCCCCGAAAATCCTCGCCCCCGTCCACCCATCGTTCCCGGCAGCTTCACCGTCCTCGTCGTTGGCCGGTAAAAACAATTTGAGAAATCAGCAACCCTGAAAAAGCGCGCATTCCACCGCGAAAATCGCGCGCCGCTCGACGCGGGCCCCATCGTCCTTCTATCCTCAATGTGTTGGCCGCGTTTGTTAGAGCCGCTGCCCCATTGGAATCCTGCCTGCCATGAACGCCCAGACCATTGCCGTGCACCTGCCCGACGGAGTTGTTTGCGAAGTCCCCTCCGGCACAACGCCTCTCGAAATTGCCAATTCCATCTCGCCGCGCCTCGCCGCCGCCGCCGTGGTAGCCCGCCTGACCCCTGTCAACGGCGCAGCCACGCAAAGCGCTGCCCCCGACAGCCAGTCGGAAGACACAATGTACGCAGCTGAAGACTCGGCCGCCCCGCGCCTGGTGGACCTGGGCACGCCCCTCACCGCCGATACCCGCCTTGAGCTGCTCACCGAGAAGGACCCCGAAGCTCTCAAGGTCGTTCGCCACTCCGCCGCGCACGTGCTCGCCACCGCCGTTCTTGAGCTCTTCCCTGAGACCAAACTCGGTCACGGCCCGGCCACCGACGCCGGCTTCTTCTATGACTTCTATCGCCCCACCCCCTTCACGCCGGAAGACCTCATAACTATCGAGGCAAAGATGAAGGAAGTTGTCGCCCGCGACGAGCCGTTTTTGCGAGAATCTACTCCAAGAGATCAAGCGCTGGAAGCGTTCGCCCGCGACGGCGACTTCATGAAGACCCACTTCGTGACCAAGTTCACCGAGCCTGGCTCCCAGGTCAGCTTTTATCGCAACGGCGGCTTCGTTGACTTTTGCCGCGGCCCTCATGTGCCCTCCACCGGCCGCGTCAAGGCTTTCAAAGTCCTTTCGCTCGCTGGCGCTTATTGGCTCGGCGACGAGAAAAATCCCCAGCTTCAGCGCATCTACGGCACCGCGTTCTTCTCGCAGAAAGCCCTCGACGAGCACTTCGCCCGCCTTGAAGAAGCGGCCAAGCGCGACCATCGCCTGCTGGGCAGGCAACTGGACCTCTTCAGCATTCAGGAGCTGGCCGGCGCGGGGCTCGTCTTCTGGCATCCCAAGGGCGGAATCGTCCGCAAGGTCATGGAGGACTGGATGCGCGACGAATGCCTCCGCCGCGGCTACTCGCTGGTCTTCACCCCCCACGTCATGCGCCGCGAACTGTGGAAGATCAGCGGCCACGAAGGCTTTTACTCCGGCAATATGTACACCCCCATGGAACTGGACGATGCCGAGTATCGCCTCAAGCCGATGAATTGCCCCGGCCACATCCTCATCTACAAAAACTCGCCCAAGAGTTACCGCGACCTTCCCGTCCGCCTGGCCGAGTTAGGCAACGTCTACCGTTACGAGCGCTCCGGCACCATGCACGGCCTGCTGCGCGTCCGCGGCTTCACCCAGGACGACGCCCACATCTTCTGCACCCCCGGCCAAATCGAAGACGAAGTGGTCGCCTGCATCGACTTTGCCGAAGCCGTCCTCAAAACCTTCGGCTTCAAGGAGTTCATCGTCGAGCTCTCCACATGGGACCCCAACGACCGCGCCCACTACGCTGGCTCCGACGATAACTGGAACCTCGCCGTCGGGTCCTCGAGCGCGCCCTCGAACGCAAGGGCATCACCCACAAAACCATCTCCGGCGAAGCCGCCTTCTACGGCCCCAAGATCGACGTCAAGCTGGTCGACGTACTTGGCCGCCTCTGGCAGCTCTCCACCGTCCAATTCGACTTCAACCTTCCCGCCCGCTTCGAGCTTGAATACGTCGGCGAAGACGGCGAGCGCCATCAACCCGTGATGGTTCACCGCGCCCTCTTCGGCTCCGTCGAGCGCTTCTTCGGCGTCCTCATCGAGCACTACGCCGGCGCCTTCCCGCTCTGGCTCGCCCCCGTGCAGGTCGGTCTGGTCCCCATCAGCGAGCGCCACCACGCCTACGCCAAAAAGGTTGACCAGGAATTAAAACAGGCGGGCCTGCGCGTAGAGATCGACGACCGCAACGAAAAAATGAACGGCAAGATTCGCGACTTCGCCAATCAGAAAACGCCCTACATTCTGGTCTTCGGCGACAAGGAAGAAGCCGCCGGCTCTGTCAGCGTCCGCACCCGCGGCAAAGGCGACCAAGGTTCCATGCCCTTGGCCGACTTCATCGCCAAAGCCAAAGCCCTGGTATCCAGCCAGTCTACGGAACTCTAGTAATTGCTCTGAAATTGGAGGATACTGTCTCCATGGCAACGCAGCCCGTTTTCGACAAGCACGTCAGCGTCGAGCAGTATCTCTCGACCGTCTACGAGCACGACTGCGAGTATGTGGACGGAGTCATCGAGGAGCGCGACTTGGGAGAGTTTGAGCATTCTTGGTTGCAATTGTTTCTGGGCAGCATCTTTGTCGCCCATCGCGCTGAATGGGGCGTAGTTGCGGTTTCAGAACAGCGGGTCCAAACCCAGCACGACCATTTCCGCGTCCCCGACCTCACCATCCTTCGCTCAGGCGCCGCACGGGAGCGCATTCTCACTCATCCACCCCTATTGGTGATCGAGATTCAGTCGCCGGAAGACAGCTTGCGCCGCACTGTGGCCAAAACGGCAGAGTATCTCGCCTTCGGCATTGAGCACGTCTGGGTAATCGACCCCAATGCCCGCGTCGGCTATCGCGGCACGGCAGACGGCCTGCAATTGGCCCGCTCTGGCGAACTGACTATTCCCGAAACGCCCATCCGCATTGTGCTGGCTGAACTCTTCGCCGAGTTGGACCGGGTTTGATGCCGAGACTCGTCTAACTTTCTTCGGAATCAACGCGTACAAATTCCGTCCAGACTTTCACGCCTGGATCGATGCGAATCTCGTTAAAGAAATGGTATTGCCTGCCCGATAGCCCCTTGCAATGCACGACCACCGGGATCCTATCGAGGATTCTGCCTTGAGCAAATTGCTCATCAAGGAGAGCCGGTTGACGAGCCATTCCACCCTGCTGGCCATCCTGAGCGATAAACCAGCTACACGGTCTCTCACCGTCGGGCTCTATGAGGGGAACGCCTTCAATGTTGACGGATACACCGGTGCCTGCTATCGGGTCAACCGCAACACTAAAGGCCGGTCCCAGTCCGATATTCCTAAGTTGGGGAGCATTGAGGCTCAACCGCTGACCAGGCACATATTCCCCTGACGAAATATCAAAGAGCACCACTGGCTTTATGCTGGCTTCGAGCTGGTCTTCGGCAGCTTTTCGCAAGAGCCATGTTTCGTTCGTGTAAAAGACTAAGGCCACGAAAGCCAGAATTCCTGCAACAGCCGCTTCAGCAGCGGCGACCACGCTGAAGCGCTGAATTGCGGTCTCGGGAACCGATTGCACATAACACCATGCTATTGCGCACAATGCCAGACCGAATGCGACGAACACGACGACAACGCCATACCCTTTGCTTCTTCCACCATTCATGGTCCCAATCTCCACAAAATCATTGACAGATCACCGAAAGTCTAAGCATTAATCGCCATCCCCTCCACCGCGCCATAAGCATCCAGAAGGCTCTCCGCCAGCGTAGGATGCGCGTGGATGGTAAACATCATCTGCTCCACCGTGCCTTCCAGTTCCATTACCGCAACCGCCTCGGCAATCAGCTCCGTGGCCTGCGGCCCGATAATGTGCACGCCCAGAATCTCCCCGTACTTCGCATCGGAGACCACCTTCACAAACCCGTCGTGGCTGTCCACGATAGTAGCCTTCGAGTTCCCCGCAAACGGGAACTTGCCCACCTTCACCTCGAAGCCCTTTTCCTTTGCCTGCGCCTCCGTCAGCCCCGCCGACCCGATCTGCGGCTCCGTATACGTGCAGCCCGGAATCCGGTCCCGCCGCACCGGCCTATACGCCCGCCCGGCAATCTTCGCCACCGCCACCATCCCGCTCATCGCGCCCACATGCGCCAGTTGCGGCAGCCCTGCCACAATATCCCCGATGGCAAAGACCCCCGGCTCCGCCGTTTCCTGCGCCTCATTCACCTTCACGAACCCGCGTTCCAGCTCGATCTTCGTCTTCTCCACGCCCACATTGTCCGTCAGCGGCGACCGCCCCACCGCCACCAGCGCCTTTTCCGCTTCCTTCGTCTGCGTCTTGCCGTTCGCGTCGGTATAAGTCACCTTCACGCCGTCTTTGGTCTTCTCCACTTTCTCCACTTTCGCGCCCGTATTCACATCAATGCCACGCTTCTTGAACAGCCGCGTCAGCTCCTTTGAAATCTCCTCGTCCTCCACCGGAACCGCCCGCGGCAGAAACTCGAGAATCGTGACTTCAGTTCCGAAACTGCGAAAAATCGACGCAAACTCCACCCCCACCGCCCCCGCTCCAATCACCACCAGCGACTTGGGAACCTGCTCGATAGCCAGAATCTCAATGTTCGTCAGCACGCGATCGTCCGCCTTCAGTCCAGGCAGCAACTTGGCCGCCGACCCCGTGGCCAGAATCATGTTCTTCGCCTTCACTTGGGCTCCAGCGCCGCCCGTCGCGGTCACCTCCACCGTATGCACCCCGTCAACCGCCGGACCCGTCAGCCGCCCATAGCCCTCGATCGTTGTGATCCTGTGCTTCTTCATCAGGAAACCCAGCCCTTTGGTGTGCTTCACGATGATGTCGTTCTTGCGCTTCAGCACCGCCGCCCAGTTCAGCACAGGCGTCCCGATCCCCTCAATCCCGAACTCCGCCGCATTCTTCAGGTGGTCCCATATCTCTGCGTTGAACAGCAGCGCCTTGGTCGGAATGCAGCCCACGTGCAGGCAGGTCCCGCCCAGCACGTTGGTCTTCTCGATCAGCGCCACCTTCAGCCCGTACTCCGCGCCGCGAATCGCCGCCGTATATCCGGCTGGCCCGCTGCCAATGATCGCCACGTCGTAAATCGTCTCTGCCAAGGGGAACTCCATTCCTGGGCGCCCCGTCTCTCGGAACGCCGCCACTGCATAGTTTAAATGGCCGCCGCATCTGCCAAAGCTGCGCGCTGCCTGTGTAGCTCGTTCAATTCGAGCCCTCCGGACCCAGCAGGCGAACCTCCTGAAGCGTCCACCAGTATCCGCCGCCTTCGGGACTGGATTTGTATTTTGTGCCTAAATATCCATTGGTAAAATTCGCGGAGTAAGACAGCCACGCCGTTCTGCCGTCCTGGCTGATAAACTTCGACGGAAAATTGACAAAATAACCCTGCTCGCCGAAATCCTTCATATAGACCACCAGCTTCCACGGCCCGGTAATCTCCGTGGATTCAAGAATGTATGTGTTGAACTTCGAAATGGTATTTCCCCCGTCCGTTACCACCATGAGATATTTCTTCAGCGGAGCGTCATACGTCATGGTCACGGACCCCATGTTGTTGTCCCACTTCAGCAGTGGCTTGATCTGCGAAAAGTCGTGCGTCCAGATAGCCTTCCCCTTGCGGTCGTGGCCGGCAAAAAACTCATACTTTTTCGCAGTCTCCATGTTATGCACGCTGGGTTTTACGCGCGCCAGGTAAATCTCGTCGCCGGTAATCCAGCTTAAGTCAGCATCGCGCGGCTCCGGATCGGGATCGGAGGCGCCGTGGGCCACCAGGTAAGCCTTCCCGTCCGGCGAGTATTGCATCTCCTGCCCAAAGTCCACCACGTGCGGAACGCCCATCTTCACCTTGCCGCCAAAATGATCCGGCTCCGAAAACAGCGGGTGATCGGGCGTGTGCCTGGTTTGGTGCCAGGTCTTTCCGTAATCGGTCGAGTACCGGAAGCCCACAAACGGCCCCAGCACGTCCCAATTCAGATGTTTTTCAGGAGTCTGATGCAGGCAGTAAGTCCCGTAGTACCAAACGCCCTTGTAAACCAGGCTTCCCGAGGGATACCGTCCTTCATAGGGTGCTGGACTCGACGGATAAGTTGAAACATCCGTGATCTTCAGATCCATGGGATCATTTCCAAGAATCGTGGCGTACCCGGTAGTAGCCTTTGCGCCGCCGGAACCTGAATTTACTCCGTTCACCTCTCCATCCGTCCATGGCGAATAGAGGTTCCCATCGGCAGCCCAGGATGGATACCATGTATCCGCACCGCCATAGTGGGCGTGTCTCCCGGTAAAGGCTATTCCAGTGAGCTCACTCGACGCCGCAAAGGGGATGCCGGCAGGCGGCTGCGAAGGCCATACCTTCATACCGGTGCCCTTCGTGTCGTCCGAGCTCGGCTGACCGAATGCTTCGCGTGGGCAATCGAACGCAAAATACGTGATAACCAACAAAACCAAAATTGCAAAAAAACCACGATCTTTCAAATTCACGGTAATGCTCCTCAAACGGAAAATTTCGCCCCACAATTAGCCAATCATGTTAGTGATCCGGTCCAAAATGATCAAATCCACTGTAAAGCTGTCATCCTGAGCGTAGTCCGCCGCGGCGGACGGAGTCGAAAGCCTGCCCTGAGCGAAGCCGAAGGGGACCTGCGGTTGTTATTGCTTCTTGTCCAGCTTCGCCTGCACCAACTCCGCTGCCGCGCGCAAAATCTCCGCCTCATTCCCAAAGCCCTCCATCCAATGCACCTCCGGCTCCCGCCGGAACCACGTTAGCTGCCGCTTGGCATAGTTGCGATGCCCTTGTTGTGCGGCCGCGATAGCCTCCTCGTCTGACCAAAGGCCCCGCAGCACGCCCAGCGCCTGCCGGTAGCCCAGCGAGTCCAGCGCTTTCACCGGCCCATACCGCTCCAGCAGACCCCGCGTCTCCTCAATCAAACCAGCCGCAAACATCGCCGCCGCTCTCCGGTCGAGCCGTTCATAAAGCGCCTTCCGCGGCGGGTTCAGTCCCATCCTCAGCAGCCGGAACCCCGTCAGCGGATCGCGGCCCAGCACCTCGGAGAGCGGCTTGCGCGCCGCCAGGCAAACCTCGATGGCTCGAATCAGCTTAGCCGTATCGTTGGGGTGAATGCGCCTGGCTGAAGCCGGGTCCAGCCGCCCCAGCAGCCGGTGCAGCCAACCCTCCCCGTGCCTATCGCGGCTCCGTTTCAGCCGCGTCCGCAGCCCCTGCTGCCTCTCCGGTCCGGCAAACAGCCCCTCCGTCAGCGCCCGCAGATAGAGACCCGTTCCCCCGGTCACAATGGGCAGCCGTCCGCGCCCTGCAATCTCCCTCAGCGCCGCCCGTGCAGCCCGGCTGTACTCACCCGCGGTAAATGGCTGGTCCGGCTCAACCACGTCGATCAAATGGTGGGTCACCCGCGCCCGTTCCTCCGCGGTAGGTTTGGCCGTTCCCAGCTCCATCCCCCGGTAAACCGCCACCGAATCGCAACTGACGATCTCCCCGCCGAACCGTCGCGCGAGCGCCAGCGAGAGCGCCGTCTTCCCGCTCCCCGTTGGACCCAGCAGTAGAACTACCAAAGGGTCCGCAGTCCGCGAAGGACCCGTCCGCGCAGGACTCACAGCCGCCACCATCCCTGCGGGAATATCCACTTCGGGTTGGTGTGAAAAAGCCACCACAATAAGATCGCCCCCGCCAACAACACCAGCCCAAACGCCTGGTTTCGCCGGAAAATCCGCCGCTGCTCCTCCCGCCGCGCCTTCTCGGCCACTTCCTGGAGGTAAGGTTTTATGCGCGTTTGCACCACGGCGCGTCCCTCCCGCTGGCGCGGCGTCCGGTCGTCCGGGCGCCACGCATCAGTATAGGGCAGCGACAGCTCTTCGCACTTTCCCCTCCCGTTTGACTTCTTACCCCCGCTTTGCTCTGATTAACCTTTCAGTATTCGGCAATATCGGGAAGAGCAGGGAAGCACCCATGAAAGTCTTGATCTTCGGTTCCGGAGGCCGCGAGCACGCGCTGGCCTGGGCGGTAAAACGCAGCAAGCGAGTCTCTGAGGTAGTCTGCGCCCCCGGCAACGGCGGCATCGCCCAAATTGCCCGCTGTCTGCCGGTGGACCTCAAGGACCTCGACGCCATGGTCCGCGTCGCCGTGGCTGAGCAGCCCGGCCTCACCATCGTCGGCCCCGAGCTGCCCCTCTCCCTCGGCATCGTCGATGCCCTTCAGCAGCGCGGCCTGCGCGTCTTCGGCCCCACCCGCGCCGCCGCCATGCTGGAGAGCAGCAAGGGCTTCGCCAAGCGCTTCCTGCAGCGCCACAACATCCCCACCGCCAACTACTTCGTCTGCACCACCGAGGCTGAGCTGGAGAAAGCCGTCGAAATCTTCCACCCGCCCATCGTCGTCAAGGCCGACGGACTGGCCGCCGGCAAGGGCGTCATCATCTGCCCCTCGCGACCCATCGCCATCGAGGCCGCCCACGACCTGTTTTCCGGCAAGCTGCTGGGCCAGCCCGAGCAGCAGATCGTTGTCGAGGAGTTTCTTGAGGGCGACGAAATCAGCTACCTCTGCCTCTCCGACGGCAAGCATGTGACTCCGCTCGTCCCCGCCCAGGATCACAAACGTATCGGCGAGGGCGACAAGGGCCCCAACACCGGCGGCATGGGCGTCTATACCACCGATACCATGCTCGACCCCGGCATGAACGACTGGATTCTCCGCCACATCGCCGAGCCAACCGTCCGCGGCATGGCCGAGGAGGAAACGCCCTTCGCCGGCGTTCTCTACTGCGGTCTCATCATCACCGCGCGCGGACCCCAGGTCCTCGAATTCAACGCCCGCTTCGGCGATCCAGAAACTCAGGCCATCCTCCTGCGCCTCGAAAGCGACCTGGTGGATGCCCTCGAAGCCTGCATCGACGGACGCCTCGCCGATACCGAGCTGCGCTGGACCCCCGGCGCCTCAGCCTGCGTAGTGGCCAGCTCCGCTGGCTATCCCGGCAGCTATAAAACAGGCTTCCCCATCACCGGCCTCAGCGCCGCCGCCCGCGTTCCGGGGGTGCAGGTCTTCCACGCCGGCTCCGCCCAGGTGGGCAGCCAACTGCTCACCAATGGAGGCCGCGTCCTCGGCACCGCCGCCGCCGCGCCCTCGCTTGAAGAGGCCCTGGCCCGCGCCTACCAGGCCCTCGCCGAGATTCACTTTGAAGGTATCTACTATCGCCACGACATCGGCCATCGCGCCCGATAGCGGTTCTCCAGTTGCTGTCGAGTGGAACCATTGAGGCTGAGTGGCTTTTTCCTCAAGAAAAAGCCACCCTGGAGGATGCTGGTAATGGTATATAAACTGGAGAACCGCTCTCAGGAGCAAACCATGACCCCTGCCATCACACTGGAAGAGCTGCTCGCCTGGAACCAGGAGTCTTCCAACTTCTGGAAAGCCCACCTTGACGCCAATCCCGCCCTGCTGGCGCTGCCCTGCGGCATCGGTGGCGCAGCCACCGTGCAAGAGTTCGTCCGCCATATTTGGGGAGTCGAATTGCGCTGGGGACAGCGCATCGCCGGACTGCCCGTCTTGGCAAAAGAAGAGATGCCGGCCGGCCCATTGGACGCGGTCTATGGCCTGCACAACCAGGCCATCGAGGTCTACCGCACCCTCCTGGACGACCCCGCTCAAAACTGGAACGAGACCATGACGCTGGACTTTCCCTGGCTGCCGCCGCAGGCACGAACTTCTACCCGGCGCAAGGTCATGGGCCATGCGCTCTTCCACAGCCAGCGCCACTGGGCGCAACTGGCTACGCTGGTCCGCGCTGCCGGATTCCCCTCGGAATTCAAGGGAGACTTGCTCTTCAGCTCGGCTCTGGTATAGGTTCCGCCTCTGGTTCAGCCTCTGGCTTTGATTCTGACTCTGGCTTCGATTCTGACTCTGGCTTTGATTCCACCGCTGCTTCAGGCTTCCCCTGCTGTTTCTGGAAGCAGGACCGGCAAAGCACCGGCCGCCCCTGCGTAGGCTTGAACGGAACCGTCGTGGCCGCACCGCACTCCGAACAGCTCGTCCGGGTCTCCGGGCGCACCCTGGAGCCTCCGCGCACACGCTTCGCCTTGCACTGCTTGCAGTGCTTGGGATCATTCTTGAACTGTTTGTCGTGGAAAAATAACTGTTCGCCGGCTGTGAATACGAACTCGGCGCCGCAGTCCATGCACTTCAATACTCTGTCGGTAAATTCCATGACCGGCTTCCCTGAAACAGGGAAAAGCCCGAAATCGGCCATAACTCATGAAACGCTTGCCGGTCCCGCTTCCCTGTCTTCAAACTTCTATCGACAACAAGGGCCCGGGCCGCAATACTTTCAGCGGCAATTCATTTGTCTACCCGGCAATCCGGATGACTTGAATAACACTACCACACTCCCCGAATGCCGAGCGATAATTAAAAAAAGAATCGTAACAGTCCGCCCCGAGTCTGTCTAGACTCTCTTGTAACTCCCACTAACTCTCAGCGGGAATTCCGGGGCGGCGCTGTTACGAAATTGGAGAAAAAAGTTAGTCCTGCTCCTTGCGAGCCTTCTTGCGATTCCGCTTGCGTGCTAAAGCCGCCTTCACGCGCTTCTTCTCGCCCGGCTTCAGGTAGTAGGAGTGACGCTTGACTTCCTTGATGATGTCCTCCTGCTGTACCTTCCGCTTAAACCGGCGCAACGCATTTTCGAGCGGCTCGCCTTCCTGTATGCGAACCTCTGCCAAGAAATCCCACCTCCAAACCTGCCAAAGGGGCTTCTTCCATGATACCGGCAATAGCGGAGTTCGGCTCAAGCGCTAGCACATTTCCTCGCAAAATCCTGTTCATGCAATGGAATTTGATCCGAGATGGCGCCCGAATGCCATTCCCAGCCCGGTTAGGTCCCGCCAGCCGATTTTATTTTTGTCGTTTATTGATGATTCAGAAGGACTTGCTGAAAATCCTGGTGCCGAAGAAGGGATTAGGAAGGCGGAGCCGAGTTTTCCCAAGTAAAATGCTAAAACTTCGATTCTAAAAAAGCAAGGATTTAGGACGACCTGAATTTTTCCATCAATACTAGGATTTTTGTCTAGGAGACGCCTCTGCCTTAGGAAGGCTTAGGATGCCTTAGGAATTAGGAAGGGCTTAAGAAGGCACCTGAAGGGCAGGATTGGGACACAAGACCTCAGACCTGTTAGAGCCAAATCGCGCCCCCAGCATCCACAGCTTCTCCACACTATCTTCGCCTCTTCTTCGCCTATAATGTCCCCATGTTCCCCACCCCCTCAGGCCGCAAATCGTTCGTCGTCACCTGCAAGCGATGCCGCCGCGACGTTCCATCCGGCGTCAGGGAGTTTCCCTTTCAGTCGGTCGCCGTCCAGTGTCCGCTTTGTGGAGAGCGACGACAGTACATGCCAAGCGAGGTCTTTCTCGGGCGACCTGACCAACTCGTCACCCACCAGCAGCGGGTCGGAGGCCGATAATGTTCACAACTTGCGAACAAGGACGGTGGTAAGGGCGTCAAACAAGACGAACCATTCGCCAGACCTCAGACAGGAGCAGATGCAGTGAAGAATTCCGCCACTCCAGAGTCATGCGTTGGCATCTTCTGGCTCTTTAGAGACGAAATCATCATTGACTCCACTCCTCTTTCAAAAGCGGAACTGTACGGCACCGCCTTGACGCATCCGACCGGACACATAGATTACTGGACGCGACTCCAGCATACGGGTGCAGTTCCAGCCGAAGTCGAGTACGAGGAGCCGCCACGAGGCCGCGTAGTCTTCGACAAGCGAGAACAGTGTTTTCATCTACTCGCGGACAAATGCATCCTCAGTCGGCGAAAGGTCGTCAAGAAGATTATGGATGCCATGCATCTACCACCGGGCAAAACGTCCGAAGGTCGAGACGAGCACTATCGGTGCTTCGAATGCTTGAGTCCGGCTGTCGATGAAAACGATTTCTGAGTCGGTCGTCGCCGAGGTCTATCCGTCACTGTGGACGCGCCGATTCCCAAAGGATGGCCGCGACGGCGATGAGCAAGCCGCCTTCGCCGTGGCAGCGTGGCTGCGATGGACAGACCAGATTGATTCCCTCGCGAGTTTCCTCAATCCGGCGCTGACGCCGCAAGAGCGAGAAGTCGCCGCTGTCGAAGGGTGGATTCTCGGGGTCGTGTGAACCAGCGACCGATTCCAACTCCTCACACATCTCGCTCTGTTTTCGCCTCACCCGGGCACAGGTCATGAGATTCCAGTCGCGATGCCGACTAGCCGGTACTGATCTTTCCAGACGAGGTAGACCCGTTCCGAGCTGTTGCCTTAGTAACTGACGGATAGGCGGTCATTCAGGCACCATCCGCATTGCCGCCCCCGAATTCATTTGGCGCTGCTATCCTCGACTTACGTGAGACATGGGCACATACAGTCAATACGTAGTTTTCTTCGAGGTCTCGCAGAAGGGCTATGAGTGGTGGTTTCCTGCCCTTGGATTACTCTTCGTCCTCTTTGGCTGGATGATTGACAAGATGTTCAGGCGTAGTAGTTGGGCGCTCTTTCGGTACTGGTCCTTTTCCGGCACAATGATGTTGTGGTTTGGATGCCTCTGGACTTTGGTAGTATTCGGCATCAGCTTTCCCCGATATGTAGGTGCTCAATATGCATACCGCACCGGGCATTATGCAGTTGTCGAGGGGCACGTTACCGATTTCGATCCGATGACATACGACCACCCGAAGGAATGCTTCACGGTTAGCTCCCAGCGCTTTTGCTACTCAGACGATGTGTTGAAGCCTGGTTTTAATCAAACGGCGTCCCACAGCGGACCGATACGAGACGGCCTTCCAGTACGCATCTCCTATGCTGACAACACGATTCTTCGATTAGAAATCAAAGAAAACGATTGATGTCCAGCCATCTTCGGGCCTACCGGGCCGGAATTGTTTATGTATTGTCGCCAATTCGTCAGTTATATATGGGTTAATAACGTAAGAGTACACATGCCCATTGAACAACGCGAGCGCCAAACGGGGACCACAATGGACGGAAATGGGAGAGTTCCAGCGTCTCGACACGCCGGGATCAATCAATCCTTAGCGAAGCGGCCAGGATCGGTAACGGTAAACGCCGCAGGGTCATGGAACCGCCCAGATCTCGCATGTAGCCAGAGGATACCGGTTTCCGATGTAGACTCATCCTATGAAGATGCCCGAGCCCTCGTTCATTTTCTTTCGAGCCCATCCGAAGAGCGCCGAAACTCGCGTCGCGCTTGCCAGTTCGATGCAATCTCTGGACAGTGTCCTTCTCCTTATCGCACTGAGACGCTATCGAGTTAGCAGCGCTGCGTTGTTGCGGCACTTCAAGGATACTTCGCTCGACAAGATCACCGCGGATGAGGTGGAGCGTTTCAAGACCGCTCGACTCGCTCAATTCACTACTGTCAGAGGGAAAGACAAGCGCAAAGTGACTAGAGCGTGTTTCAAAAATAGGTTCGGCCTCAAGTTAAGCACTTACTTGTGAGGCGGATGCAGTGTTGAGCTTCTGTCATGAAGAAGCGGCAGAAGGTGTTGACTGATGCGCAGTGGGA
>Ga0187872_10003034_pt1 | contig 14024 bp, 9 predicted proteins | sample June2016WEW_16_4_FD_132973 | JGI IMG/M metagenome (GOLD analysis project Ga0187872, IMG submission 132973) | Peatland microbial communities from SPRUCE experiment site at the Marcell Experimental Forest, Minnesota, USA - June2016WEW_16_40 | ecosystem: Environmental > Terrestrial > Soil >...
GTCTGAGACCCGCCGGAACGCTCAAAGCTGGCGATGGCGTCAGAGTCCGGGTGATGTTCCCACTCAGCGCACGAAGCGTGAGCCGGAATGCCTCGACCGAACTTTCAAGCCGCTTCAGCAGATTCGTGGTCATAAGCGCTTGCAGGCTGCGCTCGCGATCGGCCTGACGCAGCTTGCCGCGCCCACCTTCCACCTGGGTGTCGTAAATCTCTTCGTATTTTCGCAGGCGGCTCGGCAGGATGTAGCCGATCGGCGCGTAGACGGCGAGTTTCAGCACCGAAAGCCGGCTGAAAATGTCGTTGAGTCCGAGCACGTCGGGGCGACGGGTGATCGGGCACTGATAAGATAGCGGTTTGCGCCGCTGGGGGAATTTCCCGATGTCCTTGGTGTCGTAGAAAGTCTCGATATGCTTGCGCGAGCGGGCAATCGTCACCGCGTCCAGCAGTTCGAAGAAATCAAAATCCAGAGCCTTGAGGATCGCACCCGCCGTGCGCTCCTCGGCGGGCAGATCGGTCCAGGCGTTGAACGCCTTCTGGGCGCGCCGGAAAATCTCCTCGACGCCCGTCTTTGCCTTCAAATTCCGGCTGAGGGTCTCCGACTCTCCCTCATAGGCAAGGGCCAGCTGGTTGCGCAGATCATTGAAGCGATTGTTGACCGGCGTGGCCGATAGCATGAGAACCTTGGTTTTCACGCCATCGCGAATCACCTTGTTCATCAGCTTCTGATAGCGGGTCTCCCGGTCCTTATAGACATCGTTGTTCCGGAAATTATGGGACTCGTCGATGACGACCAGATCATAATTGCCCCAGTTGACCCGGTTCAGCGGAATGCCGAATGACTCTCCCGACGTGCGCGACAGGTCGGTATGGCAAAGGACATCGTAGTTGAGCCGGTCCTTGGCAAAAATGTTGGTCTTGAGGTTGGTGTTGTAGTTGCGCCAGTTGTCCGCCAGCTTCTTGGGGCACAGTACCAAGACGGACCGATTGCGCAGCTCGTAGTATTTCACGACCGCCAAAGCGGTGAAGGTTTTGCCAAGACCTACACTATCGGCAAGAATGCAGCCATTATGCGTTTCCAGCTTGTTGATGATGCCAGTCACCGCATCGCGCTGGTAGTTGAACAGCTTGTTCCAGACTTGGCTGTCCTTGTAGCCAGTCAGGTCATTCGGCAACGCGTCTTGATCGAGGTCCTCCAGAAAATCCTGGAAGATGTTGTACAGAATTTGAAAATACAGGCGCTCCGGCGAGTTCTCCTGATAGACAGACTCGATATGATCGCAGATTGCCGTGGTGACATCTCTCACCTTTTCGGCGTCATTCCATATCTGATTGAAGAGTTGAAGGTAGACGTCCGTGTGGCTGGGCTCGTCAACGCGCGTAACCAGGTTCGAAACCGCGCTGCCTTTCTGATAGCCGAGATCAACCGCAGTGAAGCCACTGATCGGCATGTACGCGGCCGCACCGGCGTCAGCCGCGACATGCACGAACTGCTGCATGGGAGCAGTGGTCGCATTCGACTTGAAGCGCGCCTTTTTGCGAATCCAGTCCGCGCATTCCCGCGCGACGGCGCGCTGCGTCAGTTTGTTGCGCAATTGTATCTCGAACTCGGTCCCATACAGGCTGCTCTCACCACCTGCCTTGGGAATGAAAAATTCGCGCCGCTCCTTGCGAAGTCGGTCGGCCATCTCAGTCGGGACGAAGGTCGGAGACGTGAAAATGAATTGCAGGCTTTCGACCTTGGAAAGCTCTGACTTCAGGGCTTCGAACGCGTAAATCGAGAAGCAGGATGCGGCAATTTTCAACCGGGAACCCCGGGTAAGTGTCCCTTTCAGATCGTCCCCGAGCAGCTGCGATGTGTTGTCGATTATCTTCATCTCAGCCCCACAAACATGACAGCGGCGCGGCGGCTAACTTGTCGCCAAAGGGTACGAAATCGGTGCTGTCATAAAGCACGACGCCGTAGGCAAACCGGTCCTTGCACGCTTCGGCCAGGGTCCGCAGGCCGCCGAAGTTACTGGATTTCACGGTCGCGGACGCCTTAATCTCAATTCCCACGATCATGCCGTCGTCACGTTCCAAAACGATGTCCACTTCCCGCATCTGCTGGTCTCGAAAATGGTAGGGCGTCAGACGCAGATCCGACGCCGTCATGAGTTTCAGGACTTCGGAGAAGACAAAGGTCTCCAAAAGTGCGCCGAACACCTCGCGGTTCGCCTTCACGCGCTCGAAGTTCAATCCGCGCGCGGTGGCGAGCAGGCCGGAATCGAGGAAGTGCAATTTCGGTGTCTTGGCGATCCGTTTCAGCACGTTCGTGTACCAGGGCTGCAAAGTCACAACGAGAAACACCTGTTCGAGCAGGGCGACGTAACGCTGGCCCGTTTTGTAACTGACATTGATACTGGAGCCGAGCTGGGAGTAGTTGACCAATTGGCCCGAATGCTCCGCCAGCAGCCGGACGAATTTCGGCAATTCGGTCAGTTTTTCGATCTCGGCGATGTCCCGCAAATCGCGGGTCAGGACCGATGTCAGATAGGACCGCGCCCAATCCTGACGACGGCGCTCGGTCTCACGGGCGATCGCCTCGGGAAATCCTCCCATCAGCGCAAGCTGAACAAGATCGTCGCCGACGATGGCCTGCTTGTCACCCTCCAACGCGCCTGCAAAGAGGCGCTCCAGGAATGTTGGTCGCGCGCCGACTATTTCCGCGTGGGAGAGCGGCAGCATCCGAAGGGTTTCCATGCGGCCCGCGAGACTGTCGGCAACGCGCGGCAGCGTCAGCACATTGGCAGAGCCGGTAAGAAGGAAACGGCCGGGTCGGTAGTCCTCGTCCACCGTCTTCTTGATCGCCAGCAGGAGGTCAGGCGCGCGCTGAATCTCGTCTATAATTGCCCGGTCCAGGCCGCGAATGAACCCGCTCGGATCGGCGCGGGCCGCTTCGAGGGCGGTCTGGTCGTCGAGGGTGATGTAAATCCGGCCCGCTTCGCCCATCTTCCTGACAAGCGTCGTCTTGCCCGCACGGCGTGGCCCCGTAATCAGAACCACCGGCGTATCTGACAGGGCTTCTTCGACCCGATGCTCCACAAACCGTTCGTACATGCCGACTCCTGATGTGCAGAACTATCCTCTATGATAATTAGAAGTCAATGGGCGGGTGATTAGAATGTTCATCGGCGCCATTTAGAACCCGGATTGCGGGGAAAGCCTTCCCCTTCGGCCGAGCCTTGCGTCTCTGCCGACCCCTTCAGCGGGGAAATCCCCGCAACACCCCTTGAGAGTGAGAGTGCAGACGGGTTTTCCGAGACGGGTTTTCCGTGACGGGTTGAGTGCTGGGAGAGAGGCTTTCGGCGCCCGTCATGGAGATTTTCCCCATGAACATGCAGGTTCTCGACGCCCGCCGTGATGTGAGCGGCGGCTACAAGGTGGATGTCACGCGCGGAGAGCGCGTCGCCCCTCTGATGCACAGCAAGTTTCGGCGGTCGCCCAATGTGAACGCCGCGCGCCTTGTCGTTCCATCGACACCTTCTTTCAAGGAAAGTCTCGGCGAAGCGCGTCGTGCGTCTCTACAAAACCTGTGTTTCATTGAAATATTTTGCAGCCTCCTGCAAGGACGATAGGTGACACCGCTCCTTCATTGCATAAGAATGGTCGGAACGGTTTGGGGAATCCATGAGGCTTGGAGCCATCAAGCACAGGACTTGCGCTTTGCCTCGGAAAATGGAACATTAGAGGAACATGGCTACTTCGTCTCGCATCGAGTGGACTGAAAAGACTTGGAATCCCGTCACCGGTTGTTCCAAGCTCTCTCCCGGCTGCGCTTTTTGCTACGCAGAGGTTTTTGCCAAGCGATTACAAGCAATGGGGGTCGCCGGTTACAAAAATGGCTTTGCGGTGACGCTACATCCGAGCCGACTCGAGCAGCCACTTCGGCGCCGCAAACCGACGATCTACTTTGTGAACTCGATGAGCGATCTTTTCCATGAAGACGTTCCTGACGCTTTCATTGAACAGATATTCGCTGTCATTGAGGCTGCGCCGCAACATCGGTTCCAGATTCTAACCAAGCGCGCAGAGCGGCTCACTCTCTTTGCAAAGGGCCGGCATATTCCGGCAAATGCTTGGTTAGGAGTTTCGGTTGAGAACCGACGCCACGGTGTCCCGAGAATCGATCTGCTACGTAAAGTTGAGGCCAAAATTAGGTTCTTATCTGTTGAGCCGCTGCTTGAGGATATAGGTTCTATCAATCTTGCGGGCATCCACTGGGTAATTGTAGGAGGGGAATCTGGCCCGCGATCAAGACCCATGAAGATCGAATGGGCACGGAACGTGCGGAATCAATGCGTCCAGACAGGCGTTCCTTTTTTCTTCAAACAATGGGGTTCAATCGGTGCAGACGGCGTAAGGCGCTCCAAGTCGACGAATGGCCACGAACTTGATCGCGAAGCTTGGCGTCAGATGCCGGTGTAATCAAATGGCGAATGGAAAAAAATACTTTTGGCTTTTAGGACGGGAGCCGCCCACGCTTGAACCTCACAGTGAAGCTAAGCATGAGCTTTTTCGCGGCTATTTGAACGCGTACTTAAATCGACTGACACTGCGTCCCGAACAAGATCGTCTGAGGCTCACGATAATCGATGGATTCTGCGGCGGGGGAAGCTACCGAGGCCTTGATGGCGAGATTACGCCTGGTTCCCCGATGATATTCTTGCAAGAGGTTGCGGCCGCTGAAGCAGCGCTCCAATCTCAGCGGCGCAAGGATTTCAAACTGGCAATCGACTTCTATTTTATCGATGAAAGCAAACAGCACTGCGCATACTTGAGAGAGGAGATTCAGAAATCGGCCTTTTCACCCATGCTGGACAAAGAAATTCGGATAGTCAGAGGCGCATTCAAGGACGCCTATGAGCCTATCGTTCGCGAAATTAGCGCTCGGAGAGGCAAACGCCGAGCGCTATTTTTTCTTGACCAATACGGCTATTCGGACGCTCCGCTTGGTATCGTACGCCGCATATTGAAAGATATTGATGGCGCCGAAGTCATCTTGACCTTCGCGGTCGATGCACTCATTAATTACTTGTCTGACACCGAACGTTTTGCGAAGGCGGTGCAGCCCGTCGAGTTAACACGGTCGAAAATTCTTGACCTGAAAAAGCTTTGGGAGGCCAGCGAATCCGGCTCACGTTACGTTGTACAGAACGCGCTATTCGATCATGTCGCCCGAGTTACAGACGCTCCTCACAGTTCCCCGTTCTTTGTTCGTAGCCACGTCAGCAAGCGAGCCTATTGGCTCGTACATTTGTCGAAACACCACACGGCTCGGGATGTCATGGGCGAGATTCATTGGCGCGTGCAGAATTCGAGCCTCCATCACGGGCGTGAGGGTCTGATTAGCCTCGGGTTCGATGGCGCGTTCCGAGAGCCTTCGCTTCCGTTTGAATTTGACGCCAATGCCCGACAACGCTCAGTCGAGCGAGTTCAATTTGAAGCGCCGAGATTGATTTATGCAGCCGCAGAAACTCATGGTGGCGCGATTCGCTATGAAGATTTCTATTCGAGATTGTGTAGCCATACCCCGGTTACTCGCGAAATGCTGGATGCTGTGCTGTGCACTATCCGAGCCGATGGCGACCTCAAGGTTATCGCAGCGGACGGCACCGTGAAACGAGGGGCTAAATTCGACTGGGACGACCGACTGGCGAAGCCCGATTCGCCAGGACTTTTTACAATCTGGAACCCCATGCTTCGAGACGCGTAAGCGAGCAAAAAATAGAGACCGACGAGATGGCTTTGCGGATTAAATTCGAGATGGATCGGAAAGGGATTACCGTTCCCTATCCGCGCCTTTTCGACAAGATCAGAAGCAATCATGGGTTCAGAGATCTGCGTGGTCGTCCGGATGCGGCGGCGGCAATTATAGAGGGGCTGGCCTCTCCGGCGCTGCATGAGTTCCTGATCGATTTGGCAAGTCCTAATGCGCCGTTGTTTAGTCTGGGTTGCGATCTTGGAGCACACAGAGAGAAGCGCGGCCCAAAACGGCTGCGGGAGGTAGCCGGGGGCTATCTTCAAGTCATCTGCGCCCGCTACGGCGACAACGGTCCGGAGGATTATCGCCGGTATGGAGAGGCCGCCGCCGCCTTAATGATGCGAGCTGTTGTGAAAGACGAGTGGAAAATCTCACTCGTCTTAACCGCAGTGCAGCTTAATCTTGACGGTTTCAACGGGTTAGTGCCTTCCCTATGGATTTGGTTCTGGGCTCACGGACTCGCCACTGAACAAGCAATCGCGTCGCGTGAGAGGCTTATTGCTTCGCTGGGACAAGCTCTACTGCGGCACGATGTCGTACGGTGATGGAAGATCGCGCCGAGGCCAGCTCTACCAGTTTGATATTCCTCGCTAACCCTTTGAGTCTAAATAATTCTGTTCAGCTGACACCAGCCATTAAACGCAACCGACAGGCCCGGCTCCTTGAGCCTTCCTTTCCACGCCCGGTAACCCGAGTTATCGGACATGTTTTCGTGCCGACACCCCCGGCGGTTTCATGGTTAATAAACCGTTAAACCGCCGTCATGGCGACGCCGGCGCATCGGAATTCGCCGCGTCGTCCCGCGTCTCGGCGGCCTGCGCGAACGGCGGCAAGCGCCCGTAGGTCGCGGCGACCGCCAGCGCTTCGGCGGCGATATCCCCCGCCCGCGCCAGCACTTCTCTCGCCGGCGCCGACACTTGCTTTTCACCGCCCGTCGCCAAATCGACGATCTCGGTCAGCGCATCCGCTAAAATCGCCAGCTGAGCAGCGGCGTCTGTCGTCATCGGCGACCTCATGAAACCGCCCAAGGGTCGATTAAGGTGAGGCCGCAGCACTCAAAGCCGCCGATGTCGCGCGTCACCACGCTCGCGCCATGGGATCGCGCAACCGCGGCAATCATCAGATCAAGTGTCGCTGTCGGTCGCCCTGCGCGCCTACGGGCGGCGAAGATATCCGCATAGGCGGCGGCGGCTTCCACGTCGAATGGCAGCACGCGGCCTTCAAATTCCTCCATAAATATCGCTGTTGCCGCCGTTTCGAGATCACGACGGCGGCGACCTTCCTCCATGATCGCGAGACCGGAGAGAATTTCCGCCTGAGAAATAGAGGTCGTGAATAAAAGTTCTTCGGGCTGCCCGTCCACCCACGCCGCCACCTCTGGTGACGGCCGCAAGCTCATCATGGCGGAGAGAATATTGGTGTCGAGAATAAACATTAGTCGAAGGCAGGCGGTTCGCGCGTGGGTTCACGCGGCGGCAACTCTAAATCAACACCACCGAGCGCCGCAAAACGAGCGTGGATACGCTGAGATAGACTGCGCCCGGACCGCGACGCATCCTTGGTGAGCGCTGTCTGAAGGATACGTCTGGCTTCAGCCTCCATGGAGTGTCCATGCTCCGCCGCGCGAACACGCAGTCGCTCCTTCACAGCCGCATCGATATTGCGGATGGTCAACGTGGCCATGGGCGTGGGTCTCTTGCTCTGTTGCATGTCTGCATTGTAATCGATGCTAGCATTGATCGCAATGAATTATACACCCGCATCCCTCATCTCAAGTATGAAAGGAGCCGATTATCGGACGTCCCCTCCGGCATCGCCTTGCGATGCATCGAAAACTAAGTGAAACGATAGATAGCTTTTTCCGGGCTTAAAAACCCCATGTGATTCAACATGGAAGGCTACTCTTTTCTATGGCGGTCCAACGGCCTGCGAGGCAAGAGATATCGCAGCTTCAAAGCGCTCTCTCGTCGAGGCGGCGAGGCGGCCCAAGCGGAAATGTTCCTGAATTTCACGAACCAATTCCTCGCCCTCGAAGCCCTTTTGGCGCAACTGCGCGGCGAGGCTTGCGAGTTCGGGAAGCGGAATGTCGCCATGATCGCGGCGCGCGCGATACGGCGTCAACGCGAGCGGACTGCCGTCCGCCGGCCAAACAATCTCTCGATCGCCCTCTTTGGTGATCGGCATACGGTTGGCCCCGAGCGCCGCCTTCACGATTCCGCGAATCTTTTCCGCCGCGCGTTGGAAGCCATGCGCGCGAGAAATCCGCTCCACCAGCACGTCGAAAAAGATCGGGCCTTCTGTCTCGACGACATGATCGACCATCTGCCGTAGCACGGGTCGATAGTCCCGATCGTAGAAGCGCCCTTGCTCCGGCGTCGCTATCGTCGCCAGATCCGCGACGACATAGGGTTTCGGAGGTGGAGCGATCTCGGGGCTGCGGGCGTAGATTTTCGCCTCTTGAATCGGGACTCTGTCGTTCGGCGCCGGCGGCAAGGCAGCCTTTTCCGAAATCAGGGATGTGTCCCGCGATCCGCGTTCATCCGCCTCGGGTTCGTCCGACGGAGGGATCTTCGCCTCCGCCGGCTCCAAATTTTGCGCCTGCGCTTGTTTCGCGCGATCGCTTTCCAGGTCGCCTTCCAAGCGCGCATGGAGCTTCTCAAGAGCCGAAGCTGCGTTCATCCACCATTCGGTGCTCCAGATGCGCCGGATGGTCCAGCCAAGGTCCGTCAAGACCCATTCGCGCAGGCGGTCGCGATCTCGCGCCGTGGCCGAGCGGTGATACGAGGCGCCGTCGCATTCGACGCCCGCGAGATAGCGTCCCGGATGATCCGGGTGCACGACGCCAAGATCAATGCGGAAGAACGAGACGCCGATTTGGGGATGGACCTCCCAGCCCTTCGCTTCGAGCGCGTGCTTGACCGCGGATTCGAACGGCGACTCGGTCTCGCGTCCCGTGGGCGAGAAGGCCTCGGCGATGGCTCGCGCGCCGTTCTGCGCGAATTCAAGGAAGTGTTTAAAGTCGACGACGCCCTTTGCGTTGGTGCGCCCCAGGTCGATCTGCTCGGGCCGCAAGGTCGCGAATACGAGGAGTTCGCTGCGCGCGCGGGTGACGGCGACGTTCAGTCGCCGATGTCCGCCGGCACCGTTCAGCGAGGAAATTTGCGCCGTCACGCGCCCGGTCTGGTCCGGTCCGACCGCGATCGAGAAAATGATCACGTCGCGCTCGTCACCCTGCACGTTTTCGATGTTCTTGACGAAGGTGGGCTCGGGCGTTTGGCCGCGGTCGAAGAACCGGTCCAATGACGGATCGCTGCGCCGTTCCTGATCGAGGAGGTTTTCGATCAGCCTCTGCTGTTCGCCGTTGAACGTGACGACGCCGATGGATTGCGGTGCTGCCTTCAGCCGCCGAACGACCTCGCCCACGACCGCCTGCGCCTCCTTGCGGTTGGTTTTGCTGCCGCCTCGCTCGTAGACGCCGCCCTCCACATGAATGTAGCGCACGGCGTCGTCGCGAGTGACGGGGGACGGAAAGGTGATCAGTTCGCCTCTGTAATATTTGGCGTTGGAAAAGGCGATCAGGCTTTCATGGCGGCTGCGGTAGTGCCATTGCAGCCTCATGCTCGGAATGTTCGAGGCGAGACATTCGTCGAGGATGCTTTGTTGACTGGGCAGAACTCCCCCATCGTCGTCATCGCCGCCATCGGCGGCGCGTTCCCCGACGCTGGTAGGCGGAAGTTGTTCGGGGTCGCCGACGATGATCGCCTGATTCCCGCGCGCGATGGCGCCGATGGCGTCCCATACTTGAATCTGCGAAGCCTCGTCGAAAATCACGACATCGAAGGGCTTGGCGTCCGGCGGCAGATATTGGGCGATCGATAGCGGGCTCATCATGACGCAGGGCGTAAGCCTGGTGAGGACGGTCGGTATGCGGCCAAACAATTGGCGCAGCGGCATGTGCTGTGCCTTCTTCTTGGTCTCGCGCGCGAGCGTCCCCCACTCGGGGTCCGCGCCAAAATTCGTTTGCGAGGGTATGGACCCGCCGATGCGGGCGCGGACAATCTGCTTCGAGAGTTCTGACACTCTTTGATCCGCGGCCACGAAGGCATCAATGGCGGCTTCGTGCTGCACGGCGAGGAAGGAGCTAAGGACGTCGTCTTCATTGACGATTTTCTCGGCGAACCAGCGTGCGTAGGAAAATTCAAAGACGGGCTGGATTGTCGTTGTCGTGACCGCGCCGGCCTCGACTGCCTCGATCAACGAGCCGAGCCCCACGTTCTTGCCCGCGAACGCGGCGGCGCGCCACTTCGCCCACTCCGGCGCCTTGAGGATGTTGGCCTTCCAGCGGCTGGTGCGCTGGATCAGGTCTTCATCCCAGTCGAAACGCGGTTCAACCAAGTCTCGCGGATCAGCTAACCCGACGCATTTTCCCAGAGCGTCCAGCGCCGCCCAAGTGGAGGCGGCGCCTTCCTCAAGCGCGTCGAAGGCCTTCCTGGTCGCCCCGTCAGGCGCAAATAAATGAGCGTAATCGGTTAGAAGCATCACCACGTGCTGACGCAACCACTCCGCGTCGTCAATTTGCGTTCCAAATGCGCGTATGGCCTCACGGGTGTCTTTCGCCCATGCGATCATCCGATCAAGTCTGGGAATGTCCGTGTCGACCCCGCGCCACAAGCGCTCCAGACCCGCGAAGGCCGGTTTCACTCTTTCAGTTTCGGCCACAATCTCGGCGAGGCGCTGAAGTCTGACAAGATCGCGCCCGATGTCCTGCGGAGGCTCGCCCTTGCAATAAGGGCTCAACAACAGGCGCACTTTGCTTTTCTTGCCCTCTCGAAACAGGAAATTCGCGGCGCACGCCTCCGCCCAGTCGCGCTGTAGCCGCGACAGATCGAGGCGAATGGCCTCCGGCGCATAGTCGGCGTCCAGGTCTCCCGTTGCGGCTCGAGCCCGATTCACGATCTCTTTCAAGTCGTTCAAGGCCCGCGGCAATCTGTCGCTCGACTCGTCATCGAGCAGGAAAGCCGCTAGCTGGCCGTCCGCCCCTTCAGGCCGCGTGAGCAAAGCTCCCAAGCCTTGGAGTTCCGGCAGTTCGGAGAGGCCTCTCGATCGCTCCCCCAAACCGATCGAAACACTGAACGCCTCGGTCAATACCCGGAAATTCAATAAGGCCGTCTGAATGTCTTCGATGAGGCGTTGCGCCTCGCGCGCCCAGGCGGGCGTCCACCTCGACTGCTCGATCCCGCGCAATGGGTGCTTCGATGGGTCGCCAACCGCCAGGATAGCCGTGGAGAGGTCCGCGCAAGCTGTACGCAAGAGAGAAAGCGTCCGCGGCGTATGATCCACGCCCGCCGACCAAGACAGGCCGACATCGGGAAGCACCTCTCGGTCGGCCACCACGCGTCCGAAGGCCTCAAAGGCGGACATCCCGTTCCCGCGCCTGCGGTGCAAAGCCGAGACGAGCCGGTTCAGTTCGTCGCGCTTCGCCTTCAACTCGGCGTTCGCCGTCGTCCAGCTTTCCTCGTCCGCGCCACCGCGTTCACGCCACGCCGTCGCGAGCTGCTCGATGACGCTGGACTTCTGCGCCTTCGTCGAATGCACTTCCAGGCAATAGCCGCCGAGGCCAATGTCGTTGAGGCGGCGACGCACGACCTCCAGCGCGGCTGTCTTTTGCGAAACGAACAAAACCGATTTGCCGTGCGCGAGGCAGTTCGAAATCATGTTGGCGATCGTTTGGCTCTTGCCGGCGCCCGGCGGGCCAAACAGCACGAAGTCCTTACCTCGCTGCGCGGCCACGACTGCTGCGAGCTGGGAGGAATCTCCCGACAGCGGAGCGAAAAGCTCGGATGGGTCGATGGCGTCGTCGAGGCTGGCCGGATCGATGAAATCTCCCGAGGAACTTGCGTAACTGTGCGTCGGCGTGTCGATGAGATGACGCACTATCGGATTGCGTTTCAGATCGTTCGTCCGATCGACCAAATCCTTCCACATGAGATATTTGGTGAAGGACAGCGTCGCGAGCACGACCTCTTCGGCGACTTCCCATCCTTTGATATTCTTCACGTGGCGCTGCACGATCCGCCAGACTTCGGCGACGTCAATCCCGGACGCGTCGCGCGGCAGTTCCCCGTCGAGTTCGGGCGCTAGGAGTTCGAAATCCTGACGAAGCATTTGGAGCAGAGTCGGATTGAAGCGAACCTCGTCCTCATGCAGCTTGAGCCGAAAACCGGACCTCACGCTTTTGCGCTCCAGGCTGACGGGGACGAGAAGCAGCGGCGCACGATAGGGGCCGGCGCGGTCTTGCGGCGTCCACTTCAGGAATCCCAAACACAGGTAAAGGATATTCGCGCCGCCCTCCTCGAAGGCCAGTCGCGATGCGCGAAACAAATCGGTGAGGCGTCCTTCCAGATCGGCTTCCGCCACGTTCGCGTGAAGTTCCCCGCGCGCCATGGCCTCGAGGACGAAGTGCTTGCGTCCGTCCTCGTTCTGCCGCTGGGTGAATAGCGCGGGATCGCGTCCGTCGCTCCCGTCGAGAACCGTCGTTCGACCAAGCAGCTTGAAGCGGCTTCCCGCCGCGAGCATGTCCTCCAGCTTCGCCGGGTCCGGGCATTCGATCGCGATTGTCGTTTTGCTGTCCTTGAAGTTAAGGAGGCGGTTACGCAACGTCAGGTCGAGGAGACTGCGCTTCCAGCTTTCCAGCCGGTCGAGGGGCCTCTCGTCTTTCTGCGGACGCCGGTCCATTTCCTCTTCGAACTGCGGAGTCTCATCAAGGACTTGCGCTTCAACGGCGGAAGTCTTCGCTTCGATGACGGGTCGGGTCCCGCCGCCAAGATCGAGCGGTTTGATCCTAGCGGTGCGAGCCCGCCTGATGTCGACGGCGACTTCGAGAACGGCTTCCGCGCCCTCGGCGATTTGTTTGGCGCCTTGCTCGACCGCCTGCTTGAAACGCGCGGGTTGCCCACCTGTTAGGAGGGTCGTCTCGACGAGGATCATTTCCTGGAGTTGAACGCGCTTCCTAAGCATCTGCGGGTCATCGACGACGCTGGCCGCGAAATCTTCGTCGACAAGCCACACACCGACGAAGGCGTGTCCTTCCGTGAGGACGACAAGTGGATTCAGCCCTGCCTGTTCGAGGCACGATGCGTAGAACAGCGACAGGTCCAGACAGGTTCCGACCTGCCGCAACAGGATGTCGCTGGGACCACGCACCTGCTGGCCTTGGCGTTCGAAGCTCTTCGGCGGGAGAACATAGGCGATGGAATGACCGACGAGCGCGGCCCAAATGGCTTCGGAAATCTCCCAAGGCCTGGTTTTCTTCCCCTTCACATAGCCATCCACCGCTGGATCACGGCCTGCTCGGAAGAGCTTCTCGGCGGCCTCCCGCAAAATGACATCTACGCTGGGGTCGGTCGGTCGAACGAAGGCGGCGAGGAGTTCCGGCGCCGACGCCGCCCCGCCCCAATGGGACGGCGGCAAAAGGTTCACATCGACCTTGTATTTTGAGAGCGTTTCTCCTTCGCTCTCGGCGACGACGTGGATTTCCGCGCGGCGGGACGACGTGAGGCCGGCCAGGTAGACCGGATCGAGTTTTAGGTCGAGACTATGAATGTGGTGGGTGGTCTTGTCGGCGATTCGGTCGACTCGCCAAACCCCGGGCGTCACAAAAGACGGCTCCGAAGACAGGTGAACAACAACCTCGCCTAATTCGCGCCCAATATTGTTTTCCAGCGTCAATTCGCGCAGGAAAGGGACGGCGTTTTGGTAGAACGCGACGTTGACGTTCTCGGCGACCGAGCAAGCGATTTTCAACTCACCGTCCGACATAATCTCCCCCGACCTCGGGCTGCCGATTTGCAATCACTACTGAACTTCGATCCCGGTGTCACACTGACGGAGTCGACGAGACAGCGATTTGCGTCGAATCAATAGGTTATAAAAATGATTGATTTGTCTCAGCTGACGTTTACGGTGAGATATTGGCTGGATTACTGATGTTTTTCTGAGACAGATGACCTACAAGGTTCACGACTGATTCTCCGCAAATCCGCTTCGCTGAACATGGTCAATTCCTTCACTAAAATCCGCGCCCGATCTCTGGGCAGAAGCCTGCCGCCGTACGGTTACATCGGAAATTTCCATCTCCAGCTCGAAACCCTTGCCGTCCTGTCTCAAATAAGTATCAATAATTGCGACCGATTTGCTGCTATCTCCCCAAAAGCATCAACGTGACA
>Ga0187872_10003035_pt1 | contig 14024 bp, 10 predicted proteins | sample June2016WEW_16_4_FD_132973 | JGI IMG/M metagenome (GOLD analysis project Ga0187872, IMG submission 132973) | Peatland microbial communities from SPRUCE experiment site at the Marcell Experimental Forest, Minnesota, USA - June2016WEW_16_40 | ecosystem: Environmental > Terrestrial > Soil >...
CTCGCCGGCATACTGGATTCGCACGCGGTGAAAACTTCGCGAGGGCGCCGCCTGCGCGACGAACGATCCCAGCCGCTCGCCCAATTCCAGGTACGGCCGCAGCCGGCGATATTGATCCGGAGAGAGCGCGGGCATGTTGACAGCGTTGCGGATCAGGCCGTCCGCAAGATAATCCCGCACCTGCTGTGCGATCGCCGTCCCAACCTCTTCCTGCGCCTCGGCGGTCGACCCGGCGATGTGCGGCGTGGCGATCAGATTCGGCAGACCGATCAGCGGAGAACTCTTCGGCGGCTCCTCGGCGAAGGTGTCGACGGCGGCTCCGGCGAGTTTTCCCGACCGCAGCGCTTCAGCCAGCGCGGCTTCGTCGATCAACTCGCCGCGGGCGCAATTGATCAGCCGTGCTCCGCGCTTCATCTTCGCAATCGCCGGTGCATCGATCATCTTTTCGGTCAACGCGCTCAGCGAGGTGTGCAGCGAGATCACATCCGACTGCGCCAGCAATTCGTCGAGCGAGACCAGCTCGACCTCCACCTCGCGCGCGGCCGCCGGCGTCACGTAGGGATCGTAGGCGAGCACTTGCATTTCGAGCGCGCGGGCGCGCCGGGCAACCTCGGTGCCCACGCGGCCAAGACCCACGAGCCCGATTGTCTTCCCGCGCAACTCCGTTCCCGAGAACGACGACTTCTCCCACCGCCCGGCCTGGATCGACGCGTTCGCCTGTGGCACCGCGCGCGCAAGCCCGAGCATCAGGGCGAGCGTGTGTTCGGCCACGCTCACGGCGTTTCCGCCCGGCGTGTTCATCACCAGGATGCCGCGGTGTGTCGCCGCCTCGACGTCCACATTGTCCACGCCGACGCCGGCCCGGCCGATCACCCGGAGCCGCGCGGCTTTTTCAAGAAGCGCCGCCGTCACCTTCGTCGCGCTGCGGACCACAAGCGCGTCCGCGTCCGCTAGCTCGCTCGGGAGAGCCGCTGCGGACGGGATGACTACCTCCCATCCCCCTTCACGCAGCAAAGCAACGCCGCGCTCGCTGATCTTGTCTGCAATGATAATCTTCACGGCACACAAGGGTATCGGTCGCGCAGGTCTGTGTCAATTGCGCGTGCGGGCGCGAACGTGTGTTATTCTTTTTTCACTCGGGAGAGGGGATCAAAAGAGAACCATGGGATATATCGAACGCATCCAGAGCGACTTGACCGCCGCGATGAAGGAAAAGGACGAACTGCGGCTGAGCGTGCTGCGCATGATGAAAAGCGCGCTCAAGAACAAGGAAATCGAAAAAATGCACCCGCTCGACGACATGGAATCGCTGCAAGTGCTCCAGACGCTCGTGAAGCAGCGCCGCGATTCCGTCCATCAATTCACGCAGGGCGGCCGGAAGGATCTCGCCGAAAAGGAAGCCAAGGAAATCACCATCATCGAGGAGTATCTGCCTCCCGCCCCGAGCGACGAGGAAGTCCACCACGCCATCGAAGCCGCCATCAACGAAGCCGGAGCCGACTCGCTCAAGCAGATGGGCGCCATCATCAAAGCTGCGCGGGCCCGCCTGGAGGGAAAGGCCATCGACGGCAAAGTCTTGAGCGATCGCGTCCGCGACAGGCTCAGCGGAAAACCCTGAAGCGAGGCGTTTCCGCTTCAATCACTTCCTTTCAGCAATTGGACTACGCGCGATCACGAAGCCGCGCGCCGAAAGACCCCTTCAGTTCCCAAGCAGTGAATTGCCTTGCAAAATATCCTGAAATTCCGTGCGCTGTCAATGATTGTGCGGCTGAATCGTGCGAGGAACGGGCGAGGCCGTTCTGAGACTACTAGCCCGGCTCCCGTGAGACTATTGTCACTTCCAGGTACTGATGCTACCGTGCCGGGTTTGCAAGCGGCTCGTTTGAGCGGGGCCGCGTGTAAAGCAGGACCGCGGAAGGAGGCTGGGCGTGGCGACGAAGCCGTGGAGCTCAACTGCACCGCCAGATGAATTCCGCCCGTACGCAGAATCCGGAGAGAATCTCCGCGAATTCACCTTCCGCGCAGTAGTCCTCGGCGCGCTGTTCGGGGTCCTTTTCGGCGCCGTCTCCGTGTACGTTGGCCTGCGCGCGGGTCTGACCGTTTCAGCGTCGATCCCGATCGCCGTCCTCTCGATCAGCATCTTGCGCGCGTTTGGCCGGGCGACAATTCTCGAAAACAACATCGTGCAGACGACCGGCTCGGCCGGCGAATCCGCTGCTGCTGGCGTGATCTTCACGATGCCGGCCTTGATTTTTCTGGGTTTCTCGTTGAACACGGAATACTGGCGCATCTTTTTTCTCGCGCTGCTCGGCGGAACGCTGGGCGTGCTGTTCATGATCCCGCTGCGGCGGCAGCTCATCGTCAAAGAGCACGGCAACCTCACTTTTCCTGAAGGGACGGCCTGCGCCGATGTGCTCGTGGCCGGAGAGCGCGGCGGCTCGTTTGCGGGGCGTGTTTTCTGGGGACTGGGTCTCGGCGGCGTCTACACGTTTTGTATGAACACGCTTGGGCTGTGGCCGAGCCAGCCGGATTACCAGCCGAAGTGGCTGCCGGGTGCTTCGATGCGCTGCACAATCACGTCCGAGTATCTCGGCGTCGGCTACATCATCGGGCCGCGCGTGGCAGGAACGCTTTTCGCAGGCGGCGTGATTTCGTGGCTGGTGATGATGCCGGCGATACGGTTTTTCGGCTCGCTCGCTCCCAACGCGGCACTCTACCCCAGCACGATCCCCATTCCGCAGATGACTCCCGACCAACTCTGGGGAACCTACATTCGCCCTATGGGCGCGGGCGCGGTGGCCGCGTCAGGCCTGATCACGCTCATCAAGACGATGCCAACGATAGCCGCGGCTCTCGGCGCGGGATTGAGGGATGTGCGCGCCAAACAGGCCGCGATGCCGGCGGCGAGCCGGACGGAGCGCGACCTTTCGATGCGCGTCGTCGTAGTCGGCTCGGTCCTGATCCTGGTGATGATCTGGGCGCTTCTGACGTTCAAGCCGATCCCGGGTGCGCAGACGGGCGTTTTTGCCAACGTGATCGCGGCGCTTTTTGTCGTGGTGTTCGGATTTCTATTTGTGACGGTCGCATCGCGAATCAGCGGCTTGATTGGGAATTCCTCGAACCCGATTAGCGGAATGACGATCGCCACGCTGATGGCCACGTGCGCCGTGTTTCTGGTGGTCCATTGGACGGCGAACTCCTACGCCGTTCTCGCGCTTACGATTGGCGGCCTCGTTTGCATCGCTTCGGCCATCGCGGGCGCTACTTCGCAAGACTTGAAGACCGGGTATCTTGTGGGCGCGACGCCGAGGTGGCAGCAAATCAGCCTTGTGATCGGCGTATTGGTTTCCTCGTTCGCTATCGGCGGCACGCTGATCCTGATGAACTATGGCCTCGCGCAGTACAAGCCGATCCAGATTCCGCTCGATATCAACCACCTGCCGACGGGAGTCGAGCTCCAGGCAGACAACTATGCGCATGAAGGCAGGACGTACGCGCTGGTTAACGCCATCGGTTCGAGCGTGATTCCGGATGGCAAATATCTCTACGATCCCACGACGCGCCAGATTGAAATCCAGTGGGAGCAGGGGATCGGGAGCGCAAAGGCAGCGGCGCCACAGGCCCGGCTCATGGCGACGGTGATCAGCGGGATTCTGAACCGGCGGCTCCCTTGGCGGCTCGTGTTTCTCGGAGTGTTTCTGGTGATTGCGGTCGAGCTGCTTGGAATTCGCTCGCTTCCTTTCGCTGTGGGCTCTTACATCTCGATCGGCACGACGATGGCGATGTTTGCTGGGGGCATGGTGCGGTGGCTCGCCGAGCGAGGCATGGAGAAGAAAAGCGATGCCGGAAGCGAAGTGAGTCCGGGCTCGCTCTACGCGAGCGGTTTGATCGCCGCGGGCGGCGTGTTCGGGCTGCTCGCGATCGTTATCAACCTGCTGCAAGACCCCGAGCTAAGCCAGCATGTGCCGCATTGGCTCGCGGTTGCGCTGCACGTGCCATGGCCGGCGAGGATGTTCGCGTTCGGCGAGAAATTCTTGCCGCACCTCAGCCAGAATGCCGGGCTGGGTGTCTTCCTTTTTGTAGTGCTTGCGATTACGCTGTTTGTTTCCGCACGGAAAAAGCTGAAGCAATCGTAAGGAGAAACTGCAAGAGAGATCCCTCGTCCGCTGCGGCGGACTCGGGATGACCCATCCTCACCGGATGGGTCACTTTGCCTCTCGTAGAAACCGCGCGGCCTCTTCGGGCGGCGTGGGATTGATGTAGAAGCCGGTGCCCCACTCGAATCCCGCCACTTTCGTGAGCTTCGGCATTATCTCGATGTGCCAGTGGTAGTGATCGTTGATTTCCTCGCCGATGGGCGACGTGTGCACCACGTAGTTGTACGAGGGAAACGCCAGTGCCGCATCCAGGCGTCCGAGAAAATCGCGCAAAACGTTGGCGAGGTGGCCGTAGTAGGGCGTCGGCATGTTCTCGAAGGCGGAGCTGTGCTGGCGGGGCAGAATCCACGTCTCAAACGGAAAACGGGGCGCGTAGGGGGCCAGGGCGATGAAATGATCGTTGTTCAGGATGACGCGCGTCTCGGTTTCAATCTCCTGGCGAACCATGTCGCAGAAGATGCAGCGCTCCTTTTCGTCGTAATAGTGCTTGGAATTATCGACTTCCTCACGCACGCGCTTGGGCACGATGGGCAGCGCGATCAGCTGCGAGTGTGTGTGCTCGAGTGACGCACCGGCGGGCTCGCCGTGGTTCTTGAAGAGCAGGATGTAGCGAAAACGACGGTCATTCTTGAGGTCGAGCATGCGGTCGCGATAGGCCCATAGGATTTCCTCGACGGCCTTTTGCGGCATGGAAGCCAGGGTATTGCGATGCTCCGGCGTCTCGATGATGACTTCATGCGCGCCGATTCCATTCATGCGGTCGAACAGGCCTTCGCCCTCGCGGTCGAGGCCGCCTTCAATTCCGAGCGCGGGGAATTTATTGGGTACGACGCGGAGCGACCAACCCGGCGTGTTCTTGCCGCTGCCGTTGCGTCCGTACGCGAGGACTTCGGGCGGAGTCTTCCCTTCGTTGCCGGGACAGAAGGGACACATCCCGATTCCCTTGATCTGAACGCTCTCCCGAACGAAGTCCGACGGGCGCTTTCCCCGGTCCGTGGAGATAATTACCCAGCGACCCTCAATAGGGTCCCTGCGAAGTTCCGGCAACTCTTCCTCCCCCAGCCCGGAAGTGCCAGTCCGGGCACCCGTACATTTCCGCTTCCACTATTCTATATTGACTGCAAGGAGCGAAACCTGCTGCATTCGGAGCAGATTCGTCTTCCGATACACCATACGCCTCTCATTCGAGTCCTCTAATTCGAATCGGGAGTGAATGCTCCCTTGTGCAACCGAACCTCGGGGCGCGCACCGGCGCGAGTCTCAATGGCGAGCACATCGAAACGGCAGGAAGGGGAGTCCACGCGGCGCGCGCGAAGGAACTGCCGTGCCATGCGCACCAGGTAACGACGCTTGTCCTCGTCCACGGCTTCTTCGGGCTTCGGCTGACCCGGCTCCGTCGCCGCGCGGGTCTTTACCTCGACGAACGCAAGCACCGGCCCGTCGTAGCCGACTATGTCAATTTCGCCCTTGACGTCCGGACGCGTGAAGTTTCGCGCGACGACCACATAGCCGTGGCGACGGAGATACCAGTAGGCGTATGTCTCGCCACGAACGCCGGTACGGCGCGCCCGCCGCCGCAAGGAAGCTTCCGATGAATCTTCGGCGGCGGGTTCCGCGAGCCCCTTGCGGGCCGCGCGGTCCACGATCGCGAACATCAGGCGCGCAAACATCCTTCCCCCGTTAGAGCGCTTGCTCCACCTCTGTGATACAGGATTCGAGCGTGCGCACGGCGAACTCGGCCTGCTCATTGTCGATCATGAGAGGCGGAGCGAGCCTCAGCGAATTCTCTCCCGCACCGAGAAGAAGCAGTCCTTTCTGAAACGCCAAACCGAGGATAAGGTTGCGAAGCTCGGGCGCCTTTTCCTTTGTCTCTCGATCGCGCACCAATTCGATCCCGATCATCAAACCCTTCCCGCGAACGTCGCCGACGATCTTGTGTTTCTTGGTCCAGTCCGCCGTGTGGCGCAGGATAAAGGCCCCCATGCTTCCTGCGTTGGTGATCAGGCCGCGATCGAGCAGATCGATCGTGGTCAGCGCGGCAGCGACCGAAACGGGGTTCCCGCCGAAAGTCGAAGCGTGCGCGCCGGGTTTCCAGTCCATCAGGTGCGCCTTCGCGATGACGGCGCTGAGCGGCAGTCCGGACGCAATGCCTTTCGCCACGCAGATCATGTCCGGCTCGATGCGGGCGTAATCCGCCGCCCACCATTTTCCCGTACGGCCCATGCCCGACTGCACTTCGTCGCACACCAGCAGGATGCCGTGCTTGCGGCACAGGCGCTCGAGGCCTTGCAGGAATGCCTCCGGCGCCGGGAGGTAGCCGCCTTCGCCTTGAATGGGCTCGACGAAAACGGCAGCGACATCTTGGGGATCGACGAGGCGATTGAAAAGCTCACCCTCGATATAGGCAAGCGCATCGGCAGAGGCGTTTTCCGGGCGGACACCGTAGGCCCCGCGATAGGTGTTCGGATAGGGTGCGTGGAAAACACCGCCGAGCAGCGAACCAAAACCCTTGCGCTGGACGGCCTTGCTCGCCGTAAGCGAAAGCGAGCCCATCGTGCGGCCGTGGAAGCAGCCATGAAAGGCGATGAATTTGTCGCGCTTCGTGTGATACCTCGCGAGCTTCATCGCCGCCTCGATGGCTTCGGTGCCTGAATTCCCGAAATAGACGCGCTTCGGGTCCTTCCCCGGCGCGATGGAAGCGAGCTTTTCGGCCAGTTCGACCATACCCTGGTAATAGAAATCCGTGCAGGACATATGGATGAGGTCGGCTGCCTGCTTCTGGATCGCGGCGACCACTTGCGGGTGGCAATGGCCCGTGGCAACGACAGCGATACCCGCCGCGAAATCGAGGAAGGTGTTGCCGTCCACATCTTCAATCATGGCGCCACGGCCCGTCTTCGCGACCAGCGGGTAGTCGCGGGTGTAGGAGGGCGAGACAACCTTGTTGTCCCGCGCCACAATCTCCTTTGCCTTCGGGCCGGGCAGCTCCGTGATGAGCTGCGGGAGTTTCATCTCGGCAGTTAGCATGTCTTCCTCCCCGAACTAGATTTCTGCGGCGCGCAGACTGCTGCGTGCCAGACACATCGATCGGAGAAAAGAAGCTTAGTCGACGCCGAAAAGATTCGGGCGCTCGAGAGAAGGCTGGCTATGGAGCGGATGCGCGTGTTGGGTGGAAAAGCTCATTTGTATTTCCAACGGACCGTGCCGTCCTTCGCGTCTTCAAGAATAATACCAGAATCCAGGAGCTGCTGGCGAATCGCATCGGCGCGCTGGAAGTCGCGGCGCCGCTTGGCCGCGTTGCGCTCTTCGACCAGAGCATCGACCTGCTCGGCGCTCATTCGCGGCTTCTGTGGAGTGAAGCCGAGTTTCGCGAGCTTGTCGTCGTCATCGTCCGCAAGCAAGGCCAGGACGCCGTCGAAAGTCTCCATGGAGGCCAGGGCGCGCATCGCGTCCTGTTGCAGGAATGCGCTTCGATCGATGGCGGTGTTGATGTCGCGCACGAGATCGAAAATCGCCGCGAGCGCGACCGCAGTGTTGATGTCGTCCGCGAGACCTGCTTCGAAGTCGCTCTCGGCCTTTTCGATGCGTTTCACGATTTCGGGATTCGACCCTGCGGGAAACTGCTCGTTCTTCAGGCGCGCCACAAAATTGCGCAACCGCTCAACGGAGTTCCGGGCCTGCGTGAGGCCATCTTCGGTGAAATTGAGCTGGCGGCGATACGGCACGGAGAGCAGCAGGAAACGGATGGTCGAAGGCTTGTGGCCTTTGGCGAAGAGGTCGCGCAGCGTGTAGAAGTTGCCGAGCGATTTCGACATCTTCTGGCCCTCGATGATCAGGTGCTCGGCGTGAAGCCAGAAGCGCACGAACGGCTTGCCGGTCGCCGCCTCGCTCTGCGCGATTTCGTTTTCGTGGTGCGGGAACGCGAGGTCCACGCCGCCGGTGTGGATATCGAGCGTGTCACCCAGGTATTTCATGGCCATCGCGGAACACTCGATGTGCCAGCCGGGGCGGCCGGGGCCGATGCGCGTCTCCCAGAAATGCTCGCCCGGCTTCGGCGCCTTCCACAAAGCGAAATCGCGCGCGTTCTCTTTTTCGTACTGGTCGACGTCCACGCGAGCGCCAGCCTGGATGCCGGCCGCGTCGATTTTCGAGAGCTTGCCGTACGAAGGGAACTTCGCGATGCGGAAATAGATCGAGCCGTCGCTGGTGTACGTGAGGCCCTTCTGCTGGAGTCTTTCGATCAGCGCGACCATGTCGTCGATGTGGTCCGTCGCGCGAACAAGCTCCTCGGGCATTTCAATGTGAAGGGCGTCGATATCCTCGAGGAACGCCTGGATGTATTTCTCCGTGTATTCGCGAATGCCGATCCCCGCAGCTGCCGAGGCCTGAATGATGCGGTCGTCCACATCGGTTACGTTCATCACTTGCAGCACCCGGTAACCCCGGAAGCGCAGGAATCGCCGAAGAATGTCCTGAAACATGAATGTACGAAAATTCCCGATGTGGGCGAAGGCGTAGACCGTCGGGCCGCACGTATAGATCCGGACTTCGCCGGGATGGATAGGACTGAGTGGCTCGAGACGGTTGGTCAGCGTGTTGTGGAGGCGTATCTCTGTCATTTTGGGGGCGTGCGCAAAAGGGCTATTCTATCTGACGCCTTGCCTTGCAGCAAACCTCTCGCTCGATATGCGGTTCTTAGGGCACGAGATGAGCCTTGAGATAGAGGGAGGGATCGGCCGAGCGTTCCGGCAGTGAGGAGAGGTTAGGCGAGGGGACCCATCTCAGGACAAGTTGCGGGCGTTGGGCGCGACCAGTCTCCGGCCCGCTGACTCCCGGGGCTTCCGGTTTCCGATTCTCTTTTCCTTAAGCGCCATCCTCTGAGCCATGTTGAGCAGGAGGCGCAGGTCACGCTGGCGCATATGGGGAACTCGCTCCGCCAGCTTCGAGAGAAACTGCGCGTCTTTCGGCGATTCCTCTTTCCGATCACTGCCCAGTCGAAGCGGTTTTGTTCGATCTCTACTGTCACGGAACATTTTCCAAAGCGGAATTTCGTAGGCGGCGGCTAGTTTTTCCAAAGTGTCAACGGAGGGAACCGTGCGACCGTTCTCGATGCGCGACAGGTAACAACACAGGATCCCGGTGCGATCCTCCACATGGCGCTGGGTCAGCCCCTTTGCCGCTCTCAGGTCGCGCAGATGCTTGCCGATCACCACGAGATGTCATGTCTCCGGAATTGGCTTTGCCCCAGAGCCCCGGTGCGTCACCTGGCAAGGACAAGACTACGGACTTCCGAAACAAGTCCTTCAGGGAGTTGATTTTTTCGGATACAGGAGCTTGCGCCGGCTTCCAGGCATGCATCCAGAGTCACCAAGCCGTCGGAGTCCACGAGGATGATCTGCACGACCGGCATTGCACGGCGAAGCCGCAAAGCGCACTTGAGCCCGTTGATGCGCGGGATGGTGACCTCGCTTACGACAAAATCGGGTCGGAGCGCCTCCGCCCTTTCCAACAACTCAACCCCGTTGCTTGCGGTTCCAACAATCGTGATATTCGTCTGCGCTCCCAGCGCCAGGCAAATTCCCCCGAGGGCGATAGGAGATTCAGCCGCCACCAAAACCCGAATGGGCATTTTCCCATTCGCCGTCCGCGGGTTTGGCGCTCGTTCCGTCGCCAGCATCAACGGCAGACTATAGGAAGCCGAAAGGCGGAAGGTATCCTGTGGGTTACCTAGGGGAAATCCTGTATCCCGCCACGCACCTAACTTTGGGTCAGGTTGTTCCGAATCGCGTAGCGCACCAGCTCGGTGATGGAATGGAGGTTGAGCTTGACCATGATGTTCGCTCGGTGGGTTTCGACGGTCTTGGCGCTGATATCGAGAAGAGTTGCCACTTCTTTGTTGCTTCGTCCTTCGGCCAACAGCTGGACAACCTCCCGCTCGCGCGGCGTCAAACGGCTGGCACGAATCTTAGTCTTGGAGTTGCGTTTGTCTGCGTGGTACGGTTCGGCTGCCAGCGCTTCCGAGATCTTTGGCGAGAAGTAGCGGGCGTGGCGGCGCAGTGCGTTCACGGCCGCCAGGAGGTAGCGATCGGCATCCTCCTTCAGCAAATAACCCTTGGCCCCGGCTTCCAGTCCCTCTTTCAGCAGCAGATCGGATTCATGCATGCTGAGGATCAACACTTCCGTGTGCGGAGAAACCTTCCGGATCTGACGGGTGGCTTCCACACCGTTCAGTACGGGCATGGTAATGTCCAGAATCGCGATGTCCGGCCGGAGGAGCCGCGCTTTCTCCACTGCTTCGCGGCCGTTACTTACTTCCGCACAGACCTCGCAACCTCTCGAACGTTCCAGGAGAGTCCGCAAGCCTTTCCGCACTATGCCATGATCGTCCGCTATCAGGATACGAAGCGCGGTGGCGGACCGCACCATGCGCCGAGAGCTTGTCGTAGTGTGTAACGCGAGCACTGTTTTGTGCCTGTACGATTATTCGGGACGTTATACCAGAAGAAAAATAATGTCAAAGCCGCGCGGTTTGCGGCGGACGGCGTTCGTCCGGCGATCTCAGATGAAAACCGCGCCACGACGGCCGCGGCTCGGGCGGCCTTAAGAAGCTAGGGGATCAGCTCGACGCGGCGGGTGACGATTGTTACGTCACCATCCTGTGAGGCCGCTGCGGTGAGCGGGCGCGCCTTCAGCAGAAAGGCTCCTTCGGACGGCAGTGCATACGTCCGATCTGCTGCGGCGACATCGACAGGTTTTCCCACCGGAAGCGAAAAGCTGATTTCGACTCCGTTCGCAGGCATCGAGGCGCAGGCGTAGAAGATCCATCCGTTGAAGTATCGCCGGACAGTGGAAGTTTCCGGTGGGAGCAGATGTCCCTCGATGCGAACGTCTTCGACGCCGGCCTCCGGTGGAAACAGGATCGCGGCGAAGGGAGCGCCTCGCTCGGAACGCAAGAGCGTCCGGTACATCCTCCTCCCGTTGGCTTCCGAAGATTCAAGGATCGTGAAAGTCGGAGCGGCAAGGGCAAGACCGGGGGCGCCAGCGAGAAATGCGGGGCCTCTGCTCCACGGAAAGGCTCCTCCGTCGGCCCGTCGAAAGGAAGTGGCGAGGCGAATGGGCTCCGGAAGACGATTGGAATCGGACTGGACGATCCATCGCGCCTGACCCGAGTCTGCATCCTGCCAGTATTCGATATTTACACGCTCAGGTGCCTTGGCAGAATAAGCCGGCATTACAACGGCCGCAAAGGCGGCCAGCACGGTGGCCACGATTGGAATCCAGACAAATGCCACGCCCCGCAAACCCTCTACCGAGCGCAAATCGGAGCAAACGGGAGCGAGGGGCGTCAACAGCAGTGCGACAAGCAGCGCGACAAGGAGCAGTCCACGGTTGCCGAGACCCTCGTAGAGCAAGATCGCAGCCGCAAACCCGACGATTCCAGACGCAGCCAGCGGCAATACGGCTGCGAGGCCGGCCAGCACGGTGCTTTCGTCGCGCGGAATCGTCGCCGGCAAGCCGGCGAGCGCGGCAACGGCGACGGGAACAAGGACGACATAACTGAGCCCAGGCACCTGCCAGGAGAGCACCGCGGCGAGCAGCGCCCACCAGATCCATACTCCGGTCCATAGTCCCCAGAAGCGCGCGCGTCTGGCAAAGGAAACTGCACTGACCATCACGACCGCAACTGCGAGCGACCAGAAAGCAATCTCAATCGGGAGCGGATGCGCGATCCAGTTGACGGGCGCCGCACCGACAAAGCGAATCAGCCATCGCAGAATCAGCGCCAGAGCGCCGGCGATGGCAATGGTGACGAGCCAGCCGAAAAATCCCCAGAGGAATTCCCGGAGCGTGAGGCGCTTGCCGCGGATCATCCATCCGGTTTGCAGGAGCAGCAGAAGCGCCGCGAGGCCGGCGAACGCGGGCGTCCGCCGGGCCCGCCAGTGAATCGTCACTCGCCCGAAAAGGTCGAAGAAAACCGCTTCCTGCTGCGGCAGGGCTGAAAGATCGGAATTGGCGAACGCAAGGACCGCGGGCAGCGCGTTTTCCCCCTGGTGCTGCAAGCTGGCAAGCGTCACATTCGCGGAATTGTCGAGAGGCGTGTGGTAGTGCACTTCATCGCCAATGAAAGCGAAATTCAGACCCTGATAGCCAGCCGCCTTGAAGACAGTGAAATCCGTGTCGTTGGGGAGACGCTTGTAAGCAGTATAGAAGATCGAGCTGGTCGCCGGGCGAACCGCGTGTCGCGCGTAGATTCCGACGGCCCAATCATTCGCGCTGCCCGTCTCGAACATCAGGCTCGGGCCGGAAGTGCCGCGCGCGTCTACGTTCACCGCCGCGCGAACCTGCTTCGCCCAAGGATGCAAATCAACGAAGGCTCGCGCGCCGAGCAAGCCGGCTTCTTCGCCATCGTCGATCAAGAGGATGATCGAGTGGCGCGGCGCCGGCAGCGATCTTAGCGCGCGCGCGCTTTCCAGCACCGTCGCGGCGCCCGTGCCGTCGTCGGAGTCCCCCGGGCCTGCGGGAACGGAGTCGTAGTGCGCGGCGAGAAGGACGGCATCGCCTGACCCGGCATCCCCTTCGGTGCCGTCGAGCCGTGCAAGCACGTTGTTCACTGTCGCGCAGGTTCCATATTCGTCACAAGCGAAGGCGTTCTGCACCTGCGTTTGATAGCCGAGGTTGGTGAACTCGGCGACAATGCGGTCCCGCACCGCGTCGTTTGCAGGACTCCCCACCGGATGCGGCGCGTCGTTGCCAAGGATTCGGTGGAGTGTATCGAGCGCACGGACTGCGGAAAATTGGGCGGGCGGAGCTGTTGCGGGCTTTGGCGCGGGCGGCCGCAAACCCGCGAGCGAGAGGGCAAAAATTGCAGCCAGGAGCATCACGGACGGCAGAATTCGGCGCAGTCCCGGCCGGCTGGGTGATTCCAAACGGTGCCTCCCGTGCGGGCCATCCTAGGCTGGGCAGTCGCTCAAGTCAATCGGCCAGAAGTTCAGCTCGGCGCTGGCCGTAGGATCAGTGCAAGGAGAAGCAAACATCACTGGAAGATGAAAATTTCATGTCGCGACTGCGTTACGCGTTTTAGCGTTTTGAATTGTCTGGCGTCCCTATTACCCTTGCGTCCTTATCGTAGCCGGGAGGGCACATGTCCTTTCTAGATATCCTGCTCGGGAAACCACTCGCCACATCGGATGAGCGCGCCGAGCAAATCGGAGTGTCCGCTGGGATTCCCATCTTTGGCTTGGATGCGCTCAGTTCGGCGGCGTACGGGCCGGAAGCGGCGCTCACACTTCTCATACCACTGGGAGCCGCAGGGGTTACATACATCGTGCCGGTAAGCGCCAGCATCATCGTGCTTCTGACGATTGTCTACTTTTCGTACCGCCAGACAATTGCGGCCTATCCGGGCGGGGGCGGATCTTACACAGTCGCCACAGAGAACCTGGGGATATTCCCGGGCCTGCTGGCGGCCGCGGCGCTGATGATTGATTACATCCTCGTGGTGGCTGTTGGGATCTCGGCGGGTGTGGGTGCGTTGGTATCGGCGGTTCCGAGCCTCCAGCCGCACACGCTTTTGATATGCCTTGCGATTCTCGTGATCATCACGATCGTGAATCTGCGAGGCGTGCGCGAAGCGGGAGTTTTCTTCATGCTGCCCACGTATCTGTTTCTTGGCACCCTGCTGTGGGTGATCTTGGCGGGCACGATCAAGACGGTCCTCGCCGCCGGACATTCCGTGCCGATCGTGGCGCCGCCGGTGCCCGGAAGCGCCGTCATGGCCGCCGCGAGCGCGTGGCTGCTGCTGCAAGCGTTCTCCAACGGATGCACGGCGATGACGGGCGTCGAAGCCGTGAGCAACGGCGTGCGCGC
>Ga0187872_10003044_pt1 | contig 13992 bp, 7 predicted proteins | sample June2016WEW_16_4_FD_132973 | JGI IMG/M metagenome (GOLD analysis project Ga0187872, IMG submission 132973) | Peatland microbial communities from SPRUCE experiment site at the Marcell Experimental Forest, Minnesota, USA - June2016WEW_16_40 | ecosystem: Environmental > Terrestrial > Soil >...
AGGCCGATGAAGCCCGTCGGCAGCAACCGGCCCAGGTAGGCCGGCATCGCGCGCAGGCTCGCGTCATTGGCCGACAGGCCCTGCAGCTCCGGAGGCAGGCCGCCGTGCTGTGAAAAATAGACCAGCGCCGCCGCCCCCCACAAGCCCGGCAGCGCGAACCGCCCGACAAAATAGAACGCCGTCCGCCGATACATCCGCTTGGCGGTCGTCTCATCGCGCGCCGAGAGCACGCGGGAAATCTGCGTCTGCCACGTCGTCACTACCGCAATCTGGAACACCAACTGCCAGAGCAGGTACCCCCAGCCGAAATTGGTCGCGTGAAACGGATTGAACGGGTGCGCGTGCGGGGTCTGGCCCGCGCCCGCGGTCCCGCCGGCCCAGCAGTGCCACAGGCCCTGCACCAGGTTCCCCCAGCCCATGCTCGCGATGACCAGTATCGAGGTCACCACAATCCCCATCCCCTTCACGATGAACTGCAGATAATCCGTCACTAGCACCGACAGCATCCCCCCGAGCACCGTGTAGAGCAGGATCATGCTCAACAGCACCGTCATCACCCATTCCAGCCAGTGGACCGGCATGCCGGTCACCGTCACCAGAAATTCGCCCCCCAGCCGCAAGAAGATGCCCATGTTCAACACCCCGCCCAGCACCACAAACAAACCCGCCAGCCAGCGGACTTTCGTGCCGAACCGCTTCTGGAACAATTCGGGAATCGTCATCACCCCCGCCCGCCGCAGCGGGCCGATCACAAACCCCGTCCGCCCCACCACGTACATCGCCGTCGCAATGAGCACCCCGATGGTCGCCCCGGCAAAGCCGTTGGTAAACCCCAGTTGCGCGGTGTACATCACCGTCACCAGCCCGAGTTCCGTCGCCGCCAGCGACGCGATCCCCAGGTTGAGGTCCATCGCCCGCCCCGCCACCGCGAAATCCTCCACCCCGCGCACATACCGCCGCATCCAGATCCCCGCCCCCATGCAGCCGGTCAGATAGACCACGATGATTACCCAATCAATCGGCGCGAGGTGCATTTGCTGGATGGCTCATGGAACCGCCCGGTTTTTAGCAGGAAGCCAGCCGCGCGTCACTGCAAAACTCTTCCAATCCAGCTCTCGGCAGCGCGCATTCAACAAACCGTAGCCGCCGACGGCAATTGGCGCTGATTTCTGTGACTGGCCAAAAGTGCGCCTTCTGTCGTCGGCGGCTACGCTTTGGTGGATTCTTGAATCCGCCCTGAGCTCCCGGTCGCACTGGGGCGCAGGACCATTCACATAGTCCGCTCAGACGCCCGCCGAAAGATTTCTCTCGATTTGTCTCGACACCGCCTTCGCTTTGTGATGAAGTCGCGACCGGAGAGAGTCGAATCAGGGTTCGACCCTCAGGGTTGGCTGGTTTCGTGGCATGTTGAATGGGTTATGGAATTGGCAGTGGCAATTAAACAATCGGCTTCAGGTGTGCAGGCGCCGACTGCTCGCCATTCCAGATTCTATACCAACGTCCGGCTCTGGTTCCCACGCCCTGCAAACCCACCGGCTGCCCCTGCCCTTGAACCGTCCGAATTCCCGCGAGGTCTTGAGTGCGGCGCGCCAGCGCCGCTTTCAGCTCCCGCACGCCACCAACCCGCGCTTTGCAATTGCCGCGAGGTCTTGGAGCGCGGCGCGCCAGCGCCGCTGTTCAAACGCTGGCGCGCGGGCCGGGGCTCCCAATTCTGCTTCAAGACATACTAACGACCAAATCCTATAGAGGTTTACCATGATTATTACACGAAATATCCACCAGTTGACCATCGGGCTGGGCGCGCTGGCGCTGGCCGCCGCGTGCGCACAGGTTCGCGCCGTGGATTTCCATTGCGCCACGGCGCAGGACCTGCAAAACGCCCTCACTCTAGCCGCCGCCAACGGGGCCAATAACAACATCTACCTCACCAACGGCTACTACCTGGGCAACTTCAACTTCAACAGTTCCGGGTCCAACAACCTCACGGTGCTCCCGGAGGCGGGCCTGACGAACACCGACATCACCATTGACGGCGGGGGCGGGGGTGGCGGACGCGCCTTGAACATCTCCAGTTCCGCCGCCGCCAATACCAACACTGTCCAGGGCATCACCTTCCTCCGCAACTGCGGCTCGACCACCGTCGGCGCGCTGCGCATCGCGGCGGGGGGCAGCGCGACGATTGTGGTAAGCGGCTGCCGGTTCCTCTCTCCCACCAATTCGAGCGGCATGGGACTGGAACTCGCTTCCGGCCTGAACGCCACGATCATCAACTGCACCGCAACCGGCGCAACCAACGGCGGGAGCGGGACTGGCATCTACATTTCCGGCATCAGCGGGAACGTCACCGTCCAAAGCTGCGTGATCTCTACGAACAGAGGAAACTATAACGGAGGTGGGCTTTGCGTTTATAACGCCAGCCTCGTGACGGTCACCAATAGCACTTTTACCGGCAACTCGGCCAGCAGCGGCGGCGGGGCCTACTGCTACGGGGGGGCTGGCCCCGCGACGTTCGCCGGCAACACGTTTAGCGGCAACTCGGCCAGCAGCGGCGGCGGGCTCTACTACGGCTGGGGCGTGCTGACGCTCATCAGCAACACCTTCACCGGCAACTCGGGCGGTACCTACAGCGGCGGCGGAACCTACTGCCAAGGGGCCGCGACGCTCACCGGCAACACCTTCACCGGCAACTCGGCCAGTAGCGGCGGCGGGGCCTACTGCACCGGAACCGCGACGCTCACCGGCAACACCTTCACCAGCAATTCAAGCACCTACGGCGGCAACAGCGGCGGTGGCGGGGCCTCGTGCGGCGGAACCGCGACGCTCACCGGCAACACCTTCAGCTTCAATTCGGCCAATAACAGCTACGGCGGCGGAACCTACTGCCAAGGGGCCGCGACGCTGACCGGCAACACGTTCACCGGCAATTCCGCCACTTCCGGCGGCGGAGTTTATAACGCCCCCTACAACTCCCCCGTTCAACCTACTTCGACCATCTGCAGCAACACGTTCAAGCAGAATTCCGCAACGACTTCCGGCGGCGGGATTTATGCCGCGGCGACGAACATCACCATCTTAGACAATCTGGTGGTGAAAAACACCGCCGGCGCTGCCGGCAGCGGCGGCGGCATTTGGGTCAACGCGTCCTCTAATCTTTACTGCATCAATAACACCATCACGGCGAACACCTCCGGCGGCGGCGGCGGCGGCGTGGCGTTCCAGGTCAACGGGGTGGTCGAGCTGCTGAACGTCTTCAACAACATCTTATGGGGCAATTCGGCCACCGGCAGCGGCGGGGATGTTTATCTCACCGGCACGGGCTCGGGCCAGAGGAAGGTGTTCAGTTTTAATGACGCGGACAGCCTGTCTGGCGTGTGGGACATCGCGGTCAATGACCTCGACGTCGCGCCGCAGTTCTTCGATCCGGTCAACGGGGATTACCACATCCAGAGCACCTCGCCCTGCAAGGACGCCGGCACCAACGGCGCGCCGTCATTGCCCGCGACGGACCTCGACGGCAACCCGCGTATTGTCAACGGGACGGTGGACATGGGCTGCTATGAGTTTACCACCACCGTCACGCATCCGGCGGACACCAACGGCGACTTCATCATCACCGCCGCCGAATTCAACGCCTACGCCGCCGCATGGAAGGCCGGCCAGACCTGGACCAACGGGCCAAACCCCGGGCCGAACCCGATCACCGCGGATTACGTGACGCGCGCCGGCTACCTGATGACCAACAACGGCGGCAGGTATTACAATGACGGCAGCGCCCGGCCCGTGAACTGGAAGATCGCGCCATAAACGCGAGAACCAAGAACTACAGAAAAAGGTTCTCGCGTGCTGAGAGAGCTACCAATCGAGGCAGAAAGCGGAACTGCCGTTCCGCACTCCAAGGCGCTGGCGTGTTCAAGCGGCGCGCACGAAGTTCCGCGAGGTTTTGGAGCGCGGCGCGCCAGCGCCGCTTTCAGCTCACGCGTGCGACAACCCCACGCTTTTCGACTTTCCAGCGCCAAACCCAAAAGCGGAACTGCCGTTCCGCACTCCAAGACGCTGGCGTGTTCAAGCGGCGCGCACGAAGTTCCGCGAGGTTTTGGAGCGCGGCGCGCCAGCGCCGCTTTCAGCTCACGCGCGCGACAACCCCACGCTTTTCGACTTTCCAGCGCCAAACCCAAAAGCGGAACTGCCGTTCCGCACTCCAAGGCGCTGGCGTGTTCAAGCGGCGCGCGGGAAATTCCGCGAGGTTTTGGAGCGCGGCGCGCCAGCGCCGCTTTTCATTGGGCTACGGCTTGCCATTCGTTGTCCGGTTCAAAATCGTCTGACACATGAACTCGTTCGACCTTGAACCGATAGATGCTCTTGACCTGCGCGGCGGAGGCGGTTCGCTCGAACCAGCGCGCCGAGCACCACGGGTATTGGCTGGCCACCGGCACCAGACCATGCTTGACGGGGTTCTGATGGACGTAGTTCAACCGGGCGAGATAGGACTTCTGAAAGGTGAGACGGGTATCCCAAAAGTTATGCCAGACTTGGCGGCCAGGGGCGCCGTCGAGCCGGTTGATCCAGCCGGCGCTTTTGGCATGAAGCCGGCCCAGCATGCGGGACAGGCTGCCGGCAGTTTCCTGGCCAATCGGCGAGTGGCCAACGAAATGGTAGTGATTCGAGAACACCGCCCAGGCTTCGAGTTGCCAGCCGAACTCGCGGGCGAGTTTGAGCAGGCCGCGCTGAAGCACGCGCAACCGTTCGGCCCCGCGAAAGTGATGCGCCTTGAGATAAGTGGCCGCGGTAACGAGATAGGTTCCGGCGATGGACAACTGGTGGGTGGGGGCGTGCGGCCAGGGGATTTGGTTCTCGGTCATGGCAAAAAGGTGAGGTCTTCGCAGGAAGTTGCCAAGAGGGAAATGCGGGGGGGCGGGGCGGAAAGCGGAACTGGCGTTCCGCACTCCAAGACAACCGGCGCCCGGGGAATTCCGCCAGGTCTTGGAGCGCGGCGCGCTAGCGCCGCTTTCAGCTCACGCGCGCGACAAATCCGCGCTTTTCGACTTTCCAGCATCAAACGCGAAAGCGGAACTGGCGTTCCGCACTCCAAGACGCTCGCGCGTTCGTCAAGCTGGTTCGCATTTGTCTTGTTCCTTGCATTTATTTGCATGCTCAATGCGTCGGCCCAAACCAATCCGCCGCCCGGTTCCTACGTCCGCTCGTACGTGAACGACATACCGGACCAACCGCTGGTCATGGTTTCTGTCACCGGCGCAGTGGGCGTAGCCTGCTTCACCATCGAGGAAAGTCTGCCCGGCCTGACCTCGGCGCAGAACATCAGCGGTGACGGGGTGTGGCTGCCGGCGCTCGGCGTGGTTCGCTGGGGGCCGTTTTTCAACACCGTCGCCACCAACGTGAGCTACCATCTGACCGGCACGCCGGCCAGTTATCCGGTCACCGGCGGCGCCTGGATGGACGGCCAGTGGTATTTCTCGCCGGAAGTCACAATGGTTACGGTGCTGCCGGTCGGCGGCGGCGGCGGGCCGTCTTTGCCGCCGCAGTTGCCCGCGCCGATATTCGTTCCGCCGAGCGGTTCGGCAACTCCCGTGGATGTGTTGATGGGCTTGCCCGGCTGGGACTTGACCTTGCTGGATGACACCTGGGCTGGCGGAACGCGAAGCATCCAGAATTTGCCGCAGCAGTCGGCCTGGTTCGCATCTGGTTCCAGCACGAACATTACGGCCAGCGTCAATGCCCTGAACCTGTGGAACGGAACCAATGCTGTCGTGGGCCTAACCTATTTCACACCGAACGCCACGACTCCGGTTGCCCTCGGTGTGGGGGATGTGTTCCAGGCCGCGCTCAAGCTGGTTTTGACCGGAGTGGCCGCGACGAACACATCGCAGGGGCTTCGCATCGGGCTTTTCGACTTCGCGGATTCGGCGCTTTCGCCCACAGAGGTTTCTGCGGACGGCTTCAGCCCGGACAGCCAGGGCAACGGTGTCCAGGGTTGTTGTTTGTTCCAGAACCTGGGGACGAGCCTGAGAACTTCAACTCCGGTGGACATCAAAGTGCGGACCAACATTGTTTCCGGCACGCTCCAGGGAACCACGACGGATTTCAGTTCCCTCAGCGGTTCGGTGGTCAGCAATAATTTCTCCGGGTTCACCGCGGGCCGGCCATACGTCCTGACGCTCACCCTCAACCGGACAGGAGCGAACTCGCTGGCGTTCAGCGCCGCGTGGCTGGATACAGTCACCGGCGGCATCTTCTTGAACACCGCCACCAATACCGCCGCGACCAATTTCAGATTTGACGGTCTGGCCATCCGGTCGCAAACCGCCGCCAGCACGGCTGCGAACATCACTCTGACCGAGTTCAGGATTGACTATACTCCGCAGGCTGCGAATGGGCCGGCAGGAACGACTAACGCGGCGATTTACTTCACTCTGGATGGTTCAACTCCAACAACGTCCTCCACCCTTTACACGGGAGCTGTCCAATTGGCGACCACCAGCGTCGTGCGAGCGGGGGCTTTCGCGGCCGGCTGGACGCCGAGCGCGGCGAGTGTCGCCTATTACGGGCCGCTGGCGGCGCCGGCCAACGCGCAAGTGACGCGCAGCGTGAACACGAATTCTCCGACCGCGCCGGTGGTAGCGTTCAGCGTGGTGCCGGGAACGAACGCGAGTTGCGTGGCGGTGACGGAGTGGCTGCCTTTGGGTATTGGCGCAACAAGTGTGACGGCAGGCGGCAACTATATCTCCAGCAACAACGTGGTGTTGTGGGGGCCGTTCTTCGGAACGAACACTCAGACATTGAGCTATCAGGCAGTGGGCCAGCCTGGAAATTATGCCGTCCGCGCGTCGTGGAGCGTGGATGGCGTGGGCGGCGGTGAGGCGGTGGGCACGAACTTCGCAGTGGCCGGGCTGGGCAGCGGGGTGCCGGCACCGCCGCCGCAAGTGGCAGCGCCGATATTCTCGCCCGCCAGCGGCAGCAACGTGCCGGTGAACGTGACGATCTCCTGCGCGACGCCGGGCGCGGCGATTCATTACACATTGGACGGCTCGCTGCCGACGACGAGTTCACTTCTTTACACTGGCGCAGTGTATCTGGCGTCTGCGAGCACGCTTCGGGCGGCAGGATTCACGAACGGATGGACGCCGAGCGTGGCGGCTGTGGCCTATTACGGCCCGCCAGCGGCGACGGCCAACGCGCAAGTGTCGCGCAGCATAAATACGTCTTCTCCCACCGCGCCGGTGGTGACCTTCAATGTGGCGCCGGGAGCGGGCGCGAGTTGCGTGGCGGTTACGGAATCCCTGCCTTTGGGCTTGGGCGCGGCGAACGTAACGGCGGGTGGCAAATATATTTCCAGCAACAACGTGGTGCTGTGGGGGCCGTTCTTCGGAACGAATGCTCTGAACTTGAGCTACCAAGCAGTTGGGCAAGCGGGAAGCTATGCCGTGCGGTCAACATGGAGTGTGGACGGCGTCAGCAGCAGTGAGGCGGTGGGAACGAATATTGTGGTGGCTTCAACATTGGGTATTGTTCCACCGACACCACCGCCGCAAGAACCGATGCCGGCGTTGTCTCCCGCCCTGGCTTCAAACCTGCCGGTAACAGTTTCGATTTCATCCACCGATCCGCAAGCGCAGATTTATTTCACCACAGACGGCACTTTGCCAACGCAAAGTTCTGCTCCTTACACCGGAGCCTTGAATTTCAACACCCAAACGACGTTGCGGGCAGTGGCGTTTCGCGCGGGGTATGTGCCGAGCGTTTCGGCGGTGGGCAATTATGTGCCGCTGCTCACCACCAATTCGCTTTCGCTGGTTCGGAGCGTTTCTGGGAACGGGACATTTCTGCCGTCCGTCACGGTTACGGCCACGCCATCGGCGGGTGTTAATTGCTATTCCGTGACGGAAACCGTTGCGCCCGGATTGACGCCGGACGGCCTTGCGGCGGGCGCGGTTTGGAATCCGGCAAATGGAACAATCCAGTGGGGGCCTTACCTGGACAACGCGCAACGGGCGTTGACCTATCAGTTGATCGGGTCGGGGGGAACCTACGCGTTGGCGGGTCAGGGAAGTTTTAACGGGTATTCCGCCGGGGTAACGGGACAGACGAATGCAACAATAAATACGGCGTTCTCCGGGTCGCCAAACACCAACTTTCCTGCCTGCGCCACCGAGCCTCTTAGCTACACTGTGGACATCAACCCGGCTCCAAATCTGGTGACGGTGACTGCGGCGAACGGCACGCTCAATTGGGGAGATGGAACGCAAGTCGCCATTACCCAACCTGTGATGACTTTTCAAAAGCAGTATTCGGCGTCGGGCACTTATACCATCACGATTACGGCAAACTGGTCTGGCTATACCAGTGACATGGCGGTGTCTGGCGTGGCCACAAAATCCGATTCGGTCCAGGTTGTCTCGCAATGCAATCCGGTGATCGTGACGGAACCGACCAACCAGGTGGTATTCGTGGGGTCACAGGCTCAGTTTAGCGTGAACGCCACCAGCACCTTCCCGATGAGTTTTCAATGGTATTTCAATCAAGCCTTTCCATTCGTCTCTCCATCCACATTCGCGACGCTGACGTTGCCAGATGTAACGGTTCAGGAAGGCGGACAGTATTCAGTTGTCATCACCAACACTTACGGAAGCGTCACCAGCAGCGTCGTCATGCTAACGGTGGTGACGCCGCTGGTGTCGAGCATCAGCCGAAACACAAACAAAAGCGTGACGCTCGACTTTACGACGCTTCCGAACAGCACAAACCGAGTTTGGGCAACCACAAATTTGGCACCGCCCGTGGTCTGGCAAATCATTTCCACAAACATCGCGAACACCAATGGGCAATGGCAATTTACAGATACGAACGCGATTGCTCATCCAATGCGGTATTACCGTTTCTCGACGCCGTGAACTCAGCCAGTCGGTGATTACCCCGCATGGGCACAGACCGGCCTGCAGCTTTGCACTATCAGCGGGCGCGTTTCGTGACGCAGTTGCCGGGCGATTATCTCTACAGCCCGGCCCATCTCTGGATCGCGCGGCAGCGAGGCAATCTCTGGCGCGCAGGGCTGACGGAGTTCGCCACGCGCAGGCTGGGCGAGGTAGTCGAGCACGGCTTCGCGGTCGAACTCCACGCGCCCGTCTCCGCGGGACAGGTCATCGGCTGGGTGGAGGGCTTCAAGGCCATTTCCGACATCCTCTGCCTGGTCGAGGGTAGGTTCGCCGGCGCTAACCCGGCCCTCAAGAACAGCATCAGTTTGATCAACAAAGACCCTTATGGCGCGGGCTGGCTCTATGCGGTCAAAGGCAAGCTGGGCGGCGAGTGCGTCGAGGCCCGGGCCTACGCGAAACTCCTGGACCAGAGCATTGATGAATGCCTCAAACAGCAACGGGAGACTGAATGAGCCTAACCCGGATGTTTCATGCCCGTGAGGCCGGAGCGCCGGCATGTTGCCGGCTTATGCGATCCGAATGGTCTAAGCCGGCAACATGCCGGCGCTCCGGCCCGCATCACCAGCCGCCGCAGGATTTGTTTGTGGGCGCTGGTGAACGCCAACTGCTTCAATCGGCTGCGGCCAAGCCAGCGGCCTTTTGTTTCTGCTGGAATCCTGGCCGCCTCACGGCCCGTGACCCGATACGCCTCCAACGTGATGCGGTAGCGGGTGATGGAATGTTTGATCGTGGCCAGCGGTTCAAGCGTCTGTGGCCGCACTCCCAGGGCGCGGCAGGCCGCTCGTTTCAGATCGGAATCATCGGGCGGCAGTTCCAGGTTGGGGAATTCCCACAGATGGGCGTTCACCACGCCGGCGGGTCTTTGGCGGACGAGGAAGAGGCCGCGGCTCTGCGCAACGAACGCAATGAACCGGCGCGGCGTGGCGCGGACGCGCCGGCTGAGGCCGGGCAGTTCATGAACACGGCCTTGTCGGTAAGCGACACAATGTTTCGCGATTGGACAAACGCCGCACCCGGGCTGTCGTGGCGTGCAGACGAGCGCGCCGAGTTCCATCAGCGACTGGTTGAACTGGGAACAGGGGCGGGAGGCGGGAGGCGTGAAACGTGAAACGTGAAACGTGAGGCGTGTTACGTGACGGGAGGGGCCTGTGCGAGCGGCGGTCTCAGCGGCCCGCAGGACCAGTTCTTTCGCGAGCTGCCAGAGACGGGCGTTGGTCTTCGGCTCGCGCGGATTTCCGGCGATGCCGCACAAACGCGCCAGCACGCGAATCACATTGCCGTCCAGAATCGGTCGCGGCTGATCGAACGCGATGCTGCATACGGCCCCGGCGGTGTAACGGCCAATGCCGGGCAGCGCCAGCAGCGCGTCAAAGTCGTTTGGGACCCGGCCGCCATGTCGCTCCACCATGAGCCGCGCGGCTCGTTGCATATTCCGCACCCGGGCATAATAGCCGAGTCCCTCCCAGAGCTTGTGCAGCGTGTGGGGTTTGGCTTTGGCCAGTGCCGCGAGGTCCGGCAGCGCCCGCATCCAGCGTTCCCAGTAGGGCAGGACCGTCTTGACCTGGGTTTGCTGGAGCATGATTTCCGAAACCCAGACGGCGTACGGGTCGCGAGTGCGGCGCCAGGGCAGGGGTCGCGCATTCCGCGCGAACCACGTCAGCAGCTTCTGCACGATGTCGCTATGTTTCATTCGACTACCCTGAGCATAAAGGCGAAACCCGAGCCGTGGAACGGGAAAGGGGATTTTGCTCCCATTCACCCATTTAACCCTTTTAACTCATTTAACCCCTGTAACCCATGCAACCGATTGCCCCATCCCCACCCCGCGCTCCAATCACCAATCACCAATCACCAATCACCTATTACCGCCACTTGCCGTCTTCAGTCTGACGCTCTACGATACGACAACCTTTGTGAAACCATTGACGTCCTATACTTGCAAGCTCACGGACCCCCAGGCTGGCACCCTCCGCGCCTGGCTGCAGGCGCATCATTGGCGGTTTCGCGAAGTGCCGTACGCCCGCTTCGCCGCCGAGAAAGAGAAGACCAACGTGGTGTTTTACGAGAGCGGCAAGCTGGTGGTGCAAGGGAAGGGGACGCAGGAGTTCGTCGAGTTTGCGCTGGAGCCCGAGATCTTGCAGGAAGCGCGGCTCGGCTACGAGGCCGTCTTGAATCCCGACCTGCTCCTGCCGCGCCTGGGTGTGGATGAGAGCGGCAAAGGCGATTTCTTCGGGCCGCTCTGCATCGCCGGCGCTTACGTCAACGAGGCCGTCGTCAGGTCGTGGGCCGGTGCCGGCATCCGCGATTCGAAGAATATCTCGAGCGACAAGCGCATCAAGGAGCTGGCGGAGTTGATCCGCAAGACGCCCGGCTGCGTGACCACGGTGGTTCCCATTGGCAACGAGGCCTACAACCGCCTTTACGCCAAAATGAAAAGCGTCAATGCGATGCTCGCCTGGGGCCATGCGCGCGTGATCGAAAACCTGATGGGCCAGCGCCATCGCATGACGCCCCCGCCGGTGCGCGCCATCAGCGACCAATTCGCCTCGAATAAGGAGACTGTAGCCAAGGCGCTGATGACGATGGGCCGCGAAATCGAGCTGGTTCAAAAGCACCGGGCGGAGGAAGACCTGGCCGTGGCCGCCGCCTCGATCCTGGCCCGGCACGAATTCGTCACCCGCCTGGCCGCTTTGGAAAAGCAATTCGGAACGAAACTCCCCAAAGGCGCGTCGGCAGCGGTGGATGCCGCCGCCAGGGAATTCGCCGCCAAGCACGGCCCCGACGGCCTCTCCAAAGTCGCCAAGACACACTTCCGCACCGCCCTGCGCGCGCAGGGCCTGCCGGAACCGCCGAAGGTCGAATGGCGGCGCCGGACCGGCCCCGCGCCGAACTGATCCCGGCGGCTATTAATGAACTGCGGCTTATTCATTTGGTTAGATTAGCGCATATACTTCGTCACGATAACGTAACCTTGCCTTATCTGTAACGTAAGATTAGCAAGCGTGCTCCATATTTTGTTATCCGGGAGCAAAATATGTAAATACAAAGGCAAGGAATGGCGAGACGGAATTCGCCTCCAAGCTAGGCTAATCGCGTAATGCCCAACTGGCGACTCGGATTAGCATATCAAATCGCAAGATTTGGCCAGCCCTGCCTGGCCGGGCGCGCCTTTGCCATCGTCGATCCGCCTTGCGCTGCCGCCGCATGAAACTCTTCGTCGCCGGATTGAGCTACAAGACCGCGCCGGTGGAATTGCGCGAGAAGCTGGCGGTGCATCCCACCCGGTTGCGCTGCCACGGCTGCCGGCTCAAGCTGGGGGGTAATCTGGCGGAAGTCGTCCTCCTCTCCACCTGCAACCGGGTGGAAATCTATGGCGTGACCCCGAAGGTCAACGGCAACGTTCACCGCCTCTTCCAACAGCTCTCCACCAGCGACGTTGACTTTGCCCCCCACCTTTACCTCAAGGAAGGGGCCGAGGCGGTGGAGCATCTCTTCGCTGTGGCCAGCGGCCTGGATTCGATGGTGATCGGCGAAACCGAGATCACCGGCCAGGTCAAACAGGCCTACCTGGCCGCGCAGGAAGCAAAACTGACCGGGCGCGTGACCAACCGGCTCTTCCAGACGGCGCTACAGGCGGCCAAAGAGATTCGGACACAGACCGGCATTGGCCGGGGCGCGACCTCCGTCGGCAGCGTCGCCGTTGAACTGGCCGAACGCATCTTTGACCGTGACCTTTCCGGGAAAACGGTGATGATCATCGGCGCCGGCAAGATGGGCGAGGCCTGCATTCGTCACCTGGCCAAGAAAGGCGCGCGCTCTGTCCTCGTTTCCAACCGCTCCTACGACCGCGCGCTGAACCTGGCTACCGAATTCGGCGGGCGCGCCGTGCGATTCGACGACTGTTTGCAGGCGATGGCCGAAGCCGACATCGTGGTGAGTTCGACCGGGTCCCCCCAAACCATTCTGCACCGGGACGACGTGGCGTCAGTCATGGCCGGGCGCGGCAACCGCCCGCTCTTTCTGATTGACATCGCCGTGCCGCGAGACATCGACGCCGAGGTGGAGCGGCTCGACAACGTCTATCTTTACAACGTCGATCATCTCGAAGCGATCGTGCGCGAGAACGTGCGCCAGCGCGAACAGGAGTTGGCCCGCTGCCAGGCCATCATCCGCGAGCGGGCCGAGGCGTTAATGGCCAGACTCACCCCGGCGTCGAATTATGACCCTGACGTTCAGCCCCAGCCCCGCTGGGTGCTGGGCGCCGTGGCGGCTTGCCCCGGCTGATCCGGGGCGCAAGAGCATCGACATGAAGCCAAAAACACTTTTGACGAGAGAGCCGGGCCGTGAGCTCGCGACCGGGCCAAACTCCCGTCGGAAAACGCGCCATCCGGTGGATGACGCGCACAACTTCGCGGCCTGCAGCCAGCGCCGCGGCTAATCCGTAACACCTAAGAAAGCACGTGCCAAGTATGAAACAAACCAAGAATGCCATAACCTGCCGGATGGCGGTTGGGCTGATGACCCTGGTCGCCGCGATCACCGCCAGCGCTGCCGCCCCGGCCCTTACCGGCCAGATCGTTCTGCGTCCGCTCACTCCCCACGACAAAACTCTGTACGGCCTCCCCTCAAGCACCGAGGTTTCGGGGGGGCTTACCACCGTGGGCGTCGGCACACCGGTCTATCTGGAAGCCGAGGTGAATATCTCCATTGCCGCGTCGAACATTGTCAGCGTCACTTGGGTTCTGACGAATAGACCGGCGTTTTCCTCAGCGGTGCTCACCAACAGCCCTTTGAGCAACAATGTGCCCATCTATGACCCGTCGGGGCGGACGCAGTTTCAGGTGGCTTACACTAATGCGGCGGGCGGAGGCGGACGCGCGCTCCTGCGCCCGGACCTCGTGGGCCAGTACACGGTGGTGGCCACCATTGTCACCTCCGGCAGCGGCTCCACCAATGTGACTCAGACCATTACGGCCGGCACCTACCTGGGCGCCGACACGTGCGCCCTGTGTCACAGCGGCGGCGTCGTCGCGGAGAACATGTA
>Ga0187872_10003048_pt1 | contig 13957 bp, 12 predicted proteins | sample June2016WEW_16_4_FD_132973 | JGI IMG/M metagenome (GOLD analysis project Ga0187872, IMG submission 132973) | Peatland microbial communities from SPRUCE experiment site at the Marcell Experimental Forest, Minnesota, USA - June2016WEW_16_40 | ecosystem: Environmental > Terrestrial > Soil >...
ATGAATATGCAGGTCAAATTCCTTGGGTGCGACGGCGGCACAGAGGGCTTGAAATGTGGCTTTGGTCGGCTGGCCGCGCTTGAGGCTCCAAAGAATCCGGCGGCTGCCCGGCGCGCTGTAGCCAATGTCCACCTTTCCCTCGAGGATGGTCGCCGGGCTGTAGCCCAGCGCCGCGATGATGCGGCCCCAATTGGGATCGCCGCCGTGCCAACTGGTTTTGACGAGTGCACTGTTCGCCACGGCCCGCGCGGCGGCATCGGCATCGGCGAAGGTCTTCGCGCCATTGACCCGCACAGTTACGAACCGCGACACCCCTTCGCCATCGCGCACGATCATCTTAGCCAGTTCGAGGCAGACGTGGCTCAGAGCGGCTTGGAATAGTCCAAAGTCCAAAGTCCAAAGTCCAAAGTTCCGGTTGGCGGCGAGGCCATTAGCCAGCACCAGCACCGTATCGTTGGTGCTCATATCGCCGTCCACCGTGATGCGGTTAAAACTGTTGGCGACGGCCTCGCGCAACGCGGCCTGCAGCACCTTTGCCTCAACCGCGGCATCAGTCGTGATGAAGCACAGCATCGTCGCATGGAGCGGCACGGCCCCGGGGCGCACGCCCGTGGCGCTCATGCCGGGCTGGATCATGCCGGCCCCTTTGCAGATGCCGCCGATGCGGACGACCTTGCCGCCGAGCTTGAACTCGACGGCGATTTGTTTCGACCGCGTGTCGCTAGTCATGATGGCTTCGGCGGCCTGCGCGGCGTGGCCCGCGGTGGACCCAAGCTGGACTGCGGCTTCGATGATGCCGGCGCGGACATTGTCCATCGGCAGCGTGACGCCGATACGGCCAGTGGACCCGACGAGGACCGAGCGCGGCGGGAAGGCGAGCGCCCGTTCCGTGAAGCGCGCCATCTCCAGCGCGTCCTGCAAACCTTGCTTGCCGGTGCAGGCATTGGCGTTGCCGGAGTTGATGACAACCGCCCGAGCGCGGCCTTTTTTCACCCGCTCGAGGCAGACTTTGACCGGCGCGGCGCAGGCCCGGTTGGTGGTGAACATACCGGCCACGGTGGCGGGAGCCTCGGAGACGATGAGCGCAAGGTCGCCCTTCTTCCCCTTGTCCGAGCCTTTGCCGGTGCCCAGGCGTTTGATGTCGCAAAAGACGCCGGAGGCCTTGAAACCCTGCGGCGCAACCACCGAACCGGAAATCTCGGAAATCTTAGCTTTCATTTCAGGGGTCATAGACCACACCTGATCCGAATAGCCAATGGGCCGTGGATTTACAAGCCTTTTGCAACCCTTTTACACTTCCTTGACATCCCCAGGCCGCCAATGGATAGCTATTCCACCCAGCGGGGCACGCTGGGCGGGACGGTTTTGAGTCGCGGGACTCGAATCGCCCGCGTATGGTGCCTTTGAAACTTCAACAACGGACAACGATATGAAACACATCTTTCTGGCAAACGCCATCAGCCTGGCCGTCGCGAGTGCAACTTTGAACAGCGGCGCCGCCGCCGCCGGCACGAACGCGGTTCCGAAAATCGAGCGGCTTGCCCTGTTCAAGAACGGGCTGGGTTACGCGACCGCGACTGCAACGCTGCCGGAAAAGACCACGAGCGTCCGGCTCGGCCAGTTGCCCGTGCCTTCTTACGGCACGTTTTGGGTCGGTTACCCGAAAGAGGTGAAAGTCCGGAGCCTCACCACGGCGATGGAGACAGTGGATGAACTGCTCCCAGTAACGGGGGTGGACCAATTGCTGCGGTTGAATCCGGGCCGCAAGGTGGTGCTGCACATTTCGGGCGGGACAGGCAGCGAGGCGGTTGTGATCGAAGGGGTGGTGCAACCGCTGCCAGCGACACCTACCGCCGCAGAGCCGCCCAGTCCGTACTTCATGGATTTCCGACGCACGCCGGAACGTCCTTACTACTACGGTTACCCGCCGCCGCCGCAAAACGGCGTTCTGCTGGTGAAAACCGAGAAGGGGGTGGTTGCGCTTACCCCGGGGGCGGTTCAGCGGGTGGAGTTCGCCGGCGCGGAGCCGCTCTGTGTGACGACGAACCAGCAGAAGCGCCCCGCCATCCAGATGGAATTGGAAAAACCGGCGGGCGGGCAAAAAGTCGCCGTGTCCTACCTGGCACGGGGCATCACTTGGGTGCCGAGCTATCGCATTGATTTGTCAGACGAAAAAAGCGCGGTGTTTTCGGCGCAGGCCCAAATCATTAACGAGATGACCGACATCGAGGCGGCGCACGTTGATTTGGTTACCGGTTTCCCGAACATCCAATTTGCGGAGTTGCCGAATCCGGTGGCGATGAGCCAGAGCCTGGCGGAGTTTCTGAAGTCGCTGGCGGCCGGGCGCGCCGAAGGGGGGGAACGTGGCTACATGATGCAACAGCAGGCGCTCGTCAACAACAGCAGAGACAGTGGCTATGACAATGCGCCACTGCCATCGTATTCGACCGCTGCCACCGGACAGACGGCGGAAGATTTGTTCCTGTATCCGTTGCCGAAGGTTTCGTTGAAGAAGGGCGAGACGGCAACCATCCCGCTGTTCACGACCGAGATGCCGTACCGCCACTTGTACACCTGGAAGATCGGCGACCAACTCGACGGGGACACTTCACGCCAGCGCGGCGACGGCAAGAGCGCGGAAGAGGTGTGGCACATCTGCCGGTTGGTTAATGCGGCGAAGATGCCGCTGACGACGGCGGTGGCCGAGTTCGTGAAGGACAGTCAGTTTGTCGGACAGGACACCTGCTTCTACACCGCAGCCGGCGCGGAGGCGTCCATCCGGATCAACCACGCGCTGAATGTGCAGGCGGAGCAGGCGGAGGTTGAGGTGGAACGAAAGCGCAATGCCGCAAATTTCAACGGCGCCAGCTACGACCTGGTGAAACTGACCGGGGAACTCAAGCTCCGCAATCGCCTCGACAAAGCCATTGATTTGGAGATTACCAAGGAGCTTTCCGGCGAAGTGCTCGAAAAATCCGAAGACGCCAAAGACGTGCAAACCGCCAAGGGCCTCAAACAGATGAACCCGAAGCACGTTCTCACCTGGATGACCCCGCTCAAAGCCGGCGAGGAGCTGAAGCTCACGTATTCCTATCAGCTTTACATCCGATCATAGGCGGAGAGTCACCGTTTCCACTGCTGATCCGCGAAGTTCATAAACACAGTCCAGTCATTCGTCGTCATCGAGTGGTTGCCCTCGCGCACATAATAGCCGAGGGGGCTGTCCACCAGTTGGCCGCGCGGAGGCATTTCTTGAACGGCCAATCCTTTCATGCCGAGGAACCGATAGACCGGGTCAGCGGCCCGGAGCACTTGAAACTGGCCGGCTGGGTTGGCCCATTGGTCTCCTTCGGCGGCGGAGAACAGCACCGGCCGCGGCGCGCAGAGGGCGACCAAGCAATGCTGGTCGAACGGCAGCCGCTCCGGCGCATCGTTGAACTGCTTGAACCGTGCGTTGAACCAGTGTGGAAAATGGTCGTTGATGGCCTTCACGGACTCGCCGGTCTTCCCGCGGCTTGGCGCGGAGCCGCCGCAGCCGGCCTGGTGCGGGAATGCGATCGCAATGCGCTCGTCGAACGCCGCCGCCAGCAGCGCTGTCTTGCCGTTGCGCGAGTGGCCCAGCGCCGCGATTCGGTGCGCGTCCACGCCGGGCTGCGTGACCAGATAATCCACGCAACGATGGAAGCCCCACGCCCACGCGGCGATCGTACCCCGGTTGGTCGGGTTGTTTCTAGCCGGGTCGCCGCCTGCCAGCCAGGCGTAAAGGCCTTCGCTGACCTCTTTGCGGTCGGGGTCCACGTCCCCGCTGTAAAACGCCGCCAGAGCATAGCCGCGCCGGACGATTTCGGCCAGGGGCCAGTCGGCGGCCTGCGAGCCGCGGGCGGCCTCGGTGGCGGCGTTGTTCGTGCATCCCTTGCAGGCATCGCCCAGCCAACTCCGCGCCAGCGGCACGCGCGGGTCATCTGTCAGCGCGTGGTTGCCGCAGAAGTCCATCGCGAGAAAGACTGGCGCGGGACCCGGACGCTCATTCGGCACCACCAGCATCAAATCAATCTGCGGCGCTTTCGCGGGGCCCGTTTCCAACCGGACCAGTTTGAGCGTCGCCTTTCCACCCAGGAAATCGTGGTATTCCCCGAGATTCGTGGCCGAGACATGCGCCGGCTTGGGGGGAATGGGGCCGTACATGTAGTGCTCAAACAGCGCCAGCAGTTCGGGCCGGCGTTCCTTGACCCACTGATCCCGGGAGGTGACGCGCCGGCCATCGAGCATCACCAGCGGGTCCGGCAGAGCGGCCTGGAATGGCAGCGCGGCAGGTTCAGGGAATGATGGCCGGGTTGAGGGTGCAGCACCCACTGCGGGAACGACCCCGCAGAACCCCGCTGCCAAGGCCAGCATGGAGCGGCGGCGCATCTTCATACCAACCCCGCAGTCTCCGGAAAGCCGCACCTGAGGTTCATGCTTTGCACAGCCTGCCCGCTGGCGCCTTTGACCAGATTGTCCTCGGCGCTCATCACGATCAACCGCCCGGTGCGCGGGTCCAGCCGCCAGGCAATTTCAATCACGTTGGTGCCGACGACATTCTTGGTGTCAGGCAGCGCTTTCCCCTCAAGCAGCCGCACGAATGGCTCGTTGGCATAGGCCGCCTGATAGCAGGCCGTCACTTGGTCGAGGGTTGCCCTGGCGGGCGTCAGATAGAGCGTAGTGAGGATGCCGCGATTCACGGGAATCAGGTGCGGGGTAAACTGAATCGTCACCTGCGTGCCGGCCGCGAATGACAGCTCTTGTTCGATCTCAGACAGGTGCCGGTGCTTCGGGATGCCGTAAGGCCGCACGCTCTCGTTGCACTCGACGAAGAGGTAGTCCAGTTCGGCCTTGCGGCCCGCCCCGCTGACGCCGCTCAACGAATCGGCGATGATGCCGGTTGGCTGCACCAGACCCGCTTTCAGCAGCGGCACCGTCGGCAGCAGGATGCTGGTCGGGTAACAGCCCGGGGCGGCGATCAGCGACGCCTTCTTAATCTGGGCGCGATAGACCTCCGGCAAACCATAAACCGCCTGGCCCAGCAACTCCGGGGCAGGATGGTCATGGGCGTAGAAGTCCTTATAGACCGCTGCGCTCCTGACGCGGAAATCCGCGCTCAGGTCAATGACCAGGCAGCCGAGCTGGAGCAGGGGGACCGCGAATTCGGCGGCAACACCGTGCGGCAACGCCAGAAACACGATCTGCGCCTCTTTGGCCAACACCTCGGCCTTGGGCTCGCTGAAACGGAGAGCCCGGGCGCGCGGATGATGGGCGAATTTCGGGAAGACCTGCGCCAGCGTCTGCCCGGCGTATTGGCGCGAGGTGACGGCGCTCAGCTCCGCCTGCGGATGTGACAGCAGCAGGCGAACGAGTTCTTCGCCCGAGTAACCCGAGGCGCCGACTATGGCTATCTGTTTGGTCTTCATCATAAAAAAGCCCCGCCAGATTCAACCAGCGGGGCCGGGAAATTGCCAGCGCGATTAACGCTTGCTGTACTGGAAGCGTTTGCGCGCGCCCGGCTGGCCGTACTTCTTGCGCTCTTTCCTGCGCGGGTCGCGAGTCAGCAAACCTTCGGCTTTCAATAAGGGCCGCAGGTTGGCATCCACCGTGAGCAACGCGCGGGCCAGCCCATGCCGCACCGCGCCCGCCTGGCCGTTTGGCCCGCCGCCGGAAACGGTGATTTGCGCGTCGAACTTCTCAGCCGAGCCGGTCACGGTCAACGGTTGGGTCGCCACAACGCGCAGGGATTCCATGGGGAAATAATGCTCGAACGGCCGGCCATTGACCACCATCTTGCCGGTGCCGGCGGTGAGGCGCACGCGCGCCACCGCGGACTTGCGGCGGCCCGTGCCGAGATTTTGCGGGGCTTTGACTTCGGGAATCTTTATGTCGGACATGCCTGAGGAAAGTTGATGGTGGATAGTCGAAAGTTGATGGTGGATAGTGGATGGTTGATAGCTTTACTTGGCGGGGGCCAGCGGCTGCGGCTGCTGGGCGGCGTGCGGATGCTGGTCGCCCTTATACACCTTTAGCTTGGTCATCAGCACCCGCCCCAGCCGGTTCTTCGGAACCATGCCCCGCACGGCGTGCGTGATGAGCTTCTCGGGCTGCCGGGCCCGGACCTGCTCGACCGACCGGTATTTCTCGCCGCCTTTCCAGCCCGAATAGCTCATGAACTTCTTCTGGGTCTCCTTCTTGCCCGTCACGACGACCTTCGCCGCGTTGATGACCACGACAAAATCCCCGGCATCAAGGTGCGGGGTATAGACGGGCTTGTTTTTGCCCCGCAAAATATTGGCCACCTGCGCCGCCAGCCGGCCCAGGACGGCCCCATTGGCGTCAATCACGTGCCACTTGCGTTGTTCCAAATTCACTTTCGGCAAATACGTCTTCATCTCAAATCCTGATCAAAAGAGGGGTGAAAATAGCAGACGGAGCGCCCAAGTCAACAGAGATTACCAGCGAGCGCACCGGCGAAGCATCCGCCCAGATTCGTGAACGCGTGGTGTTAGCACGCCGGCGACAGCACGAGCGGTTCCGGGACCGTCCGAAAATCGCCTGCAACGCCCGTATGGGCAGCCGGGAATTGAAAAGATATTGTGGGCTCGATGAAGCAACGCTGGAGCTGTTGAAATTCGCGATGGCTGACTTGATCTCCAAACTGTTCACATCAAAGTGCCCCGCATCCATTAAGTCAGCGCCCCAACAGGATTACTGCGCGACGGCCTACTGGCACATGGACTGGCCAGAGAACGGGCTGCCGCCGCTGGCCGCCGCGTCCGAGCGCATGAAGGACTTGCCTTGGGGGTTGGCGGCCAGGCGGGCCAGGGCCAAAGCCAAGACTTCGACCCCGCGCTGGATTTGGTCCGGGGACGAATACACGTCGGGCCGATGGCTGAACCCGCCGCGGCAAGGAATGAAGATCATCGTGGCCGGACACACCTGCGCCATGAACAGGGTGTCGTGATAGGCCCGGCTGACCATTCTCTTGAATGGCAGCCCAAGTTCGCCACAGACGCCGGCTATCGTCTCGACGAGGCGCGGGTCGCATATAGCCGGCGGGTCGGCGTTGAGCCGCTCCAGTTTGAACTCCACTCCGCGCCGCCGGCAGGTTTCGGCGACTGAACTCTCGATGCGCTTCAGCGCCGCGTCGCGGGTCTCCAGGCAAGTGTCGCGCAGGTCAGTTTCCAGCCAGGCGCGGCAAGGCACGCTGTTGACCGCGCCCGGCTCGATGCGGAACACCCCCGTCGTGCCGACGGTGTCAGGGCTGCCGCTGGTGAGGGTGGCCTGCTCGACGGCCAGGGCGATTTCCGCGCCGGCCAGCAGCGCGTCGTGCCGATCCGGCATGAGCATCCCGCCGGCGTGGCCACCGACGCCGGTCAATTGCAACCGGAGCGTGCTCGGCGCGGCGATGCTCTCGACGATCCCGATGGGCAGGTTCTCCCGTTCGAGCAAGGGTCCCTGTTCGATGTGCAGCTCGACAAATGCAGAATAACATTGCGGCGCGAGCCGGACCTGGTGCAAGTCGTGTCCCCCCAACCCCGCCGCTCCGCGCAACTCGTTCAGCGATTTGCCTTCGCCGTCGCGCAAGGCCGCTGCCTGTTCCAAGGAAAGCGCGCCGGCCAGCAGGCGGCTCCCGAGACAGCCGATGCCAAAGCGCGTCGGCTCTTCGGCGGCAAAGACAATCAACTCGAGGGCCCGCGCGGGCTCGAAGCCGGCGCGTTGCAGCGCCCGGATTGCTTCCAGCGCGCCCAGCACGCCGACGACGCCATCGTAGCGGCCGGCATTGGGAATCGCGTCAATGTGCGACCCCGTCGCCACCGGCGGGAGCGCGCCGTTCTTGCCGGGCCAGCGGGCGAAAATATTGCCCGCCCCATCATCGCGCACCGTCAATCCGGCCTGGCGGAACAGACTTTTGACCTGGGCGCGGGCCTTGAGGTCGGCGGCGGAAAACAGGACGCGCGTCACGACCGGGGGCGGATTTTCGGAGATCAGGGCCAGCGCATCTATTTCCTGCTGCACCTGGGTGATGTTGATTTGAAGCGGAGGGTTCATCGGGTTACAGAAGCGGCTCGCGATTCACGTCTTTGTAATAGATGTAGCTGGCCGGGACCCGGCCCATCGCCACAAACCATTGGGGACAATAGGGCGCCATCCAGATCACATCACCGGCCTGGACGGGATGCCAGTCGGCGTCGAGGCGGTAAATGCCCTGGCCGCTGAGCATTACCAGGCCGTGTTCCATGACATGGGACTCGACGAACGGCAGCGTAGCGCCGGGTTGGTAGGTGAAGATGTTCACGGCCAGATCGAACTCGGGCTTGTCCGGCAACAACACTTGCAAGCGCGCGTCTTTATTTCCCAGAAAAGGCTGGCCGGGCGCATCTTTCGCATGGCCCACGATTAGCTCTGGTTTCTCGTAGCCGGCGAGCGGCTGGAATCGCTTTTGGAAGATGAGAAGCTGCGTTGCCGGGGCGGCGTCGCTGAAGCGGAAGTCGTGCTCGGCTGGAAGGTAAACGTAATCACCGGCCGCAAGGGCATGGCGGCTGCCGCCCAATTCGGCGCGGCAGGTTCCCGCGAGGATGTAAATAACGCATTCGATCAGGCCGGTGTTGCCGCGGCCCTCACTGGTCTGTCCCAGCGTGACGAGCAACTGGCGGAAGTTTGCGCCCAGGGCGTCGGAAATCTGCATGACGCAGGCCGTGTCACGCCAGCCGGGTTGCCAGCCGGGGACAAAACCAGCCGGCGTCCGCAAGGCGTATCGCGCCTTGACCACATCCCGCGTATATCCGAAAAGCTCGTTCATTTGACAGGTCTGATTAATCGTCCGGGCGGCTGCGCCACAACGTCGCCATCGTTAAATACCGTCCGGCCGCGCAATATGGTGCGGACGACGCGACCGCGCAACCGGCGGCCGAGGTAGGGAGTCTGGGCGTGACGATACAACAGGTCCTTTTCCTGGACAGCATAGGCGCGGCTCAGGTTCACCAGCGCGAAGTCGGCATCCGCCCCAACCGCGATCCGGCCTTTCGTCTCGGGCAGGTTAAACCGCTTGGCGACGTTGCCGGAGAGCAAACCGGAGATGAGCGATAGCGGCACCGCCCGCTTATGATGCGCTTCGGCGAGCAGAATCGAGAGGGCGTGCTGCGCGCCCGAGATGCCGCCCCAGACCTCAAAGAAGTTGGCGCTCTGCTTCAGGTCGGGCGGGCACGGGGAGTGATCGGAACCGACGGTGGTGAGTTCGCCGGCGAGCAACTGCTGCCAGAGTCGTTCCTGCTCCTTGGCGGAACGCAGCGGCGGCGCGCACTTGGCAATAGCGCCGAGCTTTTCGACATCGGCCGCTGTCAAACTCAGGTAATGCGGGCAGGTTTCGCACGAGACGTCAACGCCGCGTCGGCGCGCTTCGGCAATCAACTGGACGCCTTCGCCGCAACTGACGTGAACAACATGCAGGGCACAGCGGGTTTCTCCGGCCAGATCGAGCGCGCGACGGATGGCGTCCAGTTCCGCGGTGATGGGACGCGACGCCAAATAATCGCGGATGGCAGTCCGGCCCCGGGCGAGGCGTTCCTGCGTGAGCTGCCGGGTCAAGGCTTCGCTCTCGGCATGAACCGCGACCGGCAACCGAAGCTGCGCGGCGCGTTTCATCCCCTCGCGCAGCACCCGGTCATCCACGCAGGGGAAGTCGTCAATGCCGCTGTCGGCCATGAACGCCTTGAAACCGATGACCCCGCATTCGGCCAGTTCGGCGAGCCGGTCGAGGTTTTGGGGAACCAGGCCGCCCCAAAAGGCGAAGTCCACTACCGACTTTTTCTGCGCCGCCGCTAATTTGAGCTGGAAGCTGGGCGCGTCAATGGTCGGCGGATGGGCGTTGAGCGGCATGTCGAAGAACACCGTGCCGCCGCCCGCGGCGACCGCGCGCGTGCCGGTTTCAAACCCTTCCCAGCGTGCCCGGCCCGGCTCGTTGAAATGAACGTGAGCATCAATCACGCCCGGGAAAATGTGCAAGCCGGCGGCGTTTACCACCTCGCCGCCCGCACCGGACAAATCCGGCCCGAGCGCGCGGATTTGTCCGCCGGCGACGCCGAGGTCGGCTGCCACCGGACCCGCCGGCGTCACGACCGTTCCGCCGCGCACAATGAGGTCAAAGTCGCCCATACTCGTTTGCCAATAACCGCAGAAAATCGTTCAGGACGGCGAGCGCAACCCGCAAGTCCCGCCGGCTCGCCGACTCGTCGGGATGATGACTAATACCCTCTTTGCAGCGAATGAACAACATGGCCGCGGGGGTAATCCGGGCGAGGATGGCGGCGTCGTGGCCGGCCCCGCTGGGCAGGTGGACGATTTCGGGTTGATGCAGTTTGGCGGCGCGTTCAAGCAGGCCGGATAGTTTGGGGGAGCAGGCCACAGACGGAGTCTGCTGCACAAGCTGTGCCGAAACGTTCACCCGGCGCGCGGCGGCAATGTGCCGGGCCAGCTTCTGGAATCGCTCTCCCGCGGTGCGCCGGACGGAATCGGTTTGGTGCCGCACATCCAGGGTTAAGGTCACCATGCCGGGAATGACGTTGCTGGCGTTTGGCTCGGCTTGAATCTGGCCGGCGGTGGCGACCAAGCCGGCTTTGCGCGCAGCGTAATGTTCCACCGCCAGAATGAACTCCGCCGCGGCGCACAAGGCGTCCCGGCGCAAACGCATCGGGGTGGTCCCGGCATGAGCGGCCCGGCCAGTGAAGGTACATTGGAAGCGCGATTGTCCGGCGATGGCGGTGACGATGCCCACAGCAAGCTTCTTTTCCTCCAGCACCGGCCCCTGCTCGATGTGGGCCTCGACGTAGCCGAGCAACCGTCGCGCGTCGAACCGCGCCTGTTTCAAGCGCGCGGGTTGGCCGCCGAAGCGGCGAATGGCGTCAGCCATGGAAACGCCGCAGGCGTCCGTGCGGCGCAAATCGGTGTCGGCGAGCAACCCGGCGGCGGCGCGGCTGCCCAGACAGGCGCTTTGGTAGCGCACCCCTTCTTCTTCCGCAAAGCCGCACACCTCGAGGGCAAACGGCAGCCGAAGCTGATTTCGCCGCAGATGCTCGACGCAGGCGATGGCCAGAATGACGCCCAGCGGACCGTCAAACTTGCCGGCGTTGCGCACGGTGTCGAGATGCGAACCGAGCAGGAGAATCCGGCTGGGGCGGGTGGCGCCCGGGTAATGGCCGATCAGGTTGCCAATGGCATCCTCACGCACCTCCAGGCCCGCTTCGCACATCCAGGAAGCGACCAGACGATTGGCTCGGCGCATTGCGGGAGAGCCGAACGTGCGAGTCAGGCGCCCGGCCTCTTCGCTGATGCTCGCCAGCGCTTCGATGCGTTGCATGATAATCGCCGCCGGGTCTCTCATAGCATCAGCTTCCGCGATAAGTGCTGTAGGCCCACGGCGACACCAGCAGCGGCACGTGGCAGGAGGCGGTTACGTCCGCGATGCCGAATTGAACTGGCACCCGGTCAAGAAAGCGGACTTGCGGTTCGGGAGAAACCTTCCCGGCGAAGTAATCGCCCACACAAAAGACCAGTTCGTACCGTCCGGCGCGCATCTCCCCGGCGGCCAGCAGCGGTTGGTCAGTGCGGCCATCGGCATTGGTGCGGACGGTTTTCAACAGCTTGCGGACACCTCCGGCGAGGGACCAAAGCTCGATTTGCACGTCTCGCGCGGGGCAGCCCTGGGTGAGGTCCAAAACGTGGGTGCTCAGTTTCGCGGGCATAATCAGGAGGCAATTAAGTCGTGGAGTCGGAGCTTGGCAATCTTGAATATCTCGGCGAGCGCGGCTTCGATCTCCTGTTCGGGTGAATGCTTCAACCGCCGCTCGAAGCCGGCCAGTATGGCTTCTTTCTTGTTCTGGCGGGCGCAAATGACGAACGGGAAACCGAACCGCTCGCGATATTGGCGGTTGTGCTGGTCGAACAAGGCGGCTTCCTCCGGGCTGAGTTTGTCCAGGCCGCCGCTGGCTTGCTCGCGAGCCGACGCCGGGGTCAGTGTCCCGTCCCGGGCCGCCCTTCCGGCGAGGTCGGGATGCGCCCGGATCAAAGCCAGCTTCCTCGGTTCGTCCGACGCCAGCACCGTTTCACAAAGAGCGCGATGCAGGGCACCGGCGCTGGCGAAGGGCCGCTTCGCCCAGCTCAGTTCCGCGATCCAGGGGGAGCGTTCAAAGACCGGTCCGATCACCCGGAGAAAGTTCTCCCGGCTAAGCTCGTTCAACGCGGCCACGGTGTAGCGCTGCATATGGCTCTCGGCTGGCCTGCTGGCCGACGCCGGGGACTTTTCCATCGGCCCTAGGATGCACGTCCCGCCAGATGGGTTGCCGCCCGGGCCGTCGTCAGGTTGATCAGTGGTGTTCAATTGCCTGGTTTGAGTTAAGATAACCACATAACTGAATAAAGCGAATATGAAACTGACCCACCACCACTACGGCAAAGCCAAGGTCCGCGTCATGAAAGTGACCCGCACGGGCGCGCAGCACAGTCTCAAGGAACTCGAGGTCTCCGTCATGCTGCGGGGCGACTTCGACGCTTCCTACACCCGCGCGGATAACCGCCTGGTGGTCCCGACCGACACGATGAAAAACACCGTCTATGTCCTCGCCCGCGAAGAGTTGGGCGAGGAGACCGAGGACTTCGGCCTGACGCTGGGCGAGCATTTCCTGAAGACCTACCCGCAGGTGGGTCAGGCGGACATCGGCCTGGCGGAGCGTGTCTGGGAGCGGATGGCAGTTCGAGCGCAGCCGCATCCACATACCTTTTTCCAAAAGAGCGCGGCCAGGGCGTTTGCCCAAGTGGCCTGCGCCCGCGGCGGAAGCAGTGTCGAATCCGGCATCGAGGACCTGCTGATTCTCAAGACCACCGGCTCCGGCTTCGAGGGGTATGCGCAGGACAGATTCACGACCCTGCCGGCAACCAAAGACCGGATCATGGCCACGAAGCTAAAAGCAACCTGGGCTTACGAAAAGCCTCCCGCAAGGTATTCCACGACCAACGGCACGATCCTCGAGGCGATGCTTGGGGTTTTTGCGCTCAACTACAGCCCGTCCGTGCAGGGGACGTTGTTCCAGATGGGCGAGGCGGCTTTGGCGGCGGCCCCGGAAATCTCGAAAGTGTCTTTGGCGATGCCGAACCAGCATTGCCTGCTGGTCAATCTTGTTCCCTTCGGAGTGGACAACCCCAATGAAATCTTCGTTCCGACCGATGAGCCGCACGGGCAAATTGAAGGCACTGTGAGTCGGAGTTGCGCATAGCCCATACGGTGGAACCTGTATTCTCAGTCCCCCCCAGTTTCATTACGACGGCATCCTGGCGCGCGTGCGCTCCCCATTTCCTGCTGCATGGATACGGCTTAGATACCGCGCTCTGCAGAGCGGTCCGCAGGATGCGCTATACTGCCGGTTGATGGTTGTGTCTGCAAGCGGCGCAAGCACAGGCGCGTGATTGGATGTCCCCACTCGGTCATATTACCGCTACCACTGCCGCAGGCGATAAAAGCGTTGTTGCCCGAGGGCCGTCGGATCGGTCAGGACTTCCAGCGCGCCGTTGCCGGCGTTGGTGGACAGCGCGCTCCAGTTGGTTGTCGCCACCGAATTATTGAATTCCAGGGCGTAGTTCATCCGGTTCAAGGTTTGCGCCAGCATGCTGAACCGGCAGCCCTGCCGGGCCGGATCGAGCAACTGCGGCACCGGGATGCTGCCCGCCAGCAACGCCAGCGAATGATACTCCCCGGCGCCAATTCCCATCACGTCGCTCAAATCGGAGGGCAGGCTGCACTGGCCATTCCAGTTAGCGCCCCAAGCCGCCACCGTGCCATCGGCCAGGAGGGCCACGCTGTGGCCGCCGCCGCCCGCCACGGCCACCACATTGCTGAGTCCAACCGGCACGTCGCACTGGCCCTGCGAATCGTCTCCCCACG
>Ga0187872_10003050_pt1 | contig 13952 bp, 8 predicted proteins | sample June2016WEW_16_4_FD_132973 | JGI IMG/M metagenome (GOLD analysis project Ga0187872, IMG submission 132973) | Peatland microbial communities from SPRUCE experiment site at the Marcell Experimental Forest, Minnesota, USA - June2016WEW_16_40 | ecosystem: Environmental > Terrestrial > Soil >...
CCCGGATCGTACGCTTCTCCTGCCCTCTAAACAACGAATGTGCCACCAGAGCAGGTCTTTAAGAAACGATAAACTGCGCTCTCAAAACCGTACCGCTCCAATCGCGGGTGGTATCGTAAACCGTCGTTGAGAGCGACCGGAAATCTCGATGAGAACTTTCACCCAAAACGAGCCGCTGACAGACGCCGAACGTGACCGCTCGGAGACTTCCTCAAAAGTTGCAAAGGCGGCAAAGCGATGAACGTCGAGGCGTTCGATGGGTTCTTCGCCGCCCACATCGCGGGACCGGAGACGGTGATGCCGAGCGAATACTACCCGGAGGTTTTCGGCGGCGAGATGTCGGACGCCTGCGAGTTCGGCAGCCTCGACGAGGCCAACGAAATCTTGGGACTGATGATGCGGCACTGGAACGAAATCGCCGGGACGCTGAATAAGGATGAGGTGTACGTGCCCCTCCTGCTACAGCACGAGAACGGCGTGGCTCATGGCAACGACTGGGCGCATGGTTTCATGCGCGGCATGCACATGCGCCATGATGGGTGGGCTGTGCTTATGGATGAAGAAGAGCACGGCGGATGCCTAGTCCCGATGATGATGCTCTTCCACGAGCACGATGAAGACCCCAAGATGCGCCCTAAGCCTATCAGCCCCGAGCAGCGCGAGAAGGCTCTTCTGCACATGGCGGCTGGGCTGTTGCAGGCATATCGGTACTTCAGGGCGCAACGGCAGGTCCGTCCCGAAGCCCACGCGAGCGAATCACGGCGCACCGTCCCCAAAGTCGGTCGCAACGAACTGTGCCCGTGCGGCTCCGGCAAGAAATACAAGAAATGCTGCGGTGAGGCGACGGTGAACTGAACCGCTGCGGGAGCGCCTATGACGGAACGAGAGCTTACCGCCACAGCAGTCGGTGAAGGCTTTTCGTGGGGATTTTCCCTACCGTTTCCTACCGAAAATATAGTTGGAGGACGGTCAGATCGGACGTAGCAGAGGCACGAAAAGGCTCAAGTTACGCAAAACACTGCATCTTGCTGATACCATTGGCGGCGGGAAATGGATTCAAGAAATTCCCCCTCCCGGCACCAGCCAACGACCGGGTTCATCGTGAATTCCTCTCTTTCTCATCGCCCAAATCGAGGTACTTGGCGATGTCAAACGCCCACGGTTCCCGTGGCTGATTGTTCACCTGGACAATATGCTCGGCTGTTCCGTAACCGCGATCGTAGGCGGCTCTCGAGACCTTACAGGTCTTTACTTCGCTCCATTTCCATCGGCTGACGATGGATGGTCTTTTGCACGAGCAATACAGAATAAACTCTTCCGAAGAGCCAACAACCAGGGGTACGAGATAAGACCGGTTACGGTAGGGACTGAAGGCAATCAGATAACGAGTGTGGCACTTGGGGCATTCCACACAATGACGAATACGAAGAGACATAAGAGTCGAAAGCGTGTTATCAACATCCACCAGTTACATGAGCGGCCTTGACCTACTGTCGCCGCTCTCGTTCCGGCAACCTCTGCGAGCATCCGCGCGCCCTCTTGAGGACGAGCGCTACAAGGATCGTCAAGCCCAGACTGGCCTTGGAAATGGTCGTAAGCAATACCCACTTGACTCGATTTGGACCTAGCCATTATGATCCGCCGCCATGAAGAGAGTAGCCTCCGGGATTCTTCCAATGATCGCTGTTAACCGGAAGGTTCCCAAGGCCCTGCACCGGCAGATCTATGACTCGTATCGCACGGCAATTGTTGATGGGAGCCTGCGGCCAGGGCAGCGAATTCCATCCACGCGAGTGCTTGCATCTGAACTTGGAGTTTCGCGGTTCCCCGTTCTGAATGCATACGCCCAGCTTTTGGCGGAAGGATACTTCGAGAGTCGCGTCGGCGCCGGCACGGTAGTCTCCAGTTCCATTCCGGACCCGCCTACGTCGAGCGAACTGACCGGTGCACCATTCGCCGCGCGCCGTTCCGGACCTCGACCCGTTGCGCGACGCTGTTCGATCCTTCCTCCTTTTGAAGGACGCCCGTGGCAGTTGAGCTGGGGAGCATTTGTCGTCGGACAGATTGCATATCATCAATTTCCACTCCAGATCTGGTCGAACCTGGTAGCGCGCCGTTGCCGAAATATGGACGCCAAGTCGTTTCATTACCCCGACCAGATCGGCTCCGGGGCTCTAAGGGAAACCGTTGCGACCTATCTCAGAACCGCGCGATCACTCCACTGCGAAGCTGAGCAAGTCATGATCGTCAGCGGTTCTCAACAGGCCCTGGAGATGTCGGCTCGGGTGCTTCTCGACCCTGGGAGCCGGGTGTGGGTAGAAGAACCAGGATACCGCCTGGCACGGGATGTCTTCGCTCTAGCTGGAGGTCGTTCAGTGCCCGTTCCGGTTGACATGGAAGGTCTGGACGTTGCCGCTGGGATCCAACAAGCTAGCAAGGCACGCGCTGCGCTGGTTACGCCTTCTCATCAATTTCCACTTGGCGTGACGATGAGCGCCACGCGGCGTCTGCAATTGCTGGAGTGGGCGCAAAGCTCCGGAGCTTGGATCATTGAGGACGACTACGACAGTGAGTACCGCTATGAGGGTATGCCGATCGCTTCTTTGCAGGGTCTGGATGCCAATGCTCGCGTGATATACATCGGGACCTTCAGCAAAGTCCTGTTTCCCTCTCTACGCCTCGGCTATATGGTCATTCCGGCGGACCTAGTCGACCGTTTTAGAGCGGTACGGCGCGCCATGGACCTTGGCCCCCCAAGCTTTTATCAAGAAGTACTCGCGGAGTTTATTGCAGAAGGGCATTTTGCGCGCCACATTCGAAGGATGCGCGTTCTCTACAGAGAGCGAGCGAATGTGCTAATAGACAGCCTAAACAAGGATCTCGGGGGCATGGTCGAGGTGTTCGGGGGCGAGGCCGGCATGCATCTGGCCGTGACCCTGAAAGACGGGAGCCGCGACTTGGAAATCGCCCAGCGTGCCGCTCGACAGAACCTTTGGTTATGGCCCCTCTCTCCCTCCTACTTGGGCGATGGAGTACGACAAGGGTTCATCTTGGGTTTTGGCAGTACCGAGGTAGCGGAGATTCCCCGCGCCGTCCGCAAGTTCCGTAACCTGCTCATGTGAGGCGAGCTACCGAGGTCGTTAGCTTCAGTCAGTGAACCGCCTAGACGGTCAGTGCGATGGCGGTCTACTGAGGTCTATCCGGAACCCCTGGTGCGCCCCCGCTCAGGTCGGCAAAACTCGAGTGCCGTGGCCCTAAGATGTAACCCCGTTGTGCCAGCCGTTGCCCGCATTAGCAGCCCGGCCACCCGATATATACTCGGAGGCTTCTTCGTGAACCAAGTCGCACGTCAGAAGTTGTCAATCGATTGAGGAGATCTGTCATGCAGAGCCGCATCACCGGTACCACCATGCCTGTTCTTGAATTTGCTCTCGAGCCGAATGAAACCATCATCTCCGAAGCTGGAGAACTCTCATGGATGAGCAGTTCAATCCAGATGATGACGCACACCCAGTTTGGTGGAGGCGGAGGTCTCTTCGGCGTGCTAAAGCGCGTTGCCGGCGGAGGATCCATTTTTATGACCGAATACCGGGCCATCGGCGCCGCGGGGGAGCTCGCCTTTGCGACCAAGCTCCCGGGTCACATCGTGCCCGTCGAAATCTCGCCGGGACACGAGTGCATGATTCACAGGCACGGTTTCCTCTGTGCCACTCCTCAGATTCAAATCGGCGTCGGCTTTCAGCAGTCGCTAGGCGCTGGAATTTTTGGTGGGGACGGCTTCTTGTTGCAAAGGGCCAGCGGCCAAGGAACAGCCTGGCTGGAACTCTCAGGAGAACTCGTGGTGCGCGATCTTCAGCCCGGCGAAACCTTGCGCGTCCATCCCGGCCATGTGGGAGCTTTTCAAGCCAGCGTCTCGTTTCAGATCACGACTGTGCCCGGCATCAAAAACATGATCTTCGGCGGCGACGGAATTTTTTGGGCTGCACTGACCGGTCCTGGCAGGATCTGGCTACAGACCCTTCCGATTGCCAGATTGGCTCATGCGCTGGAGCGGTACATGCCTCATGAAACCCGCCGCGAGACGATGCAAGGCGGCGTGGCCGGCGGAATCGTGGGTTCCATCCTCGACAACATGAAGTGAGTGCGACGGAGAAACCGCGTTGAGGCCGGGGCTTGGATGACACAAAGACCTCTTTCGCGGGCCTTCCTCTTTAGAAAAAACTCCTCTTACAAACTCCTCTCAAATTTAGACTTAGTGAAAGAAATAAGAGCTCGAGAACGACTATTTTCTCTTCGAACAAGCAAGAAGATGATTAGGAGCCGAGAGGCGGTTCGTGGCAAATCGTGTAATTTGTGCCAGGGGTTTGCTGTATGGCGGGAACTTTCGTCTAAGGTGTTTACCTGACTTCGCGGCTGCAACACCTGATCTCCTCTCTGATTGACCGCTCGTTTCTGTTTTTATTACGTAGGCGTCGAACTCGCTTTGAAATGCGACAGACGCAAGAATCGCATCAACCAAGTAGAGAACCCGAGGGTTATTGGTGTTTAGACGCGCCGATGGCGGTTAAGAACGCTACGACAGAGGGTTCCACTGTTTTCGGGAGAGCCTCCCCACTTCCCAAAGGGCAGCATCATTGTCTGCAAGTGGCTGTGGAAAATGGTGTTTGAGCGTCACAGACAATCTCCACCTCAAAGTGGCAGTGTGCATGCTATGAGAATCGGTAAGGTTCAGCCAAGCGCCAATTCGGGGCGAAGGCGATGCAAAAAGAAAGAAGGGGGGAAATCGATGAAGGAACAAACTGTTCGGCTGGGTCCGCGCGAACAGCAAATCGTCGAGCTGCTTTTGCAAGGTTGTGACAACGCAGAAATTGCAAGTCAGCTGAAAATGGCGCGGCGAACCGTTAAAGCTCATTTCAACCGCTTATTTCTTCGTTTCGGAATTACCGGTGGTATCAAGCGAGTGAAACTCGCGACCTTGTTATATCGGAGGCAAGCATGTCTGCAAACGGACGTTATGGGACCCGTGTCCCCAATGAACGTGAACACCGAGTCATCCAACTTGTTGCCGAAGGCTTAAAGAACAAAGAGGTAGCAGATGCCATTGGGACGACGGAGCATGTTGTAAAGAATTACCTGCGGGTGATTTACGACAAACTCGGACTTTGGAATCGCGTCGAACTCGCGCTGTGGTATGAGTCGCGGCGGAATCCGTCGATGCTCCTAACGCAATAATTCTCAGATCCCGTTGCCAAGGACGTCGCCGCGCGAAAGGCGACCGCGGCGTCCGAGGCCGGGCGGGAATTTCAAATAGCCCCTTTTGTTCCCCGAATTACTGACAACCAAAAGCCTGAAGATGTCGCAGGCGTTCTCCCGCATTTTTCACACCCTTGAGTGCTGCGGTGTCGAGCAACACCCGCGCCTGATCGCAATTCTTTGAAACTCCGTCGCCCTTCAGATATAGATCCGAGAGAAGAAGCGTGGCATCGGCATTGTGTTTGGCAATTGCTTTCCAAAGCCATTTCGCAGCTTCAGCGCTGTTGCGGCCCTGGCCATTCGTACCGTTCAGATAGCCTTGGGCGACCGCGAGTTCTTCGGCGCCGGTTCCTGTCAACGCTTCGGTAGGAGGAGCCTTTGGGGGCCCTGAAGTCCCGTGTGGCAGAGCTGGAGGGCCGTTGTCCGCTCTCGTGCTCGCTTCATCACGAACTGGTTTGGCGGTATCCCCGGCAGGGAAGGCCGCTTGATTCTCTGCAGGCGGGGTCCGGTCCGGTGTATCAGTTTTCGATGAACTTGACGGAGTGGGTAGGGGCTCGTTCGTAGCCACGGGCGGAGCGGCAGGTTCCACGTGAGAAGTTTGCGATGTCGCTTGTGTGCTACGCCATGCGATGTACGCAGCAGCGCCGATAATAATCGCCAGGATAATCCCCACAAAGATGCGATACGACCCTGAAGAGTGCGGAGTGGAAAGAATCGCGTCCTCGTCATTGTAGTATTCGCCGTAGCCTCCACTTTGGAACAGCGACAATTTGTTCGTATTCAGTCTCGGTTCATAGGCATCATGATCAGGCGAAACATACTGCGATTCCTGGTTCTGCACGAAGCGAGCAGGTTCATCCTCACGCCGATCGATCTGCTGATCCTCCATGTGCAGATCAGCGGTGTGACGATCTTCGCCGTGCGGATCATCTCGATATAGGCCGGCGACTGCTGCTTCCTCTCCAAGACGCGTGCCGCACATGCCGCAGAACTTCTGGGTTGAAGGGTTCTTTCGGCCGCATGCGTGACAGCGAACGAGCGTGGGCTGAACCTCCGGCGCCTGGGAAGGAGGCGGGAGTATAGGTTCTGTCTCCTGCTCCCTGGCCGAAGATGGAGCCGCGACCGCGTTCTCTGGGCGCGTCGAATTTGCCGCTTCCAGCTCGCGCACGAGTTCCTGCACCGCCTGCTCGCGTTTTTCAGGTGGACTGGTGAAATAAACCTGGGCCCACCGGCCCATGTTCTGCGCCAACAGTGGATTCAGCAGAGGGTTCAATTCGGGAGGTGTCAACGTGCTAGGTCCTTCGAAATGCTTGGTTTGAGACGACAAATAGGGTTCTCCCTTTTGCGAAGACTTGACTGAAGTGAGCAGGCGAAACCTATAAGTATGATTCCACTCTCGTGCCCGGTGGTTGTCAAATTAAACGAACGGAAACAAGGGGAACCCAAGGGCGAGAAGCCGCTTTCAATCGCAGGCTTTGCGGTAAGCGGGCTCAAACTGGTCCAACTGCGCGTCCCGCTGAGAGCTGAATCTCCCCTTCGGGGTTTTACCGTAGAGATCGGCGCCCGGACAATAGTAAAGCGCGGTGTTAAGATCGACCCAAACTTGGGTCCTCGGATTTCCTTTGTACACGGGAGGTTCGGGCGCTTCTGCCAATCCCAGCTCAACCAGGATTCGGTCGAAAAGCGAAAGGTCAGCGTCCGGAGCGGCGCGGCGGTGCGCTGCGGACACTGTTGGACTCCCGGTCGCGCTCACTGAATGGTTGGACCAGATTGCCCACCGAATGACGCCCAGCACCAGGACCACGGCGATTGCCAGGTAGATGTCCCCTCGCCGGGAATTCCAGAACTGAACCCAGGCACCGGGATCTTTGGCCAGGGTGAGTCGCTCTAAGAAGTCAAGGGTGGTTGCGGCGGAACTCCATGCTGGGGCACGTTCCGGTTTTGCGAGAGCTGTCGGTTCTGGTGCTTCGACATCCTCTGCCGGGATAGTGTGCAGCGGAATCTCGAGATCCGCGCGTTCCGCGTTCTCAAAATCTGCACTTCCCGGTGCTTCGCGCAGTTCCGTGGACTTAGTCGTCTCGTCCCGCAAACGGTCGGCGGCCGCAAAAAGGTCGGGTATTTGCTCTTCGCGGGAATCGGCAATAGGCTCCTCATCGTGGACCTGATCAAAATTCGTCTGCGCCTCCTCGTGCATCACTGGGCCATCCGCAGGATGCGCATGCGGAGTTTGGTTCATCGCCTCCTGCATATGCCACAGCGCTGCCACCTTGCTCTGCATACTGGGCGGTTCATAATCGCTGCTGCGCGGCGATCCGCAGTTCCCACAGAACTGCTCTTGCCCTACGAGTTCGTGCCCGCACTTACGGCAGACGAAAGTTGACGAGGAATCATCCATTGCCGGACCTGCGGTTCTGGCCGCAGGGTCTTTGGTGGCGGGCGTGTCGATGATCGCGGCGAGATTCGGCTTCAGTTTTTCCAGAGCCTTCAGCATTACGGTGCGTTCCGTCGCAAGCGATTTTTTCCAGGTAACTTCTTCGTTCCTTGCCAGCGCTTCGGTCACCAAGCCGGCCATCAGTTGGCAGGTGTGAACGTCTGACTCGGCGAATGCGTGCGTGTTCGAATAGTAGAGTTCCAAGGCCCCGGTAACCCCGCCATTGTGAAAGATCGGAACCGCGATCAACGATTGGATGCCGCGGCGCAGGCACTCTTTCGTGTCAAGAAGCAATTCGGGATTGACGTCGCCGCAGCGGAAAACCTTTCCGGACCGAAGGCAGGCCATGCTGAGCGCGTTTTCCACGGGAACATCGGTTCCCGCAGGCAGCGTCATGAGGCCCGCTGCCGCCCGGTAATGGACTTTGTTGCCGTCGAGGATGCCAATAGCAGCGCCACTTGCCCTGGCAATCTGGGTCACACGCTCGCCGATCAGAGATATCGCGTTTTCTAATGGCAGATGACGAGCCCGAATTTGTTGCTGGGTCTCGACGATTTGCGCCAGCGTGTATGCTTCATCGGCCTTGGGGGTCGGCTCCGGCTGTTGAGTTTGCAACGGGCCATGGGGCGGAGCGGCAGCCGCCCGTTCTTCCTTCTCAGGATGATCCCTCTTCGGCTCGAGGTCCTTCCTCTCCCGCAATTCGCGGTTGTGCTCTTGCATAACATAGGCCGCTTCCAGCACCTTTGCGAGCGTCTCCTCTTCGCGAATCGGTTTGTTTGTTTTCTCGGACACGATTTCTTCTTCCATCAGTGGAAGCCATCCCCCGGGCGCAGCCCGGCAGGTGCGGGATTGCGCCTATTCTAGTGCATGTTCTGCGCCAACACAGAGCGCCAAGGTAGTTCAGGCGGGGGGATGAGCTTCAGGGAGATCAAATACCTTGGCTCCTTTTGCAGGCGGAGACCGTTAGTTCTTCCAATAGTTTACAGCCGGACGTGCTGACTTGCGAGTGTTCTCGTGAGACAGAAAGGTGCAGCCGGGGCGGGGAACGAGCGTCGGGTAACCTCTAGTAACTCGCAGGAATCTGCACGATGGTTCGGGCATTTTTCCTACTCAGACGCTTGCCATGGAACCTCACCAGCGGGCTTACTCTTGCCGCTGAGATAGAAATGGACTGCGGGAGTGATGATGAGCGAGAGCACCATCGAGATGAGAACGCCACCAATGACCGCAATCGCGAGAGGTTGCAACATCTGCGAACCGGCGCCAATCGCGAAGGCCAGAGGCAGCATCCCAGCGACTGTGGCCAAGGCGGTCATGACGATGGGACGCAACCGTCGGCGGGCGGCTTGCAGCATCGCCTTTTCAGCATCCATGCCAAGGATGCGCATCTTATGGTCAGCGTCGAGCAACAGGATGCCGTTCTTGGCCACGATGCCGATGACCATAATCATCCCCATGAACGATGAGATGTTGAATGTGGTGCGCGTAATCAACAGGGCGATGAAAACGCCCGAGGTCGAGAGTAATGCCGAGGAGAGGATGGCGATAGGCGTTGCGAACGCTCCAAACTCAAATAGCAACACGATGAACAGTAGCAGGACCGCGAGGATAAGAACGATTACCAGGTCGTGGAACGAACGCTGCTGTTCTTCGTAGGTTCCACCGTATTCCACACGAATGCTGGATGGGATGTGCAACCCAGCCACAACTTTTTGCACGTCGGCCATGCCGCTGCCCAGGCTTCTGCCCTCCAGACGAGCGGTCACCGCCACGTCGCGTTGCAGGTTTTCGCGTCGAACCTCGGTTTGTCCCGGATTCTCCACCACCGACGAGAGCGCGCCCAGAGTAGCCGTGTGTCCGGTGCTGCTGACCAGCAAGGTATCGCGCATAGCTTCCAGGGATGCGCGGTTTTCCGCAGGGAAACGCACGCGCAGCGTATAGGCTCGGTCGTTCGCTACTACCGGGACAGGGGACGGCTCACCTTCCAGAATTGCAGACGCGTCGAGCGCGATTTCCTCGGCGGTGAATCCGGCTCTGGCGGCGACACTGGGGTCCACCTGGAAAGTGACGGCAGGCCCGCTGATCGTGTTCTCAATCCCATTCAAGATGTCCACCACGCCATGAATTTTGCCAATGGCCTCGGCCACCTTGGGCGCCCAGTCTTCCAGTTGCTTGGGATCCTGGGAAAACAGCTTGATCTGGATCGGTTCCGGAGCGGACGTCAGGTCGCCAATCATGTCCTGCAGAACCTGCACGAACTCGATGTCGAGAGCGGGCTCCTCTTGCTTAATCCTGGCGCGCACCTCCGCGATGATTTCTTCGATATCGCGGCTACGCTTGGACTTCAACTTCACCAGAACATCGCCTCTATTGGCTTCCGTCACTGCGGAAAGACCGAGTTCCAGACCGGTACGCCGCGAGGTGCTCTCGACTTCCGGAACCTCGCGCAGCATTTGCTCCACGTGGCCAACTATGCGATTCGTTTCCGTCAGCGAACTGCCGGCGGGGGTGAGATAATCGAGAACAAATCCACCTTCATCCATCTCCGGCAGCAGGTCGGAACCAGAAAAGGTGTAGCAAAGATAGGAAGCAACGATCAATGCGGCGCTAAAGATGATGAGGAGCAGAGGTCTTTCAAGCGCGCGGCGCAGCCAGTGCTCATGGAAATTCACAACGCGCAGGAAGAAGCCACTCAGATGCTTTTCCTCTGCAGCGAGCATTTTCATCGCGTCGTCGTTTTTCGCGGGAATCTCACCTTCATTTTCTGGCGGCGACGCAGACGAATGAGAAATCTCAGACTCCGTGCCTTGAGGCCCCTCCTTCTCACGTTGCCCCTTGATGAAATATTGGCTCAGAGTCGGAGTCCAGGACACGGCCAGCGCCAGTGACGTGAGCAGCGATACCGTCATGGTCACGGCCAGAGCGCGGAAGAAAACCCCGGTGACGCCGGTGATCACGATTAGCGGAATGAAGACGACGACCGGGGTGATGGTCGATCCGATCAGCGGCACCGTGATTTCTTGTAGTGCACTGTGGATGGCTTCCAGCCTCGTCTGCCCCATGTCGCGGTGCAAGACGATGTTTTCGACCACCACAATCGCATCATCAATGACCAGACCAACCGCCGCGGCAAGACCGCCGAGCGTCATCAGATTGAAAGTCTCGCCCATCACCTTGAGGGCGATGAATGTGACCATGATGGTCACCGGAATCACCAGACCAGCGACCAGCGAGGTTCCCCAGTCTCGCAGAAAAACCACCAGGATGATCGATGCCAGGATCAGGCCTACCAGAATGGCATCGCGGACGCTTTTGATGGATTCGTCCACGATGATCGATTGATCGTAGAAAGGCTCGATCTGAATTCCTGGCGGCAGCGTCTTGCGGATGCTCTCGATTTCGTTGTGAACTTCATTCGCGACCTGTACGGTGTTGCCGTCAGGCTGACGATTGATGTTCAGCAGCACTGCGGGCTTCCCGTTTGCCGTGACCACGGTGTAAACGGGTTTCACGCCTGGCGCCACGGTGGAGACATCCCCGATACGCACTGGAATTCCCGCCGGGGTGTTTTTGACCACGGCATTCGCAATCTCTGCGGGCGTCTTTACTTGGCCGTTGACCAGGGCGAGATCGAGTTGATGATTCCGCTCCAGCAGCCCTGGAGAATCGATAAGATTAGTGCGCCGCACCGCGTCCAGAATGTCCGATACGGTGACGCCCGTTGCCAGCAACTTGGCCGGATCTGGCGTGATGTGAAATTCCGGCTCCTGCCCACCTTGCACGATCACAGTGGAAACGCCTTCCAGACGGTTGAGGCGCGGCTTCATTTCGTAGGTCGCCATCTCCCATAGCTTGGTTTGAGGCATGCTGTCGGAGGTCAGGCTGTAGCCAATGATGGGAAACGCCGCGAAGGTCAGGCGATGGGCTTCGATCTTTGCGCTCGACGGAAGTTCCGGCTGCACCCTCGAAATCGCAGCATTCACATATTGCAGCGTCTGGAACATGTCGATGTCCCAGCGGAAATACAGATCAACCTCGGCGGATCCTCGGCTGGTGATGGAACGTACGGTAAGCAGTCCGGGCACGCTGTTGACGGCTTCTTCGATAGGCCGGGTCACCGTGACCGTCATCTGATCGATGGGCATAACGCCGTTGTCGACCGCGATCAGCACGCGAGGAAAGTTCGTGTTGGGGAACACCGACACGGGGATCGTAAAGGCCAGATAAGCGCCCAGCAGCCCGAACGTGAGAATCAGGAAGATGACGGGCCTGGAGTGCTGCGCAATCCAATATTGGTCAGTCGAATGTTGATCAGACGACTGTTGGTCACCCGAACGACCGGCCTTCGGTGAGTTCACGCCGATGCTCCGCAGCGATTATTTTTCATTGGATCCCTCACTGGGAGCTTTGGAACCTTCCTTGGATCCCTCAGACGATCCTTCGGCCGCTTCGATTTTGATCTTGGTCTTATCGGGTAGGCCGTATGCGCCGGCTGCCACCACTTTGTCGCTGGCCGTGACGCCCTCGACTATCTGCACGTCATCGCCGTTGCGGATTCCGAGTTTGACCGCCTTCTGATGGGCGCGGCCATCGGCACCTGCGAGCATGACCGCGGTGGTCCCGTCTGGCGTGGTGATGACCGAACTCGCCGGGACGACGAGAGCGTCCTTCACAGTCTGCGCCGTAAGAGAGAGTTGTACGCTCGTGCCGGGCTTCAGCTCGTGCTTGGGGTTCTTGGCCTCAAGCCAGATTTCGACCGTCGTGCTGTTGGGATCAAGCGCGGGGCTCACTACCGTGACCTTGCCTTCGATCGGCTCTTCGATTCCGGGCACGGTCATGGTTCCTTTGTCGCCGACTTTCAAGGCGGCTGCATCGCTCTGCGGGATGTGGGCCTTGGCGATGACCGAAGAAAGATCCATCACCGTCAGCAGCGGAGTGCCGGCCGCGGCCATTTCGCCCGGGTAAAGAGGACGGTCTGTAATCACGCCGTCCATCGGACTGCGAATTTCCGAGTAGCTGAGTTGTGCCTCCGCTCCCAGATACTTGCCCTTGGCCGACTCCAGTTGTCCTGCGGCGGATTTGAGTTCCTGTTGCTTGCCGATCGCCATGAGCGCGTCCAGGTGCTTCTTGGCGATTGCAGACTGGTTGCGGGCTTGTGTCACATCGACTCGTGACTGGTCGAGCTCTTTCCGAGGCAGCGCGCCTTGTTCGAAGAGCAGTTGGCGGCTCTGGAAGACCTTTTCCTGCGCATCGAGCACCTGCTGGGCCTGCTGCGCATCGGCCTCGGCCTTCCGAATTTCCTCCGGCAGACCGGCAGCGGTCGTAGTCTCGTAGCTGGCCTGGGCTTGTTCGTAGCTGCCTTTGTTTTCCTGTGCCGCCGCACTCAGATCGCGGTTCTCGAGTACGGCGAGCAGTTGTCCCTCACGGACCGGGCTGCCGCGCTTCACCAGAAACTTTTTCACCGGAGCGCTGATCTTGGGGACAATCGCGGCCTGCTGCCGTGGAAACAGAATTGCTTGCGTATTGATGATGTGCTGAATCGTGGTTTTTTCTACGGCGGCGACTTGCACCGTCACCGTCGGTTCCTTGTCGCCCTTGTCGGACGAGCAACCGCTCGTAATCAGCACGCTACTCACAGCGGCCACGCCGGCCAGTGTGAACATGCGGCGCCATAAGACGTCGAGCTTTCGGCTACAGTGTGCCCGTGCGGTTTTGTTGCGGTTCATTCGGCTAGCAGGTTCCCGTCAGAGTTTGTAAGTTTGCCTCGGCGACGCGGAAGCGCGCCTGGCCATCATCGTACGCGTTGCGGGCCAGGGTCAGAGTATTTTGCGCGTCGACCACTTCCAGTACGGTGGATTCTCCAGCCTGGTAGCGCAAGGTGGTGAGTCGCATACTGTCGGCTGCCAATTCGGCGGAACTCGCCAGCGACTCCATTTCCGAGCGCGACGCTTCGGCTTCACTGTAGAACTGCCGCAGGTGGCTCAGGAGTTCCCGTTGAGCGAAGGTCAATTCGACGTGCGCCTGATCCCGGCGCAACTCGGCCTGCTTGAGCTTGCTGCGATCTGCACCCCAACTGAAAATTGGAATCTGCAAGGTGGCCACGGCCGAATAACCGAGGTTCTGCACCCCGTTGGTTCGGACGGCGAATTGGTTCGCATCGATGCCGTAAAAATAGTCTATGTTCAGCGCCGGCAACAAACCACCCCAGGCCGCTGCAACCTCGTGATTGGCAACTTCCAATGCCGCCAGCGCCGCGCGCAGATCGGGA
>Ga0187872_10003057_pt1 | contig 13935 bp, 10 predicted proteins | sample June2016WEW_16_4_FD_132973 | JGI IMG/M metagenome (GOLD analysis project Ga0187872, IMG submission 132973) | Peatland microbial communities from SPRUCE experiment site at the Marcell Experimental Forest, Minnesota, USA - June2016WEW_16_40 | ecosystem: Environmental > Terrestrial > Soil >...
AAGCCGTCGAAGGGTCGCTCAAGCGGTTGAAGCTCGAGACCATCGACCTGCTCTATCAACACCGGGTTGACCCGAACGTCCCGATCGAGGATGTGGCAGGCGCGGTGAAGGAGCTGATCCACCAGGGCAAGGTCAAGCACTTTGGCATGTCCGAAGCGGGCGTGCAGACCATCCGACGTGCCCATGCGGTCCAGCGGCTCACCGCCCTGCAGAGCGAATACTCGCTATGGTGGAGGAAGCCGGAGCAGGAAGTGATACCCACGCTGGAGGAACTCGGGATTGGGTTGGTGCCGTATAGCCCGCTGGGCAAGGGGTTTCTGACCGGAGCGATCAAAGAAAACACGAAATTCGACAGTACCGATTTTCGCAGCACTCTCCCTCGCTTTACGCCGGAGGCTCTCAAGGCCAACCAGGCACTGATCGACCTGCTCGGCCGGATTGCGAAGCGTAGGAACGCGACCCCTGCTCAGATCGCACTCGCCTGGCTGCTCGCGCAAAAACCGTGGATTGTTCCGATCCCCGGCACGACGAAACTCAACCGTTTGGAAGAGAACATCGGAGCGGTGTCGATCCAACTGACGCCCGAAGACCTGCGAGACATCGATGCCGCTGCGTCGAAAATCACGGTGGAAGGTGCTCGCTACCCGGAAAGACTTGAGCGCATGACGGGTTTATAAAAGGTAAATCCATGTATAAAGCAAAAGCTTATTCCGCTGCCAGTGCGACATCGCCACTGGCGCACACGACAATTCCGCGGCGCGATCCAACCGAACACGACGTGCAGATCGAAATTCTGTTCTGCGGTATCTGCCACTCCGATCTTCACTCGGTGCGCAATGAGTGGAGCGAATTCATGCCCACCGTGTACCCGATCGTTCCGGGGCATGAGATCGTCGGCCGCGTGACCAGGGTCGGCTCAGCCGTTACCAAATTCAAGCCCGGCGACCTCGCCGCGGTGGGCTGCATGGTCGACTCGGACGGCACGTGCCCGGAGTGCCGCGCCGGCCTTGAGCAGTTCTGCCCGAACTTCACACTCACCTTCAATATGCCGGACAAGCACCTCGGAGGCGTCACCTACGGCGGCTACTCCGACAGCATCGTCGTAGACCAGCGATTCGTGCTGTGCGTCCCCTCGAACCTCAAGCTCGCCGGGGCCGCGCCTCTGCTCTGCGCCGGAATCACAACCTACTCGCCCATGCGCCGGTGGGGCGTCACCAAGGGCAAGAAAGTTGGCGTGGTTGGGCTGGGCGGACTGGGCCACATGGCCGTGAAGTTTGCCCGCGCCTTCGGGGCCCACGTTGTTGTCTTCACGACTTCACCGAACAAGAAGGAAGACGCACTGCGCCTCGGCGCCGACGAAGTCGTCGTCTCGCGCAATGCCGACGAGATGCAAAAGCATGCCGAGAGCTTCGACTTCATCCTCGACGCCGTCTCCGCCGATCACGACATCAACGTCTATCTCAACCTGCTCCGCCGCGACGGCAACCTTACCATTGTCGGCGCGCCCGCGAAGCCGCTGCCGGTCGCTGCCTTTGGCCTAATCGTGCGCCGCCGCAGTTTTTCAGGCTCGAGCATCGGCGGCATTGCCGAAACCCAGGAGATGCTCGACTTCTGCGGACAGCACAACATTACCGCCGATGTCGAAGTTATTCCGATCCAGAAGGTCAACGAAGCTTACGGGAGACTGCTCAAGTCCGATGTGAAGTACCGCTTCTCGATCGACATGGCTTCTCTGAAATCCGAGTAGACCAAATTCTGATCTTCGCGCGGCAAAGGAGACACCAGCGACGAGGAGCCGAACATGAAAAAACTGCTTTCGCTCCATCATGATCGCGGAAGAGGTGCTCTCAAAGGCGTGAGAGCAAGAGTCTGAAGCTTGAGAGATTAGGTGAGGAGTGCATAATGGCGAAGCAGAACGATGCTTTAAAAGACCGCCTTTCCCGATATCGCGAAATTACCATCACTGTGACCGGCAGAAAGTCAGGACGCAGCATATCAATCCCAGTCTGGTTCGCATCGGACGATGAGAAGCTGTACCTCTTGCCAGTGAGTGGGTCGGATACGCAGTGGTTTAAGAACGTGCTCAAGAAGCCTTCGATTCGGATCCAGGCAGGAGACGCCAAGGCCGAACTCAAAGTTGTCCCCGTCAGTGACGCCCCACAAGTGTCATCCGTGGTCGAGAAATTCCGCGGCAAGTACGGGGCCGGCGACGTGAAGAAGTATTACTCAAAGCTCGACGTTGCCGTCGTCGCTCAGTTGCGATGACGATCCGCGGTCACGTGTTAGCATTAAAAATTCGTCGCAGTCTCGCATCAACAAACGGACACTGACCTATGTCGGACGCACCAGACCAAGCTTTTCTTGAGGCTCTGCTGGACGGAGCAATGCAATGAGCGCCATCATGATTGCCAAAAGAGGTTACGTCGAAGGGGTGAGGACGAACGGCAAAACTGCGTCTTCGGGGCGGGCAGACAAGGTTGCGGGCCCGAACGAATCAGACACGGCTCAGTTAGCCCGCTGCATTGCTGCCTATGCTCCTCACGACGGTAGTTTTGAGCTGCGCATCCCTGGTTTGCACGCCAGTCGCTTTTCACGAATCAACAAGGAATGTGTGCATGCCCTCCGGGTGCCCTCGTTGTGCATCGTCGCCCAAGGTGCGAAGACCGTCATCGTCGGGGACGAGGTCTACGAGTACGACGCGTCGCGCATGATCGTATTCTCTGTCGCTCTACCAGTGGCTGCCCAGATCACCCAAGCCAGCCGCTCCGAGCCCTACCTCGCTCTCAAGCTGGACATCGACCCGCACAAGATTGCCGATCTGGTCTTGAAGGTGTATCCGCACGGTCTGCCTCCAGTTCAGGAGAGAAGCGCTGTTTACATCACTCCGGTCGACGCGTGCATTGTCAACGCCGCGACGAGGTTAATGGAGTGCTTAGCGCAGCCCGGGGACGCTGAACTGCTCGCCCCACTTGTGGTGGATGAGATTTTGATCCGGCTATTGCGCAGCCCCATTGGTGTTCGCGTCGCTCAAATGGGCTTTGCAGAATCTAGCGTCGACCGAGTTGCGAAGGCCATTTCCTGGCTACGCGCCAACTTCTCTCAACCCATGAAGGTCGAAGACTTGGCTGGGCTGGTGAACATGAGTGTTTCCTCTTTCCACGAGCACTTTAAGTCAGTCACTTCGATGAGCCCACTGCACTATCAAAAGGTGCTGCGCCTCCAGGAGGCAAGGCGTCTCATGTTGTCGACAATTATGGACGCGGGTACTGCGAGTCAGCGCGTGGGCTATCTAAGCGCTTCCCAGTTCAGCAGAGAATACAGCCGCTTCTTCGGGAGTGCGCCGACCAAGGACATCGCCAGACTGCGTCAAGAGACTGGACTGTGGGTCTGACCGTGAGCAGTTATTGGCGATTGCATGTCCCGCAAAACCGGCTTCAGACGGCGCGACGCCAGTGTCGGGCATCATCGTAATTCACGGAATTGGTATCCGGTACAGATTCCTCTGGAGGGTCCCGCGATGGAAAGCATAGACGTCAGCCGACGGGCGAACGCGGTCAGAGCCAGAGCAATGGAACCAGGCCGGCGGCGGCCAGGGCGATCAGGAGGGAGAGGCTTTGGAGGCCGGTTTTTCGATCGGCCAGGCTGTAGGAATAGATGCCTTTGATCAGGTTGTTGCTGGCTGCGGCGATCAGGACGGCGGTGGCTGCGACTTTAAGTGGAGTGAGGCTGCCGGCGGCCTGGGTCATTCCCATGATGAAGGGGTCGACGTCGGTGACTCCCATGATGGCGGCCAGGATGTTGACGCCGACTCGGCCAAGATAGGTGACGGCTAACTGTGTGGCCACCAGCATTCCAAGAAAGAAAAGAGCAAAGAGAAAAGCGGCCAGCAGCTCGAGGGGATTGCCGGGTTCGAATTCTCGCTTGATCTCAGAGGCATTCGCTTCGGTTCTGCGGGACCAGAACCATCCAACCGCAACGGCTACCGCGGCGAGGACCAGGAAGGCTGGCGCCAGCATCTTGCCCAATTGACGATTGAACAACGTCAGAAGGACGACCAGGCGCAGATACATCACGCCGGAGGCGATCAGGATGCCGCCGGCGAAGAGATGCGGATGGTGTTCGCGAGCAGCCCGGCGCGACATCGCTACCGTGGTCACCGTGGAAGAGTACGCTCCGCCAAGAAAGGCTGTGAGGACTACGCCACCCCGCTCTTTCGTGACCTTCTGCAGGACGTAGCTGCCGTAGGAGATCGTGCTGACGGCGACGACGACCAGCCAGGTTTTGAAAGGGTTGATGTGGAAGCGTCCAAATTCCTGATGGGGGAGTGCGGGAAGAATGACCGCAGTGAGTAACAGAAACTTGGCGAAGGTGAGGATCTCTTGCGGAGCGGTACGGGTGGCGAGAGCTTCGAGACCGGCCTTTAGTTCCAGAAGTAAGAGGCTGGCCACGCTGAGGGCCGTGGCAATCCAGAAATGATCGTAGTAGACGAGGGCGCCGACGAGGTACGTCGTCAGGCCCGACATTTCTGACGTGACGCCCGCGGCCTCGACACAGGAGAGCTTGTGCCAGTAGGACAACAACAGGAAACCGCCGACTACGAGGAAGCCCAGGGTTACGGGGAGGAGTTGGCTACCGGCGAGAAGAGCAATGGAATAGCCAATGAATCCGATCAGGGGGAAGGTGCGGACTCCGCCGAAGGAGTAGGATCCAGCAGCGGTTTTGTGCTCCTCGCGTTCCAGTCCGATCAGGAAGGACAGGAAGAGGACGAGGACGATCTTGACGGCATCGGGGGGGAGCCAGCGGTAGACATCCACTCGCGGTTACGCCTCCTCGTTCGCGGACGAGCTTAGCATAGTGCGGGGGCGGTGGCTCGGGAAGAGAAAAGCAGAGTCCTCCCCTTCAGTCGGAATGACAAGGTGGGGAGACTCGGAATGACAAGAGGGGTGGTCGGAATGACAGAACTCACTCTCCGGAGCAGCCAAAACTGAGAGGCCGCCTATTCCGTGCGGAGGGCGTTCATGGGTTCGATGCTGGCGGCGCGTCTTGCGGGGATGAAACCGGCGATGGCCGCGAAGACGGAGAGAATCACGACTGCTGCCGCGAGCGTGATCGGATCATAAGTGCGGACGCCGTAGAGTTGACTGGCCATTAAGTGCCCGCCGAGGAGCGCGACCGGGATACCGATTGCCAGCCCGAGTCCTACCTGCCAGGAGGCGGCCCGGAGCACGAGAGCGACAACATCACTACGGTTGGCGCCTAGAGCCATACGCACGCCGATTTCGCTGGTACGGCGGGCCACGGAGTAGGCCGTAATACCGTACAGACCGACCGAGGCGAGGACGAGCGCCAGCAATCCGAATAGAGCGGTCAGGCGGGTGATGAGCCGTTCTTGATTGAAGTTTCCTGCGACCTGATAGTCCAGCGACTTGAAGTCGATGACGGTGAGATTGGGATTGATATTCGCCAGAGTGTGGCGAACCAGGGATTCCAGGCTGGCGGCATCGCCGACATAGCGGATGGTCACGGAGTTGGGGAAGAGAGAACGGGTTTCCGCGGTGATGAAGGTGCGCTCTTTGATCGTCGTATTCAACTGAGTCATGGGGCGGAAGTACATGGGATGTACCGGCTCACGCGGGTCGGTGTATTTGGCGTCGGCGACAATACCGACGATTTCGTAGTCGGCGGAGTATTTCTGGTCAAACGTTCCGAAGTGGCGACCAATGGGATCTTCGCTGGGAAAGAACTTCTTGACGAAGGCCTGATTCACGACCGCAATCATGCGCGACGTGGCCGTGTCCTGTTCGGTGATGCCGCGGCCGCGAAGGACGGGCTGACCGATGGTCTCGAAGAAGTGTGGGCTGACTCGATCCCACGATGAGCCGTTATGCGCCTCCGGACCGGGCGCCGGCCGGCCTTCCACATAAACCGCCTCGCCCCAGTTATTGCCCTCCAGCGTGCTGTACAGGGCCAAGCCGACGCTTTTAACGCCCGGAAGAGCGGAGAATTCACGCTCCAGTTGCTCATTGGCGGTGGAGACGGTGTTGATCGTGTAACCAGCGCCCTCAGGATCAAAATGGAAGACGTAGCGGTTCGCGGTGGCAATGCCGAAGTTCTGATGCTCAAGGTTGCGCAGGCTCTGGGTGAGCAAGCCGGCGCAGACCAGCAGCACCAGCGACAGTGCGGCCTGAAACACGATGAGCGACTTCTGCGGTAGAGAAGATCGATCTTGGGTGCTACGGTTCACTCCGCGCAAGGCCTCGGCGGGATCGGAGTGCGAGGTGATCCATGCGGGACCAATCCCGAAAATGATGCCCGTCAGCAGCGAGAGTGCAAAAGCAAAGCCGAGAACGATCAAAGATGGGCTGGCATGGATGGGCAGCTGAGGTGAATCGGGGAAGGCGAGAGCCAGGATCATGCGCGCGCCCGCATAGGCGAGCGCGATGCCCACAGCTCCGCCGGCGCAGCCCAGCAGCAGGCTCTCGACCAGCATCTGCCGGATGAGGCGGGATCGCGCCGCGCCCAGGGCCATGCTGATGGAAGTCTCGGCCCGGCGGGTCGCCCCTTTGGCTAGGAGAAGGTTCGCGATATTGGCGCAGGCGACCAGTAGGACCAAGCCAGAGATGGCCATCAGCAAGCGGAGGCCGCTGCCCGCTTCCTGCTGCAAGTTCTGAATTCCGGCGCCGCCCGGAGTCAGTACAACGTGCTGTTTCGGAATCTGGGTTTGATTTCCGTGGATGTTGTAGGCCGTCTGCGTGGCCAGCCACTGGCGCAGGCTGTTGGACAGTTTGGCCTGCAGGCTACCGGGATTAACTCCAGGTTTGACGCGGCCCAGAGCGTAGAGCCAGTTGGTGTCGGGCTGTTTCAGAATGCTAGTTTCCCGCTCCAGATATGGTTCATCGTTGAGCGGGAGCCAGAAGGCGGGTGGATCGCTGTTGATCCTGTCGCCGAAGAAGCCGGGAGGAGAGATGCCAACGATCGTGAATGGCTGGTTCTGTATGTAGAACGTGGAGCCGATCACGCTGGGGTCGGCGCCGTAGGCGGCTTGCCAAGCCTGGTAGCTTAGGACTGCAACCGGGGTTGCGCCCGGGGTGTCGTCTGACGGCAGAAGCGTGCGGCCGGCATAGGCTCCCAAGCCGAAAGTTGAAAAGTAGTTACCGGAAACGTATTCCGCGATCTCTGCTTTTGGCCCGGCTTTGCTGCGCACGTTCACGGTATTGTGTCCGGACTGGAAGGCAGCCAGTTGTTCGAACTCGGGTGCGGAATCCTGGAAGTGCCGATATAGATCGTAGGAGAAGATGTCGAAATCGCCGTTGTCGTTCATAAAGCCACCTTCGACGCAGCAGTCGTCGAGGTCGCCAATGCGATATAGGGCCGCGGGATTGGCTACTGGCAGCGATTTCAGCAAAATCGCGTGTACCAGGGTGAAGATGGCGGTGTTCGCTCCGATGCCGAGAGAGATGGTGAGAATCACGGTGGCGGCGAAGCCGGGCGACTTCCGAAATTGGCGCAGCGCAAGTTTCAGATCGTACATATCGGTCCACCCCAGGGGTATGGACGGGAGGATAGCGGAAGTGTGAGCGTGGTAACGAGAAAAAGCCCCTCGCTTGCGTGAGGGGCTTCTTCCGGGGGAGGGACTTATGGGCGAGGCGCCCGTGGTCCCCAAGCTTACTGCTTCCCGAACTTACTTCGGTTGCTGCTGTTGATCGACGGTGGTGGCAGGGGCTCCTGTGTTGCTGGAGAGCTGCTCCAGGTCGTTCTTCAGGAGGCTGATTTCGACGCGGCCTCCGCTGACGCGCTTGGTCTTCGCAGTTTCATCGGTCGTGGGAGCAGGGGCATTGCCCATGCCGACGAGGTAAATGCGATAGACGGGGATCTCGTGGTTGAGGACCAGGTAGCGAACCACCGACTCGGCCATCTTCTGCGAGTTGACGATCGCGGTCTGACCCTTGCCGGACGAGAAACCCTGGACTTCAATGATGTAACCGCGCTGGCCTTTTACGCCGCTGGCCATGGTGTCGAGCGCATCCTTGGCGTTCTTGCTCAGCATGGTCTGGCCGGGACGGAAACGGATCTCGGTCTGGTTGGAAGCCTTGTATTGGTCGATGTTGCCAACCACAGTCTCAACGGTCTGGACGCGGGCTGTGACCTGCTGCGCGCTCTGCTGCGCCGCAGTAGCTTTGTTCCCGGCATCGACTGCGTGCTGATCGGCTTCGTTGGCCTTGTCGGAGGCCAGCTTGATGCCAGCCTGGGCGCGAGCGTCGGTGTCTTTGATGGCCCTGCTGTTGGCGGAAGTCAGCTCATCGAGCTCGTTGACGCGGTCGCGGATGGGCTCGGTCTGGCGCTTGACATAGTTCTTGCGGGCAAAGGGATTGACGCGTCCCCAGAAGCCTTCGCGGGACGGCGCGGCCAGAGGCGCTTTGCCGCTTGCGGTGCTAGTGTCGGTCGAGGTCGACTGAGTCTGCTGGGTGGCGGCAGGCTGAGTCTGATCTGAGGAGGACGAGGTGGTCTGCGCGATGGCGGGGAAAGCGAGCACTGCAGCCAAAGGCAGGGCGAAAAGTAGGCGGTTGTTCATAAAGGACTTCCTCCAAGTTGGGGGAGCATTCAGCTCCACTCCGGCACGCCGAGGCGTGCGTGAATTCGATTGCGTCCCTTTAACCGATTATAGAAAGCCAGCGGTATCGCTGAGCCGGCCAGCGCTGACGCGACGCTTGCCTTGGACAGCGGGCGCCCACTGCGGCGGCGCCTGTCATTTCTATTACATGTGGGATGCCAAATCGGTCATTAAGGTTGAACGGCTAAGCGCTTGATATCTATACACATTGTAGTCGGATTTAGGGGGCAAAGGAAGGTTGGGGAGGGGAGGCAGGGTAATTTTGGCAAACCTGATATAAAAACTGCGTGGGAACTAATTTTCCCTGGGAGGGACGTTTGGGAGCTCATGGGCGGCGGGGTGTGGTGTGGCTGGCGATTGCGGCGTGGGTATTTTGTGGGTTGGCCCGGGGCGAGGGACCGGGGATGGCCTCGTCGCGCATCCCGGCGGAGCATCTGCAGCAGTATTCCGACCTGGCCGTGACGTGGATGCAGGAGTATCTGCGCATTGACACGACGAATCCTCCGGGGAATGAGATGCGGGCGGTGGCGTTCTACAAGAGAATTCTCGATCAGGAAGGGATCGAGAATCGTGTGTTTGAGTACGCAGCGGGACGGGGGAATCTGTGGGCGCGGATGCCGCGCAACATCCCAGGCACGGCGGGTGAGGGAAAACGGCCGATCGTTCTGCTGAACCACATGGATGTGGTGACCAGCGACGCGTCGCAGTGGAAAGTGCCTCCGTTCAGCGGGGAGATCAAGGACGGCTACCTGTGGGGACGCGGGGCGCAGGATATGAAGGATGAAGGCCTGGCGCAACTGGTGGTGATGGTGATGCTGAAGCGCGAGAAGGTGGCGCTGGATCGCGACGTGATTTTTCTTGCCGTCGCGGATGAAGAGGTCGATGACACGGGGACCGACTGGTTCATCGCGCACCAGCGCGACCTGCTGGAGAACGCGGAGTTTCTCATCAACGAAGGTGGAGAGAATCTGCTGGAGAACGGCAAGGTGAAGTACGTCGGCGTGGACGTAGGCGAGAAAACCACGTACTGGCTGCACGTGGTGGCGCATGGGAGACCGGGGCATGGGTCGCGGCCAAATCCGGATTCGGCGCCGAACCGGCTGGTGCGGGCGCTGGATCGAATTAGTGCGTACCGAACGCCGCTGCGAGTGTTGCCCGTGGTGGATGAGTTTTTGCGGGATATGGCGCCGCAGGAACCACCGGAAAGGGCGGCAGAGTACCGCGACATAAGGAAGGCGATTGAGGATAAGAGATTTCAGGAGGAAGTCGAGAGGGACGAGTCGCTGAACTTTCTGTTGCGCGACACAATTTCGCTGACCATGATGGGGGGATCGGAGCAGACGAATGTGATCCCTCCGGAGGCATGGGCGAATCTGGATGTGCGTATTCTGCCGGGAGGCGATCCGAAGACGTTGCTGGCCGAGGTGCGGCGGGTGGTGGATGATCCGAATGTGAGCGTGGAGCCCTGGAAGGGGGAGTTTCGCGTGGCGAATTATTCGGGGACGGATAATGCGCTGTTCGCGGCGATCCGGGAGGTGTCGGGGAACTATTTTCCCGGGACGCCGGTCGTCCCGCATATTACTAGCGGGTATACGGAGAACCAGCGATACCGGCCGCTGGGGATTAACGCGTACGGATTCAATCCGTATACGGCGACGGAGGATGAGGGGAATACCGAGCACGGGAATGATGAGCGGATTCGGGTGGAGGAAGTGCGGCGGGGGCCGAGGATTTTGTTTGATGTGGTGGCGGCGGTGGCGGGGAAGTAAACTGCCGGACGGCTCGATTCAAAGTAGCTCGAAACGCCGGGCAATGAGCGCTGTCGCGATGTTACGTCAACATCAGTGATCTGCCTCACAGCCGAAGCCATTGCAGGAGGCGCAGTATGTCTGCGACAGCGCGGTGCGTATGCTGGCGTTGATAGGGGATCTCGTCTATGACCCAGGACTTCGCCTTCAATCAGTCCGATATCCTTTCGTGGCATCTGGATCCCGCAGCCAAAAATTTTGTAAAGGCCCAACCGGGAGCGATCTTTGATGTGCAACTGCGCGGTGGCATCTGCTTCGCCATGACCTTGAATTGGTGCGAGAAGATGCTCAGCGGACAGCCCTTCGACATCACGGGAGACCAATATCGCATGGCGTCCTCAATGCGCGCATACCAGATGATGTGGGAGGACAAGATCAAGGGATTGACGGCGGCCGATTACTCCCGTTTCTTTAAGATCGCCGAGCCTGTCTCCTACAATTTCTTCTCCCAGTCACTCGCGAGACAGGGTTTAACCTCGAAGCGGCTCAAATTTCACTCCGTAGATTCGGCGAAGGCGTCCATCGCTGCGGTCAGCCGTACGGCAATGCTAGGTTTGTTCGGCACCGAAAACGGCTGCAACTGGGGGCACGCTACGGGGCTTGCGGCAGGGTGGAAATTCTTCGATCCGAACCGAGGGCAGTGGTCCGCCACGTCGGCCAAGTCTCTCGCGGACGACGTCGCCGTTTATTTGAACTACTTCTACAAGCCAGCCACCGTGCGGACTGTCGTGATCTACACAGCGAGTTGACCGCACCTTGGCGGGTGCCCATCCTCACGTTCTTTGCAGGGGTTGGAACAACGGACTGGCATTCTCCGACTCGAACCGCCGGGGCCCAAGTCCTGGCGACGATCCCTCCCTCTTCCAAAAGCGCGTAAAAGCAGGGCACTCGGCTCGATACGCTCCAGGGTTCATTCCTGCTGGCGCATCATCCCCGGACTCCGGGGATCATTCGAGTGCTCTGGCAGAGACAACCGGCATCGCGTGAACACCCTGGATTTCGGACCGACGCTTCGCAGATTTGATACCGTTTCGCAGGGTTGCCTGCTGACAAGAATTGGACGGTGATATTCTTGCTCCGGAATACAGAGGTGTCCGATGGCTCAACCCGTCTGTAGTGTTGGTAATGAGTCGCCGAACGCGGCACTCATACAGATGGCGTTGGCCTATCGCCGCAGCGCTGTGCTTTGCGCGGCTGCGCGCCTGGGAGTTGCCGATGCACTTGGGGACGAAGTGCGTGACTTGGATTTCCTCTCGAAGACCTGTCAAGCGGATGCCGACGCGCTTTACCGCCTGCTGCGTGCGCTAGCGAGTCTAGGCGTTACCGAGGAGACGGCTCCGAAGCAATTTCGCTTGACGTCGTTCGGTGGGCCGCTGCGAAAAGACGCGCCTCAGTCTGCGTGGCCATCCGTCATTTTCTATGGGGATCTGATCGCCGATAGCTATACCTGGCTTGCAGACTGTGTTCGAACCGGCAGACCAGCCTCAGACGTCCGTGATCCGAATGTTCCCACCCGCTGGTCGCAGTATCCCGACGCCCTCTCGGTTTTTCATGCGGTGATGGGCACGGCGGCGGTAGAAGATTACGTTCCTATCGCCGCAGCCTGGGACTTTTCCCACGCGAGCGTGGTCGCCGACCTTGGCGGAGGCGGGGGATCGCTCATCCTCGCCGTCCTGAAACTCAACCCTCATCTTCGCGGCATGCTCGTCGATCGCGAAGGCAGCATCGAAGCGGCTCAATCGCGTTTTGCGCGTGAGGATCTTTTCTCACGATGCAAACTGACGGTGGCGGATCTGACCCAGTCGGTTCCGGCCGGCGCCGATGTATACATGCTCAAACAGGTCCTGCACGGATTCAAGGACGCAGAGGCTATCGCCATTCTGAAGAACTGTCGCGCAGTGATTCCCCAGAGCGGCTGTCTGTTGGTCATCGAGTTCATCTTGCCCCGATTGGTCTCTCAGGCAGATCCACAACTGGAAGGGCACCTGATGAGTGATCTCGGCATGCTTGCTATTACCGGCGGCAGGGAGCGGAGTGAACTTGAATGGCAGGCACTTCTTGAGGCGGCGGGTTTCAGTCTGACCCGAGCTTACACAGTCCGCTGCGATACTCTAATGATTGGGGATGTCGGAATCCTAGAAGCAAAGCCCGTTCAGGGATGACTGTCTCCCTCACGTCCGACAAGGCGGATGCTCCCGATCCACGCTTCGCCGCCGACGCCGAGTCGCTCACTGGGCCGGTATTCTGCGCAATTCATCGTTCTGGGAAAAGTGACGAGCAAACCAGAAGCTGATGTCAACTGTCGCAAACAGCCGTTTCACTCATAGAGAGGTTAGACGATTCGGGGTCGAGCGCCAAACAATGGAAATTATGCGACTGCAGTCGTCACCTTGCGCATCGCCAACGACAGCATCACGCGCGTAACACCGCTGATGATCATGCTCACGCCCACCAGGATGCCTATCGCCCAGGCGGAACTTGACGGCCATTGCAAGTAGATCATCAGCCCCAACAACAGAGTAACGATCCCGTCCACCAGCACCCAGCTCGATCCTCCTAGAGGGCGCATCTTGAAAAACAGAATGATGTCCAGGATGCCTTCAATCAGAAAGAGCAATGCCAGCACTAGCGTGAGCGATGCGACTCCCAGCACTGGATGGATGATCAGGTACGCGCCGAAGAAAAGATATGCGAGCCCAACCAGAACTTTCCATATCATGCTGCCGGCCCCATGAGCACGAACGCCGAGCATCAGGTGGACGACGCCTGCCAAAACGATGAGCCAGGCAATGGCCACGTTGACCGCCACGGCGGCCAGAAATGGCCAGCCGATCGCGACCATGCCGAAGATGATCAGCAAAACACCCCACACGATCGACAATGTCGAGGCCTGCCGCACGATGTCGGCCGGACTATGCTGTGCCACAGAGACCTCCTGAGGAAGGCGGACCAATCCTATCTCAAAAATCCAAGTGGTTGAAGGCCTAACTTCGCTATCGCGAAGGGCCCTTTCGGACTCTTTGACAGTGGAGAACGATAGTTTACGTAACCAGGCCATGTCACAAGCTTGCGCCGTCTCTTCGCCCTTCCAAGGGGATTTTGAGTGTTATGGGGATGTTAGTGCGCCGGGATAAACCGGCATGAAGCAGAGGAGGAAGAAGCCTCACAAGAAAGGAGTAGCGATCCACTTGGCCTCGAGTCTTGCGCTGCTACCGCGAGGGACCCAGCGAAGCGTAGATAGAGGATAGGCGGGGTGGGACATTGAGCCGCGAAAACATACAACCCGGACGCCGACGCGGTTAACATGCGCGGAAGGCAACATGGACGGGAGCGATAACGCGAGTTCCTGTTCAGTCCGGCGTGGTCGAAGACCCCACGGCACGTCTAGAAACTTCATGCACGAGAACCGGGAGACCTCGGAGACACCTGACGCCAGTCCGGCAGCAGGTCGGCGAGCGAAGGCTTAGGCCACACGGCTCGCATGTACGTCATCGAGGAGTCACACTGCGGCATAGT
>Ga0187872_10003059_pt1 | contig 13933 bp, 14 predicted proteins | sample June2016WEW_16_4_FD_132973 | JGI IMG/M metagenome (GOLD analysis project Ga0187872, IMG submission 132973) | Peatland microbial communities from SPRUCE experiment site at the Marcell Experimental Forest, Minnesota, USA - June2016WEW_16_40 | ecosystem: Environmental > Terrestrial > Soil >...
ACGAGAATGGGCAACAAGCCAAAACTTCTCCGGGGAAGTGAAACTTCAGTGGGCTGGATCTCGAGACAGAACCCTCGCCTCCGGTCGAGGCAGAACTTTTTTCTTGACATCCCTTTTTATAGAGCTCATTGACCAGCGGTCAAAACGTGTAATCGCCTGCTTTCGTAAACCATCGGTAGAATAGCGAGCGACAAGGGCGGAATTTCCCCAGTTAACTGCGTTACTGCAGCTTCGCGTACTCCGCCTTGGCTTGCTTCAGGATGGGGATGTTGGGGTCCGCATCCTTCCAAGTTGCAAAGAAATCATCGTAGGCTTTGCGGCTGTTTTCGGAGTCGCCTTGTTTCGCGTAGGCCTGCGCCAGGCCGAGTTGCGAGAGCGGCTTATATAGTTCCCATTCCGGCCAACCACGGTTGTCAATGACGGTCTGGAAGTCGGCGACGGCCTTGGTCTGATCTCCCGCGGCCATATAGGCGCGAGCTCGATTGTAGAAGACCACGACATTCGGAAACTGCGTGACGGGAGAGAGTAAGTCCACTGCGGCCCTGGGATTTCCCCGCGCTCGCTGGATGGTGGAGTGAGTGACGGGAAGGAGGACCTTCTGCTGGAAAGTGTCCTCAGGGAACAGTTCATTCAGTTTCGCGGCGAGTGCTTCCGCGGCGGATGTGTCCGCGGCCTGCCCGAGAGCGTGCGAGCAATCAAAAAGTCCGGCAGCGCTATTATTCCCGGCTTCTTCGGCCTGGGCGCACAGTTTGCGGGATAAGTGATAGTTCCCAAGGTAGGCCTCGTAGTCGGCATGCCAGGCGAGCTCCGTGGCAACGTTTTCCATTTGGTTGGCCTTCCTCCGGCGACTAACCACAGCGTCGCTGAGGGAACGAAGTGTCGCGACGTCGCCGCGAAGGAATGCCATGTGCATCTGGAGATCGACCCAGGGCGCATCCTCGCCGGAAGTTTCACGAGCAAGCCGGTCCATGGTAGCGGCGTCGTGTTCGATGAAAGCGATCCGGTAACGCAACTTCAACTGAAACGGAGTGAGGGAACCCTGCTGCCGCCATTGGTCGAGCAGTTTCTTGGCGTCGTCAAAGCGGCCGAGGATGACCAGAGCCTGGGCGGCATTGGAGTAGTGCTGAGCGGAAGGCACAGGGGAATGCGCGATAGCCCATTGGAACTCCTGCAAGGCCTCTTGCGTTCTGCCCATCTGCGCATATGCGATCCCCAACAGGTTGGCGGCATCCACGCTGCGTGGGTAGATTTGCCGGTACAAAAGAGCTACGGCAATTTCCTTTTCCACATTGCCGGTGATGGCCGAATAGTAGATGGCGGTAGTTTGAAAATTTTCCTCTTGCGTGAGGCGCCGGTCCTTTAGTTCAAAGGCCCTCGCAAAGTTAGCCTTGGATTCTTGGCTGTCGCCGATGCTGTGATGCGCTCTGCCAAGCAGGTCATACGCTGAGCAAAACTGGGGGTCCAGTTCGACAGCACTTTCAAAAAACGGGATGGCCTCATGCCGCTTTCCAGAGCGGTACAAGGCCAGACCGGATCTGTAGGCTTGCAAAGCCTCTAGTGAGCTGGTGGTCGCAAGGTCAAGCGGCGCGTCAAATTTTTGGAGAGAGCTTAGACCCTCGCCAAGCCGTTTTCGCAACTGCGAGCCGGCTTTGCCCAGGGCAGCGACCACTTGATCCTTGTTGTTTGCCTCGACTTGCTGCCGCGCAATGAGTTTTTGGTTGTGCGCATCAATCGCATCCAGGGTGATGACATAGGTGCTGCCGATCGCGGCAATTTCCGGCACGACGAGGGCTTTCAGCCCACGGCGTTTGCAGATTTCGACGCCCAGATCTTGAGTCACGCGCTCGTCGGGATTGCGGCGCATCATCCGCAGGGTAGAGGCGACGTCAGCTTCTGAAAGAAGGCTGAGGAACGGGGACTCGTTAAGTTTGACTTCGAGAGGTTTATCGAGGGAGTTGTCAAAGATGGGGTCGCCGGTCTTATTGACAAAGTTCGCGAGAAGGATGACATCTGTCCCGGTCAGCACAGGCGGAGCGAAGAAGACGCGCCACGTCACAAGGGCGGCAACCATGAGGAAGGTCGCGACGCCAGCCGCCACGATGAAGCGGCGTTTCTTCGAAGGTTCAGAGCTTGGACCGACCGGGGGAACCGTCGCGAGGCGTTTTTCGATGGGCACCGGAGCAGGCAGGTCGCCGTTTTCCAAGTGACCGATGAAGCGGTATCCCCGGCGTGGCAGAGTCTCGATGTAGCGGGGTTCCTCGGCTGAATCGCACAGCGCGTCGCGCAGCTTTTTGACGGCACTGTTCAGACCGGTATCGAAGTCGACAAAAGTCTCGCCGGGCCAGAGTTTCTGGCGAAGCTCCTCGCGCGTAACCAGGTCGCCGGGATGCTCCAGGAAAAGCGAGAGTACCTGGAAGGGCTGGCCAGCAAGCTTTAGCCGGATGCCGTGCTTGCGCACTTCACCCGAACGCATGTCCACTTCAAAGGCGTCGAATCGCGCCCTGCGGATTCGGTCCGTAGCCCCCATAGCATCCCCAGATTGCCAGTAGTCTATCACCACTGCTTATCACCTAAGGAATATGTGCGGGTGTGCCTACAAGCCACCTGCATTCAGAGAGTTGCACGATCAGAACAAAAACACCCGCAAACCATACGTCGACCATTGCGCCTCAAGCGACTTCGCACCAATGTCGGCAAACCGGATATTGGGACCCGGTTGCCCCAGAGACACGAACTCTAGTTTAAGCCGAAAAAAAAGGAGAATCAAAAATGAGCAAGTTCGGAAAGTATTTTCTTCTCGTGACAGGTTTCGCGCTCCTTGCGACTTTTGCCCGCATTCCAGGGGCTGTCATCAACGTTCATGCCCACGATCGCGGCTGTAGCGTTGCCAGCCTAAAGGGGACCTACGCCTACCTCAGATCGGGCTCTGTTATGGAGCAAGGCCCTCGTGCCGAGCTGGGGCTCGATCTCTTTAACGGAGATGGGAAGCGCGGCATCATTCGCAACACCGGAGCCAGCTACACCGTATCCTTCGACTGGACCAATTCCCCGTGGCCGGACGGAAGCTACACGGTCGATGAGGATTGTACCGGCTCGCTGTACGCTGCGGATGGTACAAAGGCTAACAACATCATCGTCCTTGACGGAGGCAAGAGATTCTGGGTGCTCACCGCCGGGCCACTGGGGAATGGCAAGGTTATCACGGGAGAGGGGACGAGGCTGGAGGCGAAGGAGGAGGACTAACGGTGCGCTGGCCAAGTTGGATGCACACTTCTTCCATTTGAAGCGGTTGTGTGGGACTAGTGTCGGTCAACTGTTGAAACATCGCGATAGCGCTCAAAACCCCGCAATCGTCGGCCAACTTGGCGGCTCTCACTGAGCCGGCCGGGTCAGGTAGCGGTATTCGTCGCCATGCTCATCCGCCAGCAGGACCCACAGCGTATAGACACCCAGGGCCGTACCCAACGGAAAATGGAACAGGGCCAGCACGCCCAGGATGATGGCGACGATGCGCGCCCAGGGCTGGCGCTGCATCAGGCCGAGTCCGACGCAGACTCCGCCGGCCGCCAGGATCAACAGGCTGCTGCCCGCGAGGTAGAGGAAAACAGGGAAGAGACTCGGCAGAACCTCCTCGCGATGGAGGATAAAATGCATGCCGCGCCCGAATAGCATGAGCCCGACGGCAGGAATCAGAAACAGGCCGCCAATGATCATCCACAGCACGCCAAGCGTGTGCAGGTGCTGTTCCAGGCGCGATCGGGCAACGGCGCCGACGGGATCCCCGACGCGCCGGCCGCATCTGGGACAGGCCACCAAATCAGGCTGCAACTCGGTTCCACAGCGATTGCAGAACATAGGAGCCTCCCCGGACTCGCACTTAAGGTACGACCGGGATACTGGTGAAGTTCCTGAAAAAGGCTCTGCAAAAAGCTCGTGGCGGTCGACGTCAGCCGGTGCGCAGGCCATATTAGCTCCGAAGGTACATGACCTTCGTGACTGTTGAGCCGCTGCGCAAATTGCACGAGAATCAGCCATAAGGCCCATTCTGTCAGTGGAGAAAGTGTGCTTTATCGTCGAGTTCTAATCTTCGGAGTATTTCTTGCGGTGAGCACTTCGCTGGCGACGGCGCGGGATCTGGCCGTAGTCTCGAACAAAGCCAACGCAGTCAGCGCGATGACCCTGCCCGATCTGGTGAAAATCTGCAAAGCGCAGGCCAACCGCTGGCCCGATGGCAAGCCGGTAACTTTCATCATGCGGGCTCCGTCGGCGGCGGAAATGAAGATACTGCTGGAAAAGGTCTACGAGGTTCCCGAGGCGCAGATGAAGGAATTGATCGCAGCCGCGAACCATGGGCGAGCCAATCATCCCGCCATCGTGGTGGCGGAGTCCGATGAAGACCTGGTAGACAAGGTGGCCTCGATCCCGGGAGCGGTGGGCGTGGTGGATGTGTACTCCATCAATAGCAGCGTGGCCGTCATCAAGATCGCAGGCAAGCTGCCGCTGGAGCCGGGATATCTGCTGCACGGCAACTGAGATGTTGAACCGCGGGTGAAGTCAGGCCGCGAGGAATAGCATGGGAACGGAAAAAAAGGCGTTGGCCGCTGCCGCCGGAGCGGATGCGAATGCGCCGACCAGGACGCACGGGGAAAAGTTTGCGGTTGCCCGGCGTTTTCCCCGCTTCGCGCTGGACGTGCGTTTGCAGGTCAGAATGTTTCAGGAAGGGGAGTTTCGCACCTGCTGGGGACGCTCGGTCGAGTTAGGCCAGGATGGCATCGGGGCAACGCTTACCGGCACCCTGGAGCCCGGTGAAATCGTGACCCTGGAAATTCCCTTGCCCCTTACGCCCTATCCGATCAAGGTGCGGGCGATCGTGCGCTACTGCCAAGGCCTGCGCTACGGGTTCGAATTCCTCACCATGAACGAAGCCCAGCGGGACACCATCCAGCGGGTGTGCCAGTACCTGGCCACGAAAGCGTAAGCCAATATCCACAGTTCACTAGTTCACTCGTCTGGCGCATCCAACCGTAAAATATCCTGTACTTCGATGCGTAGTCTCCTGCTCACGCTCGCTCTGGTGGTCAGCGCGGCGGCGCAATCAGCGCCGGCCCCGGCCATTGTGGTGACGGATGAGAACGGCGTGGCGGTCGCTGCGGCTCGCGTGTTCCTGGAATCTCCGCCGCTGCCCGCGGTGCGCTGCCAGACCGATTTCGCCGGGCGCTGCCAGTTTCCATCGCTTCCTGCGGGGTCGTATCAGCTGCGGGTCGAAAAAGAAGGCTTTTACGCGACCGTCGAGCCGAGTGTCGAGATCACGCCCAGTTCGATCATCGAGGTCACGATCTCGCACCAGCAGGAAGTGCGGGAAGTGGTAGACGTGGTCGAGTCGCCTCCGGCCATTGACCCGGCGCAAATCGCAGCGCAGGAGACCATCAGCGGGCTGGACGTCATCAACATCGTTTATCCCACCACCAATGACTACCGCAACGCGCTCAACTACATTCCCGGGGTGGTGCAGGACCAGAGCGGCCAGCCCCACGTTGCGGGAGCGCAGACCTATCAGACGGTCACGCTGCTCGACGGCTTCAACGTCACGCAACCGGCCAACGGGCTGTTGCTGGTCAGGGTGAGCACCGACGCTTTCCGCTCGATCCAGGTTGAGCCGGCGCGCGAGCCGGCCGAAGATGGGAAAGGATCGGGCGGCCTGCTCAGCCTCAACACCGGCATCGGCGACGATCACTTTCGTTTTTTCGCCACCGACTTTATTCCATCCGTGCAAGACAAGCACGGATTACGCTTCGATCAATTTCTCCCTCTGTTTACATTTTCCGGCCCGATTGAAAAGAAAAAAGTGTGGTTCTACAACGCCTTCGACGGGGAATACGACAACACCATCTATACGGAATTGCCGCCCGGCCAGGACAACGATCACACTTTGCGGCTGGGCAATCTGTCTAAGGTGCAGGCCAACCTTACGAGCCGCAACATCCTGACCACCAGTTTCCTGGTGAATTATTTTCACGACCAGTATGCGTACCTTTCGCCGCTGAACCCGCAGCTCACGAATCCGAAAGATGTGGAATCGGCCTACGTCGCCAGTGGGAAGGACCAGCACTATTTCGGCGGCGGAGAATTGCTCGAAGCCGGGTTCGCGTTCGATCAGTACAACGTGCAAATTACACCGTATGGAACGTCGCCCTACTTCGTCACTCCCAACCTTGCCAACGGAAGCTACTATCTCGCGTACGGAACGCATGCGCGGCGTTGGCAGGCATTGTCGAATCTGTTTCTGCCCCCGCGCCAGTGGCATGGGCGGCACGATTTCAAAGTTGGAGTCGATCTCGACCGGATCTCCTACGATGCGCAATTCGACCGTCAGCCGATTTCTCTCCTGACGGCCACAGCCACTGTGCCTCTGCCAACCGGCGAAACCTGCCTCAACGCGCCACAGGACCCGAACTTTCCGTGCACGCGCTATTCAACTTTTGCCGGTGGTCTTCCTTCGTCCACCTACAATTCTGAAATCAGCGCCTACGCCGAAGATCGCTGGAGCATAACCAACCGGCTGCTGGTCGAGCCGGGAGTTCGCCTGGACTGGGATGAGATTGTGCGCCAGGCGGAGATCGCGCCGCGCCTGGCCGGTACATACGTGCTGGACAATGCCGGCACTACGAAACTTTCGGCCGGGATCGGCCTGGTTTATGATGCGACGCCGATTTTTCTGATCGCGAGGCCATATGCGGGAACGCGGCAGGATATCTTCTATTCTATTAATCCGGACTGCAGCACAAATCCGAAGTGCAGCCCCGCCGTCTTCGTAACCGGTCCGGTTATGACGACGTTTACTGTCAATACCAATACACTCGCGTCTCCGCGCTTTCTTAACTGGAGTCTTGGCCTGGAAAAGAAACTTCCGGCTGCGGTCTATCTGAAGGCTGAGTTTCAGGAAAAACGCGGCAGCCGCGGTTTCGTTTACAACACGCCCGGCACCACGGCCGGGGATTTTCTCCTCGAGAACACGCGCGATGACCGCTACGATGCGCTGCAACTCACGCTGCGCCACAATTTCCGCGAAAGCTACATGGTCATGGGTTCCTATACACTCTCCCGCGCGCACTCCAACCAGGTGCTCGATTTCAACGTTGACAACCCCGTGCTCAGCGGACAGCAACCCGGGCCCTATCCGTGGGACGCGCCCAACCGCTTTCTCTCCTGGGGCTACTTGCCGTTTTTCAAGCTGCCCATCATTCATCAGCTCGAAGTCGCATACTCGATGGAAGCGCGCACAGGATTCCCCTTCAGCCTGTTCAACGAACAGCAGCAACTAATCAGCGCGGCGGGCGCCGAGCGCTTCCCGGAATATTTTTCGCTGAACCTGCAACTGGAGAAGCACTTTCATTTCCTGGGATACTACCTGGCCCTGCGCGGAGGTTTCGACAACATTACCGGGCGCTGCAATCCCTACATCGTCAATAATGTCATTGACGCAAGCCACCTGAATCCAACGTTCAGCGCCTGCCAAGGCCGCGCCTTCACCTCCCGCATCCGCTTGCTCGGGCGCAAATAGATCGCTGAACGATATAATTGTTGTCAGGCAAACTCTTGCATCGAAACGCCGCTTCCCATCATCTTTAGACTTTAGATTCAGACTTCTGGAGGATTTTCATGGCTCACGAATTACCGCCCTTGCCCTACGCCTACGACGCACTCGAACCCACCATCGATAAACAGACCATGACGTTACACCACGACATGCATCACGGCGCGTATGTGAAGAATCTGAACGCCGCGCTGGAGAAGCATCCCGGGCTGGCCGGCAAGTCTGCCGAGGATCTCATCCGCGACCTGAATGCCGTGCCGGAAGACATCCGTGCCGCGGTCCGCAACAACGGCGGAGGCCACGTCAATCACACGATGTTCTGGAAAATCATGAAGCCCAAGGGCGGAGGCGATCCCAGCGGCCCAGTTGCCGACGTGATTCACAAGACCTTCGGCTCGTTCAAGGATTTTCAAGCCAAATTCAACGACGCGGGCGCCAAGCAGTTTGGCTCAGGCTGGGTGTGGCTGGCGGGCAAGCCCAACGGCGAAGTGCAGATCATCACCACGCCGAATCAGGATAATCCGCTCACGCAGGGGCTGTATCCCATTTTCGGCAACGATGTGTGGGAGCACGCCTACTATCTGAAATACAACAACCGCCGGCCGGAGTACCTGGCCGCGTGGTGGAACGTGGTCAACTGGGACGAGATCAACCAGCGTTTTGCAGCCTTCAAGGCAGGCAAAGAAGCGCATGAGCCCGCGTTGGCGCATCGCTAGACCGCTTCCGGAGTCAGGATAAGTTTTGATTGTCTAGAGGCGATGGCTATCCCATAAGTGGTTCTGGGAAGGGCACGGCTTCAGCCGTGCCGCCCAGAGCCAATAAAGACACGGGCTTTAGCCCCTGAGGGAGCCGACGGTTTATTCCTCTGGTTCATTATGAGATGGCCTCAAATCTAAACGTACAAGTCACCCTCGCCCATGGCGAAGAAGTCCTGTCCTGTTAACTGCTCCAACGTCTCTATCGCTTTCTCCACCGGGCAGCGCGGCAGGCGGAGTTGGTTCTCGAAAATCTCACGAATCTGCTTCATGGAGCCGATTCGAGTCTCGCCGCTTTCGCCCGCGCGATAGTGGACGGCCACGTTGTTCTGCAATTGCACCGCATGGTCCTCGAAATAGCGGAAGACACACAACTGCGTCAGGAACGTCGCCGCGGGTCGAAATGAATCCAGAATGATGCTGGTGAAGAACTCGCGTTCCCGCGGAATCTCGTTCACCAGGTACCCGTGAACTCGTTCCTCGCCCCGGAAGACGTTCATGGCCAGCCGCCCGTCCCGAGCTCGGTCCAGCACATAACGGTAAGGCCCCTGCTTCATCTCATGCGGCGAGTCGGTCAGCAGCAGAGGCTCATAAAACGGCCCTCCGTAGCCGACATCCACGTGATATGCACTTCCGTCCACCCGTACCCGGATCGCGGTGTGCACGTTGACCCGCGTCATGTCGCAGCCCAGCAGGTCGGCGTCGTATCGGAGTTCGCGCAACAGTTCCGCGAAGAAAGGATTCGAGGTGTAGCAGGTTCCGCCCAGATCGTGCCGTTCGAGGCCATCGAGATACTCGCTGAGGGTGGTCGGCCTGCCCCGGCGCTCGCGTCTGATCAGCAACAGCTTGGAGATGTTCTCGAACGGGACCCGGATCACGTGCCGGCGAACGAGTTGCCGCAGGCCTTCCACGCCACGGGGAGCCTGATCGAAGCCAAGCAGCTGGAGATATCTTGCGTAGGGCTCGCGCATTTCCTCGGATTGTATGCCCGGAACCTATGTCCCCGGCGAACCTAACCGGGCAGTGCGGGAACACTCTACGGACGAGGGCCCATCTGCGCTGCCGCGCGCGGAGCAGGGGCCGGGCCAGCGTGCAACGTCGTTCCTTCATCCTGCCACTTCCGCGCCAACTGCTCGAGTTGTTCAAGCACCTTCTCGATGTCCTTCATGCGCTCGGTGATGCCGTAGGTCACCGCGGGTGGAATCGTCTTGTGGTAGTGGCGGAAGACGAACCCGTTGTCTTCCAGCGTGCGCAACCTCTGGGTCAGGACGCGCGCCGAAATACCGGGCACGCTTTCCCGCAGCACCCCAAAGCGCATTGTCCCGTTCGTGCTCAACGCCCACAAGATGTGCATGGTCCACGGACGGGTCAGCAACTCCAGCAGTCCGCTGATCGCACAAGGGGAGGGGGATCGGCTGGTCCGTCTCATAAGAGTTAGCAGGCAGCGTAGTCTTACTTACTATACCAAAGGACTATAAGTTACTCCAGAGTTATCAGTATTCAAACTACTATCAGTTATTTATTGTAACTTAGGCCACGAACTCCGCATCCAATTCTCCTGAATCCGTTGAACCATTCGAAATCCCTGCATTCAGGAGAAATATCCATGGCAACTCTCACTAAGCCTCTTACTCAATCGAAGGCCCTGACCTCCGCCGGCCCGGTCGCGCTCGTCGGCCGCCTTCTGTTCGCGCTTATATTCCTGATGGCCGGCCTCACCCATTTTTCCAGCCAGACCATCGGTTTTGCCGCTGCGCAAGGGGTGCCGTTCGCCTCGATCGTGGTCCCGCTTTCGGGAGTAATGGCTTTCCTCGGCGGCCTTTCAATCCTGCTCGGCTACCGTGCCAAGCTCGGTGCCTGGCTGATCGTTCTATTCCTGGTTGGAGTCACACCGATGCACCGGTTCTGGGGAATCGCAGATCCGATGATGCGCCAGATGCAGATGGTCATGTTCATGAAGAATCTGGCTATGCTGGGCGGCGCGCTGCTGATCTCGCAACTCGGCGCCGGACCGTGGAGTCTCGACTCCCGCAAAGGCTAATCAAGCCATGTCATCCTGACCCGAGAACGGGCATCGCCGAAGCGATGCCCACTGGGGAGCCTTACTTTCCTGACTCCGAAATGGCCTTCATAAAATCCTGTTGCGCCTTCTTCAGTCGCACCAGCAGGCGACGATGCTGGTCCCTATCAATCGGTTTGCGGCCCTCGATGTACGACAAGAGTGCTTCCTTCGCGTCATTCATCTTTGCTTCCGCTGACTCCACCTTCTCCAAATTGCTCATCGATCCGCCTCATGCCTTTCACAATTTCGTGATACGACAAATAAAGAAAGCCGCCCACTTGGGGCGGCTTGGTTCCGGCTGAAAGGCACTTACGCCGCAGTTTCCTCCGGGCTGCCCGGCATCTCGAACGGCTCATCGTAGCTTCCGCCGTAGATCGAAGGCACTTTCGATCCCATCGGCCGCAGGTACGTTACCAGCTCGCCGCGATGGTGAACGCTGTGATTGTTGAGGAATCCCAGATACAGCACTGCCGGCATGTTAAACACGTTGCAGAAGTTGACGGGTATGAGCAGTTGCTCGGGGGTCATGGCGGCCACGCGGGCCACGCCGCGCTTGATGTTCTCGTCGTACCACGCGACCACTTCGGCTGAGGTCTGGGGCTTATGTTCGGGCGTATCCATTCCGAAGTTCAAAGCGGCGATTCCATCCAGAAACTGGATATCGGTGTTGGCCAGGTGCCACGCCAATTCCTTCGCGGTGCGCGCATTGGGATCGGGCTTGTAATCGGACCGGGCATCGGGCACGGCCGCGATCACTTTCTTGGTGACTTCGGCTTCGCGCAAGACGCCGTCGAGCATCATGGCGCGATAACCAAGGGCAAATTCAGGAGTCAGGCCTTGGGACATATTTCCTCCTCGTGAGGGCGTTTTGTTTTCCGGGCTGGAACAGTCAGAAGGGGCGCGAGCTTTTCTGAAATGCCCCCGGCCCCTCCGCATAGATGAGCTTCCTGACGGAAGCGTTGCAAATTATACCCCGCGGCCTGCACGCCTCAGATTAAACGCGGATTAAACAGTGACCGGCTGCTTGGTGCGCACCGGGACGGGCGTCAGCCAGCCGTAGCGGTCGGCCTTCTCGCCGCGCACAATGGCGTAAAACTCTTTCTGCAGCACCTTGGTGATGGGCCCCACCATGCCCTTGCCTACCTTGATCTTATCCACCGTGCGGATGGGCGTGACCTCGGCGGCCGTGCCGGTGAAGAACGCCTCGTCGGCGATGTAGAGCATCTCGCGCGGAATCATCTGCTCGACGATCGGAATGTTCATATCACGCGCGATCTGCAGAATCGAGTCGCGGGTGATGCCGGGCAGCACCGAATTGCCCAGCGGAGCCGTGATCAGCCGGTCACGGTGCACCACGAACAGGTTTTCCCCCGAGCCTTCGCTGACGAACCCGTTCACGTCGAGCGCGATGCCCTCGACGTAGCCGTTGGCCAGGGCTTCCATCTTGATGAGCTGCGAGTTCATGTAATTCGCGCCCGCCTTGGCCATGGCAGGAAGCGTGTTGGGCGCGAGCCGCGTCCAGGAGGAAATGCACACGTCGCAGGCGTCGCTCTCATGCCCCAGATACTTTCCCCACGGATAGTTGACGATGTAGATCTCGATCGGATTGGTGAGCGCGCTGACGCCCGCGTCGCCGTATCCACGGAAGATAATTGGACGCACGTAGCACGGCCACACCCCGTTGTGTCCCACGGTTTCGAGCATAGCCTTGACCAGTTCGTCGCGGTTGAAAGGCACGTCCATGCGGTAAACCTTGGCCGAATCGAGCAGCCGCTGGATGTGCTCCTGAGCGCGGAAAATCGCCGGCCCGGCGGGCGGGTCGTAGCAGCGGATGCCTTCAAACACCGAAGAGCCATAGTGAATGACGTGCGACATCACGTGAATGGTGGCGTCGTCCCAGGGGATGAGCTTGCCGTTGTACCAGATCCGGTCGGTTTTCTGGATGGCCATGGAAACTCCTTGGTGAACATTATAGCCGAGGAAAATGAGCTGTTCAGGGCAGGGCTTTGGGTCTTAGGCGGGCCTTAGGTTCGAGGCCGTGTGTAGGCACGGCCCATGTAGGGACGGGCGCCCTCGCCCGTCCGGGCGGTCCAGGTTCATCGGGCCGCAGGGAGTGCGGTTGCCCCACCCTTGTCGCGTTCGTTGCGACAGGGTGGGGACTTTGATTTCCCGCATCGTCGCTTTCGCCCCACCCTGGTTTCGAGCGATTCGTCCGCCCCTTCGGGGTCCGAGTCCGATTCGAACCTGAGGCTGCTCACCTTCTTCGGGTGGATTGGTCTAAATGGTGATTCCTGACATGAACTCTATGAAAACCATCCGACTTCTGCCCATCCTTTTTCTTCTAACCACAACTCTTCGTCTTTCGGCCGCTCAAGGCATGAGCGACCGGGATCGCGAGCACCTGCTGGTGCACTTTGAAATGACCGGGTCCATGCTGGCGGAGGAAGTGCGCGGGCTGTCTCCGGCACAACTGGAGTACAAGGCCTCGCCCGACCGCTGGTCGATCCGGGAATGCGTTTCTCACCTGGCGGTCGCCGAGCCCGATTATTGGCGCGAGTTGATGAAGGCCGTGAAGGCGCCACCGGACATGAAAGACAAGAAATCGGACGCCACCGACGCCGATATCATGTGGTACGGCATCGATCGCGTGGTGCATACGAAGACCGGCGGAGGACACGAGAAAGTCGAGACCTACAAGGACCTCGGCGAAGCCTTGGCCAAGTTCCAGGCCCTGCGCGCCACCATGATCGACTACATCAAAACCACCGACGACGACCTGCGCGCCCACAGCTTCGGAGAATATGGAGAGCTGATTGATTCCTGGCAATGGATGCTGGAGATCTCCACGCATTCCGAACGGCATATCCAGCAGATTCGCGAGATCAAGGCCGACCCGAACTTTCCCAAGAAGTGACAACTCCACAGGAGGCTGCCCCACCCTGCGCGATGTTCGCAGGGTGGGCACGATGCCGCCGGCACCCTGAGCCTTGACCTTCGGACCTGCCGCTGAACCTTGTGGCGCAAGAATCTCCCGCCACCATCGGCACGGATGCCCACCTTTCGAAAACCGCGAAAGGTGGGGCAGCCCGGGAAAGCGGATGAGTATCGCTATTGTTCCGCGTTTCCTGGCTTCAAACTGGATGCGTGGCCCCCAGTGGCTGAAGCCGCGTTCGGAGTAGGAGCCTGATCGGCATGACTGGAAGTCGTGCCCTTCCCGGTCTTGGTGGTAGCAAGTCAAATCCGACGGCCTGATCAGAATCGGGAAGGGTACGACTTTAGTCGTACCGCACCAGGCCGAATCTAGCAGCCGGCTTTAGCCGCTGAGGGCCGCGATGAGGCCTGCCATCTGATGGCTCCCACCTTTCGAAAACCGCGAAAGGTGGGGCAGCCCGCGGAGTGACGATCGGCATAGGGGGGACGGTCACTCGTCCGCCCCTGCCACACCACCGTACATGCGGGTCCGCATACGGCGGTTCGGAGGAGTTGAGTTATCCCGCGGCCAAGTGTGGAAGACCGAGTGAG